>Ga0335085_10011780_pt1 | contig 12938 bp, 10 predicted proteins | sample Lox_Sample_45_FD_206712 | JGI IMG/M metagenome (GOLD analysis project Ga0335085, IMG submission 206712) | Soil microbial communities from Loxahatchee National Wildlife Refuge, Florida, United States - Lox_Sample_4.5 | ecosystem: Environmental > Terrestrial > Soil > Wetlands | place: USA...
AAGAGGTGGTCGGCTGGCGTCACTGCTCGACGAAGCACCGCAGCCGCCGGCATGATGTCGGCGTAGATGGCGTCCCGGACCAGCAAATGCCTACCTGGCCGAGGCGTAGAGGTGCCTCATCCGATAGCTACCGGAACCGCCTGGAAGGGCGGGACAGTCAAGGGTCCGGCGGTGCGTCAGTCGCTGCTTGGGTATCAGGGGCGGGGTTCGGGTTGTTGCGCGCCGATGCCGGGATGGGCTGTCTTTTTATGCAACGGTTACACTCTTCTCACCTCCCGGGTTGCCGGCGTCAGAGGCGGGATCGAGGTGGGGGGCGTGCAGGATCGGCAGGTGCCGCTCGACGTTTTCGTCGGCCGGACGGCGGAGCTTGCGCGGGTGGCGGAAGTGGTCACCCGGGTGGAGGCCGGGGAGCCGTGGCTGGTGGCCATTGAGGGCGATCCGGGGATGGGGAAGACGACCCTGGCGCGGCGATGCCTGGCGGAGGCGCGCGGGCTGCGGGTGCTGTCGGCCCGGGCCGGCCAGGCCGAGGCCGACCTGGACTTCGGGCTGGCCGATCAGCTGTTCCGGGCGGCCGGAGGTGTCGTCGAGCCGGTCTTGAGCGCTGGCGGGAACGGCACGGCCGCGTCGTCGTTCGCGGTAGGGGCGCGGCTGCTGGAGGTGGTGGGGGAGCGGCTGGCCGCCGGGGCGGTGGCCATCCTGGTCGATGACTTGCAGTGGGCCGATCGCCGGTCGGTGGAGGCGCTGACGTTCATGTTGCGGCGGTTGTCGGTGGACCCGGTGATCGCCGTGGTGGTCTACCGCGGGCCGGCCGGCCGGCTGGATGAGGCGGCGCAGCGGCTGCTGGGCAGCGTGGAGAACCGGGTGCGGATACCGTTGGGGGGGCTGGGTCCCGATGAGGTCGCGTCGCTGGCGGCCGTGCTCACGGCGGGTCCGGTTGACGGTGACGCCGTCCGGTGGCTCTGTCAGGGCACGGGCGGGCATCCGTTGTACCTGCGCACGGTGCTGAGCGAGGGGTTTGATTTTGATCCCCGGGCTCCGGGGCGGCTGGCGCTGCCCGCGTCGCTGGCGGCCGCCATCGGTGAGCACCTGGGGGTGCTGCCGCCGGAGACTCGGGTCGTTCTGGAGATGCTGTCGGTGCTGAACCTGCGCCTGCCGCTGGCGCAGCTGGGCCAGGCGGCGGAGGTGGGCTCGCCCGGCGCGGCGGTCGAGCCGGCGGTGGCCTCGGGCCTGGTGGACTGGTGGCCGGACGAGCCGACGTGCCCGGTCGAGATCCGTCACCTGCTGGTCCGGGACGCCATCTACGCCGGCATCCCGGCGGCCAGCCGCCGGATGCTGCATGCCCGGGTCGCCTCGATGGTCAGCGAGTCGGCGTCGTGGGCGCACCGGGTGGCCGCGCTGGACCGCCCGGATGAGAGTCTGGCCGCTGAGCTGGAGCGGGTGGCGGGCGAGGAGCTGGCCGGCGGCCGTGGGGCGCTGGCCGCGACCCACCTGCGATGGGCGTCGGACGTCTCCCCGGCCCGGGCCGACCGGGAACGGCGGCTGCTGACCGCCGCGCTGCACATGACAGCGGCTGATGAGTCCCGGGCTGCCGCTCTGCGCCCGGCGGTGGAGGAGTCGGCGCCGTCCCCGCTGCGCAGCTGCGTGCTGGGCACGATAGCGGTCACCTCGGGCCAGCTCGGCGAGGCGCAGCTGCACTACCGGCAGGCGCTGGCGCAGGCGCGGGACGACCCGGACAGCCAGCCGCTGGCCGCCGTGATCGCCAGCCGCCTGGCCTCCTCCTACGTGATTGCGGGGGACGGGGAGCAGGCGAGGGCGTTCGGGCGGTGGGCCCTGGGTACCGGCTGCCTTGATGCGGCGGCCGCCAGCCGGACGCGCACGGTAGCCGCCATGGGCGCCTCCCAGGTGGCCGGGTCGCGCGACGGGCTAGCCGAGCTGGGGCCCCTCGACCCTGACCCGGCCCGGGTCGGCCCGGCCGATGCCGACCGCCTGGCGTTCCGGGGGATACTTCGCCTTTTTGCCGGCGACCTGAGCCCGGCCATGCGCGACCTGACCGCCCACCTGAAGATGGCGCGCCAGGGCTTCAACGTCCTGATGGGCTTGCGCTCCTACTGCTACCTGGCCCTGGCCCAGTACCTGGCCGGCGCCTGGGATGACGTGCTGCTGACTTGCGAGCAGGGGTTCTCGGCCGCCACGATCAATCTGCGCCGTTACGAGCTGCCGCAGCTGCACCTGGCCGCGGCCTGCGTGCCGGCCGGCCGGGGCGCGGCCGAGGAGGCCGAACGGCACGCCCGGCTGGCGGAACAGGCCGCGGCCAGCATGGACTACGGCCAGGAACGGCTGGACGCGGCGATGGCCCGGGCCCTGGTGTGCCAGGCCTGCGGTGACTACCTGGGCATGGCCGACGCGCTGGGGTACTGGCAAGATGATGCGGCGCTGGACGGCCGCAGCCGGGCGTCCTCGGCACTGTGGCGGCCGCTGCTGGCCGAGGGCCTGGTCGGCTCGGGCCAGTCAGAGCAGGCGGCCGCCGTGCTGGACCGGCTGCGGACCGACAGCGGCCAGGCCGGCTACCTGCAGCCGGCCCTGGCCTGGCTGGAGGGATGGCTGGCCGAGCAGTGCGGCCACCCGGAGGAAGCGCTGCGGATCTACCAGCGCGGTCAGGATACTGCCAGCACCCAGAGCCCGGTGCACACCGCCCGGCTGCTGCTCGCCCACGGCCAGCTGCTGCGGCGCACCGGGAACCGCAAGGACGCGGTCGATCGCCTGCGGCGGGCCAGCAACGTGTACCTGGCGCTGCGCGCCGCGCCGTTCGCCGCCCGGACCGAACAAGAACTGGCAGCCTGTCATCTTCGGGCTGACCCGGCCAAGAAGCAGTCGGTACTGGCGTTGACCAGCCGGGAATCCCAGGTAGCCCACCTGGTCGGCAAGGGGCTGTCCAATCCCGAGGTCGCGGCCGAGCTGTTCATCAGCCGCAAGGCCGTCGAGTACCACCTGGGTAACGTCTACGCCAAGTGCGGCGTGCAGGGACGGCAGCAGCTGCGGCGCTTCGTCGAGCAATGGCAGCAGCCGACTCCGGTCTGACCGGTTCCGGGCCCGGCCGCATCAGGTGGGCGCGCTGGTCCGCAAGGCGGGGCGTTCATGAACGTGGACCGGACGGGTGTTCTACATTCGTTCTACCCGGTGGCACATCCGTCACACCAGCACCGCCCAGATGCGGCTAGCGGGAGCGTTTCCGCAGGTCAGGATACGTGGGGCGGGTGGGGCTCGAACCCACGACCGGCGGATTATGAGAAGCACGGCCTCCTGCACCACGCGCGCTAGCTGCACGGATGACACGGGTTATCGCACTGATGGCGCTCGCCGCGCCGGGATTATCTGAAGCGCCGGTCCACGAACCGGTCCACGACCGAAGGCCCATTCCCCCTCATCCTACTACTGTGCGTAACGTCACCAAGAGCGCCGACGGGCGGGCGGCCGGCCGAGGCCATCCCGCTGTATGGCCGGACCCTCGTCGACCGCGAGCGCGTTTTGGGCGACACCTACCAAGGCCGCTGTGCACGAGGGAGGACTGGCGTCCTTGAGCAAGGTGACCTTTGCCTCTATTGACCGGGGTGCACGAGCCAGACGTTCATAAGAACTGGCAGTTGAAAGGGGGCGTTATGGCCCCTGTAATTCACACCCCTGAGAGCAGAGAAGCCGCCTCGCGATCGCTGGCACACCCGGTCATCGAGGTCTCAGGCCTGCACAAGTCATATGGCTCGACGCTTGCGGTCAAGGACGTGTTTCTCGAGGTCGAGGACGGCGAGACCTTCGGCATCCTCGGCCCGAACGGCGCCGGGAAGACCACCACCGTTGAGTGCATTTCCGGAGAGGAATGCCAGACAGCGGGACCATCAGCGTCCTCGGCCTGGACCCGCTGCGAGACCGCGCCGCCCTGCGGGAGCGCGTCGGGGTGCAGCTGCAGGAGGGCACGCTACGGCCGCAGCTTACCGTCGCCGAGACGGTCAGCCTGTTTGCCTCGTTCTACCCGCAGCCCGCAGACACCGGAGAACTCATAGACATGCTGGGCCTGGGCCCCAAGCGGAATGGGTACTACCGGCGGCTGTCCGGCGGGCAGAAGCAACGGCTCTCGATCGCTCTCGCGCTGGTCGGCAACCCGCAGATCGCGATCCTGGATGAGTTGACCACCGGGCTGGACCCGCAGGCCCGGCGGGAAACGTGGCGGCTGATCGAGACCGTCCGGGACCGGGGAATCACGATCCTCCTGGTGACTCATTTCATGGACGAGGCGGAGAGACTCTGCAACCGGGTGGCGGTGATCGACTCCGGCCGGGTCGTGGCCCTCGACACCCCGGCCGGGCTCGCCGAGCGAGCAGGCGGCGGTAACCACATGCGCTTCCGGCCGAGCAAGCCGTTCGACGACCGGGTGCTGACCGGCCTTGCCGGGGTGGACCGGGTAGAGCACGAGGGACCCCGCGTGGTCGCAAGCGGCACGGGGGAGCTGTTCAACGCGGTCGTCCACGCTCTGAACGCGGTCGGCGTGGAAGCGCTGGAGGTCCAGCTGGAAAGCGCCACCCTCGAAGATGCGTTCCTGCGGCTGGTCCAGCCGTCCCCGGACAGTAGCAAGGAGGTGACCACGCCATGAGCGCCCTAGCCGCGACGCTTCCGCGCCGGCCCCGGCGCCGGGCCCTGAGGGAGCTGATCATCACCGAGGCCAAGTGCGCCTGGCGGGCTCCGGTCGGCCTGGCCCTGGGCGTGCTGGTACCCGTCGTCCTCCTGGTGATCCTCGGGTCAGCGGGCGGCCTGCAGAAGATCATCCCAGGCAGCAACCCGCCGGTGACCTACATGACCACCTACGTCCCGGTGCTGATCGGGCTGGTGCTCGTGATGATTGCCCTGATCAGCCTGCCGATCGTGCTGGTGAACCAGCGCGAGCACGCCTTCTTGCGGCGCCTGTCGACCACCCCGGTCGCCCCGCGCTGGCTGCTCGCCGCGCAGGTCGTGGTGAACTTGGTCCTGGCCGTCGTGGCGATGATCGTGATCGTCGCGGGCGCCACGCTCTTCTACCACGTGGCGGCGCCGGCGCAGCCAGGCGGCTTCGTCCTGTCGGCACTGCTGGCCACAGCGGCCCTGTTCGCGATCGGCCTGTTCATCGCCGCTGTCGCGGCGAACGGCGTGGTCGCCGCCGTCTTGGGCACGCTCTTCCTCTACCCGCTGATCTTCTTTGCCGGGCTCTGGGTCCCGCGCCAGTCGATGTCGCCGACCATGCGCCACATCAGCGACTACACGCCGCTCGGGGCGGGAGTGCACGCCATGCTCAGCTCGATGCAGGGCTCGTTCCCCCCCGTGCAGCCACTGCTGGTCATGGCCGCATGGGCCGTGGTATTCGGCCTGGCCGCCGTCAAGCTGTTCCACTGGGAGTAGCGATGACCTCGACGATAACGGGCATCATCGCCGCAGTGGTGTTGATTGGCTCCGCGTTCCTCTTCCCGTGGCTGCAGAAGAAAGGCATTGTCACCTTCGGGCCGCGAAGCTACACCCTTCTCGTGCCCGGCACGAGAGAGGAATTGCTCCAGGAAACCTGCGACGCGCTCGACGCCGCCCGGCATTTCTCCATCGTGGAGGTGTCCGACCGTGACTTCGAAGTCAAGGCCAGATACCGGGTCCCGCCGGTGTGGGCTGATTTGACTGTCTCAGTCTTCTCGCAGGACACCGGTGCGACAGCTATCAGGGCTACGATCTCGGTGCTGCCGAACCTGTTCACGGTGGTGACCGTCCCCGAGCGGAGGATCTTCGCCCGCTTCACCGGCGCAATGCGCAAGGAAGGTGCAATGACCCCCCGCCAGACTGCGGCCGGACTGTGAACGACCTTCCGGTTCTTCGGACCTGAACAGCAGGGGGACGCAGCCGAGGCTGCGGACTGTTCTGAACGGGTGTTCCCGCACCTGGGTGCTCCCAGCCGCGCAATCACCCACCAAGACCACCCAGCGCTTCGACCAGGACGCGCTCGCCAATGCCGTATACCAGGCGCTGTACGGCTACGACCAGGGCCCCGTACGGGCATCCGGGAGCCACGCAGGAAGTCACCGGGGCGAAGAACCTTCCAATTGCGGCAGCGGCCCCGGCCGTAGCGTGCGGAACTGACATGGGGATAGGCCTCATTTCTGCCGTCGGGCTGCGGGCGCGGAACGCTGCTGGGCATGAGACGGAAGGCCTGCCTTCGCGTGACGTTCGGCACTGCCAGGCCGGTAAGCAGGATCGCAGCGTTTGGTTAGGTCCATCTGACGGCGGATCGGGGTGGGCGCGATGAGGGTGCTCGAAAGCCAGAACCCGCGCGTGCTGGGCCCAACCATGGGCGGCGAGGGTCACGGCGCGATCTGGGACCCGCGGGCACACGCCCGGACCGGGCCGGTACGACTGCGCATCAGTGATGCGCGGGACGGGTTCGGCATCCGCGGCTGCGACCGGGGCGTCCAGTTGATTGCGCTGCGGCTGGTTACGCCGGAGGTGCGTTGCGCGGAGAAGAAGGTGCGGTAATGGGCATGGAGAGTGTGGTCGAGCGGGCGAACCGGCCGGCGAGGGTTTCTGAGCCGTTCATCGATCTGGCGGGAGTCGAGAAGACATACCGGATGGGGCGGCTGGACTATCCGGCGCTGCGCGGGGTCGACCTGGGGATCGGGGCTGCCGAACTGGTCGCCATCGTGGGTCCGTCGGGCAGCGGCAAGACAACGATCCTGAACCTGGTCGCCGGGATCGACCGGCCGACGGCGGGGACGGTGACGGTTGACGGCCGGCGGATCGACACGATGAGCGAGGAGGAGCTGGCGGTCTGGCGGGGCGGCCACGTGGGCGTGGTGTTCCAGTTCTTCCAGCTGCTGCCGACGCTGTCGGCGCTGGAGAACGCGGTGCTGCCGCTGGACTTCGCGCGCCGCGGCTCGAAGCGGGAGCGGTTCGAACGGGCCCGCCGCAACCTGGCCCTGGTCGGTCTGGGCGACAAGGCCGATCATCTGCCGGCGGAGCTGTCCGGCGGTGAGCAGCAGCGGGTCGCGATCGCGCGGGCGCTGGCCGCCGATCCGCAGCTGATCGTCGGGGACGAGCCGACCGGCAACCTGGACACCGCGACGGCGGCCGAGATGTTCGATCTGTTCAAACAGCTGAACAAGCAGGGCAAGACGGTCCTGTACGTCACGCACGATCGCGAGCTGGCTGCGCGGGCGCACCGGGTCGTCTCGATCCGCGACGGCGTCGTCGTCGCGGCATGAGGAGGTCGAGATGGTCTCGACACTGCTGCGCAAGCCGATCACCGATCTGAGCCGGCGCTGGTCGCGCACCTTCTTCGCGGTCGCGACCCTGGCGCTCGCCGTGGCGAGCATCGGCCTGTTCGCGACCCCCACGCTGATGAACCGCGCGATGAGCGCCGAGGTCGCGGCCGACCGGCTTCCCGACCTGACGATCTACACGCGCCCGCTAGTGCTCAATGACGCTCAGCTGGCCGCGCTGGCCGCGGTGCCGAATGTCCGTGCGGTCGAACCGCGGTCGTTCTTCGGCGGCAGGGTATACGCCGGCGCTCGCCGCGCGTTCGCCCAGGTGCTTGGGATACCGGATTTCACCCGGCAGGATGTGAACGTCGTGCACGTCGCCTCCGGCGCCGCTCCGGGAACGAGCGCGGTCCTGACCGACGCGCAGAATGCCAGGCAGGGGCTGCTGTCGGTGCACGCCGGGCAGACCGTGCGGATCATCGGCGCGGACGGGGTGGTGCGGTCACTGCGGGTCAGCGGCGAGGCCCGCAACCTCGACAGCGCCCAGTCCGTCACCTCCGGTGGCGTGATCGTGCTGTTCGCCACGCCGGCGACCGTGGCGTCGCTGAGCCGGGCTCCTGGCTACCACGAGCTGTTCTTCCAGCTCGCCGATACCCGTCCGGCCGCGGTCAATGCGACGATCGCGGCGATCCGCCGCACGCTTGCCGCGGTCCCTGGCTTCACCGGTTTCAGCGACCTGCCGCAGGTGCGGGCCGCGGGCGACTGGCCCGGCAAGTCCAGCTTCCAGGACTTCTCTAAATTCCTCTACATCATCACCCTGCTCGCGCTGCTGTCCGCGCTCGTGCTGATCTCCAACACCATGACGACACTGGTCGCCGAGCAGACAGCTGAGATCGGGATCATGAAGGCGGTAGGCGGACGACGCCGGCAGATCGCAGCGGTCTACCTGAGGACCGCGGTGCTGCTCGGCGGGCTGGGAACCGTGGCCGGGATGGTCCTCGGCACCATGCTCGCCTACGTCCTGACCCGTTACTTCGGCTTGACGTACTTCGCGATCGGCGTCGGCTTCGGCATCGACTGGCCCATCGTGCTCGCCAGCGCGCTGGTGGGGGTGGTCGGGCCGCCGCTGGCGGCACTGCCCGCGGTCCGGCGCGCCGTCCGGGTGCCGGTGCGGGACGCGCTGGAAGCGACCGGTTCCGCGTCCGGTGGCCAGGACGCCGGCGACCGGCTGCTGGCCCGTGTCCGCTTCCTGCCCCGCCCGGCCCAGATCGGGCTGCGCAACGTCGGCAGGCGCCGGCGGCGCAGCCTGTCCACCGCGCTGGTGATCGCGCTCGCCGTTGGCACTCTGCTCGCGGCGCTCGGCCTCGTCACAGCGGCCGCCAACGCCAGCCGCGGCTCGTGGGGAGACCACGGCGAGGACGTCAACATCGTCCCAGTGGCCGGCCGCTCGCTCGACGCCCGCGCCGCGGACCTGATCCGGGCCACCCCGGGTGTGGCAGCCGTGGAGCCGCACTTCGCCACTGACGTCACGCTCGACGGCAAGGACGCAAGGATCTGGGCCGTGCAGCAGGCGACGATGTTCCACTACCGGCTCGCCGCCGGACGCTGGTACACCCCCGCCGAGGAGCAGACCCGGGCCCGCGTCGCCATCATCGAGCAAGACATCGCCCAGGCCACCGGAACCCGGCTCGGTGACAGCATTAGTGTCCAGACCGCCTCCGGGCCGGCCAGCTTCCGCGTGATCGGCATCTCGCCGCAGCAGCAGGAAAACGGCACCGCGCTGTTCGTGCCGCTGACCACGATGCATGCAGTCCTGACCGGCATGCCCGCCGACGCGAGCGACTACTGGGTTCAGACCACCTCGCACGACCATGCATTCATCGACCGCACCACGACTCGCATCGAAGACACGCTCACTACGCACGGTTACGACGTCAACAGCGAGATCGTATACGTCAAGCTGGCGAACGAGATCGCCAGCAACCGCACGATGACGACCAGCTTCGCCGTGGTCGGCCTGCTGATCGTCGCGATCAGCATGGCCGGCCTGGCGAACGCGCTCACCATGAGCGTCCTCGAACGCACCCGCGAGATCGGCATCCTCCGCTCGATCGGCGCCCGCGCCCGCGACATCCGCCGCATCTTCGCCACCGAAACCATCACCCTGGCCGCCGCGGGCTGGCTGATCGGGGTCCCGCTCGGGTACCTGCTCGACCTGTTCCTCGTCTGGCTGGTCAAGTCGGTCCTCAACCTGAACCTCACCCTTGCCTTCCCGCCGTGGAACCTCGTCCTCACCCTCGCCGGAACCATCCTGCTCGCACTCCTCATCACACTGCTGCCGATCAGGCACGCAGTCCACCTCCGGCCCGGCCACGCGCTGCGCTACGCATAGCAGACCCCCCATTGGTCCTCATCGAGACTGTCTGGAGCTAGCGTCACTAGCTCGGCAGATCGGGTGAGTGCCATGGGTCCGTAACCGCAGGACCAGCAACGGGATGTCCGACCTTCCTTCCCGGCGACAGGGTCGCCGACGATCAGGTCAGGTGGGTCCCAGGTCAGGTGTTGCCGCGGCTGGTGGCTCACCGCGTCTGCGGCAGGGAAGTGGTCACCATGGCGAGCTGGAGGTTCGTCCGGGCAGCATCCGGGCGAAGGGATCAGCGGCGCGGGCCGGGGTGGTGGGCCGCGCTGATAGCGGTCGTGGCGCTGGCGGCAGCGGGCTGCGGGGGTACGAGCCCAGCCCCGTCGGCCGCGCCATCGTCGCTGCCCAAGACGACGCTGACCGCCTACACCATAGAGGGGGGGATAGCCGCTGACTGCGGGAACGTGCGGGTGCCCGCGGACTGGGCGCACCCGGCCGGGCTGGCGGTGCCACTGCAGGTCGTGGTCCTTCCGGCTACCGGTACCAGCCACCCCGCGCCGCCCCTGTTCTATCTGGCCGGGTACAACGGCGACAGCGCCGGGTTCGGCGACGCGGTGCTCAACGGCCTGGACTGGGCCGCGCAAGCCTTCCGGCAGCTGAACCAGACGATGGACCTGGTCTTCGTCGAGCAGCGCGGCACCTCCGGATCCGGGCTGCAGACCTGCCCGGCCTGCAGGCGGCATCTGCTATCCTCGACCCGGCCGCGATCCGCGCGGCCGCCCGCCGCTGCCTTGTCTCGGCCAGCCGCGACCCGCGCCACGACACCACCACCTCGGCGGTCCGCGACCTGGACCAGGTCCGCCAGGCGCTCGGCTACCACACGATCAACATCTACGGTCCGTCCTACGGCGTCACCATCGGGCTGGCCTACCTGCAGCGTTACGGCAGCCACGTCCGCACCGCGGTGCTCGACAGCGGATCGCTGCTATCCGTCCCCCTGTGGCAGCTCGGCTCGGTCCACGACCAGCAGGCCTTCGACCAGCTGGTCCGCCAGTGCGCCGCCTCCCCGGCCTGCGGCCGGTCCTACCGCCCCGCCGCCGACCTGGCCGCCATCCTGGCCCGGCTGAACGCCCACCCGGCCCAGGTCGTCCTGCCCGGCCCCGGCGGCCAGCACCGGGCCGTCGCCATCACCGCCGTAGCCTTCCTTTCCTTCGTCAGCGACTACCTCGGCGAGACCCAGACCGCGGTCCAGCTCCCCGCCATCCTGCACGCCCTGGCCCAGGGCCAGTGGTCGCGGGTCATCGCCAGGCTCGGGCTCACCACCGCGAGCTTGTCCGGCGGCCCCACCGCACTGCAGGCCGTCACCATCGAGTGCAGCGACGCGTGGGCCGCCATGAACCCAGCGAGGGTGAGCCAGCAGGGCCCGTCCGCGTTCGCCCCCCTGGTCACCGCGCAGGCCGAACGGCTGCGCGCACTGTGCTCCGCCTGGCCGCATGACCCTGGCGTATCCGGGACCGTTCGCAGCGGCGTCCCGGTCGTATTCCTCAACGGCACCGCCGACCTTACCGACCCGCCCGCTAACGTCGCCGGCGCGGTCGCCACCATGCCGAACGCCCTGCTCGTCTCGGTGCCCGGCACTGGACACTGGATCCTTAACAACGCCGCCAGCCCGGGCTGCCTGCTCGCCGCCACCACCGCCTTCATCCAGGCCGGCCGACCCGCCCGCCCGACGCCCGGGAGCCCGTGCCCCATTCCCGGCGCCCTGAAGCTACAGGCACGCCGGATCCTGCTCCCTAGCGCCAGCGTTACCGGCCGCACCAGTGCCACGACAGGCGTATCACGCGCCATTCCACGGACCAGGGCTGAGGCGAGGGGTCAGTTCAGCACGCCCTGCAAACGGTGCACGGACGCGAAAAGCCCAGGTCAGCAACCTCCTTGACACCAGCCCGCTCGTTCAGGGATGAAGACCTCGGGGTGGGGCGGGTGGGGCTCGAACCCACGACCGGCGGATTATGAGTCCGCTGCTCTGACCGGCTGAGCTACCGCCCCGGTGACGCGTGCACACTACCATCTGGCGGCGGCCCGAGCGTCCTGGCCGGGCCGGGCGGCAGGATCTGGACCAGCTGCCGCGGACGCTCCGGGTGCCGGTCCTGTTCGTAGGGGTAGCCCAGCGACACCTCCTCGAACCGCACGCCGTCGGCGAACGTGGTCCGCGGGATGTGCAGGTGCCCGTAGACCACGGTGAGCGCGCGGAAGCGGCGGTGCCAGTCGGCGGTCTGCTCGGTGCCGCACCACTGCGCGAACACCGGATAGCGCAGGATCCGGGTGGGCTCGCGGGTGAGCGGGAAGTGGCTGACCAGGATGGTCGGCAGCGCCGGACCGAGGGCCGCCAGCCGGGGCAGGGTCGCGTCGATCCGGGCCTGGCACCACGCCTCCCGGCTCGGGTACGGGTCGGGGTGCAGGTGCCGCTCGTCGGTGCCGATCACGCCGGTCCGGTAGGCCAGGTCCAGCGCCTCGGCCTTGGTGCTGGTGCCGTCGGGACGGAACGTGTAGTCGTAGAGCAGGAACAGCGGGACGATCACCGCCGGGCCGCCGTCGCCGGTCCACACCGGGTAGGGGTCCTCCGGGGTGATCACGCCGAGCTCGCGGCACAGCGCCACCAGGTGCCGGTAGCGCGCCTCGCCGCGCAGCTTGACCGGATCCCGGGGATGAGCCCACAGGTCGTGGTTGCCGGGCACCCACACGACGGTGCCGTAACGGCCGCGCAGCGTGCGCAGCGTCCACTCGATGTCCTCAACCTTCTCGGCCAGGTCGCCGGCCACCAGCAGCCAGTCCCCCGGCGAGCCAGGCGGCAGGCCGGCCACCCATTGCCGGTTCCTCGGATGGGATACGTGCAGGTCGCTGACGGCCAGCAGCCGGCCAGGCGTCACTGGGTGTCGGCGCTCAGGGACACCAGCAGGTCGTTGAGGCGGCCGACGAACGCCGCGGGCTCCTCGATCCGCGCGCCGAGGGTGAGCACGGCCTGGTCGAACAGGACGTGCGCCCACTCGGCCAGGTTCGGGTCGGCTGGCTCGCGGTTGAGCCGCCGGACCAGCGGGTGCTCCGGGTTGATCTCGAGCACCGGCTGGCTGGGCAGGCCGGACCCGCGCAGCCGCCGCGCCAGGTTGATGTCGATGTCGGCCTCGTTGGCCACGATGCAGGCCGGCGACGTGGTCAGCCGGCTGCTCACCCGGACGTCGTAGGCCCGCCCGTCCAGGGCTTCCTTCAAGCGCCCGACCAGCCCGGCGAGCTCGGCGCTGGCCTGCTGCTTAGCCTCGGCTTCG
>Ga0335085_10011781_pt1 | contig 12938 bp, 15 predicted proteins | sample Lox_Sample_45_FD_206712 | JGI IMG/M metagenome (GOLD analysis project Ga0335085, IMG submission 206712) | Soil microbial communities from Loxahatchee National Wildlife Refuge, Florida, United States - Lox_Sample_4.5 | ecosystem: Environmental > Terrestrial > Soil > Wetlands | place: USA...
TACATTCGGGTTAAGGCTAGCACAGGGCTGGTAAGGGTTCAAGTTGGAAAGGGGGGGGGGTAAATAGAGAGGAGATTTGTCATCTTTGACTTTGAGTCAATACCCTGCAACCTCCCAGGGGGTAGTCGACAGTCCACAGTTGATAGTCAGGGCGTTCTGACTTCTTACTGTGAGCAGTTAGCTGTGAGCTGCGAACTGTTCTTCCCGTGATCCACCTCGACCACAACGCGGCGACGCCGATATTGCCGGAGGTATTGGAAGCCATAATTACTGCATGGCGCTGGAGCGCGGCGACTTTACGCCACCTGTAGCGCGGGTGTCACCACCCGCGATTTCGTTTTCGGACGCGGGTGGGGACACCCGCGCTACAAATTCAGCGCAGGCACCGGATGCCTACCGCGTCATGTATCTGCCGGTTGACCGCAAGGGCATGCTGCTTTTCTGGTTTAACTAACCACTGATCACTGACCACTGCTTTTCCGATGTGGGCGAATAACGAAACGGGTGTCTTGTTCCCTGTCGAAAAGATCGCGGAAATTTGCCGTTCGCGCGGCGTGTTGTATCACTGCGACGCGGTGCAAGCCGCGGGCAAGGTGGAGATTGACGTGCGAAAGATTCCGGTGGATTACCTCTCGCTGACAGGCCACAAGTTTCATGCACCGAAAGGCATTGGCGCGCGGAACTTGTCCCGATAAAATCGGGACGTCCGGCGCAAATCGCCATTCTTCCCATTGGTCTATGGCGGGCATCAAGAGCGTAACCGGCGAGGCGGCACGGAGAGCGTGCCATTAATTGTGGGCATGGGGAAAGCCGCCGAACTGGCCAGAAAACATCTGCCTGATTACGAGAAGGACATGCTCAGCTCTTGGCCATCGCGAATCGGCTCCGCGCCAGCCGCACTGCTTCGTGCAGTTTGCGCTCCAATTCCTTCTTCGGCAACAACTCGGTCCAGTAGCTGGCCACGTGGATGCCGCTCTTCTCGAGTTCCGGCAAGGCGATGTGCTCCGTGCTTTTGCCCGCGCACAGGATCATCCCCAGCGGTGCACCCTCCTGTGGCTCCGGCGCGTACCGTTTCAGCCACCCCAGGTAGGTTTCCATTTGCCCTTTGTCCGCGGCTTCAAACTGCCCGATTTTCAATTCGATGGCGATCAGGCGGCAGAGCTTGCGGTGATAGAAAAATCCCGCTTGCGAGGATCCTGAATAGGAATGAGCCGCAGGAAGTGTGTCCAGCCTAATTGTCGTAGCGGCGATACGACAATTTCCCGATCCGGGTAGGCCTCCGCGAACTGGATCATCCGGCGCAGGTTTTTCTCCCCGAAACCCCGCCCGAACTCCTGCTCCAATTGTGCACTCAGTGCGGACACAATCTGTTCCCCATACCCGGCCCGCTTTTGCTTCAGGATGTCTTACCGGATGCGCTGACCGACGTGCCAGTAAAGCGTGGTGAGCCCCGCGTCTACCGCGCGAGCCACGCCTGCGCGGGCTTCTGCAATCAGTTGCCGCACGTCCGCCAGCAACGCCGCGAGCCCCTGGGGGCGTAAGGCCAAGGACTTCTTTATCCCGAGTGGTTTTCGTCCCATCATGACGCAAGCTCTAAGCTCTAACGCGGCCAGCACCCGCCTCTTGACGGCGCGAGCTTGCCTTGCGATTTACCTAATCATCAAACACGTTCCCCTGTCAACTGCCGTGGATGAAGAGCCGCACGGGAACGCAAAACGCGCGTACCTGTGCGCTACCTGCTTTCATTTGCGTCCCACCAAGCCCAATTATCTCTTCCATCTTGAGAGCCGCGCAGTAGTGCGCCGCGCGCCAGGGTGGTTAAGCTTCCCGAAGCGGTCAGGTGGTGTTCGCGGCTGTGGGCGAGGCGAAGGCGCCGGGCCATCCGCCGTGGGCCTCGATTACTGTATCGATTTCGGCCATCAGGCGGATGGTTTCTTTCAGGGCGACGACGATCTTCTGGTAGTGGGCGATGTCTTCTTCAGAGAGCACCCGGCCGCGGCGGTCCTTCAGCCACTTCTCGCAGACCTGATAGCCGCCGATGTGGAAGTTCCAAACATTCTCAGGCACACCCTCAAACCAGCGCGTTGGGTTGATGTGCACTCTACCTCTGCGCGAAGCGCTTTGGAGTGCGACCGCGAAGCTGTCGCTTTGGACTGAGGGAGCGGCAGCTCCTTCCTTTCCTTGTGATTTTTTGGAAGCGTCGTTGACGGAAGGGACTAAAGCGGCAGCTTCGCGGCCGCACTCCAAAGGGGCAAACCTGGGATAGCCCTTGGCAACCTCGCTGTCGCCCTTGCCTGCGAACTTCGTGATGTATTTCTCCAGCTTGGGGGATTCCATCAGGTGCAGGGCGACAAGCTCCCCTCCGAGCGTGGCCAGGGCGCGGAAAAGTTCCAGGCTGGACGTGAGCGGCAGGCGCGGGAAATCCGACTTCAACAGACTCGCGTAACGCGATCTGTAGCCTGGCGCATGGAGGACAGCATAAACATAATCGAACACGACGCGAGGATCTGTTAGGTCGAGCCGGAGACGGCTACCGATAGCGCTTAGAAAGTCATAGGGCTGTATCGGAGCCGCCGAAATGGTAGTGGTACAAATTGGTGTAGAAGCGGCGGAATTTATGCCGATCTTATTGGGACGCCGCCCAATGGCGAGGCAAATTCGCCGCTTCTGCGTGACATTGAGCCACCGGAAGAATTCCACATTACAACCTTTAACTGAATCGCAGGTGGTAAAGCATCCAGTAAACCGCCACGCCGGTGACGGAAACATAGATCCACAGTGGGAGCGTCCACACGGCGATGCGGCGGTGGCGGTCGAAACTGCGGCGCCAGGCCCGGTAAAGCGTGGTCAGCACCAGGGGAACGATAACCACCGCCAGGATGGTGTGCGAGCCGAGCAAGGCGAGGTAAAAGGTTCGAATGAAACCGTGTCCGGGGAAACGCGTTACGCCGTGGAAGTAGTGGTAGGTCAGATAGCAGAGGAGAAAGAGAATCGAGGTCGCGAAGGCTGAAAGCATGCATGCGCGGTGCGCCGGGATGTTCTTCCGCCGGATGAAGTAAAAGCCGCAGACCAGCAGCACGGCGCTGGCGGCGTTCAATGTGGCGTCAACGGCGGGGAGGTAGGGAATCATAGGGAGTTGCGACCTGGAATCTGGAAGTTAGAAACCAGAATGAAAAACCGCTAGCGTTCGCTTCTCCATCCTCGCTTCTAGCTCCTGGCCCCTCACTTCTCGCTTCCAGCTTCCGGTTTCTCCCCGTTATGTCGCAGGAGGGACTTCAGTTCGCCTGTATGAATCGACCAGGCTATGTTGCCGCCGAAGACCGCCGACAAAGTGAGACTGATCAAGTCCAGCCAAAGACCGTCAATGGAAAAGAACCGGCCAGTTGCAAGTCCCCACACGACCGTGGCCAATCCCCCGATGGCGAGGATGAAACAGAAGACCAACAAGAAGATGTCCTCAAACATGATTTCACCCCCCCTGGAAGAAAGCCCGAAGTGCGAAGACTCAAATCCCTGTAGCCATACGGTCGTTCTCAGCGCCGCCCTGCCACCTTCCGACTAAGTAACTCCGGACTTGGGACTTTTGCAGAAGTGGGCTTTTTGACCCATACCCTTTAGACTGAACTGCCCTAGTGCGAACGATAAGTTGTCCGAAATCAATCAATTTCCTATGGCAACTCAATTGCACTAAGTGGCTTTGCTACCAGTGTCTGGTTTACTGAGACTTTTTGTCCCAGAGCGCTGGAAGGAGGCAGAAACCATGGAACCCGACCTCAAAGAGATTATAAGCCAACTAAAGCTTCAAAGGGATATTGTAAAGGATGGCGGGTACGGCCGCTCCGTGCGCACACCCTGGAAAGAGGAGCGCCTCTTTCGCGATTCCATTACCTGCCTGAACGTCACCGAACAGGTCAAGAAGCATCCCTGCAACGAATGCCTGCTGTGGGAATGGGTGCCCGAGGACCATAAGGACGAAGACATCCCCTGCCAATTCATCCCGCTTAACGAGCAAGGCGAAAGCATCGCGGAACTGGAAGAAGCCGGCAAGCGTGAAGAAGCCGAGCAGGCGTTGCTGGTCTGGTTAGATTCCACGATTCAACGGCTGGAAGAAAAACTTGCGCGGTCAGCCGTCAGTAGTCGGTAGAAGGCACACGGGATACGCGCCACGCCATCAAGTCCACGCCCCTGTCTAACGTATGCCGTCTAGGGTCTACGATCGAACATCAAAAGGGCGAAGACCAGCGGCAAGTAGACAATCGACGCCATCAACAATTGCTTGGCGAGGACGTTCGTTCGCCGTGCCGCCATGCGCGCGCCATAATACAGAAACCCCATACCTAGGATTCCTGCCCCCACCAGATATACCCATCCCGCGTGCCCAGTAAAGGCCGGAATCAAGCTCACGGGCAGCAGCGCGAGTGTGCAGGCAATGATCTGGCGCACGGTAGCGCGACCGTCGTGGTCGTGACGCGGCAGCATTTGCAATCCCGCCCGGGCATAATCCTCTCGATACATCCAAGCGATCGCCAATAGGTGGGGGAACTGCCATAAGAACAAAATGGCGTAAAGCACCCAAGCCTCGCCGCTCAAGCCGTTGCGAACCGCTGCCCAGCCGATGAGCGGTGGCATGGCTCCGGGGAACGCTCCGACCAGGGTGCAGAGCGGGGTTTGGCGCTTAAGCGGCGTGTAGAAGACCAGATAGGCGCCGAGCGTCGCCAACGCCAGAACGCTGGTCAGCTGATTGGCCACCATCCAAAGTTCCACCCCGCCGGCGACCGAAAGCGCGATCCCGAACCACAGGGCTTCGCGGCGCGTCAAACGTCCCGCCGGCAGAGGCCGGTTTGCGGTTCGGCGCATGAAGGCGTCCGTACGGCGCTCGAGATATTGATTGAGCGTACCGGTGCCGCTGGCAACCAACAAAGTCCCCATCAGTGTATGGAACAGCAACCACGCGTTCATGGTGCCGGGGGCGGCGAGGTAGAACCCCACCAGTGTGCTGATCAGCACCAGGAAGTTAACTTCCGGCTTCGTAAGCGTCCAGTAATCAGCCAAATGGACGAGCCACGCTGATTGCGCAAGCCAACCGCAAGGACCGACCGCGCGGGACGAGTTTTGCGTGCCTGTCGTCATGTTGTCGCCTGATGAGGTGTAGAAGTGACCTTCATCTCCTGTTTGGGAGTCACGAGATATCGACGTGCTTGGTAGGCGAGATACAGACTCGTCACCAGAAGCAGGGCACCCACGGCTACGTGCGAGGTGGTGATATCCACCACGGGTGGCAGCGGCTGCGGGGCGTCCCGCGCAGCCATCTTCATTATCCATGAACCCATGCCGAGAAAGAGTTGCGCCACGAGTAATCCCGCCAGGAGCAGGGCAGGGTGCAGCAGGCCTGGCTGCTTCGCAAAGCGCATGAGGACAGTTGAAATAACCCAGCCCACCAGCAACGTGACCACGCAGGCGCCAACCACATGCGGGGCAATGATTCCATCTTTGGAATGACGGTACACCGCGCCCAGAATCAATTGGACCAGGATGACGCCAGTGGTGATTACGGTGAGATTGTGGAATGCCGGGGTGGACGTGTCTTCCAGCTTGGTCTCGTCCCAATGCCAGTCGGCGCCTGTAAAGAAGGCGAGGCTGGCGGCGAGACAGAAGAAAATCTGCGCCAGGGTCGCATGTGCCGTGGAAATCGCCACGGGCAGAAACCACAACACGGTGATGCCACCCAGTGCCGCCTGCGCCAGCACCGCCATCACGGCCGCAAAGCCTATCCATCGAATCCAGCGCCTTGAATCCTGCCGCCAAATCCATATGGCTAGGAGAACGGTTAGGATGCCAACCGTTCCCGCAATCATGCGGTGGCCGTGCTCAAACTTTACCCCTCCCACCATGCGCGGCATGCGGAAGGTGCCGAAAGAAGTGGGCCAGTCGGGAACCGAAAGGCCCGCGTCGTTTCCGGTTACCAGCGCACCGGCAATAATCAAAAGAAACGTGCAAAACGCGACGAACATCGCGTAACGATGAAGCCAAGTATGTGTTTCTGTCATGATTTCAGCCCCTGAAGCCTGTTTGCCGGCGCGAGTAAATCCTGCAACTCGCGATCGTGTTCAGATCGCCAGTTGGCAGGGTCGCGGAACTTGTCCCGGTACTTATAGACTACCACAGTGATCAGGGCAAAAAATATCATCGGCGGCACGAGTAGGATCAGGACACCATTGGCTAGAGCCTCTTTGGCCGTTGACCTTGCCGAGTCAGCGCTGGTGTAACACATGGCGCACCCCTGGGCGTTAAGAACAGTAGGCAGCAAGCAGTAGGCAGTAAGCAGTAGGCAGAAAGCAGAACCCAGAAGCCTCCAGAGCGGGCGAGGTTCTTCGGCCCACCCTGTCAGCCGTGGGTAAAAGGGCCTAGAATGAAATTGTCCAGCCCCGTCAGGGGCGGCATCTGGGACCTCTTTGGCCAATAACATATCGTGGCTCCTACGCACGACGAAGTAACCCTTCACCCGGCCTCCTTCGCCAGCCACCCTCTCCCCAAAGGAGAGGGCCGTTCTTCTAATATCGCAGCGCGCCGTATCCAAGCGTCGTGGGCTCCGGGGGGTGCTGCCTACTGCTTTCTGCCTGCAGCCTCCTGCTTTAATGTGGCCTCATATGCAGCAGGCGCAGGCTGTCGGGGAGGAAAATATTCATCAGCACAATCACAATGATCAGCGCCGGCATCAGAGTAGCCGCCATGCTTGGCCGCTCATACCGGAGATGCATAAAGTAAGCGATGATCAGCGCCGCCTTAATAACCGACAACCCCATCAGGAGGACGAGCATCAGTTTCAATTCCAGTTGCTCATAGCCGAGAAAGACCTCAACCCCGGTCAGCGCCAGGAGCCAGAACCACACAATCAGGAAAACCCGTGTGGAGCCCTCCGCGTGTGTGTGTTCAGTCGATGAACTCATGTAACCTCCGAATCTGTTTCTTTTGTCAGTTGTCCGTGGTCAGTTTTCCGTTGCACGTCGTTATCGTCAAGCCATCAGCTTTCAAGGTCGGCACTCGGCATCACGGGGCTAAATCCCATATCCGTGATGATGCTACATCCTTGCAACGGACCATGGACAATGGACAACGGACGCCCTTCTCATCCCATCCTAATTGATAGGATATAGACCAACGGAAAGATGAACATCCACACCAAGTCCACGAAATGCCAGTAGAGCCCTGCCACCTCGACGTCTTCCGAATTGAGCTTGCCTTTGCCGAACCAGCCCGCCACGATGCCCAAGTAGATGACGCCGCAAAAGACGTGCGTCATGTGCAGGCCGGTGAGGGTAAAGAATGCCGCGCCGAACAACGGCGACCCCCAAGGGTTATGGAATAGCCGCACGCCCTCGCCGAACAGTCCCACCCACTCGGTGGCGTGAATGACAACAAAAAGCAACCCGCCCAGCATGGTTGCCAGAATCCATTTGACCGCCGCGGCGCGTTGTTCCAATTTCGACGCGCGCACGGCCATCACCATCGTGACCGAGCTCGAGAGGAGGATGAAAGTCATCACCGTTGCTTTCACCAGGGCGGGATAGAACTCAAACGGGGTGGGCCAGTTGTCGCTTGCCACGCGCACGTAGCAGTAAGCCATGAGCAGCGCGGCGAAGGTGATGGCATCCGACATGATGAAGAGCCACATTCCGAGCTTTTTCGACCCGGTGGCAAAGGGCGCAACGCCGCCGCCCCACGCTGATTCCCCGACGCCCTGCAAGTTTGCGTTAATCGCTTCGTGGCTCGCCATTCCCTTTTTCCCCCGATGAAGTTAGCCCGCTCCGCAGCTCATTCGGCAACCATCGATCGCCAATCACCAATGCCTAGGCCCATTTCGTCAACAAGAAGAAGATATAAATCCAGAGCGCGTCCATAAAGTGCCAGTAGATGGCGGTGACGTCGAGCGCGGTGCGGCGCTCGCGCCCACGCGCCATGCGGCCGGCGTGAATCACCACATAGCCGAGCCCTAACACGCCTCCCAGCAAGTGCACGCCGTGCGCGGCGGTCAAAACGTAGAAGAACGAACTGCTGGGATTGGTGGCCAGATAGATGCCACGCGCCGCGAGTTCGCGCCAAACCACCAGTTGCCCGGCGAGGAAGGCGACGCCCAGCACCACCGTCGCTCCGAGCCAGCGAATGAAGTTCTCCATGGCGTGGGCGCTCAAGGCGCGGCGCGAATATTCCAGGGTCAGGCTGCTGGCCAGCAAAATGCCGGTGTTCCCCCAAAACAAGCGGGGCACGGCGATAGAAACCCAGTCGTACGACATCCCCCGGCGCACCACCATGGCGCTGGTGAAGGCCGCGAAGAGCATCACGATGCCCGTCAGCGCAAACCACATGCCGAGCTGGTAAGTGCGCCCTGAGACTCGATACTCCGGCAAGCCGGAGTCACCCCCCCCGCCGAAGCCATTACCGCCCGGAACGTGGCCGCCGCCAAATCCCTCCGAGGATTCGGGCTTAGCCGGTGTTATTGTCGTTGTGGCCATAAGAGCTTCACGAAACTCGAAATTCAAAAACGTCAATTTACGAAGCCCGCGTAAGCGGGCGGCATAATTTGGCCCACGGAGAGAGCCGTGGGACAAGGGAGAGCTGCTATAACTTCTTAAGCCCTGGTAGGGGCGACATAAGCACGGTGTTCCGAAAGCGATTCTTATGTCGTCACTACCGTGGCTTACGCTTTACTTTCCGATGCGCGATCCCATGATTTGCGCCGCGGGCCAAATTATTTCGCCGCCACCGCGGCTTGGGGTAACCGAAAAGCCCTAATCCGAAACATCCCAATCCTCACATCCTTGACCCGCCGTCTGTTGCAACGGACAAAGGACGAATGACAAAGGACCAATGACAACCGACAACTATTCCTCTGTCTTAATAACCTCTGTCGAATTCTGCATGACGTAATCCCTCTCCGCCCCGGGCACCCCGAATTCATAGGGGCCGTGATACACCACGGGATGCACGCCGGCAAAGTTGTCGAACGGGGGTGGTGAAGGAATGGTCCACTCCAGAGTGGTGGCTTCCCAGGGATTGTCGGAGGCCTTCTTCCCCCAGAACATGCTCCAGAACAGGTTGCCGAAGAACAGCAATTGCGCCCCTCCAGTGATGAACGCGGCGATGGAAATGAACCGGTGCAGGCTGATCAAGGGCAGCAGAAAGTTGTCGATGAACTCCGAGTAGCGCCGGGGATTCCCTTCCAGGCCCAGGTAGTGCATAGGCATGAAGATGGCGTACACACCGACGAGAGTTATCCAAAAATGGATCCTTCCCACGGTCTCGTTCATCATCCGGCCGAACATTTTGGGGAACCAGAAGCAGGTTCCGGCAAACATCCCAAAAATGGCTGCGACGCCCATAATCAGGTGAAAGTGGGCGAGGACAAAGTAGGTGTCGTGAAAATAGATGTCGATGGGCGGCTGCCCCAAAAAGATTCCGGAAAGTCCGCCACTCACGAAGATTGAGACAAAACCAATGGCGTAGAGCATGGGGGTGGCGAAGCGAATCCTGCCGCCTAAGAGCGTGCCAATCCAATTAAACGTCTTGATGGCGGAAGGCACACCAATGGCCATGGTGAGAATCGAGAACGCGAACGCGGAGTACGGGCTCATGCCGCTCACAAACATATGATGGCCCCAGACGCAGAAGCCCAAAATGCCGATGGAAGCCATGGCGTAGACCATGGCGCGATAGCCAAAAATCGGCTTGCGCGCGAAAGTGGAAAGAATGTGAGAGGTAACGCCCATACCCGGCAGGATGGCGATGTAAACCTCCGGGTGCCCGAAGAACCAGAACAGATGCTGCCAAAGTAGCGGCGAACCGCCGGTGTGGTTCGACATTATCTTGTCGCTGATAATCAGCCCGCCAGGAATGAAAAAGCTTGTGCCCCCCAGGCGATCGAGCAGAAGCAAGGCGCCGGCCGCCAGCAACACCGCGAACGATAGCAAGGCCAGAATGGCCGTAAGAAACCATGCCCAGCAGGTGAGGGGCAACTTCATCAGTGAAAGCCCGCGCGCGCGAAGGTCAAGCGTGGTGGCGATGAAGTTGATGGCGCCGAGCATGGAAGCGACGCAGAAAATGGCAATGGAGAGTACCCAGAGCGTCTCACCCACGGCCATGCCCGGGCCGGCTGCGCCTCCCACCGCGGAGAGCGGCGGGTAGGAGGTCCAGCCGCCAATGGGTGGGCCGTCGCCAATGAAAAACGTGGCCATCAGCACCACTAGGCCCAGAAACGTTATCCAGAAAGACATCATATTGAGTCGCGGGAAAGCCATATCTTCCGCGCCAATTTGGATGGGTAGAAAATAATTACCGAAGCCGCTCTGGGGTGCTGTGGTGAGGACGAAGAAAACCATCAGCGTTCCATGCAGGGTGAGCAGTGAAAGGTAATATTCAGGACTGATGACCCCCCCGGGCGCGCCGATGGGTGAGAGTTTATCCAGCAGCGGTACGCTGGCGTGCGGCCACACCAGGTGCAAACGCATCAGAATGGAAAGCGTGAGGCCCACGAACACACTGAAAAGCGCCAGGAAGTAATACTGAAGGCCAATTACCTTGTGGTCGAGGCTGAAGATGTATCTCCAGATGAAGCTCTTCGGTGCCTCGTGCCGGTGAATTGCTTCCGCGTGTGCTTCTGGCATCAGTAACCTCCGCCCTTCGCAGGAATTAGGAGCTAGGAGTTAGAAGGGAATCGCGCGTATTCTGGCTTCCAACTTCTAGCTCCCAATTCCTCCCGTAACCTGTCCCCTGTTACCTGTAACCTGCTTTTACTGCGCTGCCGCCATGTTCGAGAGCCATTTCTGGAAGTTGTCCTCGGTCATCACTTCCACGAAAGCTCGCATCTTGTAGTGGCCCAGGCCGCACAGTTCGGCGCAGGCTAGTTCGTAACGACCGGTCTTGGTGGCCATGAAGTGAATGGGAATCTGCATCCCCGGGACCAAGTCCTGCTTCATGCGCAGTTCGCGAACAAAGAAAGAGTGCGTTACGTCTTTGGATCGGAGAATCAACTGGATTTCGCGATTGACCGGAAACGCCAGCGTGGCGGTGACAATGTCGTCCTTGGAGTCGGCGTCGTGGTCGCGGTCGAGTCCCAGGAAATTCCCCATGGCGTCATCCACCTTCTCCACGTGCACGGGACCGAACTTGCCGTCGGCGCCGGGATAACGGAAGTACCAGGCGAATTGCTGCCCCCAAACTTCGATTTGCATGGCGCCCGGCTGCGCGCCCACAAAGTGGATGCTGGCCCAGGTTTTGTAACCCATGATGTTGAGGCCGATGAAAAGAATGGCGGCGGCGAGGGTCCAGGCGAATTCCATTCGGTTGTTGCCGTGAGAGTAGGTCGCCCGGCGGCCATCCGCACGGGCGCGATACCTCCAAACTGCATATGCCAAGGAGAATTGAGCCGCCACGAAGATGACCCCGGTGATAATCAGCGTCAGCATGAACTGGTGGTCAATCGCCGCGCCGTGCTTGGAAATGTCAATCGGAAACCACCAAGTGTGCGCCCAGAAGAAGTAACCGGAAAGCACGGTGATGATAACAACCACCAGCGCAATCACCAGCCCCATAAAACATCCTTTCTTGTCCGGTGTCCGCAGTCTCTAACGCCGTGGCGAGCGACAAGTCGCCAGTGACAAGCAAGCTCGTCACTCGTAGCTTCTTCGCCTTGGGACCGCAGAGTCGGACCTATCTTTGATGAAGTAGCCCTGATCCGTCTTCCTTCTTTGCAGACGCGGCGCGCCCCACCGCGCCGCATGTCCGCAATCTGACTGATGACTCCGGTTTCTTACAACGGCTTGAACTTGAAATCAACAGTCTTGGTTTCCTTCGCGCCCAGCGTCACCTTCTGTTCCTGTGTACCGAAGGTCGCGGTCCAGGCTTCGATTGTGTAATCCCCCGGCGGCAATCCCTTGACGGTGAACGTGCCGTCGGTACCCGACACGGCAAAGAACGGGTTGGAGGTGACCCCGATCCACGCGCGCATCCAGGGATGCTGGTTGCACTTTACGGGGACCATGATTTCCGGCCGCGCGAACTTTTGTTCGATGGGCGCGGCGCCGGGCGCCTGGGACATATTCCACTCGCGGTTGTCCTTAGGCATGGGATGAATGTTGTGCGTGGTAGGGTCGCTGGAAACAATCTTCAGCGTCTGGCCTGTCATGATGCCCAGCACATGCGGTTTGTACATGCAGCCGTCCTGATCAAGGACGACGGGGTCGGCTGGTGTCGCAAAGGTGTACTTCTCGGCGCCCGCCTTCACGTAAACGAAAGCGTTGGGCAGGGTGCCATTGTCATTCACTCCGCCGTCCTCAGCGACGACCGGGCCGCTGTGCTTCTGCACGCACACGGGGTCCTGGTCCATCATAATTCGCTGCTGCTTGGGTTTTGCGCCTTCGAAGGATATCTTGCCGGTGATCTCACCCACCGTTGCTGGGTCAATCGGCGTGGGGGGAGGGGCCGTGGTGGTTTCTGATGGCGCTTCCGGGGTGGTTTCTTCTTTCTTGCCACATCCCACCAGCACCACAATCATCACGGCGGTAAAGAACCAAATCCATTTTCGGCTGTTCATGGGAAGAACCTTCCTTTCGAATTTGGGGTCAGGAGCCAGAAGTCAGGAGTCAGAATCAACTCGCTCATTATTACCCTTTACTGACGACCCTCCATTTTAGCAGCAAGCGGGCCGACAGGCTTTTCATTCTCACTCCTGACTCCTGACTCCTGACTTCTAACTTCCGAAGTGCTCTGCGTGCCCGCGCTCATCCCCATCAACCGGCGCTGCTCCTCCGGCGTAATCTCAAACAAGTAGCGCACCAGCAGTTCGGGTTGGTCGCCGTCATAGCCCTTAAAAATATCGGGCGTGGGACCGGCGAAGACATAGTGATCGGCGACCGGTTTGAACAAGCCGGAAGGCATAGCGGTGC
>Ga0335085_10011783_pt1 | contig 12937 bp, 8 predicted proteins | sample Lox_Sample_45_FD_206712 | JGI IMG/M metagenome (GOLD analysis project Ga0335085, IMG submission 206712) | Soil microbial communities from Loxahatchee National Wildlife Refuge, Florida, United States - Lox_Sample_4.5 | ecosystem: Environmental > Terrestrial > Soil > Wetlands | place: USA: Florida...
CATGTTCTTGACCGCCGAGCCGCGCGAGTCGGTGTGCCCGCCGATCTCGATCTGGAGCTGCGGCCACTTGAGCAGCACGGCGCCGACGATGTCGAGCACCGGGAAGGAGGCCGGCTGCAGGTCCGCCTTGCCCGTGTCGAAGTTCACGTCCTGGAGCCGGATCATGCCGGTGTCGAGCAGCTCGGTCTCGCGCTCGATCACCTCGATCGGGCAGCCGTTCGCGTCGACCTTGAGACCCTTGGGCGTGTCGGGGCACTTGTCGAGGCCGTCCGGCACGCCGTCGCCGTCGGAGTCGATCGGGCAGCCGACCGAGTCGACGACCGCGCCCTTGGGCGTGTCGGGGCACTTGTCCAGGCCGTCGAGCACGCCATCGCCGTCGCTGTCGTGCGGGCAGCCCGTCGCGTCGACCGTCGCGCCCCTGGGCGTCTCGGGGCACTTGTCGATGCCGTCGTACACACCGTCGCCGTCGGCGTCGTGCGGGCAGCCGAGCGCGTCCACGATCGCGCCCTTGGGCGTGTTGGGGCACTTGTCCAGGCCGTCGAGCACGCCGTCACCGTCGGCGTCGTGCGGGCAGCCCGTCGCGTCGACGGTGGCGCCCTTGGGCGTGTTCGGACACTTGTCGCGCTTGTCGGGCACGCCGTCGCCGTCGGTGTCACGCGGGATCGCGCCGAGCGCGAACGTCAGCCCGACACCGACGCCGATGTTGTTGTAGTGCACCTGGTCGCCGACGGCGACGAGCGGCTTGAACGACACGTCGCGGGCCTCGAAACGCAGCCCGACGTCGTCCGTGAGCCACCATTGTTCACCCGCGCCGAACTCGATCGTGCCGGTCGTCACCTTGTCGCCCGCGGCCGGCTTGAGCTGCGTGTAGCCGAAGCCCACGAACGCGAACGGGTTCGCCCAGCGGCTGCGCGCCGGCGAGAGCACGAAGTTGCCCGAGGCGTGCAGCCAGTCGAAGTCGCGGCCGTTGGCCACGTCCTCGGTCGTGGGCGTGAAGTCGACCGCGCCCTCGAGGCCGATCCACGAGCGCGTCTGGTAGCCGAGCCGGCCGCCCACCAGAAGGTTGTCCGACACGGGGTTGCTGCTTCCCGGGAAGCGCAGCTTGCCGTCGAAAATGGTGTACCCGCCGAAGGGAGTGAACTCCCAGTGCGGACCGATGGGCTCGGCAAGGGCCGCGCCCGCCGCCATCAGGGCGGCCAGGGCGAGCGGCGCCAGCCAGTGACGAGCGCGCATGAAATTCTCCTGTGCGGAATGAGCGTAAGCCCCGGTCGCGGGACTCCGAGGTGCGCGGTAGACAACCTGAGCCGCGGAAGGTACGCGGCGCGGGGCGCCCGACGCAAGGAGTGACGAGCCCGTGTCCATGGCGGAATTTCGCGCCGAAGTCGCGGATTTCGATTGTACCGGGCGCGGCCCGGGCGCAGCCTCACGACGCTCGTTCACGGGCGTCCTGCCTTCACGCTCCAGCGAGCCGATCCCCCGAGGGCCCGCCGCGGACTCGGGGCCGCATCTCCCCACGGGATGACCGTGGCCGCGGCAGTCGCTTTCTCCCGGGCCAGCGCCCGACTTCGTACGGGCATTCGACCCCCGCGTCGCACGAGTGACGCAAGGGCCTTCGAGGAGATCCCACCATGAACCACGTCACGCATGTGTACCGGCGTGCGGCCGCCGCCGCGCTCGTCGCAGGATTCGCCTGCGCGCTCGCGCTGATCGCGTCGCCGTCACGCGCACAGGTCGCTCCCAACACGCCTCCGGGAGTGGACCACTACCTCGTCTACCCGGTGATCCAGCCGCCCACGGTGTCGATCCCCGTCATCCTCGGGGATCAGTTCATCCCGACGGCGAACTACGTCACCTCATCGCTGCTCTACTTCCTCACGCCGGTGAGCAAGAACGGCGAGCCGATCGTGAATCCCGATCTGCACTACACGTGGTGGAAGGTGAACTCGTACCAGTTCCAGGCGACGTGCCTGATCTCGAACCAGTTCTCCCCGGCGCAGCCGTTCAACGTCGGGGCGAGCGAGTTCCTCATGAACCCGGCGCTCAAGAACGTGCAGAGCGGCGCCCCGATCCCGGTGGCGAACCACTACGTCGTGTACGACGCGGCGTCGCCGCCCGCGAACGTGCCGGTGCAGCTCATCGACCAGTTCGGTGCCTTCGCGGCGATCGCGTTGGACGCCCGCTTCCTCGCGGCGCCCGCGTTCAAGATCTTCAACGGCGTCAACGAGCCGATCGTCGATCCGGTGCCGCACATGGCGATCTACGTGCTCCAGCCGCAGTCGCCGCCCCCGCCGGTACCGATCACCTGCCTCGCGTTCGACGAGTTCGGGCCGTGGCCGCTCCAGCTTGCGGCGCCGGCATTGCTCGCGGTGCCGTCGTACAAGACCAACGTGGTCGACACGAAGCACTCGACCTGGGGACAGATCAAGAGCCTCTACCGCTGACCGGTTCGAGGCCGCTTCGAGCGGAACGGCGCGCGCGGGCGAAGGCACCCGCGCGCGCCGCCGCTTTCAGGGCGCGGGTGCCGCCGCCGGCGCGTGGGCGTCGTACCAGTCGGCCCACGCGCGCACATAGTGCACGCGGTGCGCGGGCTCGACGAAGCCGTGGTCCTCGCGCGGGTAGGCCCAGAACGTGACGTCGACGCCCTGGTCGGCGAGCGCGCGGTAGAGCTGGATGCTGGCCGGGAACGGCACGCGGTTGTCGGCTTCGCCGTGCAGGATCAGCGTCGGCGTGCGCATCTCCCGGGCGGCGCGGATCGGGTTGGGGCGGTCGAAGTGATCGAGCTGCCGCCATGGATCACCGCGGTACTCCCACTGAGCCGCGATGCCGTGATTGATGTCGCTCAGGGAGTACGACAGCATCGCGTCCGAGACCGCCGCGCCGGCGACCGCGGCGCGGTAGCGGTGCACGTGCCCGATCGTCCACGCGGTGATGTAGCCGCCCCACGACCAGCCGCCGAAGTAGAGCTGGCTCGAGTCCGCCTCGCCCGCGGCGATCAGCGCGTCGACGCCGCTCTCGATGTCGGCCTGCTCGATCTCGCCGAAGCGGTTGCGGTTCGCGGCGTAGAACGCGAACCCGTAGCCGGTGCCGCCGCGGTAGTTCGGGCGGAAGACCGAGTAGCCGCGCGAGGCGAAGTACTGCGTGAGCGGGCTGAAGCGCTCCTGCGTGACGTCGTCGGGGCCGCCGTGCGGCACGACGATGAGGGGCGCAGGCGCGCCCGGCCGGGACGACGGTGCCACCGTGAGCAGGCCCTCGATCTCGACGCCCTCGGCGTCCTTCCAGCGCACGATCTTCTGCGCGCCGAGCCTCCACGACGAAACCTGCGGATTGAGGTGCGTCACGACGCGCGTCCGGCCGCTGCCCGGATCGAAGACCGTGACCTCGTCGGGCTCGCGGTCCGTGGATGAGAGGAACGCCAGGCGCGCGCCGGCGCGGTCGCTCGTGAGGGCGCCGTCGATCACGCGTCCCGCGAACGGCAGGGCGGTGCCCGGCGCGGCCGGGTTCGCCATGCCCGCGAGCGGCACGCGGTCGAGCCGGGTCCGGGTCCGTGCCTTCTCGGTGACGAACAGCGCGCGGCCGTCCGCGCTCCACGCGAGGTATTCGAACGTGTGGTCGGGATCGGGTGCGAGGTCGCGTGCCCGATCGGTGTCCGGATCCCAGAGCAGCAACGCGTTGAGGTTCGAGAGCCCGCCGTTCAGGCCCAGCATCGCGACGTGCGCGCCGTCCGGGGACCACGCGAGCTGGTCGTAGGTCGACGCCTCGCGGGCGAGCGTGTGGAGCGCCCGGCCCTGCTCGTCGACGATGCGCGCGGTGAGCAGTCCGCTCTCCTGGTACGGATCCGACGAGACGGCCGTGAGCAGCGCGAATCGCCTGCCGTCCGGCGCGCGATCCCACGCGACGACGTCGTACTCCGGGCCGGTCACCGCGCGCGGCGTGCCGCCCTCGACCGGCACGAGCCAGAGCTGCCTGGGCCGGAACTCGTGCTCCCAGCGCGTCGCGCCGCCGCGCAGCCAGCGCGCCCGCGTCTCGCTGTCGGAGAGCGCGGCCGTGGCGAGGAAGCCGATGCGCCTGCCGTCGGCCGAGAAGCGGATCGACGAGGGTTCGAGCGCGCCGGTGTCCAGCACGCGCGCCTCGCCGCCCGAGAGCGGCAGCAGCAGGAGGCGCGCTTTGCCGGCGCTCGTCCGCACGAACGCGAGCGTGCGCCCGTCGGGGGAGAACTGCGGCTCCGACGGCGCCGCGTCGCCCTGCGTGAGCGCGCGCGTCTCTCCGCTCGCGAGATCGACCCGCCAGAGCTGGCGGTCGCGGCTCCAGCCGCCCTTCGTGTCGTCGTCCGAAGGCCTGGCAGTCGAGTCGAAGGTCGCGGTGGCGCGCACGAACACCGCGTGCGTGCCGTCAGGGGAGATTTGAAGATCCGAGGCGGTGACGAGTCGGACCAGATCCTCCGAGGTCGGGTGTGCGGCCTCGGGGCCCGCGAGCGCGACGGGGTACCCGGCAATCCCGGGTCCGAGCGCGGCGACGAGCAGCGCGGCGGCGACGGGCAGCGCGGCGGCAACGGGTGTCTTCATGGCGCGGGCCTCCTTCACGCAAGAGTGCGGAGCGCCGATTGAACCACACGCGGGCCGCGCGCCGCTTCCTGTAGCATGTCTCCTTCATGAGCGAGACGCCCGCCCTGCCCGCGCCGCCCGGGCCCGCACGACCCCACCGGCCGCGGCGGCGGCGCTGGCCGTTCGTGGCGGGCGCATTGCTGGTGGTCGCGCTCGCGCTCTTCCTGCCGCTCGCGCTCCGGATCCGCGCGCTCGCCGCGCGCCACGCGACCGGGCCGTCGTGGTCGTTTCCCGCGCGCGTCTGGTCGGCTGACCTGCCCCTCGTCCCCGGGGCCGAGCTGCCCGAGGACTACCTGCGCGCGGAGCTGGAGGCGCGCGGCTATCGCGAGGTCGGGCAGCCGCGCCGGCCCGGCGAGTGGGCCGTGTCCGAGGGCGGTGCCGAACTCTGGCTGCGCGGCTCCGAGGCGATCCCGCTGCACGCACCCCGCCCCGAGCGCGTGCGGCTGCGGCTCGCCGCCGGCCGGATCGCCTCCGTCGAGCGGCTCGATCCCGCGCCCCGGCACGCCGGGCCGCCCGCGCTCGAGCCCGTGCTGCTCGCGGTGCTCGCGGACTCCAACCACGTGGATCGCGAGTACGTCCCGCTCGCGCGCATCCCGAAGGCGCTCCAGCTCGCGGTCATCGCGTCCGAGGACCGGCGCTTCCGCTCGCACTGGGGGCTCGACCTCAAGGGCAACGCGCGTGCGATCGCGGCGAACCTGCGCGCGGGCGGCGTGCGCCAGGGCGCGAGCACGATCACGCAGCAGCTCGCGCGCGGACTCTTCCTCGGCAACGCGCGCACGTTTTCGCGCAAGCTCAACGAGATGGTGCTCGCGCTCGCGCTCGAGCGCGTGCTGTCCAAGGACCGCATCCTCGAGATGTACCTGAACAGCGTCTACTTCGGCCGCGACGAGGCGGGTGGGATCGGCGGCGTCGCCGAGGCGTCGCGCCGCTTCTTCGGCGTTCCGGTCGACTCGCTCACGCTCGACCAGGCCGCGCTGCTCGTCGGCGTGGTCCCCGCGCCCAACCTCTACTCGCCGCTGCGACGCCCGGAGAACGCGCTGCACCGGCGCCGCCTCGTGCTGCGCGACATGCTCGAGACCGGCGCGATCGACGCGGCGGCGTACGAAGCCGCGGCGCGGCGTCCACTGCGGCTCGATCCGCAGCTGCCGCCACCCGAGCGCTTCCCCTCGTTCGTCGGCTACGTGCGCCAGGCGTGCGCGCGCGAGCTGCCGCGCGGCGCGCTCGAAGGCTGGGGGCTCTCGCTCGTCACGACGGTCGATCCGGTGTGGCAGCAGGACGCCGAGGAGGGGCTCGCGGGCGGCGTGCAGGACCAGGAGCTCTGGCGCGGCCGCAGCGCCGGCCGGCTCGAGGGCGCGTTCGTGCTGCTCGATGCCCCGACGGGCGAGGTGCGCGCGCTGGTGGGCGGCCGCGATCCCGGGCGCGGCGACTTCAACCGCGCGACGATGGCGCTGCGCCAGCCGGGCTCGGCGATCAAGCCGATCGTCTACGCCGCCGCGCTCGACTCGCGCCGGGGCGGCGAGCGGCTGACGCCCGCCACGACGCTCAGCGACCTGCGCCGCACGTTCGAGACGCCGCAGGGGCCGTGGAACCCGCGCAACGACGAGGGCGACTACCACGACACGGTGACGCTCGCGAAGGCGCTCGCCAAGTCGCTCAACGTCGCGACCGCGAACCTGGTCGAGAAGATCGGCGCGAACGTCGTCGCGCGCTACGCCGAGCGCTTCGGGCTGGGGCGGCCCGAGGCGGTGGCGAGCATCGGGCTCGGCACGCACGAGGTGACGCCGCTCGCGCTGACGGACGCCTACAGCGTGTTCGCGAACGGCGGCTGGCGACGCGAGCCGACGCCGCTGCGCGCGGCGTACGATGGCCGCGGCGCGGTGCTGCCGCTGCGCGCGCACCCGCCGATCGACGTGCTGCCCGATGCCGACGCGGCGATCGCGCGCGGGCTGCTCGAGGACGTCGTGATCTTCGGCATCTCGTATCCGCTGCGCGCGGACTACGGCTTCACGCGGCCGTGCGGCGCCAAGACGGGCACGACGAACGATTACCACGACGCCTGGTTCGTCGGTTTCACGCCGCGGCTCGCGGCCGGCGTGTGGATCGGCTACGACCAGCCGCAGAGCCTCACGCGTCCGGCGGCGAAGGTCGCGATTCCGGTGTGGGCGCGGATCATGAACCGCGTGCTCGCCGGGTTCCCGCCGACCGACTTCCCGCCGCGGCGCGACGTGACGACCGCGTGGATCGATCCGTTCACCGGCGGGCTCGCGCGCCGCGACTGTCCCTCGCCGCTGCGCGTCGACTTCCTGAGCGGCACCGAACCGCGCGCGTTCTGCACGCGCGACCACACCGCCGACTGGCAGGGAATCCTCGCGCGCGAGACGGCCGACAGCCTCGCCGATGCGGCGCGGGATTCCGCCGCGACCGCCGACTCGCTCGCCCGCGCCGACCAGCCGTAGCGACCCCGTGACCAGGCGGTTCGAGCAGACGCCGCGACATTCTCTCCGCGCGTGCGGCATGCTGCTCACAGGGAGGCAGGAGCCATGCCCAGCTTGATCGCGCTTTCGACGAGCGCTCGGAACGCCCTCGCCGCTCCCGGCGGGCCCCATCGCTTCTCAGGACGCAGATCTGAGCTCACGATGGCGCGGCGCCTGCGCTTCCGGCCGGCCTCCAGGGGCCCGGCCTGGACCGGCCCTGCGCGTCCCGTCGTCCTGCTGCTCCTGCTGGGACTCGGCGCATGCGCCCACCACCCGACTCAGACGTCGGAGCCCATCATCTCGAGCCTTACCGCGACCCCCGACACGCTTGGGCCCGCGGACTCCACGGTCGTTCAGTGCATGGCGCGTGACCCGGCCGGCAACTCGCTGGTCTACGACTGGGTCACCGACGCCAGGCTGCGGATACAGGGCGCCCCGCCCAACCAATTCTATCTGTATACGACGCAGTCCAACCACCGCACCTTCTATACGGGTGCAAGCTACGCCTACCCGCTCGACACGGCATGGGTGCAGTGCTTCGTTCGAGACCTCAAGGGTGGCGAGGTCAGCCAGGTCATCCACATCGTCCTGCACCACTGAACGACGCGACCGGCGGAGCCGACCCGACGTGCGGTGCGCACGCGTCACGCGCCATCGCTTCGATCCGGGGCCAGCACTCGCCCGGGCCGCCCCGCAACCATGCCGTATCGCCCACCGGAGACTCCAGGGCGGACCGCGCCCGCGGCGGGCCGTCGTCCCGCGGACGGGCCCGCCGCGACGCTCCGCCGCGCGGCATTTTCAGCGAGAACCTAGACGGCGCTGGCGCACTGCCGGCACTTGCGCGCGCCGGCGGGGATCGTCTCGAGGCACTCGGGGCAGGTCTTGGTCGCGGGCGCAGGGGGCGCCGGCGCGGGCTTCAGGAGCGCCTTCGTGATCATGTAGACGACGAACGCGATGATGACGAAGTCGACGACGTTGCCGGCGAAGTTGCCGAGGCCGAGCGCCTTGTCGATGGAGCCGTCGGGCTTGTGCGAGAGCGCGACCTTGGCTTCGCGCCAGTCGCCCGTCGGCATCGCGAGGCTGATGACCGGCATGAGCAGATCGCTTACGAGCGAGCTCACCACCTTGCCCACCGCGCCACCGATGATCACGCCGACCGCGAGCGCCAGTGCGTTCGTCTGCTTGAGGAAATCGATGAAGCCCTTCATGCGGAACCCTCCTTGAAGGCCGGCGGTCTTCAGCGGAACGCCGTCTGAAGCTGCACGTAGGCCTTGTCGTGGTGGAACGTCACCGGATAGGGCTTGTGGTCGAGCTGGATGCCTTCGGTCGCCTTGACGTGGATGCTGCCGAGCCTCGCCTCGAAGCCGATGATGGCGCGCGCCGCCTTGCGCGAGCCGTAGCTGAAGTCGGGCACGTCGCCGGCGCGAGCGATGCCGATGCGATCGTAGAGCAGCCCCGTTCTCAGGATGGTCCCGCTGCGCGCGGTCCAGTCGAGCTGGAAGACGCCCATGCGATCGAGGCCGCGGAACGTCGCCTCCGCGACCGGCGGACTCCAGTCCTCCGCGCGGTCGCCGTAAAGGTAGCGGCCCTCGGCGGTGAGGCGCCAGCCGAGCGGGTGGCGCAGCCCGCCCTCGGCGGTCCAGATCCGGCGGAAGTTGCGGCCGTCGCCCGGCGATCCGCCGAGCTCCTGCGCGGAGAGCACCTGCTCGTCGTCGAAGCGTGCGAGCAGCGTCCAGCGCGCGACGTCCTGCCGGGCGTCGATCCACGCGTGACTGCCCCAGATCGAGGAACGCCCCGAGAGCGCGGGATCGGGGTCCTCGATCTGCTTGCGCGACGGCGTCAGCCACTTGCCGTACGCCTCGATCCGGCGGTGCTCGCCGCGCGAGACCACGCTCAGCTCGGGCTGGAACGGGTGGGCGCGATAGGGCTCCGAGTGGTCGCCGACGAGCGCCTGGCGGAACTCCCAGAAGCTGTTGAGCGCGTCGACGAACGTGAACGTGCCGCGGATCTCGAGCGGGCGCGTCGCGTCGCCGATCTGCGCGAAGAGCGCGAGGTCCTGCTGGCTCTTGTCGTACGCGGGCTGGAAGCGCACGGCCGCGCTGCCGAAGCTCGTCGCGCGCGTGAAGTCGAGGCGCAGCCACTCGTATGTCGCCTGCGGATCCGTGGTCTGGAGGTAGGAGACGTCGAGCCACCAGCTCGGGCCCATCGTCGCGCGGCCCTTGAGCTCGTTCCACTGGTGCCACGTCGCCGCCGTCAGGCAGCCTTCGCTCGTGCGGAACGCCGTCGGCGCCCGGTCCCATTCGTCCTGCCACGAGGCGGGCATGCGCGAGACGTAGTGATCGAGGAAGTTCTCGTCGTCCACTTCCATCGCGGCGGCGTCGAAGGACGAGAACTCCTCGACGGCGGCGCAGGCCGGGCGCGCGACGAGCGTCGCGGCCAGCAGGAGCGCCGCGAAGCGCGGCGTCACGCCGGCACGCCCGCGGCCCCGGTGGTACGGACGCGATCGACGAACGCGCGCGCGCGGCGCTCGATCTCCTCGAACGAGCCGGCCATCGCGAGCGCGGGATCGGCGAGCGCGCCGCCGAGCCCGACGCCGACGCAGCCGGCCGCGAGGAACGGCAGCACGTTGTCGAGGTTCGTGCCGCCCGCGGCGAGCAGCGGCACGCGCGGCAGCGGATCGCGGATCACTCGGATGTAGTCCGGCCCGCCGGCGACGCCGACCGGGTACACCTTGACGACGTGAGCGCCGGCCGCCATCGCGGCGAGGATCTCGCCGGTCGTGTAGGCCCCGGGGACGAACAGCGCTCCACTCGCGTGCGCGACCGCCGCGACCTCGGCCGAGAGGTTGGGCGCGATCAGGAAGCGCGCGCCCGCATCGATCGCCGCGCGCGCTTCGGAGCCCGTGAGCACGGTGCCCGCGCCGACGATCGCGTCGGCGTCGGCGAGCCGGCGCATCACCCCGGGCGCATCGGGCACGGTGAACGTGACCTCGACGAGCCGGATGCCGCCGCGGACGACGGCCCGCGCGGCCTCGTGCGCCGCGTCGGCGCGCGCGGCGCGGATCACCGCGACAAGCCGGTGCTCGACCAGGGTTGAGAAGACGGAGTCGGCGGAGGCGCTCATCGGCGCCGGACCTTACGCGGCGGCACCCGCGGCGGCAACGCTTTCCACGCCGCGCGGGGCGCGGTCGCTCAGCGCGCGGCGGCGGCCTCGGCCCGATCGCACTCCTCGAGCCAGCCGCGCAGCAGCTCGGCCGCGGTGAGCGCCGAGAGCGGCGCCGCCTCCGCGGCCACGGCGAGCCGGCGCTCGAGGTCGGCGCGCACGGCCGCGTCGCGCCCGCGGGCACGCAAGGCCGCGGCCGCCCACACGCCGAGCCACGACGGATCGGCCGCCGCCTCCTCGGGCGCCGCGCGCAGTCCGTGCGCGGTCAGCAGCTCGCGCTCGACCGTCGCGAGGAGCCGCTGCGCGTTCGCCGCGGGGAGCAGCGCGGGCGGCAGCGCCACCGCGAGGAGTTGCGCGGGCGAGAGCCCGCGACGACGGCCGCCCGGCGTCACGCACTCGAAGAGCGCGCCCGTCCGCTCGTCCCAGAAGGCGTCCACGTAGCGCCGGTGGAGTTCATGCGCCCAGGCGAGGTAGAACGCGGCATTCTCGCGGCGGCCGAGCAGCTTGCCGAGCTGCGCCATCGCGACGAGCGCGTGGTACCAGAGCGCGTTGACGCCCGCGTGCGCGCTCGCGGCGCCGCCCTCGCCCGACCAGAGCAGCCCGTCCGCGTCGCAGCGCACGCCGTGGCGCGAACCCGCGCGCAGGTGCTGGAGCACGCCTTCGAGCGCGGGCCACGCCGCGTCGCGCAGGAACGCGTCGCTCCCCGGAGCGGCGCTGCCGCGGCGCGCGATCAGGTCGACGAGGTGGACGAGCCAGAGCGAAGCGGACGGATCGCCGTATCGCGGCGCACCGTCCCCCGGCTCGAAGCGCTCGGGGACGAGCCCCTCGTCGAGGAACTCCAGCGCGCCGAGCGCGATCTGGCGCGCGGGCTCGAACGCGCGCAGCGTGACGAGCGCCGCCGCCGCGCGCAGCGTGTCGGCGCCGCGCTCGGCCTCTCCGGGCAGGCGCGGCGCGAACGTGAGCCGTCCGCCGCGGCGCGTGAGCGTCTCGCCGAGGCGCGTCACGGCCGCGCCGACCACGGGATCGTCGGGCTCGAGCAGCGGCTCCGGCCGGCGCGCGAGCGGCGATCCGCCGCCGTGCGCGGCGGCGGCCTGGCGCGCGGTGAGGTCCGCGCCCGCGAACGCCGCGCGGCGCCAGTGCGCGCGCCGGTCGCGCCGCACGCCGTCGAGCGCGGCCACGCAGCCGTTGAGCGTGCGCGCGGGCGGCGTGCCGAGCATGCCTTCGGTGGCGAGCGCGCGGAACAGGCCCTCCTCGGTCGAGAAGACCAGGTGGAGCGCGTCACCGGGCTGCGCGAGCGCGGCCTGCACCCAGCCGGGCAGGAACGCGTCCTCGCCGCACTCGGGCGCGGTGCCGTCGTCCTCGCTCGCGAAGTCGAGCGGGTAGGTGAGGCCGTGCGCCCAGCCGCGGCCCGGCACGAACAGGCCATTGTGCCAGAGCGTGAGCGCGGGCCGCTCCGCCAGAGTCTCGAGCCGCACCCGGCCGGGGATGCCCTGCGCCGCGCCGCGAAACTCGGGCTGCTCGCGCAGCAGCGCCCACGGCGCGCGCGCGGTGAGCAGCGGCGCCACGCTGAGCCGTGCCGGGCCGCCCGCGACGAGCCGCCACGTCGCGAGCAGGGCGGCGTGGCCGTCGATCGGGCGGAACGCGCGCTCGATCACGGCGTCGCCGAAGCGCCAGCGCCAGCGCGGCCACGGCTCGCACTCCCACGCCTCGAGCTGCGCGAACGCGCCGGCGCGCGCGCGGCCGTTCACGAACGAGGACGACAGCTCGTGCATCGCGCCGCCGAGCGCGAGCTTCTCCTCGCAGCGCAGCACGAGCGTCGTGAGCGCGCCGCCCGGCGAGGCCGCGGCGAAGAGCGCGTGTGCCCGGCGCGTGGGCGCGCCCGAAGCGGTGCCGCACGCGAGGCCGCCGAGCCCGTCGGTCAGCAGCCACTCGCGCCGGCTGGCGCGCTCGAAGTCGGCGAGGACGTCCTGTCCGGAGGCCATGGAGCGCGCAGGATAGCACGCGCGCATGGCGTGTTTCAGTCGGGCGCGGAGTGGCGCAGCAGGGTCGAGAGCGGCACGAGCTCGACGTCGCCGAGCGTGCCGCGGGTGAGCGCCGCTTCGAGCCACGCCGCGCTCTCGGGGCTCACGCGCACGAGCACGATCGCGTGCCCGCGCTTCGCAGCACGCTCGACGATCGCGCGCCACTCACGCTCGAGCGCGCCCGCCTTCTTGCGCGGGCCGCGATCCGCCTCGAACACCTCGTCGGGCTCGTCGTACGCGACGCCGAGCCGCGCGGCGAGCGAGCGGCAGACCGCGCGCGGCGCGGGGAGCACGTGCAGGAACGGCACGCCCGCGCGGCGCAGCTCGTGGAAGAACGCGGTCATGAAGGTCTCGTCCTGCGTCGCGAACGCGCCCATCAGGTTGCTCACCGCCACGACGCCGCCCGCCTCGCCGAGCGCGGAATGGAGCGCGCTCTCGATCCGCCCCGCGGGCATGCTCACGAGCAGCGTGCCCGGGCCGGGATTCTGACGCGGGTAGTCCTCGGGCTCCATCGGGATCTGGAGCACGATCTCGTGGCCGCCCGCGCGCGCCTCGCGCCGCAGCGCGTCGCGGTTCGCGCCCGCCGCGGGCACCGCGACCGCGAACGGCTCGTGCCGCGACAGCAGCGCGTGTGCGGGCTCGGGCGCGTCGACGAGGTCGTCGAGCACGAGCGCGAGCC
>Ga0335085_10011784_pt1 | contig 12937 bp, 9 predicted proteins | sample Lox_Sample_45_FD_206712 | JGI IMG/M metagenome (GOLD analysis project Ga0335085, IMG submission 206712) | Soil microbial communities from Loxahatchee National Wildlife Refuge, Florida, United States - Lox_Sample_4.5 | ecosystem: Environmental > Terrestrial > Soil > Wetlands | place: USA: Florida...
CGGGGCGCGGTCGGCTCATGAAAGATGCCGAAGCCGCCGCGAATCGAAGTTTTGTGATTGGCGAAAGGGTCAAAGGCGAAGCCGAAGCGCGGATCAAAGTTCCGCGTGTTGGGATTGGTTGCCATAACGTGCGAGACGTGTGTGGCATAGGAAGGCGGGTTGCCGGTCAGCCTTGCCGTGGCAACATCCGGCACGTAATACAACTGGTCATGCGCATCGACGGCATTGGTAATGAAGTCCCAGCGCAATCCGAGGTTCAGAGTGAGTCTCGGCGAAATCTTCCAATCTTCCTGGACGTAGGGAGCGAAGGCGATCTCACGGTAATCGCGATTCGCATAGGCGCCCAGCGGAACATACTGAACCGAGCCAACAGTTCCCTTCAGAAAATTCGAAAGGCTGCTGAAGGACCAGCTTCCGCCTTGGAAAAACGGCATGAAGGTATTGGTGTCGATCCTGGTGACAGTAGCTCCAAACCGAATGTTGTGCGCCCCATGGGTCCAGATGATGTCGTCCCCTTCAGTGAAGCGGTTCGGGGTCGTATTGAACGGAAGCTGGTAAGCGCCGCCGATGTTGGTCAACGGGGAAATGGTCACATTGGCGTCTTGCCGCCCACTTCCGGGGAAGAACTGAAGAGGGTCCTGGCCGCTCACCAGACCGGCGGCCGCAGTTTGTCCGGTATATTCGTTTTCGCTGGGACGGGAGAAGCTGGCATGGGCCGTGTTGACGATTGTCGGCGCGACCAGTCGTCTCCATTCGATGGTCGCGAATTGCTGGTGCTCAAAGTCGTCTTCGGGCCAGTACGGAATCACCGTCGTGCCCCCGAAGCCGCCGCCGCCGAACGGCTCGACGTACTGGGATTTGTCGGAAATGTAGCGGACGAACAACGAATCCTTGCTCGAGATGTTGTAATCAAACCGGCCCAGGATGTAATTCTCATGGGCGTTCCGGCTCGCCGTTTCCAGCACCTGAGGCTGGCCATTGACGATCGTCGTTGCATTCGGGAAGATGGCCAAGGTATTTCGAATCGCCTGAGCCGTAGCGGGGTTGGTGGCGGTGACGACGCAATTCGCCGGAATCAGATTGCACCCGGGAACGTTGCCTTGTCTGCTTTCTCCTTGCACCAGGCGGATGCCTTCGTAATTAGCGAAGAAGAACAACTTATCTTTCTTGATGGGGCCGCCCACGCTGGCTCCGAACTGGTTCTGACGGTAAGCAGGGATCTGGGCCGGATCGATGAATTGCCGGGCGTCCAGCGCGCTGTTGCGAAGGAATTCGTAAGCTGAACCGTGATACGCGTTGGTTCCCGACTTACTCACGGCGTTGATGACTCCTCCGTTGCCGCCAAACTGCGCGGTGTAGGTGTTGGTCAGCGTCTGAAACTCGCCGATCGCCTCGACTCCTAACGATGAGCCTACGACCGAACTCATTCCCTTGCCCCAAAAGTTCTCCAGGCTCTCGTCGTCCAAATAGATTTGTTGGCCGACCGGCCGAGAACCGGCGATTGAGTACTCCGGCGCTCGACCTTGCATCCCGAAGACGATAAATCCGCCGCCACCACCCGCCGCGGTGCCACCGACGGTGTTCACGCCCGGCGTAAGCTGAATCAGCTGCTCGAAGTTCCGGCCATTCAGCGGAAGGTCGCGCATCTGCTTCTGGTCAGTCAGGGTACCGACCGTCGCGCTCGTGGTTTCGACTTGGGTAACCTCGCCTTCCACCGTGACAGTCTGAGTTTGCTGGCCGATGGGCAGCGAAAAATCCACGACGGCTTGCGCGCCCACGGTCAGCGTAATGCCGCGGCGAACCACCGTAGAGAAACCGGCCTTGGTGGCCTGAACATCATAGCTGCCGACCGCCAGATCAGGCGCATTGAATCGGCCCGCCGAGTCTGACGTCGTGGTCTGAGTTGCTCCCGTCCCCGTGTTCTTCACCTCAACGGCCGCACCAGGAACGGCAGCGCCCGATTGATCGGTTACGGTCCCTTGGATGCTAGCCGTCGCTGCTTGTCCGTTTAAGCGCAGCGCGCCGATTCCTGAGCAAACGACCATGGCTGCGAGAAAGCAGACAAAAATGCGCATAAAGGGATGTCCCCGTCGTTCCATATTCTTCTCCTTATCCAAGTCGAGCCCTGTTCAAGATTCAGCGATGAGTGGAATTATATAACGTTCGGACGATGATGGGAAGGCACGCTTAGGTTCTCCATCGCGGGAGAAGCGCTGAGGCATTGTCGCGCTCGATGCCATGCAGCACATCGGCAGGCAGCTTCAGCTCGGCAAGACCCTTGGCTGGCTGAGAAGGAAGGAAGAACGGATAATCGCTTCCAAACAGGATGTGCGAAGCCGGTACCAGCTCTCTAAGTGCATACATATTCAAAGGCGCAAAACCTTGAGCGATTTCGAAATAGCATTTCCGCAGCTCGCTCTTGATCCCGTTCGGAAACAAAGCGTTAACCGTCTCCGGCCCAAAGTCGTCATCACCGGCCATGCCCATAATCCGGTCGACCAGCAGCGGCATCACACCGCCTGAATGCGCGAATATGAACCGGATTTCAGGAAGTTGCCGAAGCGTACTGTTCGACATGAGGCTGAAGATGGTTCGCGCAGTGTGCATCGGCCATTCAAGCCAGGAACCGTTCATGGGAGGCTTGACGTAGGTCATGCTGGCAGGCCGGCAGCACGGCGCGTCGGTTGGATGGACGAACACCACGGCCTTGCGACGGTTCAGCTCCTCGAAAACCGGCCGGAACTTCGGATCCCCGAGCCACAGATCGCCGTAGCTGGTCAGGATTCCAAAGCCATCCGCTTTGAGGGCGCCGGTTGCATATTCGATCTCCTTGAAGCTGGCCTCGGCGTCAGCCACGTCCAGGGCGGCGAAGAGCCCGAAGCGGCCCGGATAGTCTCGGGCTAGTTGGGCTGCATTATCGTTCCAGACGCGCGGTTGAGGAAGCCCGCCTCCGGCCGCGGACGAAAGGATACCCACTGCGACGCCACCGCGATCCATCTCCTCGACCGCTATTTCCGGAGTCCAATTTAACCGCCGGACGTTAGCCCTGGCTTTACCTGCGTTGCTGCCGGGGCGCTGTCCGATGTGATAGTGAACGTCGATCTTGCCTTTTCGGTCCTGCGCAAAGCCGGTCCGCGCCGGGAAGAGGGCGCTGGCTCCCAAAGCTGCGGCCGGACCGAGCAAGTCACGGCGTGTAATGACTTCCATTTTTCGGCGAACCGCTCTTATCTTTCCGCCTGGACTCGCGAGGACACTTGCTTTTTCTCGAAGAGTTGGCGCGGATCAAGGCTGGGGTCGCTCACGATCACGCCGAGATAGCCCGTCATCATCTCTTCCCAGGTCTGCTCGCCGAAAAACACATCCCGGTTCGGATTGGGATTGAATCTGTTATTGGCGGAGTTATCGTAATGCGCATCCACCCGGAGCTTGGTTCCCTTCGGAACCTTGATCGACGTGTCGTACTCCAACTGCCAGTTAAAGTCGTAGCGGGGCACGTGCAGAATCGTTTCCTCTCTGCCATCGGGATAAGTGAGTGTATAGGTCATCGCTTTACCGCGTACGTGCATATGCGGCATCATCGAGACGATTTCCACATCCTGAGCGAATGTAGCTTCTCCCGGCGCGGCCGCCCAATCGCCATCGTTAGCGGGAATGCGGAAATGCTCGCGATCCGCTGGCCCCGACACCATGGCCATTAGGACTTTCCGTTGCGGCGGCTCCTTTGCGACCGTGAACCCGATTCTGACGTGCGTCCGGACCGGAGTTCCGTTGGGCGTGTAATGCAGGTTGAGGTAGATGTCGGTATTCGCAGGAATCAGCCGCGCGGCATTGTAAGGCCGGTAGTCCGAAATGGTGTGACCGGGCACGTATGTATCTTGTTCGCGGCCGCCGATAGCGCCCAGCGTGATGGCGTTCGCGACGAATTTTTGTCCGGGGACGGTAATCAAATCCGCGTCGCGCTGTACCCGCTCCCAAATGGGCTCGCCATATTTGACGCCGGCGGTGTGCGGCACGAATGCGATCCCCGTGTGATGCACTACTGCCGGATCGAGGGGTTGAAACTGAATCGATGTTATCCAAGTGTCCTTGGTGAAGTTGCTCGGTATAGCGACCCAGAACCAGTCGATGACGCCAGTGGCGGGAACATCGAACTCCGGACCGTCGAGAACGATGTCGGGTTTTAGTTCCCAGCCTTCCGCGGGCCATTGTTTAGGCGGAGGCGCATCTTTCGCATCGCCCTCCGGGGCATTATGATCCACCCAGGCAACCAGCGTGTCGATCTCGCTCTGCTTTAAAGACCGATCGTTCGAGAAATGGCCGTACTTGGCATCCGCGAACCAGGGCGGCATTTTTCTCGAAGTGACGGCGAACTTGATCGCCTTGGCCCACGGACGCACGTCCTTATAAGTCAGGAAGGACATGGGTGCGACTTGGCCGGGGCGGTGACAACTTTGACAGTTGTTCGCGAGGATTGGAAGAACGTCTTTGTTGAAGTTGACAGAAGGCGGAGAAGAAGCTTCGGCAGCCATCACCGCCGCGGCAACAGTTAACACCGCAACGCAGAGTCGTAACATAGACGCTCCTCTGGGAGTCGAATCTATCAACTCGCACCCGTGGAGTCAAGGCTAATTGGTAGTTAATGCTCGTTTTCTCCAGCAGGCGGCTCCCGCGCGGCCGCGGTTCGGTTGAGCTATGCTGAATACGTTAATCTGCCAGCGGGGAGGATTGAAATGGCATCGATTAAGTTCACCTTAAACGGGAAATCGCAGACTGTAGAGGCTGCTCCCGACATGCCGTTGCTCTGGGTGTTGCGCGATACTCTGGGGCTCACCGGAACGAAATTCGGTTGCGGCATGGCGCTATGCGGTGCATGTACGGTGCACGTCAACGGAAATGCGGTCCGATCCTGCGTCACGATGATGTCCAGCGTCGCAGGCAAGACGGTTACAACAATCGAGGGTCTGTCAGCCGACGGCACTCATCCAGTGCAGCAAGCCTGGATTGAGGCGGACGTTCCGCAGTGCGGCTATTGTCAATCGGGCCAGATCATGGCGGCGGTGTCTTTGTTGTCCAAGAAGGCGCATCCATCCGACGCAGACATCGACGAAGTGATGCGCGGCAACATCTGCCGTTGCGGCACTTATCAGGATATCCGTCAAGCGATTCACCGGGCGGCAGAAATCAAGGGAGGTAAAGCATGAGCACGACAATCAATGTCAGCCGGCGTGGGTTTTTGACCGCGACGGGCGGTCTGGTCCTCGGAATCGTATTGCCCGAGAAAACGCGAGTGGCGGCGCAACAGATCGGCATGCCTCCTCCCAATCTGTTCGCTCCGCCACCGGGAGGCAAGCCGAACGCCTATATCCACATCGGAACCGATGAGAGCGTCACGTTTCTGATTCCAAAAGGCGAGATGGGCCAAGGTCCGACGACGGCCTGCTCGCAGATGCTGGCCGAGGAACTGGAGTGCGATTGGGCGCGGGTTCGCATGGAAATCGCACCCGTCGATCCGGCTTCCTATGGCCATCAGACTACGGTGGGCAGCCAGGCCATCCGCTCCACCTGGGAGCCTTTGCGCAAGGCCGGTGCGGAAGCGCGCGAGATGTTGGTTCAGGCGGCGGCGCAGCGATGGGGCGTGGACAAATCGCAGTGCCGAGCCGACAACGGCTTCGTCGTCAATACCGCGACAAATGCCAAGCTGAGCTACGGAGCCTTGGCGGCGGATGCTGCGAAGCTGCCGGTTCCTGTCAACGTCGGACTAAAGGACCCGAAAGATTTCCACATCATCGGCAAGCCGGTGAAGCGGCTGGATACGCGCGACAAAGTAACGGGCCGCGCAAAATTCGGCTTGGACGCTCGCCCGGACGGTCTCGTGTATGCCGTCTCCGAGCGATGTCCCGTCTTCGGTGGCAAAGCAGTTGGTTTTGATGCTTTGAAAGCGAAAGCGGTGCCCGGTGTCATCAACGTAGTCCAGACGTCACGCGGCGTCGCTGTGGTTGCCAACAGCACGTGGGCGGCGATGCAGGGCCGAAAGGTTTTGACCGTCCAGTGGGATGAAGGCGCCGGCGCATCGGTCTCCAGCGCAAGCATCCGGCAGATGTTTGCCGATCGCGCCAAGGAAAAAGGCGCCGCAGCGCGCAAAGAGGGCGACGCCCAGGCCGGGTTGGCGAAGGCGGCCAAGAAGATCGAGGCTGTTTACGAAGTGCCGTTCCTTTCGCACAGCCCGATGGAACCCATGAACTGCACGGTCCACGCGCGTCCGGACGGGGCCGAAGTTTGGGCTGCGACGCAGAGCCCAACTACATCCCGCAAGGTTGTGGCCGACGCACTCGGGATTCCGCCCGAGAAGGTGAACTTCCACACGATGTTCTGCGGCGGCGGCTTCGGGCGGCGAGGCGAAGGCGAATTGGACTGGGTGCTGGAAGCCGCCGAGATCGCCAAACAGCTGACCGTCCCCGTGAAGCTGACTTATACGCGCGAAGACGATACGCAGCACGATTACTACCGCCCCGCATCCTACGCGGAATTCAGCGGCGGTCTAGACGCCCAGGGCTGGCCCGTGGCATTCATGGCGAAGGTCGCGTGTCCCTCGTTCGGGTTCCTCCGCGACGGCGTGGATGGCACGGCGGTCGGCGGCTTGAGCGACCTCCATTATGAAATCCCGGACATGCTGGTGGATTACCGGGTTGCGAACACGATCGTCCCGGTTTCATACTGGCGCGCTCCCGGCGTAAATCAGAACTCATTTTTCGCCGAGAGCTTCCTGGATGAGTTGGCCGCGGCCGGGGGAAAGGACCCCGTGGAGGTTCGCCGGCGTCTGCTGGCAAAAACACCGCGAATGCTGAACGTGTTAAATATCGCCGCCGAGAAAGCCAACTGGGGCAAGCCGCCAGCCGGAAGATTTCAAGGCGTGGCGGTCGGTAACGGTGCCGGCGCCTTCGTTGCGCAGGTGGCGGAAATTTCCGTGACCAAGGGCAAGGTGAAAGTCCATCGAGTGGTCTGCGCGTTCGACTGCGGGCTGGTGATCAATCCCAGCATCCTGCGGCAACAGATCGAGGGCGGAATCATTTTCGGCTTGACCGCGGCTCTCAAAGGCGAGATTTCTCTCGAACGCGGCCGGGTCCAGCAAGGCAATTTCGATACCTACGAAATGGTGCGTATCGACGAAGCGCCGAAGATCGATGTTTTCATCGTCCCGAGCACGGAGCGGCCGACGGGCGCAGGCGAGTCCAGCAATCCGCAGATCATTCCCGCCGTCGCCAACGCCATCTTCGCGGCCACCGGCAAACGTCTGCGGAAGTTGCCGATCCGCTCTGCGAATCTCGCTTAACAATCCTAGAGGATGACCAGAATCGGATTCAATTTCGTTCTGGCTGTCCTCTTTCTAATCCCGATTCTTGCCGCGGCGGACGAACGCGACCGCGAAAGTCTGAGAGACTTGGAAGGCGTTCGGGTGGTGGTGGAGGATCTCTCGCCGGCTATTGAAGCCAAGGGATTTTCCAAAGAGTCGCTACGGAAGTCCGTGGAAGCGAAGCTCGATCAGGCGGGCATCCACGTGATGAATGCCGGCGAATTCCCCGTCGGAGACCCGTTTCTGGATGTCCGAATAACCGCAACCAAGGAAGCTGCAAAGCTGATCGGCTGCAATGTCGAAGTGAAGTTCGTGCAGATTGTTTTCCTTCGGCGAAACCCATCGTTTACGTTCAATCTGGCCGAGACCTGGAGGGCCGCTGGGCACATGGAAATCGTTCCTTCCGTGCGATTGGGAGAAAGCATCCGAAAAGAGCTGTCGGATCAGTTGGATCAGTTCATCACGGCATTTCGGGCCGTTAACCCGAAGTGAGCGATAATGAAATAGAGAGGCGCGCCTTATGCGTCGAGTTTTACCTGCTATTGCTGCTTGCGTTTTGATCGCCGCTCCGGCCTTTGCCCAGAGGGGTGGAGGACACGGTGGCGGTGGTGGGGGCGGCATGCATGGCGGCGGTGGCGGTATGCGTGGCGGCGGTGCCTTTCACGGTGGCGGCGGCTTCCGTGGAGGAAACTTCGGCGGTTTCCGCGGCAACGCTTTTCGCGGATTTCGCGGCTTTAATAACTTCGGCTTCCGTGGCTTCTACAATTACGGTTACTACCCAGCTCTGTACGGCGGGTACGATCCATTCTGGTTCGACACGTATCCGGATTATTCCGAATATCCGTACGCCGGTTATCCTGCGTATCCATACGGCGGCGGCTATGGATCGAGCAGCCCGTCGGTAGTGATCATCTCCAACACGCCTTACGGTTATCCGGCAGCGCCTCCTGTTGAGCCGCCTCCACTTCCTCCGGTGGTTCGCGAAAATCCGCCCGCTCCGCCTGCATCGCAATCCGGCAAATACGAAGAGCAGCTCTACCTGGTGGCTTTCCGGGACGGAACAATTCGAGCGGTGCTGGCTTATTGGGTGGACGGCATGACCTTGCACTACGTCACGATGGACCATGAGCAGAAGCAGACGCCCTTGAGTTCAGCCGACCGCGGTCTGAGCGAACGATTGAATCGCGAACGGAACGTTCCCTTCCGTCTGCCGGGATAAAGATCTACAAGAGGCTGAGAAGCGCGCTTCGAAGCTTTTCCAAATCCTGCTCGTTATTGTAAAAGTGCGGCGATACGCGCAAGTGGCCGCGGCGCGCGGTAATCAGTACCCTTTGCTGGCTCAGCTTGCCGGCTAACTCCGATGCGTCACGCTTTTCGAATTTTGCAGCGACGATTTGCGATGCGCCGCCGTCGACCTTGGCGCCCAGTTGGCAGAGGAGCGAGCGGGCTTGGTTCGCCAGTTCAAGAACGCGCTGCTCGATCGCCGCGGGCCCGATCTCCAGCATCAAATCGATCGACGCCTCCATGGCGTAAAGCACCGGAAACGACACAGAACCGCCTTCGTAACGTTCAGCGCCTTCGGGCAAGTGAGGAACGCCGTGATGCAGGTTCTCCACGTTGCGCCAGTCCCGGTGACTCCGCCAGCCGACGACTGTAGGCCGCAAGGACTGGCGTAAGCGCGGATGCACGTACATGAAGGCCGCCCCGTTAGGCGCGAGCATCCATTTATAGCCGTGGACCACCAGCATGTCCGGCTGAATCCGCTGAGTGTCGAACTGCAACGCTCCCACGCTCTGCGTACCGTCCACATACAAAAGAACACCACGCTGCCGAAGGAACGCGGCGAGTTCCGGAAAATCAGGCGCAAAGCCAGTGTTGTAATTTACCGAGCTTGCTACCACGAGTCGCGTGCGCTCGTCGACAGATTCATGCATGCGCTCCCAACTACACATCTGCAATTCCACTCCATACCGGTCCAATGATCCGGGAGCGTAGAAGTTATTGGGGAATTCGTGCTCCAGCGTAAGAATGCGATCACCAGAGCGCCACTCTAAACCAGTCAGCAGTAGGCCGAGCCCCGTGGAGGCATTCGGGATGAAAGCGATATCCTCGGGTCCGCACCCGATCAACTGACCGATTTTCGCGCGCAGGCGAGTAGCGTCGTCGAACCAATCCAGGAAGTCCCAGCAAGCCAGTTCATCGCGCCGGGAAAAATGTTGGGCCACTGCCGCGGTAGCTCGGCGAGGCAACATGCCGTACGTGGCCGTGTTGAGATACGTCCAGTTTTCCAGTGCGGGAAACTCGCTACGAATCGCTGCCCAATCGACACGGGGCGTAATCATGAAGTTTTCAGTGTAGCGTTCCCTGGATTCATTTTTCAGGCACAATGGTCCTTGGCGCTGGCAACGGATCTTCACGAGCCCCTCCGGCGCTATTGGGGCTACGCCGAGTTTCGGCCGCTGCAAGAGCGAATCGTATCGAGCATTTTGGCCGGTCATGACACCGCGGTCGTAATGCCTACCGGCGGAGGAAAATCGCTCTGTTACCAGTTGCCTGCCTTGGTCTCGCAAGGAACGGCCGTCATCATCTCGCCCTTGATCGCGCTGATGCAGGATCAGGTGGCGCAGCTTTCCAACATGGGCATCCCGGCGGCGGTCTTGAATAGTTCCGTGCCGTGGACCGAACAGTCGAGCGTCATTTCACAGGCGGCACAAGGCAAGTATCGGCTGCTTTATCTTTCGCCCGAGCGCCTGGCGAAGGCCGAGACCGTCGCGTGGCTTTCGCGCGTGCCGGTCGCGTTCTTTGCGATCGATGAAGCGCATTGCATCTCCGAGTGGGGTCATGAATTCCGCCCCGAATACCGGCAGTTGAGCAGCCTGCGCGCTAATTTTCCCGACAAGCCCATCGCCGCCTTCACCGCCAGCGCGACACGGCGCGTACGGCAGGACATTCTTACTCAACTGGATCTGCGCGATCCGCACAAATATATTCAGAGCTTTCATCGGCGTAATCTGCGCTACCTGGTGAAACAGTGTGAAAACGGGCGGGAACAATTCCGGCTGCTCGTAGCGGCTCTGCGGGCCTATGCGTCGGATAACGTGATCGTTTACGCGCCGACGATCGCGCGCGTCGAGGAGACCGTGGATCTTCTCGCCGAACAAGGTATCGGGGCCGTTCCTTATCACGCCAAGATGGATGTGCGAACGCGGCAGCGCAACCAGGAGCGCTGGATGTCGGACGAGGTGCGCGTGCTGGTCGGGACCATCGCGTTTGGTTTGGGAATCAACAAAGCCGCGGTTCGCGCCGTGATTCATATCTCGCTGCCGAAATCGCTGGAGCAGTATTACCAGGAAGCGGGGCGCGCTGGACGTGATGGTTTGCCGTCGGACTGCGCGCTGCTCTGGCAGAAGAAGGACGCTGGGCTGCTGGCGCACTTCATCGATGTGATTGCCGATCGCGAGGAGCAGGAGCGGGCTTGGCAGCGCTATCACGTGATCCGCCGATTTGCCGAGTCCGGGATCTGCCGCCACCGCCAAATCTGTCTCCATTTCGGGGAAACGCCGAAGTGGGATCGCTGTGAGATGTGCGATGTCTGCAGTGGGATGCCCGATTGGTTTACAGAAAAGCAGGATGCGACGCTGGCAGTGGAGCGAGGCCGGCGACGGGCGCGGGCTGCGGTGAGCAAGGCCGAGACAAGCGTAACCGTCGACAACGAGCTACTGGAATATCTGCGCGAGTGGCGTCGCGGCGTGGCGCAGCGCGACAACGTGCCGGCGTTTATTGTGTTGCACGACAGCACGCTGGAAGATCTATGCCGCAAGCTGCCAAAAACTACGGCCGATCTGTTGCTGGTTTCGGGAATCGGCGAGCGAAAAGCCGAGGCCTATGGCGCGGCCATTCTGGAAGCGCTCGAAGCTTACAGAAACGGAGCACGCGCATCGCGCCGGGAGGAAACCAATGTATCCCCGGCAGCCGAGACCATGCGGCTGCTCGCCGAAAGCCGCAGTTTCGACGAGATCGCCCAGATTCGCGAGCGCCGCGTCAACACCGTAATTGATCTGGTGGCTGAGCTTGTCGAACGGGGCCGGCTGGAGTTCGACGAAAAGTGGATGCCGGCCGAACGGCGCGAGCAAATTGAAGCGGCGATCGCAAGGCTGGGAACAAATCGAATGAAGACGATCAAGGAAGCGCTGCCCGAATGGATCAGCTACGGAGAAATCCGGCTGGTGGCGGCGAAATTGACCAAAGCGAATGCGAAGTCGGGTCGTGGCGCGGTTTGAGAGTGCTCCAGACCAGGATTCCGTTTATAGAGTATTGGCTGGCTCAAAACTCCTGGAAGTCTTTGATCGGGGACGTCTGCCTCTTCGGCTTCATTGATCCAGAGAACAGCTCGACAATGACTTCGCTCTGCATCGCTTGCGGATGGTCGTAGAGATCATGATCCACAAAGTATTCGATCGTTAGCGGATTTCTGGCACCGTCGCCCGGATAGAGCCCGCCGGGCGCTCTACCCTCCGCATTAGCAGTGAAACAGATATGCCTATTGGTGGATTTTCTCCGGTCCTCGGCACTCCATCCGGACGGATTCAGAAATGCGCGCGGAAAGAAAACCCGTATCTCGAAGTCAGTGACACGTTCGTTGCCTACATTCTTGACGTCGGCCGTCAGCTCATAAACATGCCGATCCCCGTCGCTTCTTCCACTTAAGCGTCGATGACTAAGAATTGGCACGAGATCATAGGAATTGAACGGCGTGAAGGGCGCTGACGGTAGGGCCGATCTAAGATCTTCTAAGACCTGCGATTCCTGAGTGAACTCTACGCGCGGGTTCATTAGTAGAACTGACCGGATGCCCTCAAGATTCACACCGGCTTGCTTATAAAATAATATTGGAATCGAGCGATTTAGGACGTGATTCATGAATGCCGTAATCGCTATCTCCTGCTCCACCCAGACCGAGCCGCGCGTGTGCGTCCTTCCGTCGGGCACGCTAAGATCGCCGCGTCGGTGCATGATACAGATGAAACCAGCAGCTCGATGAAGTGCTTTTAGGACCTGATTGCTCAGACCCTCAACGGTAGATTGATTCTCGGCGAAGTACGGGGTGACATCTGGGCGTAGCTCTGCTACCAACGAACATATATCCTTACCGAGCCGTCTCTCACTCTCGGTGTATTGCCCGCAGCTGATAAATATGAGAGGTTTCTCGGAGACCATTTGTGTGGAGGATATCAGGTGGCGCGACTTAAGCGCGAGTGGTGTAAGGAAAGTTGAGCTCTGATAAACTCATCTGGCCGCGTTGACGGCGTTCCCTAGAAGGGAGAGTTTGCACGAGCAAACTGCCCACTACCCGAAATCGCCGAGTGCACTAAACTGTTACTAATGACTGATTCTGAACGCATGTCGCGCCCGCTTTCCGTCGTCGATCCTGAGGTCTATGACGCGATCCAACATGAAGTGGAGCGCCAACACTGCCGGCTGGAACTCATCGCCAGTGAGAACTTCACCTCCGAAGCCGTACTGCAAGCCACGGGCAGCGTGTTTACCAACAAGTACGCCGAGGGCTACCCGGGCAAGCGCTACTAC
>Ga0335085_10011785_pt1 | contig 12936 bp, 10 predicted proteins | sample Lox_Sample_45_FD_206712 | JGI IMG/M metagenome (GOLD analysis project Ga0335085, IMG submission 206712) | Soil microbial communities from Loxahatchee National Wildlife Refuge, Florida, United States - Lox_Sample_4.5 | ecosystem: Environmental > Terrestrial > Soil > Wetlands | place: USA...
GGCAGTGCGGCCCGCACCTGCGCGGCCCCCTGCACGTCGATTTCGAGCACCAGGTCCAGTCCCTTGGCGTGCGCCTCGTCCAGCCAGCGGCGCGGGGTGCCGTAACGGTACCGGGAAAATACGCGGGCGTGCTCCAGGAATTCCCCGCGTTCCACCATGCGGTCGAACTCTTCCTCGGACACAAAATTGTACCATTTCCCCGGGGATTCCGCCGGGCGCGGTTTCCGCGTGGTGCAGGAAATGGAAAACCGGATGGCCGGCAGCTCCAGCATCTTTTCCACCAGCGTGGACTTCCCGCAGCCCGATGGCCCGGAAACGATGAATACGATCGGTGAAGGCGATGAAGGCATCGGCGATTTAGACGCATTCCTCCAGGGGGATTTCACTCCACGTTCTGCATCTGCTCCCGCAGGCGCTCGATATCCGCTTTCACTTCCAGCGCCAGATCGGTAATGGCCAGTCCCTGCGATTCCACGCCGGGAGTCTTCGACAGCATGGTATTGGCTTCCCGCTGCATCTCCTGCAGCAGGAAATCCAGCTTCTTGCCGGCCTCCGGATCGGAATCGAGCAGCGCCTCGCACTGCTTCAGGTGGCTGCGCAGCCGGGCCACTTCCTCGGTGATGTCGCCGCGTTCGGCCAGCAGCGCGGCCTCCTGGGCCAGGCGCCCCGGCTCCACCGACGAATCCTGCAGCAATTCGGTGATGCGCTCCTTCAGCCGCCGGGCGTACTCCGGGCGCAGCGTTTCCGCAAGAGTGCCGATCTTTTCGGCCCGGGCCGCCACGCTGTGCAGCCGGCCGCGCATTTCCGCGGCCAGGGAAACGCCTTCCGCGCGGCGCATCTCGTCCAGACGGGCCAGCGCATCGTCCAGACAGCGCGAGGCCAGCGCGGCCGCGCGCTCCACCTCCTCTTCCGAGGGCACCCCGGCCCCCGCCACCACCCCCGGCAGGCGCAGCAGGGCCACAAAATCAATGGCGGTGGGCGTGGAGAATTCGCGGCTCAACTCTTCCGCGGCCCGCGCGTATGCCGCGGCCAGCGGATGGTTCACCTGCACCGCCGCCGGGCCGGTGGGCTCGATGCGCAGCGTCACGTCTACGTGCCCGCGCCGCACGCTCTCGCGCACCCGGTGGCGCAGCCGCGGCTCCAGCGGCTCCCAGCCTTCCGGCAGGCGCACGTGCAGGTCCAGAAAACGATGATTCACGCTGCGGATGCTTACGCGCAGGCTCAGCCCGTTTTCTTCCGCGCGGGCTTGCGCGTATCCGGTCATGGAACGAATTCCGGCGGCGCGGGCGCTGGGCATGATCAGGCCGGCCCTTCTGCCGCGCGCAGGCCGCGATGGTTGTGCGTCGAAACCTCGGCGCCGAATTGCAGCTCGTAAAGCCGCGCGTACAGCCCGCCGCGCTCCAGTAATTCCCCGTGCGTGCCGCGTTCGCGGATCTGGCCGTCTTCCAGCAACAGGATGATGTCCGCGCTGCGGATGGTGGAGAGCCGGTGGGCGATCACGAATACCGTGCGGCCGGCCATCAGGTTGGAGAGCGCCTGCTGCACCTGGCGCTCCGATTCCGAGTCCAGTTCGGAGGTGGCCTCGTCCAAAATCAGAATCGGCGAATCCTTCAACAGCGCGCGGGCGATGGCGATGCGCTGGCGCTGGCCGCCGGAAAGCCGCTGGCCCCGCTCGCCGATTAGCGCCTGGTATCCCCCGGGCATCTCTCCGATGAAGTCGTGGGCCAGCGCGGCGCGGGCCGCGGCCACCACGCGCTCTTCGGTCACTCCCGGACGGCCGTAGCTGATGTTGTTCCACACCGTGTCGTTGAACAGGATGGTTTCCTGCGTCACGATGGAGATCTGCTCGCGCAGGGAGCGCAGGCGCAGCGAGCGCAAATCCTGTCCATCCATCAGCACACGGCCCGCGGTGGGCGTATAGAAGCGCGGCAGCAGATTGACCAGCGTGGTCTTGCCCGCCCCGCTCACGCCAACGATCGCCGCCACTTCTCCCGCGCGCACCTCAAAGCGGATGCCGCGCAGAATCTCTCCGCCGCCGGGATACGCGAAGCTCACGTTGTCGAATACGATGCGCTCGGAGAAGCGTTCCAGGGTCACGCTGCCCGGTGCCTCCTGCACTTCCTCCGGAAGATTCAGCAGCCCGAAGATATTCGGAGTGCAGCCCAGAGCCTGCATAAACTGGTGGTAAATACCGCCCAGACGTTTCAACGGCTCGTAGACGCGGAACAGCGCGTAGACAAAGGCGATGAACGCGCCCTTGGTGAGCACTCCGGTCTTGATTCGCTCGCGCGCGTAGAGCAGCGCCACGCACAACACCACGGCCCCCAGCAGCTCCATCAACGGCGCGTTGCCCACCCAGGCGCGGATCCAGCGCATGTTTTCCCGAAGCAGGCGCCGCGCGGTCTCCCGGAATTTGGCGATCTCGAACGATTCCATGCCGAAGGCTTTCACCACGCGGTTCCCGGTCACCGTCTCCTGCAGGATCTGGGTCAGGTCCGCCAGCCGCGACTGGCTCTGCTGCACCGAATGGCGGATGCGCCGGCCGAATTTGGCCACCGGAATGAGCACCAGGGGCAGCACCACCAGGGAAATCAGCGTGAGCCGCCAGTCAATCAGGAACAGCACGGAGGCGCAGCCCAGCAGGGAAAACGTCAGCCGGAAAAAGTCCGCCAGCCATTCCGCCAGCGCCCCGCGCACCCGCTCCACGTCGCTGATCACCGTGGACATCAGCCGCCCGGTGGGGTTGTCTTCAAAAAAACCCACCGGCTGGCGGATGATGCGCGCGTACACCGCGTTGCGCAGCGCGGTGACCGCGGAAAGCCCGGAAAGCTGAATCCAGGAGATGGCCAGGAATTCCGCCAGGCCTTTGAATATGAAGAGCACCAGCAGCGAAAACGTGAACACCGTCCACACGTGATGAATCGAATGCGGGAAGAACGAATTCAGCATCAACGTGCGCTGGGTGAACGGAATGCGCACCAGCGAGAGCCGCGAATCCGTGAGCGACGGATCCAGCACCTTGTCCATCGCCGGGATGATCATCAGGGCCACCAGCCCCTCGGCCAGTCCCACCAGGAACATCAGACTGATGGCCACGGTCATCCGCGCTCGGTGCGGGCGCAGATAACCCAGCAGGCGCGAGAGATCCGTTGAGGGCAAAAATCCCACCTGAAAAATGCTCCTCTCGAAATTCGGGGGCTGCGCGGGCCGGTCGCCACCCCTGAGCGCCGGGCCGGCAAAAAAACACGAAGTTTACGCTATGGGCCGGGCGCGGAATTGTCAAGACGCGGAACGGTTCACGTCGCGATGCGCCACGCGAACCGCGGGACCGCCCTTGTGCAGCGCCCGGGCCACAGACTCGGCCATGGCCACCGAACGATGCCGCCCCCCGGTGCACCCGAACGCGATGGTCAGATAGCTCTTCCCTTCCCGGATGTAATACGGCAGCAGGAACTTCAACAGCGCGGTCACCTGCTTCAGAAATCGCCGCGTCTGCGGAAACGAGTGAATGAATCTGGCCACACGCGGGTCCGCCCCGCTGAGCGGCCGGAAGCGCGGAATGAAGTGCGGGTTGGGCAGGAAGCGCACGTCGAACACTAGGTCCGCATCCTGCGGCACCCCGTGGCGGAACCCGAAGCTGACCACGCTCACCAGCAGCGGCTGGCGCTCCGCCCGCAGGAATCGCTCAATGATGAACTGGCGCAGCTCGTGCACGGTGAACCGGGTGGTGTCCAGCACCACGTCCGCCATCTTGCGCACCGGCGCCATCATTTGCCGTTCGCGGCGCACCGCGTCGCGCACTCCGGCGCCGCGGTCCAGCGGGTGCGGCCGGCGCGTTTCGCTGAACCGCCGCACCAGGGCCTCATCTCCGGCATCGAGAAAGACCAGGGTGACGTTGTGTTGTTTGCGGAGCTGGCGGTAAATCTTCGGCAGCAACTGCAGCATCTCGCCCTCGCGGGCGTCCACCATCAATGCGGCGCGTTCGAACTCCCCGATGCCGCGCTTGAATCGCGCCGCGAAATTCGGGATCAGGTCCACTGGCAGGTTGTCCACGCAGTAGTAGCCCAGATCTTCAAACGCCCGCAGCACGGAGCCTTTGCCGGAGCCGCTCAGGCCGGTCAGCAGAACCATCCGGCGCCCCGACGATTCGGGACGCGGAGCGGGGGGCGGCGGCTCAGCCCGGCGCCGCACTTACTGCTTCACCCGCCTCTGGTGTGTGCTGGGGATGCGCAGGTCCTCGCGATACTTGGCCACCGTGCGCCGGGTCACCTCGATGCCCTCTTCGGAGAGTTTCTTGGCGATCTGGTCGTCGGTGAAGGGATGGGAGGTATCCTCTTCCTCGATCATCTTCTTCACCCGCCGCTTCAGCGTCAGCAGGGAGACCCCCGCGCCCTGCGGGCCGTTGACGGACTCCGAGAAAAAGAAGCGCAGCTCGAAGACGCCCTGGGGCGAGTGGGAATATTTGTTGGCCACGGCCCGGCTGACCGTGGAGGGATGCACGCCCACCTCCTCAGCCACTTCCTTGATCATCATGGGCTTGATGTGATCCATGCCCAGCTCGAAGAAATCGCGCTGCCGGCGCACAATCACCTGGCACACCCGCAGGATGGTGTGCTTGCGCTGCTCGATGTTCTTCAGCAGCTGGACCGCGGCGGTGAACCGCTCCTTCACGTAATTGCGCACTTCGCGATCCGCGGCGTCGCGCGCCAGCAGGCGCCGGTAGGTGGGGCTCAGGCGGAGCTGCGGCAGATCGTCATCATTCAAAAACACCTGCCAGTCTTCGCCCACCTTGCGGAAAAATACGTCCGGCTCGACCACGCGCGGCTCGGTCTTGTTGTAGCGCAGGCCCGGCCGCGGATCGAGCGTCTTGATCACGTCCACGGCCTGCTTCACCGTCTCCACCGGCTGGTTCACGGCCTTGGCCAGCTCCTTGAACTGGTTGTTCTGGATCAGCTTCAAGTGCTCGCGCACAATCGCCCGCGCCGTCTGGGTCAGCGGGCCGTCTTCGGGGTCCAGGACGATGAGCTGCCGCTCCAGGCATTCGCCCACATTGCGCGCCGCGACCCCCGCGGGATCCAGCTCCTGCACCAGCGCCAGCGCTTCTTCCACCTCGCGCACTTCCGCTTTTTCCATCTCCGCGATTTCTTCCACCGTGGCCGTCAGGTAGCCGTTTTCATCCAGGTTGCCGATGATGGCGTCGGCCAGTTGCCGCTGGCGCTCCGCAACCGGCGAGGCGCTCAACTGCCAGGTGAGGTGGTCGGTCAGGTCCTGCGTGGAGCTGAGAAATTTTTCAAACGAGGGCCGCTCGATCTCTTCAAATTCGCCCTTGGTCTCTCCGCCGCCCGTGCCCAGGTACTGATTGAAAAACGCGCCCACGTCGAATTCGTCAAAGGGATTGCTGGCCTCGCCTTCGGCGGGTTTTTCCGATTCCGCCTTCACAAAATTTTCGTCGGTGTAATTATCCGCGCGCAGATTTTCTTCGGTCACTTCTTCCAGCATGGGGTTGGCCACCATTTCCTGGTTGACCATCTCGCGCAGCTCCAGGCGGTTGAGCGCAAGCACGCTCACCATCTGCACCAGCCCCGGGGTGAGGATCTGCTTTTGTGCAACGCGCAGGTGAAGCTTTGGCTGTAGCCACTGGCCCATGGGGGTTAGTTTAGCTGGAAATTCTCGCCCAGGTAGATTTTGCGGACCGAGGGGTCGCGGGATAGCACATCGGGGGGACCGGCCAGGAAGATGCGGCCGCTGTGGATGATATAGGCGCGGTCGGTAACCCGCAGGGTTTCGCGGACGTTGTGATCCGTCACCAGAACGCCGATGCCGGAATTGCGCAGGTCCTGAATGATCATCTGAATGTCAATCACCGTCACCGGGTCAATCCCGGAAAAAGGCTCGTCCAGCAGGACGAAGGAAGGCTGCAACACCAGCGAGCGGGCGATCTCCAGGCGCCGCCGCTCGCCGCCCGAAAGCGTCGAGCCCTGATTGTGGCGCACCGCCTCCAGGCCCATCTGCGCCAGCAATTCCTCCAGGCGGTCGCGCCGCCGCTCCGGCTCGAGCGGCTGGGTCTCCAGCACCGCCAGAAGATTTTCTTCCACCGTCAATTTCCGGAAGACCGAAGGCTCCTGCGGAAGATAGCTGATGCCGGCGCGGGCGCGGCGATAGACGGGAAGGTCGGTGATGTCTTCGTCATCCAGCAGCACAGTGCCGGAATCCGGCCGGGCCAGGCCGACGAGGATGTAAAACGTGGTGGTTTTGCCTGCGCCATTCGGGCCGAGCAGCCCGACGACTTCGCCTTGCGTGATCTCCAGGTTTACGTCATCAACAACGATGCGGCCCCGGTACGATTTGCTGACCTCGACGGCTTGTAATTTTGCCATGCCGTTGCATTACTGGATCCGGTGACGCGACACTGTGCGCGTGCCGTCGCCTGAATCGACGAGAATCCTATCATCCGCTAAAAAGAAGGTCAATTCACGGCCCGTGGTGGTGCCCTGATCGGCATCAAACAGCGTGGGTTTTCCGCCGCTCAGCACGAAGCTGCCGTCCGCGGCCGCGTAGTCGGCGCGCTCCGCGGTGCCCCGGCGCACCCCCTGCCACACCGTCACTCCCCCGGTGGAAACCGTTTTGGAGAGCTGCTGCACCCCGTTGAGTTGCGCCAGGAAGAGATCCATGTGCGCGGCGGCGATGCGGCCCAGGCGCGACTCCGCGCGCACCCCCTGGTCGAGCGCGGCCATGGCCTCCGCGCTGCGATAGAGCAGGCGCGCCGCGCGCACTGCCCAGATCACCGGGTCGCCCGGCGCGCCGCCGGCATGGGAAGCGGTGACGGCCGGAGGCCCTTCCGCCCCCGGGGGCGGCGCCACCTGGGGCAGCCGCGCGTTGACGTTGCCGGTTCCGGCAAGTTCGCGCTCGTCGCGACGAATCTCGATGGTGCCTGCCTGGATCACCGCGTCTCCCTGCCACATTCGCGCGTGCCCGGAGTAAATCGCGTGGCCGGAGGCACGGTCTGCGGCGAGCCGTTCGGAGGTGATATGCGCGGGCTGCGGCGCGAAATTGAGCGCGCTTTGCGGATCCGCCCGCCGGTAGGTGGTGCGCACGCCGCCTTCTCCGCGCGCTTCCCCGGTGCGCTGGTTCAGCACGAAGGTAGGCGCCGCGGAATCTGATTCCCCGTCGGAAAGCTCGGCATTTTTGGTGAGCGTCAGCGTATCGGTGGCCTGCACCAGGCGGGCATGATCCGCGTGGCCATTGCGCCGCGTGGCCGCGGGTCCGGCCTCCTCGAAGCGCACACTGCCGTCCTGGCGCGCCTCAGTCCAGCGGCCGGCGACGAAATCCACATCCGCGGTGTCCGAACGGCTGGTCTGGACGGGCTGGTTGGGCAGATGGCGCTCGAGTTCCACGCCTTCCCTTCCGTGGAGCTGCCGCAGCAGCGAGTCCGGCCCGTATTCGGCGCTGAGGCGGCGCATGCGCAGGATCGAAGTGTCGCGAGGCGAGCGCAGCTCGATCACCGACGGCTCCGGACTCTCCGCATGACGCAGATCCGTGCGCCCGCCGCGGCCGGCCGCGGAATCCAGCAGCAACGCAGCGGTGGTGAGCCGCGCGGTGCCGTCGGCCGGCTTGCGCTCCGGCGTTTCCACCACCACATGGCCTTCGGCGGCGGCGTGCCGCGCGATTCCCGTGCGGGGATCGAACTCCACTTCCAGACGGTCGGACTCAAAGTGTTGTTCGCCGGAGTCGGTGGGAGCCTTTCGCGCGCCTTGCAGATGTCCTTCCGCATGCAGATGCGCCGGCTGGCCGGAAGCAGAGAGGTCCAGAATGGCCGCGTCTGCCGAAAACACGGAGGTGCCCTGCGGGTCGCGGGAGACGAGCTCGGCGCGTCCGCCCGCGGTCATGCGCCGCGCGCGCAGCGCGGGCGTCAGCTCAATGTTCAGGGATGCGCAGGTCAGTTCCCGGGCGCCCTGGCGGAGATGCACCGGGCCTTCCAGCCGCACCACGCCGTCTTCGTTGCGGTAGTCCAGGCTGGCCGCGGTCACTTCCGTGCCCGGCGCGGAGGCGGCTGCGGCGCCGCCTGCGGAGACGCGGCGCAACGTCGTGGTCACATCATGCTCCAGGTGCACCACGGAACGGTTGGAGTCGTAAGTAAAGCCCACGGCGCGCCCCTCTCCGTAGGGAAAGGAGAAGCGCACCGGCTGATCGCTGTGCGACGAGCCGGTCTCGCGCTCGAAGGTCACCTGCGAAGTGTCCGCGCGCACCACTTGCAGCCCGGGACGCTGGCGCGCGTCGCTCTCCGCTTCCAATTCAATGTGTACCTGGCCCTGGCAGACCACCTTGCCGGAGTCGGAGAAATATTCGCATTCGCCGGTGCGGATGCGGTCGCGGCGGTCGCCGCGCTGGCCGAAAATGGTGATGGCCACGTCCTTCAGCACGTTGCGATTTCCCTGCGTGAAGGCGGTGGTGCTGGAGGCCTCTACCTTGAAAAGGGTGAGATCGCCGGTCGCCTTGGAGAAGCTGAATTTCGAGGAGAGCTGCTGCACCGTGGTGGGCACCGCGGGCGGCGCGGAGCTGACCGTGCGCGCATGCTGCCACGCCCGCCGGGAATACATCCCCGCGAGCGCCAGGAACGCCGCGGCGGCGATGGCGGCGGACCAGCGGGCGTATCGGAGGGCTTCGCTGCGGCGCATGGGCTTGGGCTAGTCAGTAGGATGCGAGTTCAGTCTAGGCTAGGTGCGGTGAAGGAACAACTTGGCCTGGGGAATGCCGGGAGGTTGAGAGTCGAGGGTTGAAAGTCCAGAGCCGGAAGCGGAAGCAGAAGTTCCTTTTCGCCCAGGTTAACAATATGACCCCACCCCCCCCCCACCCCCACTGTGCGTAAGTGCGCATTCTAAAGGACTTGCGGGAGGCCGAGTTCGTAAGTATGCAATCTACAGGGGTTGCGGACGCCGATCCTGTAAGTATGCATTCTAAAGGAGTTAGGCGCGGTCTGAAGCGTGCCGTGATGGCTTGGTGTGGAGGGGTGCATCCATGGTTATCCTCGAGTAATGATACCACACGGTGTACACACACGTCAAGGAAGAATGTCGTTAGTGTCGTTAGCACATGAAATGTCCGCAAGCGCCCCACCCTTCCCGCCCCGAAGCCTCGGGGCCGCCGGGAAGGATTGGGCACCCCCTGCTATAACTGCGCGATGAATTACTGCGGTGGTACCATCTGACGGTGTGCGAGAATCATGAGAGAATCGGCCGGAACAGCCCGGGCCACCTGCCCCACCCGCCGGTTACACCGCTGATCAACAATCTGGAGGCAAAGACCTTTAAGTCCGAAAGCGGATGTCATGCCGAGTGTGACAAGACGTCAGGGGCGGTCAACAAGCTTTTTTTCCGGACCCTTAAAGCCACCCAGAAAAAGGAGAACAAACAATGAGATTGTGTTCCACCCTTGTAGTTCTCCTGTCGCTCGGTGGATTACTGGCAGGCGGAGCGAAAGCTGCTCCCCTTGAGGGCTGTCCCGACCCCGTGTCGATAGCCAATGCACTCGCAGGACTGTCTGAAGGTGACTGGAGAGCTGTGTCCGTGGCGCGGCTTAAGGAGTTATGGCCGACAGAGTTAGTCGGCGTCGATTGCGACAGCACTGCTTGTAGCTCCATCGAGAGCAGGGGCAGAATTATCAACGGTCACTATGAATGCAGCGAAACATTCTTTTTCGACATTCAGCGCAACGCAAATGAGACACCTAGGACTCAACTGAAAAATCTTGTCATCCACTATTCGACGCGAGAACGGAAGAAGACGACGGAGGCCGCGAAAGTTCTGGCGCGAGCAACGGGGATCTCAGAAGCTCAGGCGGCAGAGATCGGGCGGGAATCACGTCAGGACTTCCACTGGCAAAACGATGGGCTACCTACGCTGTCAGGACTAAGCGTGGAGATCGCTCACAACGGGAAAGTTTGGACAGTGACTTTGAATCTTAGCCATTTCCCGAGGTGACTACCAGTGTCAGTCTACGGGCGGCGCAGTTGAAGCGGCGGGGGGCGATCTACGCGTGACCGTGTACAACAACCTGACCGCGTGCAGCGTGTTAATCAATCCCACGACACGGCCGACATCGAACTACAACTCCTCGAACGACCTTACCTTCAACGCCAGCTACACTTACGACGCGAACGGAAACACGACCGCGAAGACGGACTCTACTGGAACGACTACCTACACCTGGGACTACGAGAACAGGCTGACGAGCGTCACGCTGCCAGGAGGCGGGGGAACGGTAAGCTTCAAGTACGACCCGTTTGGGCGCCGCATCTACAAATCGTCCTCCTCAGGCACCAGCATCTTCGCCTACGATGGGGACAACCTGGTTGAAGAAGCCAATTCCTTGGGGGCGGAGGTCGCAAGCTATTCCCAGGGGCTCAACATTGATGAGCCGCTTGCGATGGAGCGCAGCTCCGCGACCAGTTTCTACGACGCGGACGGTCTGGGCTCAATCACATCGCTGAGCAGCGGGGCGGGCGCGCTGGCGCAGACATACACGTTCGACTCCTTCGGGAAGGTGGCGAACTCCACCGGCTCGCTGACGAGTCCATTCCAATACACCGCGCGAGAGTCGGACCCCGAGACCGGGCTCTATTACTACCGCGCCAGATACTACGATTCCACCATCGGCCGCTTCCGCAGCGAAGACCCAGCAAGATTTCCCGAAGGCACAAACTTTTACCGCTACGTGCAAAACCATCCGACTAACCTTGTTGACCCCTCCGGCCTTTTTGTGGAGATTCTCTGTGAGCGAGTCCAGCAGTGGGGACTTGGTATCCTGGTCCGAGGAGACGGGGCCAGGCACTGCCGTGTTCACGTTCGGTGTGACAAAGCGGGTGGCAAATACGATGTCACCTATGAACTGAACGGCCCAGGCGCCGGGGCGCTGAGGGCGGACCTATATGACCCTTCACGCCCGGTCGACCCGCAGGTTCCTGTTACACGGCCAGCAGATGGCGGGTGCTGCGATTTTGAGAACTGCATAAGCAAGCGGTTCAGTTTCTTTTTGACCGCGGCCACTCATGGCGGCAACGCGCTGCCGGACTACGACCCAATAAATCAAAACTCTAATGCTTTTGGCAGGGACCTCGTTGTCTCTTGCGGTGGTAAGGTATCGTTCCCGCCGTACCCGTGGGGATTCTTCGGCCAAATGCCGGACTAGGCGAATGATTTCCCGTTGAGGCTCCGATGAGTCGAGCAAGGGTTTGGCTGAAATTGGCCTTAGGTTTGCTGGTGCTCGGCGTTGTTCTGCTGCTGACTCCGCCAGTCCGGACCAATCTGAGTAGCTACCTGCCCTGGGCCTGGTTCACCAGGGACTGGATTCTTTTTGATATCCCGAGACAGCCGCTCGTTCTCACTGGTGAAGTCTTAGCAGATTCCAAGGGGGTCAGAATTTGTAACCGCACTTCGGCGCGCTGGAAGGACGTTGTCGTCCGCATCACGAGCGAAGTCTCGACAGGAGTGGCGCCGCCCTTTGAGACCCCCTTCTTTGCGAAGACGCAAACGATAACCTCGGGAGAGTGCAGGGACATTCTCGCAAGCGAGTTTTCGTCTGCAAGCTGGAAGAAAATTCCGGCCCCGAGCCGAATGAATATTGTGCGCGTGGAGGTGCTGGCATCGGTCCAAGGCACCGGGTATCTGGACACGAGGATCGGGCCCTCTGCGCCTAGATAGGGAGGGGCGGACTTTGCAGCACTAGAGGCCATTCGGCACGCTGAATCGGGAGCAAACGCTGACTCCACCCGCCTATCGCCACGCTGCCCGGTTCCGGAGGAACGGTCACGTTCAAGTACGACCCCCTCGGAAGGAGAATTTACAAATCCTCGTCTTCCGGCACGAGCATCTTCGCCTACGACGGGGACAACCTCGTCGAGGAGACAAACAGCAGCGGGACTGGTGTCGGCCGCTATGCGGACGGCTTGAACATTGACGAACCACTGGCAATGCTGCGGTCCTCGACCACCAGCTATTATCAGGCGGATGGTCTCGGCTCGATCACTTCGCTCAGCAATGGTTCGGGCAGCCTGGCGCAAACCTACACCTTCGATTCGTTTGGAAAGCAGACGGGCTCGACGGGCTCGCTGACGAACCCGTTCCAGTACACCGCCCGGGAGTCGGACCCCGAGACCGGGCTGTACTTCTATCGCGCCAGATACTACGACCCGACCATCGGGCGCTTCATCAGCCAGGATCCGATCAGATTCGCCGGCTCCGCAAGTTTCTATACCTATACCCACAACTGGCCGGTCGACGCGACCGATCCCAGTGGGCTTAAAATCCTGTTGTGCAGCCGGGATGCAGAAACGATGCCCGGGAATCACGCCTTTCTGTATGACACCCGAAATGGAGACAATTGCGGGAAGGGGCGCGGGAATCATCCGACCGGGCATGAGAATATCAATAATCCGGGTACCTTCTGTAGAGAAGTTCCTGGAAGCGAAGGCCGTGAGGATGGCGGGTGGCAGGCCCTTTGGCGGGTGGCGAGGGCATGAATCTCCTGCGCGGTACTGTGGCGGGGAGTGGTCCATTCTTCCGTCGGTGGTTTGGACGGAAGGTTGGGGCACTTCGGTCCCATTCTCGGCGCCTTCTCCCTCCGTCTTGAGGGTCAATCCGCAAGTCTCACTGACCGTGGAACGGCTGCAAATTCTTGGGCACCGCCACGCCACCCAGTGCCCCACCCTTCCCGCCCCGAAGCCTCGGGGCCGCCGGGAAGGATGGGGCACCCTCCTCTCATAACCGCACGGTGAACTATTGCGGTGGTATCATCTGACGGTGTGCGGAAGTCAACAGAGAATCGGCCGGAACAGCCCGGGCCACCCTCTATGACGGCGTCGGCTCTGTCAAGAGACACCTCGGGTTGACGAGCTTTGCGTGGCTCGTTCCCTTCCTACTTAAAAGAATCTTTTTCTTTCCT
>Ga0335085_10011786_pt1 | contig 12936 bp, 9 predicted proteins | sample Lox_Sample_45_FD_206712 | JGI IMG/M metagenome (GOLD analysis project Ga0335085, IMG submission 206712) | Soil microbial communities from Loxahatchee National Wildlife Refuge, Florida, United States - Lox_Sample_4.5 | ecosystem: Environmental > Terrestrial > Soil > Wetlands | place: USA: Florida...
CGCTTCCTGGCGGCGTGGGGGGCTTCGCTTTCCGCGCGCGCGACAAGACGGTGTGGCTCGGGGGCGAAGATGGCGTGTGGCAGATCGACAAAGGAGTGCCTCGGCGTGTCGCCCTGCCGCCGGAGACCACGAATTTCCTTCGCTTCCTCGTCTCCGGAACACAAGACGCTTCGGGCACCATCTGGCTTTCCTTCGCGGGGGGCGGACTCTACCGCATGAAGGACGGTGCGTGGACCAAGTACCAACCGGCCCGTGCGGGCGCGTGCCCCGCGTCGGGCGTGGTCATCACGTTCGCCGACTCGCACGGGCGCCTCTGGCTCGGTTGCCCACGCAACCAGATGGCGATCATCGAGGATGGCCGTGAACTCGCTTACGGCCCGAAGGATGGTCTCGCCGTGGGGAATGTGACCGCGATTCATGGACGCGGCGACAGCGTTTGGATTGGCGGCGAGTTCGGCCTGCAACGCTTCGAGCAGGGGCGCTTCAGCACGCTTCAGGCCCTTGACGCCGAAGCCCTTCGCGGCATCTCGGGAATCATCGAGACGCGCGAAGGCGATCTGTGGCTGAACGGTCTCGGCGGCATCGTGCACATTCGCCAATCCGAAATCGCGGCGGCAGTGAAGAATCCGGATTACCGCGTGAATGGCGAGCGCTACGACCGGCACGCGGGGCTGCCGGGGCTTCCATCGCAGCTCGCCCAGCTGCCCACGGCGGCGATCGGAACCGATGGCCGCCTGTGGTTCAGTGTGAACAATGGCGTCGTCTCGATCGACCCGGAAAATGCAGTGGGGAGGCTTCCGGCGCCGCCCGTCTCGATCCAGTCGATCGTCGCCGATGACCAGGCATATGATCCGGAGCCGTCGACCAGCCTGCCGGCCCGCACGGGCAGTCTCCAGATCACTTATGCCGCCCCGAGCCTCCTGCATCCCGACGCCGTTCGCTTTCGATACCGGCTCGAGGGAATCGACGACGGATGGCTCGATGCAGGCCACGCTACCTCCGTGAGTTATCGCAGCCTTCCGCCGGGAAACTATCGTTTCCAGGTCGACGCCACTGACCTGAACGGCAGGTGGTCGGACAATGTGGCGAGCGCCGCCTTCATCCTGCCGCCCGCGTTCTACCAGACCGGATGGTTCCGCGGCATTTGCGCCTTGCTCGTGCTGGCACTCGCGTGGCTGGTGTACCGAATGCGCATCGCTTCGATCCAGCAGCGATTCGAGATGAGACTGGAGGCTCGGGTCGGCGAGCGCACGCGCATCGCACGCGAGCTGCATGACACGCTCCTGCAGACGTTCCACGGGGCCTTGTCGAGGTTCCAGGCCGCGCTGGTGCTGCTGCCGAACGAGCCTGCAAGGGCGAAGGATATCCTGCGGGATGCCATCGACCATGCGGAAGGCGCTATCACCGAGGGACGCGACGCCGTACACGACTTGCGCACCTCGACCAGCGAGACCAATGACCTGATTGCGGCGATTCGCGGGCTCGCCGCGGAGCATTCAGCCGATGTGACCGTAGATGGGGCCACGCGACAGCTGCACCCTGTCGTGCGCGACGAGATCTTCCGCATCGCCAACGAGGCTCTGCGCAACGCAGCCAGGCACGCCAATGCGAGTCAGATCGCCGTCGAGATTCGCTACGACGCGCGGGAGTTCAGCTTGTCCGTGCGTGATGATGGCAGCGGCATGGACCCGACGGTCCTGGAGGAAGGGCGACCCGGCCATTTCGGCCTTTCCAGCATGCGCGAGAGGGCGATCATCGCCGGAGGCAAGCTCGACGCGTCGAGCGCGATCGGCAGCGGTACCGAAATCCGTCTCGTGATTCCGGCATCTCGCGCCTATGCGGCTTCAACGTCCCGGCGCGAGGCCGCTACTGCCCCGTAAAGAATGGGACGCCCGCTTCAGCGAGCGTCCTCCGTGCTTCACGCTCCGTCGTACTGGTTGACCGGATCGTTCGAGTTGCGGCTCTGCTTGCTCGCCGCGGCATCGCCTTCGATGCTCATCTCGATACCCTTCACGCCGAGGTCGAGATCCACACCGACCGTCGTGGAATGCAGCTTCATCACGACGCCGTTGTTGTTCTCCATCGCGGCCACGCCACCGCCGCCGCCCAGCGCCGCACCCGCGGAGGCCGCCGAGTAGTTGCCGTCGAACGCGGACAGGTCCTTCAGGTTGTAGACCTCGCCGGACGCGGTGATCTTCGACGCGCCCACGCGAACCACGGACAGGCCCTTCACCTTCACGGGGATGTCGCGGCCTTTGTAGTGCAGCGTCCCCTTGCCCCAATCGTAGCCGACGCCGGCGGCGACGCTCGTGGCGGTGAGATCGATCGTCGCATCGGGCGCACGATCGGCCGCGAAAGCGACGGCAGAGACACTGGACAGGCACACGGCCGCCAGGGTGGCGGCCAGCATTTTGCGTTTCACTTCGATACTCCTTTCAGTTGGATGTCTTGTCGATGATCGACCCCGCCAGCGTATTGAACGGGGCGCCGTGAGTCGTCATTGGAAGGTCGCTGTTGCGTCTGCGTTGAGTCGGCATGAAAACGGACCGAACGCCGACGCTTCGCTCACGACTCGCGTCGAGCTCGCCCATACGATGGGCTCGTCTGCAACTCGATCCACGAAAGGAACCGACATGAATGCATCAAAACTGCCGATCCGCTTCACCTGGCTTGCGAGCGACCCGGAAGACGCTTCCGACGCTGCCGTCATGAACGCGCTTGCACTTCCACGGGATTAGGTGAACCAGGAGCGTCGACCGATGGACACGGTGTTGTTGAGCGCGATGTCGGGCGTCATGGGATCGCTCGTGGGCGGATCCGCAACGGTCGGCACCGCTTGGGTTACACAGCAGAAGCTGAACCGCCGAGAGCTGGTGCGCGAAGAGATTCGCAAGCGCGAGGCGCTTTACGGCGAATTCATCTCCGAATGCGCCAAGCTCCTTATCGACGCCTACACGCACACCCTCGACAAGCCCGAAACGCTGCTGCCTGTCTACGCGGTGCTCAACCGCGTGCGGCTCACGGCTTCACCCCCGGTGCTGCACCTCGCCGAGGAGATGCTCGAGCGCATTTCGGACCAATACTTCCGGACAAATCTCACCGTCGAGGAACTGCGCGAACTCGCACGCGCCCACGAGGCCGACCCGCTCAAGCCCTTCGGCGAGGCCTGCCGCGCCGAGCTGAAGGCGATGCGAGTGGACGCATGATGGGAACTCGCTGTCGGCTCGCATTCGCGGCCCTTGCGTTGATGGCCGGGAGTCCCGCCATCGCGGAAACGCGCTTCGCCTCGTTCACATTCGAGAACGACATCTTCGCCGGCTATGACCAGCACTATACGAACGGCGTTCAGCTCGCCCTGCTCACCGACCTCGACAAGGCTCCGCGGTGGCTGCAGTCACTCAGCGCGGACCCGCAGATGGTGCTCGCTATCGGCCAGCGCATCTACACGCCGACCAATACCGATCTCGTGAGACCCGACCCTACCGACAGGCCTTACGCCGGATGGACCTATGTGATGGGCGATCTCCGGACGCGAAACGGCAGAACGATCGATCACTTGAGCGCAACGTTGGGCGTCGTGGGACCCGCTTCAGGAGCTCGGCAAACGCAGAACGGCTTCCACCGGATCATCGGCAATGCTTCTTCGAGAGGTTGGGATACTCAGGTGCGCAACGAGCCGACGTACATGATGGCGTATGAGCGCGCCTGGCCAGACGTGTGGCAAGGCACGCTCGGTTCGCACCACATGGATCTCGGAGTGCGCGCCGGCGCGAGCCTCGGCACGCCGATCACGTATGCGGAGTCCGGGGCGGTGTTCCGGTACGGTTCAAACCTCCCAACGGATTTGCCCGTGACTCACGTTTCGCTCGGCCCTCCGCGCGACGGTTATCGCGGCACCACGCAGTTCGGCTGGTATGCCTGGCTGGGGCTCGATGCCCACGTCGTCGGCTACAACGAGTTCATCCAGGGTTCAACGTTCATGGGCAGCCCGCAGGTCGAGCGGGAGAACTTCGGTACCGACGTTCAGGTAGGCGTCGCGGCCGCGTGGCCGCGCGCACGCGTCGGCTTTACCCTGGTACAGCGCTCCCGCGAATTCGTGGGACAACCCGGCCCCGATCGATACGGGCAGCTCGTGATCTCCATGGCGTACTAGGCGGCACGTGGTCGAAGCTTTCCGCTGGCGAGCCCTAGCGATCGTCTGAGTCACCGGGCATGCGGCCACTCGCGCCTGCATGAATTTGGCCCACAGAAGACCCAGGGCGCGGGAACGCCGGAACCATGTGTGCAACTTGCAACGGGAAAGTTGGTCGGGGTGAGAGGATTCGAACCTCCGGCCTCTACGTCCCGAACGTAGCGCTCTACCAGGCTAAGCTACACCCCGAGGCCGAGAAACAAAGGGGCACCAAGGCGCCCCTTTTTTCATTCCCGCCGCTAGAAGTTCCTCTCGACGGAAAAGTTCGCCAATTGTAGCAGAGAGTCGCGCCACGGGGAATGCGGAACGTGCGAAAGGCGCGCGATCGCCTCGGCCGATTCGGCCCGCGCCTGGTTGCGCGCGTAGTCGAGCGCTCCCACGCGATGGATCGCGGCCACCACGCCCTCCAGGTCGAGCTTTCCGCCGTGCTCGATGGCGTGGCGGATCAGCGCGCGCTCGGCCTCGCTGCCCGCGCGCATCGCGTAGATCAGCGGCAGCGTGGGCTTCCCCTCGGCGAGATCGTCGCCCAGGTTCTTTCCCGTCTCGTGCAGGTCGCCCGAGTAGTCGAGCACGTCGTCGACCAGCTGGAACGCCGTGCCGAGATGCATTCCGTATTCGGCGAGCGCCGTCTCGGCCTCGGCGCCGGCGCCGCCGATGATCGCGCCCACTTGCGTCGCGGCCTCGAAGAGCTTCGCCGTCTTGTAGCGGATCACGGTGAGGTACTTGCGCTCGTCGGTGTCCGGGTCGTGCACGTTCAACAGCTGCAGCACCTCGCCTTCGGCGATCACGTTGGTCGCGTCGGCGAGCACCTTCATCACGCGCAGGCTCCCCGCGCCCACGATCATCTGGAACGCGCGCGAGTAGAGGAAGTCGCCCACGAGCACCGAGGCCGCGTTGCCGAATTCCGCGTTCGCGGTCTTGCGCCCGCGCCGCATGCCGGACTCGTCGACCACGTCGTCGTGGAGCAGCGTGGCCGTGTGGATGAACTCGATCACCGCGGCCAGCTCGTGGCGCGATTCCGGCTGCTTGCCGAAAGCGCTCGCCGACAGCAGCACCAGCGCGGGCCGCAGGCGCTTGCCGCCTCCGGCGATGATGTATTGCGCGATGGTGCGGATCAGCACCACTTCGGAGTCCAGGCGGCGGCGGATCACCTCGTCGACCTGCTGCAGGTCCTGCGCGATCGGCGCGCGGATCGATTCGAGGCTCGCCGAAGAGGCGGAAACGCGTTGCGAGGGGGCGTGCGGCAGTGCCGACAAGTCTTTGACCTTACGGGAAATTTCGCGTATTATAGCGAGTTCGCTTTACGCCAAGTGCGCGTGGGCGAAGAATTCATCCATCCATCTGGAGTAAACAATGTACGCGGTCATAAAAACCGGCGGCAAGCAGTACCGAGTTGCCCCCGGCGAAAAAATCAAAATAGAACAGATACCGGCAGACGTTGGCGCTCAGATCGTCCTCGACCAGGTGCTCATGGTCGCGGATGGCGAGGCCGTGAAGCTCGGTAATCCCCTGGTGTCGGGCGCGAAAGTCTCCGCCACCGTCATCGCCCACGGTCGCGGCACGAAGGTGAAGATCTTCAAGATGCGCCGCCGCAAGCACTACCAGAAGACCCAGGGCCATCGCCAGAACTACACGGAAATCCGTGTGGATTCGATCGCCTAAGCAGAGGAAAACGCAATGGCACACAAGAAAGCAGGCGGCTCTTCCCGCAACGGCCGCGATTCCGAGAGCAAGCGCCTGGGCCTGAAGGCCTACGGCGGCGAGCTCGTGAACGCGGGCTCGATCCTCGTTCGCCAGCGCGGCACGCGGTTCCACGCCGGCATGAACGTGGGCATCGGCAAGGACCACACGCTCTTCGCGACGAAGACGGGCCACGTGAAGTACTCGCAGCACGGCCCGAAGGGCAAGTCCACCGTCACAATCGAGCCGGCCAAGCAGTAAGCGGCTCTTCGCCCACGAAAGAGCCCCGTCTTCGCACGGGGCTTTTTTCATTCCGCCCATGAAATTCTTCGACGAAGCGAGGATCGAGGTGATCGCCGGCAACGGCGGCGACGGCTCCGCGTCCTTCCATCGCGCGAAGTACGTCCCGCGGGGCGGCCCCGACGGCGGCGACGGCGGCCGCGGCGGCAGCATCTTCGCCATGGCGGACCTGAACATCAACACGCTCGTGGACTATCGCTACACGCGCATCATCCGCGCGAAGGCGGGCGAGAACGGCCGCGGGCGCGACTGCAACGGCAAGGGAGCCGACGACATCGTGCTGCGCGTTCCCGTGGGCACCGTGATCCGCGATTCGGAGACCGGCGACACCGTGGCCGACCTCGCGAAGGACGGCGAGCGGGCGCTCCTCGCCAAGGGCGGGCGCGGCGGCCTGGGCAACCTCAACTTCAAGTCGAGCACCAATCGCTCCCCGCGGCAGTTCACGCGCGGCGAGCCGGGCGAAACGAAGCAGCTCGAGATGGAGCTTCGCGTGCTCGCCGACGTGGGCCTGCTCGGCATGCCCAACGCGGGGAAGTCCACGCTGATTCGCGCCGTGTCGTCGGCGCGCCCCAAGGTTGCCGACTACCCGTTCACGACGCTGCAGCCCAATCTGGGCGTCGTGCGCGTGGACGCAAACCGTTCGTTCGTGATGGCGGACATCCCGGGGCTGATCGAGGGCGCGGCCGAGGGCGCGGGGCTCGGGCACCAGTTCCTGAGGCATCTGAAGCGCACCGGATTGCTCCTGCACCTCGTGGACATGGCGCCCTTCGACGAGGCGACCGATCCCGCCGCGGAAGTGAAGGCGATCGCCCTCGAGCTCAGGAAATACGACGAGGCGCTCGCGAAGAAGCCGCGCTGGCTCGTCTTCAACAAGATGGACCTCCTCGATCCCGTCGAGCGCAAGAGGCACGCCGCGGCGATCGTGAAGAAGCTTCGCTGGACCAAGCCGTGGTTCGTGGTCTCGGCCATCAACGGCGTGGGCACCAAGGAGCTCGCCTACTCGGTGATGGAGTTCCTGGAATCCGGGAAAGGGAAATGACGAGCTCGCCGCTTTCCGACGCGCGCCGCGTCGTCGTGAAGATCGGCTCGAGCCTGCTCACCAACGCGGGCCTCGGCCTGGACCGCGGCGCGATCGCCGACTGGGTGCGTCAGATCGCCGCGCTGCGCGCGCGCGGCATCGAAGTGCTGGTCGTGTCTTCCGGTGCGATCGCCGAGGGCATGAAACGCCTCGGATGGACGCGGCGGCCGCACGCGGTCCACGAGTTGCAGGCCGCCGCGGCCGTGGGACAGATGGGCCTCGTGCAGATGTGGGAGTCGTGCTTCGCGGAGCAGGGACTGCACACCGCGCAGGTGCTGCTCACGCACGAGGATCTCGGCGATCGGCGCCGCTACCTCAACGCGCGCACGACGCTTAGAAGCCTCGTGGACCTGGGCGTGGTGCCGATCATCAACGAGAACGACACCGTGGTCGTGGACGAGATCCGCCTTGGCGACAACGACACGCTGGGCGCGCTCGTGACGAACCTCATCGAGGCCGATGTCCTCGTGATCCTCACGGACCAGAAGGGGCTCTTTTCCGCCGATCCGCGCAAGGACCCTTCGGCCAAGCTCGTGGAGAGGGCCACGGCCGGCGATCCTGCGCTCGAGGCGATGGCCGGCGGGGCGGGAACGCACCTCGGAAGTGGGGGCATGCTAACCAAGGTCCTGGCGGCCAAGCGCTCTGCCCGAAGCGGCGCGCACACGGCGATCGCCTGGGGACGGGAGCCGGACGTGCTCTCCAGGCTCTTCTCGGGGCAGGCCGTGGGCTCCCTGCTCCTGGCCGAGACCCCGAGGGTTGCCGCGCGAAAACAATGGCTTGCGGACCACCTGAAGCCCTCCGGGCGCATCGTCCTGGACGCAGGCGCGGTCAAGGCCCTGTTGGCGGGCGGAAAGAGCCTTCTCGCCATCGGCGCCACCGGGGTCGAAGGCGCCTTCGAGCGCGGTGAGGTGGTGAGCGTCTGCCGGCCCGATGGGCAGGAAATCGCCCGGGGACTGGTGAACTACGGGGCCTCGGAAACGGCCCGAATCCTGCGAAAGCCCAGCAGCGAAATCGAGGCGATCCTGGGCTACGTGGCCGAGCCGGAGCTCATCCACCGGGACAACCTGGTCATCCTCTGAAACTGCCGCGATTCGGCAAACCCTGCCTTTCCCGAGTCGGAAGGCCCGGGGAAACGCCCGGATCGCGTGCGCGGCGCCCGCCGCAAGCCCCGGAAAGTGCTGAATATTACGTTGACGCCCCCTCGCCCCGAGGCTAGCCTACGGGTGGCATATCCCTCGCTTCAACGAATCCAGAATAAGCCCTGCCGGGAGATTTCGAATGCGCACGCAAGTTCGTGGCCGTTCCATTTCCGATTTTCCCTACACGCCGCTTGCCGCGGCCTTGGCGATGGCCCTGGCCCCGCAGGCCGTTTCCGCGGCGAACATCGTCGTGAACGACTCTTCGGATTCGGGGGCGTTCAACTCGTCCACCCTCACAGGGACGCTGCGCGGCGCGATCGACTATGTGAACGAGCTATGCACCGGCAGCGACCAGATCACGTTCTCGGGCGGACCGTTCACGATCAACGTCTCGACCGACCTGCCCACGATCACCTGCCAGGGCCTCACGATCAATGGCGGGGGCACCAAGACGGCCGCGGTCATCTCGCTCTACAACTACGGCGGGAACCTCAACCCCGCCCTCCAGGCCAACGTCACGTCCGGCGCGAACGTGAAGATCAAGGGCCTGAAGATCTCCGGCTGGTCGTACGGCAGCAACACCACGGCCCTGTATGGCACGATCGACGCGGACAACAACATCCTCACGCAGAACGGCACGGGCGTTTACCTGCCGTACGGCGGTAGCGTCACGAACAACACGATCACCTCGGGCTACACCGGCATCGACGCGGAGTACGGCGACGTGACGATCACGGGCAACACAATCTCGGGCATGACGTGGGACGGGATCGACTTCTATACGACCGGCACCATCAGCAACAACACCGTCACGGACTGCGCCTACGGCGGCATCTATACCGAAGAGGCCACTGTCACGATCCAGTCCAACACGGTCTCGGGCAATGGAACGGGCATCGAGCTGGACGACGACTACGGCTCCACGGTCAGCGGAAACAAGATCGGCACCAACGCGGCGGGCACCTCCGCCATGGGCAACAGCGATACGGGGTTGTACCTGTGGTGGGCGGACAGCACGACCGTGTCGAACAACGTCATCTCGGCCAACTACGGCGGCGGGATATACGTCGAGTACGGCGGCGGGCTCACGATCTCGGGCAACAAGGTCGGCACCGACGCGACCGGCGCGGTGAGCCTCGCGAACGACCTGGGCATTTCGCTCAACTACAGCGGTTACATCACGGTGTCGGGCAACACGATCGTTGCGAGCGGCGACTCGATCGACGTGTACGACGGCTACTGGTACGGCGGAAGCGTCACGCTCTCCGGCAACAAGATCGGCACCAACAGCGCCGGCACGGCCGACCTCGCCCACAACACCGAGGGCTATGGCATCTACGCCGGATGCAGCGAGGTCGCGGCGCAGTCCAACGTGATCGTCTCCGGCTACTACGGCATCTTCCTCGAGGCCGTGACCGGCGGCGGCTCCAACGACATATCGGGCAACAAGATCAACGTGGCGGGCGACGGCGTGACGCCGCTCGGCGGATTGTCCTACGGCATCCTCCTCCAGGACGCGAGCTGCGAGAGCGAAGGGCTGCTCGCGGCGAAGAAATCTTCAGCCACCGGATCTGGCGTCCTCAGGCAGCCACCGGGACCCGCGCGCGGCGCGGTGATGTCCCGGGCGAAGGCGCTGTCCACGGGATCGCACCATGCGAGGACGCACCGCAAGTCGGCCCACGCGCAGCCCGTGCATCGCAAGGACACGGCCGACAGCGGCTCCACGACGAACCTCATGATCTCGGGCAACACCGTGACGAACCTGCGTCGCAGCGGGGTCTTCGTGAACGGCGGCTTCGACAGCACCATCACCGGCAACACGATCGTCAACAACCAGTACTGGGGCGTGGACATCGAGTACGGCGCGGGGATCGAGATCTCCGACAACGTGATCTACGGCAACGGGACTTCCAGCGATATCACCTTCACGAAGAACGTGAACCTCGGATTCCCCAATGACATCTATACCAACGACACCGGCACCGCCGTCACGACGAGGCCGAACGACGGGGCGACTCCTCCCTTAATCAACCAGGCCCTTCCCGACTACATCGGCGGCACCACCACGGTCTATTTCCAGCTCGCCGCGCCCCCGGGAAGCTACAAGGTGCAGGTGTGCCAGAACGCCCAGGCCGTGCCGGGATGCAAGAGCGTCGCCGGAACCGTCTCGAGCTTCGCCGTGTCGTCCCTGCCCACGTACGGAAGCGTTACGTTCCCGGGCATCACGGGGAACAACTTCTCCGCCAGCGCCACCAACCTCTCGAGCGGCGACAGCTCCGAGTTCTCGGCGACAGTCGCTCTCACGCCCACGCCGGCGGCGACCTACACGCCCGCTTCGGTCGACTTCGGCAACGTCGCCTCGGGCACCGATAGCGCGCCCAGGACCATCACGATCAAGTCGCTCGGTGGCCTGCCCTACCGCATCAGCACCCTGGGCAGCCCCGTGTGCGACGGCGGCCCGATCTGCGGCGACGGAGGCTTCACCTGCACGACGAATTGCCTCCCGGGCACGGACTACACCACGAACCAGTCGTGCAGCATCACTGCCACGTTCACGCCGAGCACGACCGGAGAATTCTCGGAAAGCATCGGCATTTGCGACAACGCATACGGTGGCACCATCACGCTCACCGGCGTCGGAGTCACGCCACCGCCTGTTTCCGTGAGCCCGGCGAGCTGGGATTTCGGTTCCCAGCCGGTGCGCACGGTCGGTCCTACGAAGCTCTTCCGCGTCGTGAACACCACGCCCCTGGATACCGCGATCGGCGCGCCGACGACGAGCTCCAACGACTTCGTCGTCGTGGACACCGACTGCACGAGCACCCTCGCTTCCGCCGCGACCTGCAGCGTCGACGTCGCGTTCGATCCGCAGAGCACGGGGGCCATCAACGGCAACCTCTTCATCCCGGTCGCGAGTGGGCCGGCGCCGAAGGTGGAGGCCGTGGGGACCAAGGCCGCCGACGTGACGGGGCCGCTGCCCGGCAGCGCGTCGCTCACCGGCGTCGGCGTGATCCAGGCGATCCTCGCCCTGCCCAGCGCCGTGGATCTCGGCACGTACACGCAGGGCGATCCGGCGAACACGACAACGCTCACGCTGAAGAACAACGGCAACGGGCCGCTCACCTTCTCGGGCATCACGGTGACGGGCCCCTTCGATATGGACAACGGCTGCACGACGGACGTCCAGCCCGGCGGGACCTGCACGATCACGCTCAGCTACTCGGACCACGATCTCGGCGCCCACACGGGAACCCTCGCGGTCGTGAGCAACGCGGTCGGCGGCTCGCGTTCGATTGCGCTCACGGCGACCACGGTCGCGCTGCCCACGCCGATCGTCACGGTCAATCCGACGCAGATCGGATTCGGAAGCCGCATGCTCGGCACGCTGAGCGCCCCGCAGCGCATCACGATCAGCAACTCCGGCAACGCGCCGGCCTCGATCTCGACCAGCATCTCGTCGACTGACTTCCTGGTGACCAACACGTGCGGTGCCACGCTCGCGGCAGGATCCAGCTGCTACGCGGACGTGGTGCTGAGGCCCGTGGGATTCGGCCCGCGCCGGGGTGTCTTCGAGATCGACGCGAACGCGGCGGGAAGCCCGTTCACCGTGACGCTGTCGGGAACCGGGTGCCGTCCGTTCTTCGCGGGCTCGACACGCCTGGGGTCGTCGATCAGCTGCTCGCCGTAGCGGCGGCCGCCCGCACGGCAGGCTGACGCGGCGTGGCCCGTGTCCTCATCGCCTGGGAGTTCGGCGGCGATCTGGGCCACGTGAGGCGCATCGTTCCCATCGCGCGCGAGTTGCGCGCGATGGGCCACGAGGTCTGCCTCGCGTTTCGCAACAGCGCATTCATCGACCTCGCCCGCGCGGAGGGATTCGACACCTTCATCGCGCCGCTGCACCATGCGCCCGCGCAGATGAGCCCGTCGCCGCTCAATTTCTCGGACCTGCTCCTCAACCTGGGATTCCACGATCCGCGCGGCGTGGCCGGAGCGCTACGGGCCTGGCGGTCGATGTTCGACCTGCTGGCGCCCGACGTCCTCGTGGCCGACTACTCGCCCACGGCGCTAATCGCCGCGAACCTGGCCCGCATCCCCGTCGTGACGATCGGGACGGGATTTTCCGTGCCGCCATTCAGGGATCCGCTTCCGGACCTGCGTCCCTGGTCGCCCACCGACCCAAAGGTCCTTCGCGCGCTCGACGATCGCCTGCTCGACAGCGTGCGCCGCGCCACCGGTGGCGGCGGCACGGCGATTCCCGGGCGCGCATGCGAGCTCTTCGAGGCGAGCGCAAACCTCCTGTGCACCTTCCACGAGATCGATCCTTTCAGCCCGCGCGACGGCGTCGAGTACGTGGGCCCGCAGGGCGACGCCTCGAGCGGCGCCCGGGTCGATTGGGCGGGACACAACCGCAGGCGCGTGTTCGCCTATCTCAAGCCGCGCCGCAATCGGTTCGAGGCCGTGCTCTCCGGGCTCGCCGCGATCGACGCGGAGGTCATCGTCGCGGCGCCCGGCCTCGATAGCGAGCGCGCGGCGGCTGCATCGACGGC
>Ga0335085_10011789_pt1 | contig 12935 bp, 14 predicted proteins | sample Lox_Sample_45_FD_206712 | JGI IMG/M metagenome (GOLD analysis project Ga0335085, IMG submission 206712) | Soil microbial communities from Loxahatchee National Wildlife Refuge, Florida, United States - Lox_Sample_4.5 | ecosystem: Environmental > Terrestrial > Soil > Wetlands | place: USA...
CGGGGGCGTAAAGAGTCCGGAATGCAAGAAGGAATTGGGCGCACTAACCGACGGGAATCAGGGAGCACGCCTTCAGCACGATACCCACGAGAAAGAAGCCCAATGCAGCATAGAGGGTCCAAGGCGTTCGTACCTCCGGTCGAGGGAGGCGCCGGATCAGCTTTGGACTCTGAACCGGGACAAGCAAAAGGTCAGCGGTCGAGGTCGTCATGTGAGCGCCCTTGCGCGTATTGCCATCCGCACTTGCCATCAGTGCGTCCTATAGAAGGTGTTTGCGCCGCAAAAATTCGAGACGGGATTCCCGACGCGGCAATAAAATCCCCATATACCCACCGCGGTGTGGCGGCCGAACGCAGCGCTACTCGCACGGGGCCTCGCAAACGGCTCGGCTAGTCCTCAGGATTCGATGCGGAGCTCGCTCCGCGCGCATGAAGGCCGCGAAGCGCCTTCCCGCACTCGAACGGTTCTTGCCTCTTTCTGTGGCGGACCTACGCCACGCCGCGGAGCAGGCAATTGACGGCTAAGAATGCGCAGGCGCTGTCCCAATGATTGAGGGCAGAGCCGTTGAAGCGCTCGCGACGAAGCGCTGCGAGAAGACACTCCATGGCGACGGCTGCCAATGTCATGACCAGCAGCGCCTGCAGCGGGTCCTGCGGCCGGGCTGCAACCGACCACGCCAGCATGAACATGAGAATGATGGCGAACCGCCGCAGCGCGTGGCTCGATTGCGGATCGAGACCCCGCTCGGTGCTGCTATAAGGCCGCGGCATCGTCGAGGATCACCGCAGCCGAGCGGCTTCCGGTCTCGAATAGCGCGAAGCGGATCGCCTCGCGCTGACTCAAGAACACGCCTTCGATCGCGCCGCCTCTCTCGCGCGCCACCCATTGCCCCCGGTCGTTCTGCAGGACGACGAAGGAGCGGTGGAGCGGCGGGGTTGGTGTTGAGCTTTCCGGAGGGCTCTGCTCGATCGCTCGAGCCTCCCCAATGCCGCCGGCGCGGGCTCGCGGCTCAGCCATGGAAGTGGAAGGCGGACGGGAGGAAGCCGAGGAACCGCAGGGACATGAGGCCCGCCATGATGCCGATGGCAACGAGGACAAGACCCATCGCGCGCAGCCCTTCGCGCGCAGCGCGCTCGAGCCTGCGCTCGCCGACGCGGGGCACATCTCCGGCCGTGACCGCCTTGTAGCGGTCCTGCGGCGCGGTGCGGAGAGAGTCGATGGCGGACATGGGATCACCGTCGTGCTCGGGAGGCGCCCCCACCGGGGCGCGGCCTAGAGGAGGGGTCGCTTCCGTATGATTTCGAGAGGGGATTCGGAGTGCGGTCATAAAGATTGGATAAACGCCACGCCACCCTTCCCGACCTAGTGGACGCCGAGCCAGGCCGCGAGGAGGTTGACGGCGACGATGAATGCGACGCAGATGCCCACGGTCCACGCAAGCTCGCGCCGGGCCGCCGCCTCGGAAGCGTCCATCATCTGGCGGCGGCGAGCGGATGCACGGCGCGCGAGCACCGCCCCGCCCTCGCCCCTCTCGCTCGTGCGCGCCGCGCCGTGCATTGTCGTTCTCCCCAACCTCGGAAGCCCTATCGCTCCAGGATTAAGGTCGCGGCAGATAAGTAATCGATAGGAGTTTGGGCGCCGCGCCATAAAATTCATGCGCCCGGACCCGCACGCCCGATCCACCACCGCGGCCAAAGTCCGTGCTGGGGCTTGAAAGGAAATGATTTTTATGCGGCCTTTATGCGCCGTCGAGCGAAAGCCTCTCGAATTTTGATCGCCCGAAGCCATCTATTCGCGCGGCGCCCTCGCATCGAGGCGCGATTTCTGGGGATTTGCGGTCGGCCGTTGACCCAAGTCAACGCCGTGCAGGCAGAAGGAGGCGACTCTGCCGGCGCTGCGTGGACAAGCGACGCCTCGACGCGCGACTGGTCCGGAGGAAAATCACAATGCTCGACCTGATCATGGTGGCGCTCGGCGTGGGCTTCTTCGTGCTTGCGATCGGCTATTCCGTCGCCTGCGACCGGATGTGAGGAGACCACTCATGGGATTCGATTACGTGCTCGGCGCGATCGTGACACTCGCGATCACCGGCTACCTCGTCTTGGCGCTCATCCGCCCCGAGCGCTTCTAGGAGATTTCCATGACCGTCAACGGATGGATTCAGATCGCGATTTACTGCGTGCTCATCACGGCCTTCGTGAAGCCGTTCGGCGCGTTCATGGCGCGGGTGTTCGAGGGGGAGCGCACGTTCCTCCATCCGATCCTGCGTCCCGTCGAGCGGGCGGTCTACTGGGTCTGCGGTGTCGACGAGAAGCAGGAGCAGCATTGGCTCGCCTACGCCGTCGCAATGCTCATGTTCAGCATCGCCGGTTTCGTCACGCTCTATGCGCTCATGCGCTTCCAGGCTTCGCTTCCGTTCAATCCCGCGGGTGAGGCGCCCGTCGAGGAGAGCCTCGCCTTCAATACCGCCGTCAGCTTTGTCACCAACACGAACTGGCAGGCCTACGGTGGCGAGACCACCATGAGCTATCTGACGCAGATGGCCGGTCTCACCATGCACAATTTCGTCTCGGCGGCGACGGGCATCGCTCTCGTGATCGCGCTCATCCGCGGCTTCGCGCGGCGCTCCGCGCAGACGATCGGCAACTTCTGGGTCGACCTCACACGGGCCACCCTTTACGTGCTGCTGCCGCTCGCGATCGTGGTGGCGCTCGCGCTCGTCGCCTTCGGGATGCCGCAGAACCTCGGCGCATATACCGAGGCGACGACGCTGGAGGGCGCGAAGCAGGTGATCGCGCAAGGACCGGTCGCCTCGCAGATCGCGATCAAGCAGCTCGGGACGAACGGCGGCGGCTTCTTCAACGTCAATTCCGCGCATCCCTTCGAGAATCCGAACGCCATCACGAATTTCATCGAGATGTGGTCGATCCTCGCGATCAGCGCGGCGCTCACCTATACCTTCGGCCGCATGGTACGCAATCAGCGCCAAGGCTGGGCGCTCTTCGCCGTCATGGGGCTGCTGTTTCTGGCAGGGCTGGTGACGTGCTACTGGGCCGAGGCCCAGGGCAATCCGGCCTTCACCGCGCTCAATATCGACCAGGCTTCGGGCGCACTGCAGGCCGGCGGCAACATGGAAGGGAAGGAGGTCCGCTTCGGCATTGCCAACTCGACGCTTTGGGCAACCGCGACCACCGACGCCTCGAACGGCTCGGTCAACTCGATGCACGACAGCTACACGCCCCTCGGCGGCCTCGTCCCGATGCTCAACATTCAGCTCGGCGAGATCATTTTCGGCGGCGTGGGCTCGGGCCTCTACGGCATGCTGCTCTTCGCGATCATTGCTATGTTCGTGGCGGGGCTGATGGTCGGACGCACGCCGGAGTATCTGGGAAAGAAGCTCGAGGCACGGGAAGTGAAAATGGCGATCCTCGCCATCCTGATTTTGCCGCTCTCGATCCTGGGCTTCACCGCGATCGCAACGGTGGTGCCGGCCGGGCTTGCCGGCCCGGCCAATCCCGGTCCGCACGGCTTCAGCGAGATCCTTTACGGCTACACCTCGGGCACCGGCAACAACGGCAGCGCCTTCGCCGGACTCTCCGCCAATACGCTCTTCTACAACGTGACGATCGGGCTCGCGATGCTGATCGGCCGCTTCATCATGATCGTGCCGATGCTCGCGGTGGCGGGCTCGCTGGCGCAGAAAAAGCTGCTGCCGCCCTCGCCCGGCACCTTCCCGACCGACCGCCCGCTCTTCGTGGGCTTGCTGATCGGCGTCATCCTAATCATCGGTGGCCTCACCTACTTCCCCGCTTTGGCGCTCGGGCCGGTGGTCGAACACCTCGCCATGAACGCAGGCACGCTCTTCGCCTCGACGCCGTGAGAACGATCTCCTTCCCAAGGGACATGCTGCTATGACCCAAGCCTCTCCAACCGTCGGCGGCTCGCCGCACACCGGCCTCTTCAAGCGGCACGCGCAGCCCCAGTCGCTGCTCGACAAGGCGCTGATCGCGCCGGCGATCCGGGCTTCCTTCCGCAAGCTCGATCCGCGCACCCTCGCCAAGAACCCCGTCATGTTCGTGGTCGAGATCGTCTCGGTGCTGACGACGATCTTCTTCGTCCGCGACCTCATTGTGGGCGTCGGCACCGTCGTCGGCACCAGCGCCGCCTTCTCCGGCCAGATCGCGGCCTGGCTCTGGTTCACCGTGCTCTTCGCGAATTTCGCGGAGGCGATCGCCGAGGGCCGCGGCAAGGCTCAGGCCGACACGCTGCGCCGTACCCGTACCGAGACCAAGGCGAAGCGCCTCTTCGGCAAGGACCGCGCGCGCTACGAGCACGTGGGCGCGGCCACGCTCAAGCCCAGCGACCTCGTTCTCGTCGAGCAGGGCGACACCATCCCGAGCGACGGCGACGTAATCGAGGGCATCGCCTCCGTCGACGAGTCCGCGATCACCGGCGAGTCCGCGCCCGTCATCCGCGAGAGCGGCGGCGACCGCTCGGCCGTCACCGGCGGCACACGTGTCATCTCCGACTGGATCGTCGTGCGCATCACCTCCGCGCAGGGCCATACCTTCCTCGACCGCATGATCTCGCTGGTCGAGGGCGCGGTGCGGCAGAAGACGCCGAACGAGATCGCGCTCAACATCCTGCTCGCGGGGATGACGCTGATCTTCATCTTCGCGACCGTGACCATCCCGAGCTTCGTGAGCTATGCCGGGGGCGCGGTCTCGATGGTGGTCCTGATCGCGCTCTTCGTGACGCTGATCCCCACGACCATCGGCGCCCTCCTCTCCGCGATCGGCATCGCCGGCATGGACCGGCTCGTGCGCTTCAATGTGCTCGCTATGTCCGGCCGCGCGGTCGAGGCCGCGGGCGACGTCGACACGCTCCTCCTCGACAAGACCGGCACCATCACGCTCGGCAACCGCGTCGCGAGCGAGTTCATCCCGCTGCCAGGCGTGACCGAGGCCGAGCTCGCGGATGCGGCGCAGCTCTCCTCGCTCAGCGACGAGACCCCAGAGGGCCGCTCGATCGTCGTGCTCGCGAAGGAGAAGTACAAGCTCCGCGGACGCGAGATGGCCGGCACCAACGCCAAGTTCATCCCATTCTCCGCGCAGACCCGCATGAGCGGGATCGACATCGACAACCACATCATCCGCAAGGGCGCGGTTGACGCGATCCTCGGCCACGTCCGCACCCGCACGCAGAACCCGCGCATGCCCGCGCCGGCGCAGCTCGAGCAGATCGTCGAGCGCATCTCGAAGTCCGGCGGAACCCCGCTCGCGGTCGCCAAGGACGACCGCTTCCTCGGCGTCATTCACCTCAAGGACATCGTCAAGGGCGGGATCCGCGAGCGCTTCGCCGAGCTCCGCCAGATGGGCATACGCACGGTGATGATTACCGGCGACAATCCCCTGACCGCCGCGGCGATCGCCGCCGAGTCCGGCGTCGACGATTTCCTCGCGCAAGCGACACCCGAAGACAAGCTCCGCTTGATCCGCGACGAGCAGGCGAAGGGCAAGCTCGTGGCGATGTGCGGCGACGGCACCAACGACGCGCCCGCGCTCGCGCAGGCCGACGTCGGCGTCGCCATGAACACCGGCACCATGGCTGCGCGCGAGGCCGGCAACATGGTCGACCTCGACAGCGACCCCACGAAGCTCATCGAAATCGTGGAGATCGGTAAGCAGCTGCTGATGACCCGCGGCGCGCTCACGACCTTCTCGATCGCGAACGACGTCGCCAAGTACTTCGCGATCATTCCCGCGATGTTCGTGGCGTTCTATCCGCAGCTCCAGGTGCTGAACGTCATGCACTTGGCGACGCCGCAAAGCGCGATCCTCTCCGCGATCATCTTCAATGCGCTCATCATCATCGCGCTCATCCCGCTCGCCCTCAAGGGCGTGACCTACAGGCCCGCGGGTGCCGCGAGCATCCTGCGGCGCAACCTGCTGATCTACGGGATCGGCGGCATCATCGTTCCCTTCGTCGGCATCAAGGTGATCGACATGATCATCTCCGCGATCGGTCTCGCCTGAGGGAGTATCGTCCATGCTCAAGCAAATCCGCCCCGCCATCGTCATGATCGTCGTCATGACTGCGATCACGGGATTGGCCTATCCGCTCGCCATGACCGGCATCGCCGAGGCCGTTTTCCCGGACCAGGCGTATGGCAGCCTCATTGTCAAGGACGGCAAGGCGATCGGCTCGCACCTCATCGGCCAGAACTTCGCGGACGACAAGTATTTTCACGGCCGCCCCTCCGCGACCAGCGGACCCGATCCCAAGGATCCCACCAAGACGGTCCCGGTGCCCTATGCCGCCGACAACTCCGCGGCCACGAACTACGGGCCTACGAACCAGGCGCTCATCGACCGCGTCAAAGAGGACGCGGCCAAGCTCAAGACCGAGAACAACGCGCCGATTCCGGTCGATCTCGTGACTGCCTCGGGAAGCGGCCTCGACCCCGACATCACGCCCGCAGGCGCCTTCTTCCAGGTGCCTCGCGTCGCCAAGGCCCGCAACCTTCCGGAAGAGAAGGTGCGGCAGCTCGTGACGGATCGCATCGAGGGCCGCTACCTCGGCATCATCGGCGAGCCGCACGTCAACGTGCTCGAGCTCAATCTGGCGCTCGACGCGCTGAAATAGGCGATGGAGGCGCGCGCAATTCATATGGGGCGGCCGGCATGCTAGGATTGGCCGCCCATGAACACCTCGGACCAGGCTAAACTCGACCACCGCCCCTCGCCGGAGGCGCTGCTCGAGGCCGCCGAGGCGGAGCGGCGGGGCAAGCTCAAGATCTTCCTGGGCGCCGCGCCCGGCGTCGGCAAGACCTACGAAATGCTGGAGGAGGCCGCCGCGCGCAAGCGCGAGGGCATCGATGTCGTGATCGGAGTGGTGGAAACCCATGGGCGGCTCGAGACCGAGCAGCTCGTGCGTGGCTTCGAGGCGATCCCGCGGCGCCAGATCGAGTATCGCGGCCGCGTCCTCGACGAGATGGACATCGACGCGATCCTCGCGCGCGCGCCGAAGCTGGTCCTCGTCGACGAGCTCGCCCACACCAATGCGCCGGGGAGCCGCCATCCCAAGCGCTACCTCGACGTCGAGGAGCTCCTGGCGGCCGGGGTAGACGTCTACACGACCCTCAACATCCAGCACGTCGAGAGCCTCAACGACGTCGTGGCGCAGATCACGCGCATCCGCGTGCGCGAGACGGTGCCGGACGGCATCATCGACCGCGCGGACGAGATCGAGGTCGTGGACCTGACGCCGGCGGACCTGATCCAGCGCCTCAACGAGGGGAAGGTCTACGTCAAGGACCAGGCGCAGCGGGCGCTCCGGCACTATTTCTCGCCGGGCAACCTGACGGCGCTGCGCGAGCTGGCGCTCCGCCGCACCGCACAGCGCGTCGACGCGCAGATGCTGACCTACATGCAGGCCCATGCGATCGCCGGGCCCTGGGCGGCCGCCGACCGGCTCCTCGTCTGCATTAACGAGAGCCCGCTATCGGCGCAGGTCGTGCGCCAGGGCCGGCGCATCGCCGACCAGCTCAAGGCCAAATGGACCGCGCTCTACGTGGAGACGCCCCGGCACCATCGCCTCTCCGAGGTCGAGCGCGACCGGATCGCCGACACGCTCCGTCTCGCCGAGCGCCTCGGCGCCGAGGCCATCACCATTCCCGGCAACGACGCCGCCAAGGACGCGCTCGCCTACGCCAAGGCGAACAACGTCACGCAGATCATCCTCGGCAAATCCATGCGCTCGCGCTGGTTCGAGCTGCTGCACGGCTCCGTCGCGCGCGACCTCATGCGCGAGGCCGGCAACATCGGCGTACAGATCGTCGCGGCCGAGGGCGAGCCGGTGCCGGAGAAGACGATCGAGACGCGCGTCGAGGGCGAGGGCTTCGACTTCGTGCCCTATCTCGTGAACACCCTGACGGTGGCGGCGGCGCTGGGGATCGCGCTCGCAATCGACCGCCTGGTCCAGCTCCCGAACATCTCCATGGTGTTCCTCTCGGCGGTACTCTTCAGCTCGATCGCCTACGGCCTCTGGCCGTCGCTCTACGCGACGCTGATCTCGGTGCTCGCCTACAACTTCTTCTTCCTGCCGCCGATCTACACCTTCACGATCGCGGATCCCGCGAACGTCGTGGCGCTGCTGTTCTTCGGCGTGGTGGCGGTGCTCACGAGCAACCTCACCGCGCGCACGCGGAGCCAGGCGATGACCGCGCAGAACCGTGCCAAGGCCACCGCCGAGCTCTACGCCTTCAGCCGCAAGATCGCGGGCATCGGCGACCTCGACGATCTCCTCTGGGCGACCTGCTACCAGATCGCCTCGATGCTCAAGGTGCGCGTGGTGATCCTGCTGCCGGAGGCCGAGCGGATTGCGGTGCGCGCGGGCTATCCGCCGGAGGACGAGCTCGACGAGGCCGATATCGCCGCTGCCAAATGGGCCTGGGACCGCAACCGCCCCGCGGGCCGCGGCGCAGACACGCTGCCGGGAGCGAAGCGGCTCTTCCTCCCGATGCGCACCGAGCGCGGCGCCGTCGGCGTCCTCGGCATCGATCGCGACAGGCCGGGGCCGCTGCTGACGCCGGACGAGCGGCGCCTCCTGGACGCGCTCAGCGACCAGGCGGCGGTCGCGATCGAGCGCATCCACCTCGCCGAGGACATCGACGAGGCGCGCATCCTCGCCGCGACCGAGAGGCTGCGCGCGACCCTCCTCTCCTCGATCTCGCACGACCTGCGCACGCCGCTCGCCTCGATCATCGGCTCCGTGACGACGCTCCGCGGCATCGCCGCCGACGCACCCAAACCGGCGCGCGAGGAGCTGATGGCGACGATCCAGGACGAGGCCGAGCGCCTCAACCGCTTCGTCGGCAATCTCCTGGACATCACGCGGCTCGAATCCGGCACGCTGCAATTCCATCGCGAGACCGTCGATCTCCGGGAGATCGTGGAGACGGCGCTCCGCCGCGCGACCCGCATCCTCGAGCACCACCGGGTGGAGGTCGATCTGCCGCCTGACCTACCGATGCTCGAGGCGGACCCGCCGCTTCTGGAGCAGGCGCTCTTCAATCTCCTCGACAACGCCGGAAAATACGCGCCCAAGGGCTCGCTGGTGCGGATCGCCGCGCGGCGCGACGGCGAGCGCGTGACGATCGCGGTAGAGGATGAGGGCGAGGGCGTCCCCCCGGATCAGCTCGAGCGCATCTTCGACAAGTTCCACCGGGTCCAGGAGGGCGACTCGCGACCCGCGGGAACCGGCCTCGGCCTCGCGATCTGCCGCGGCTTCGTCGAGGGCATGGGCGGCGACGTCAAGGCGGCCAATCGCGGCGACCGCTCTGGCGCGCGCTTCACCATCGAGCTTTCGGCCGCCGCCGAGGCGCCGGCTCGGACGGAGGTCTCGGAATGACGAAGCAGCCGCGGATACTGGTCGTCGACGACGAGTCGGCGATCCGACGCTTCCTGCGCGCCGGCCTCGGCGGACAAGGCTACGAGGTCGTGGAGGCCGAGACCGCGCAGGCGGGGATCGAGAGCGTCGCGCGAGAGAAGCCCGACCTGCTGATCCTCGATTTGGGCCTTCCCGACAAGGACGGGCTCGAGGTGCTGCAGCAGATTCGCCGGACCTCGCTTGTGCCGGTGATCGTGCTCTCCGTGCGCGGCGACGAGAAGGGCAAGGTCGCGGCGCTCGATCTCGGCGCCGACGATTACGTGACGAAGCCCTTCGGCATGGACGAGCTGGTCGCCCGCGTGCGCACGGCGCTCCGCCACCGCCTCCAGGAGCAGGGCGAGGCGCCGATCTTCCGCTGCGGCGATCTCGCCGTCGACCTCGTGCGCCGCGTGGTGACGCTCAAGGGCAAGGAGGTGAAGCTCTCAGCCCGCGAATACGATCTCCTGCGCATCTTGGTGATGCACGCGGGCAAGGTGCTGACGCACCAGTTCATCCTGCGCGAGGTCTGGGGCCCCGCGCATTCGGAGGACGTGCAGTATCTCCGCGTCTACGTGCGCACGCTCCGCGAGAAGCTCGAGGAGGATCCGACGCGGCCGCGCTACCTCCTGACGGAGACCGGGGTCGGATATCGCCTGAAGGAAGGCGAGTAGGCCTGTCATCCGACTGCCATGCTGCGCGCATGACGCGGGGCCCAATCACGGACGTTCTCGGGAGAGGTCCGCGTGGCGCGTTTCAGCGCGGAAGTCACTGCGGCTGCGCCCTTCGCGAGGACTTCGGCGCAAGCGACCGAAACCAGCGCGCCGCGCCGGCAGCGGCGGACCTAGGCCGGCCGCCTGCAGCACGTGCTACCCATCCGCACCGACGGGTTCCATCGGCGCGAGCTCGAGGTCTTCCTCGCCTCGCATCCCAATTCCACGCTCGCGGCGCTCAGCGGGCCTTCAGGCTCTTGAGGTATTCGACGACGTAGACGCGCTCGGCGGGGTCGCTGAACGCGACATGGGGCATGAGCACCTGGGGAATCATGCTCTTGGGGTCGGCGAGCCATTTCAGCAGGTTCTCCTGGGTCCAGACCACGCCCGATTTCTTGAGTGCCTCGGAATAGGGGAAGCCCGCAACCGAGCCCGCGGGGCGTCCGACGACGCCGTTCAGGCTCGGTCCGAATGCCTGGCGCTTCGAGGCGTGGCACGAGGCGCAGCGGTCGTTGAACAGCTTCTGTCCCGCGGCGCGCTCGGCCTCGATGAAGGGAAATCCGATGCCGGGCTCCTGCTTCTGCGAGAGGGCATTCGTCGCGGCTGCGACGACGCCCATCAAGGTCAATGCCGTCACAGCGAGAAATCGCATTGCCGCTTTCCCCTCGAGGGTGAGACGCACGCGACGGATATTGCCATGAATGGCGCCCGGTTGTCGTGGCGGTATTGATGGAATGCGCACATACGACTGCCCGCCATCTCCGGTGGCGGCAGCGCGTCGAAGGCGAGGGCATTGCCATATCTGTTCGTGCCTTCCGTCATTCTTGCCCTCTGTGCTTGCCGCTTACCAGCCGTTGACGCGATCCCAGACATCGACGACCGCGTCGCCGCCGGCGATCACGTGATATCGGTCGTATTGTGCCGCCGTCATGCAGACGTGATTGGGCGCGACGCGAACGCGGGTGCCGACCGCGAGCCGATCGAATGGGAGCGGCGCCGGCGCGCCGACGATACCGTGCTCCTGGTTCGCGCGCTCGACCGTGGCGTCGCCGAAGCCGCGCTCCCCGCGGATATCGAGGACGAGGCCGAAGCCCCAGTCTCGCGGCGCCGAGGCGGTGCTGCGGTCCTTGGAGAGCGCCATGCCGCCGGCGTCGATGAGGAAGCGGTTCTCGGCCGGCCGCCGCCCGATGACGCTCGCGAGCACCGTCACCGCCATGCTCTCGGGCGTGCCCGAGCCGATCTGCGTCTGGAACAGGTCCTGGAACATGTAGACGCCGGGCCGCGTCTCTGTCGCGCCCTCGAGGCTCCGTGCATGGAGCGCGGTCGGCGTCGAGCCCACCGAGACGATGGGTGTCGCGAGGCCGATCGCTCGCAAGCGCTCGGCCGCGGCGACCGCCGTCGCGCGCTCGGCCTCCGCGACCTCCTCGATCTCCGCGATGCCGCGGCAATTGTAGGAATGGCCGGCATGGGTCATGACGCCCGCGCAGAGCGGTCCGAGCGCGCGGCCGACCGCGAGGAGCGAATCGCTCGCGACCTCCATGCCGCTGCGGTGCTCGCCGCAATCGACCTCGACGAGGACGCGATGATCCGTTCCGGTCGCACGCGCGTGCGCGGCGATCGCGGCGGCGGTCTCGGTGTCGTCGGTGACAAGCTTGAGATCGGTCCCCGAGCGGCGAAGGGCCGCCGCGCGGTCGAGCTTCGCGGGAACGATGGCGACGGCGTAGAGGATGTCGCGGAAGCCGGCGGCAGCGAAATACTCGGCCTCCGCGAGCGTCGAGACCGCGATGCCGCCGGCCTCGCCCGATGTTGCGAGCCGAGCGACCTCCGCGCTCTTCGCGGTCTTCATGTGCGGGCGCAGCGCGACGCCGTTCCGCCGCACCGCTGCCGACATGACCGCGAGATTGCGCTCGAGCTTGTCGCGGTCGAGGATGAGGCAGGGTGTCGGGAGATCGGCGAGGCGCATGCGGCGCTCGACTCACATCAGGAAGACGCCCTTGCCCGCGGTTTGCGTATCGAAGACGCGATAGGCCTCCGCCGCCTGCTCGAGCTTCCAGCGGTGGGTGAAGAGGCGATCGACGGCGATCCCGCGCTCCTCGACGAAACGCGCGCAATCCGCCTGTCCCGTCACCGAGAAGGTCCAGGAGCCGATGATGGTGAGCTGTTTCCGCAGCATGTCCGGGCTCACGTCGATGGTGACGGTGTCGCCCTCGCCGACGAAGCAGACCGTCCCCCAGGTGCGCGCGCTGCGGATCGCGGCGACGCGGCCCGCGGGCGTGCCGGAGGTGTCGAGGGTGAGGTCCGCGCCGCGGCCGTGCGTCAGGTCCTTGATCGCGCCGGCGGGATCGTAGGCGCGCGGGTCGAGCGCAGCCTCCGCGCCGAACTCTCGCGCGCGCAGGAGCCGCTCGGGACTGGGATCGAGGGCGATCACGCGGGCGCCCATGGCGGCCGCGAGCTGCGTCGCGGAGAGCCCGACCGGGCCCTGGCCGATCACCGCGATGGTGTCGCGGCCGGAAATGTTCATACGCCGGAGCGCGCCATAGGCGGTGCCGGTGCCGCAGGAAATCGCGGCGCCGGTCTCGAAGGACAAGGCGTCCGGCAACGGCACCAGCGTGCTCGCGGGCACCTTCATCAGGGGCGCATGCGCCCCGTGCCCGGTGACGCCGTAGACCACGATCCCCTCGGGGCAGAGCTGCGACCAGCCGACGCGGCAGTGCTCGCAGACGCCGCAGCCCTTGTAGTGGTGCACCATCGCGCGCGCGCCGGGTTTGGCGAGGCCCGGGTCTACGCCAGGCCCGA
>Ga0335085_10011790_pt1 | contig 12935 bp, 14 predicted proteins | sample Lox_Sample_45_FD_206712 | JGI IMG/M metagenome (GOLD analysis project Ga0335085, IMG submission 206712) | Soil microbial communities from Loxahatchee National Wildlife Refuge, Florida, United States - Lox_Sample_4.5 | ecosystem: Environmental > Terrestrial > Soil > Wetlands | place: USA...
CGATCGCGCAGTTGGCCTCGTCCACGTCGGCGTAGGCGACCAGGCGCGGGTCGGTCTTGGGCACCCGGCTCATGTCGCCGAGCGCGGTGGTCCCGTCGTCGCCGGTGCGGGTGTAGATATGTGACAGGACGACGGGCTGGTCCCGGCGGTTCTTTGGCATGGCATCACGGTAGCGGGTGGGCTGGCCCGCCCGCCGGGGAGTGCCCGGGCGGGCGGCCGCACGCGCCGGTAGGGTTGTCGCCTGGGCCGCGCAGCAGGCTGGAGATCTACGAGAGACCGCCTTGCCAGAACGGTGGTTGAGAAGGTGCCCGTGTACGACTACGTCATCGTCGGTGCCGGCAGCGCCGGCTGTGTCCTGGCCGCGCGGCTGTCCGAAAACCCGGCCACGCGCGTGCTGCTGCTGGAGGCCGGGCCACCGGACGATGCCGATGAGATCCACATCCCGGCGGCGCTGAACCTGCTCTTCCAGAGCACCTACGACTGGGACTACCGCACCGTCCCGCAGGAGCGGGCGGCCGGGCGGGCCATCTACTGGCCCCGGGGCCGCATGCTCGGCGGCTCGTCGTCGATGAACGCGATGATCTACATCCGGGGGGCCCGCCAGGACTACGACGCCTGGCGGGACGAGTACGGCTGCACCGGCTGGGGCTATACCGACCTGATGCCCTACTTCCTCCGGGCCGAGGACAACACCCGGGGCGCGTCGGCGTACCACGGCGAGGGCGGGCCGCTGAGCGTCTCGGACCTGAAGTACAGGTCGGCGCTCACCAAGGCGTGGGTCGCCTCGGCGCGTGCCTGCGGGCTGGGGGAGAACGAGGACTTCAACGGGCCGCAGCAGGACGGCAGCGGGTTCTACCAGGTGACCCAGCGGGACGGCCGCCGCTGCTCGGCGGCCGACGCCTACCTGCATCGGGTCAGCTCGCAGCCCAACCTGACGGTCCTGACCGATGCCCGGGCGACCCAGGTCGTGGTGGAGGCCGGCCGCGCCGCCGGGGTGCGCTACCTGCTGCGCGGGACGGAGGAGCTGGCACGCGCCGAGGCCGAGGTGATCGTGGCCGCCGGGGCCATCGGCAGCCCGCATCTGCTCCTGCTGTCCGGCATCGGCCCCGCCGACCAGCTGCACGAGCACGGCATCATCGTCCACGTGGACAACCCCGGCGTGGGCGCGAACCTGTCGGACCATCCGGTGGTCACCGCGATCTGGGACACCCCGCGCACGGCGGGCCTGTGGGAGGAATCCACCCCGGTCAACCTGGCCCGGTGGCGGCTGCGGCACTCCGGCCCGCTGACCTCGAACGTGGCCGAGGCCGGCGGGTTCACCCGGACCCGGCCCTCACTTACCGCGCCGGATCTGCAATGGCACGCGCTGCCCACGCCCTATCAGCGGGAAGGCCTGGCCGACCCGAGGATACGGGCGTTCTCCCTGCTGATCACGCTGGTGGACGTCGGCAGCCGCGGCCGCGTCTGGCTGCGCAGCGCCGACCCCCGGCACAAGCCCGCCATCGACCCGGCCTACCTGTCCGACGGCACCGACATCGAGCCGCTGGTGGAGGGGATCCGGATGGCCCGCGAGTTCGCCTGTGCCCGCCCGCTCAGCAAGATCTGCAAGTCCGAGCTGTCGCCGGGGCCGGAGGTCCGTTCGGATGCGGCGGTCCGGCAATTCATCCGCAGCGATCTCGGCACGCTCTTCCACCCGGTGGGCACCTGCGCGATGGGCGGCGACTCCCGGCTGGCAGCCAGCAAGCTGACCAGCGTGGTCGACCCGGAACTGCGGGTGCGCGGGGTGGAGCGGCTGCGGGTGGTCGACGCCTCGGTGATGCCGGTGGTTCCCCGGGGCAACACCAACGCCCCGACCATCGCCATCGCCGAGCGGGCGGCGGACCTCATCATCGGCCGCGCCCCGCTGGAGCCGACCGACCCGGCCCTGGCCGCCGAGCCCCTCCCGGCCGAGCTGGGCTGACCACAACCGGACCGGCCCGGAGCCGCCCGTGGTGCCCGGCACCTCCCATGCGCTCATCGTGGAAAGCCCGAGCTGTGTAACCGGATCATGATCGATTTCCTCACCACCGACCCGGACACCACGTTCATGCCGATCCGGCGTGCATGAGGGCTTCGTGAGCGCCGGCCCGTCGGCGCGAAATCCGGTGCTGGCGGTCTCCCGGCCCTGCCACCGAGCCCTTCCGGCTGAACCGAGTTAGGGCGGCTACCGGTCAGCTGCAGCAGTCAGAATCGAGGGGCGGGAGCATGGGCCACGCCGGCGTAAAGGTCCGCTGCGTACGGGAATTGGCCGACGGCGGCAGGCCGCCATTCAGTCAACGGAACCACTCCTGGCGGTACTAGCGGCAGCCCGGCGAATAGGGCGCTGACCTGGCTGTGGCTGCGGGAAGTCAGGGCAGTGGGGACGAGCGCGTTGTAGGCGCGGACCCCGGCGGTCACTGAGTCGGGTGCGAAGTCGGCGGTCAGGTGGGAGATGGCCAGGAAACTGCCGGGCGCTAGCTTGCTGGCCAGTGCGGCAACGACGCTCGCCGGGTCATCGGTGTCGGGAATGAAATGCAGCACAGCCAGCAGCAGCACGGCGGTGGGCTGGCTGAGGTCCAGTGTCTGGGATGCTCCGGCCAGGACGGCTAGGGTGTCGCGCAGGTCGGCGGCCACGTAATCGCAAGAGCCTTGCGGGTTGCTGGTCAACAGCGCCCGCGCGTGCACCAGTACCAGCGGGTCATCGTCCACGTACACGACCCGGCAGCTCGGGGCGACCGCTTGGGCGACCTCGTGGGTGCTGCCGGGCGCGGGCAGCCCGGTCCCGATGTCGAGGAACTGGCGGATGCCGCGCTCGCCCGCCAGGTAGCGCACGACCCGGGCCAAGAACGCCCGGTTGGCCCGCGCTCCCACCACCACCTGCGGTCGGCGGCGTATGACTTCCTCGGCAGCTTTCCGGTCGGCCAGGTAATGATCCTTGCCGCCCAGCCAGTAGGCATAAACGCGGGCGGGGTGCGGGACCGACGGGTCAAACCGGTCGCTGGTAGTGGTGTCCAGAAGCCCGGAATACCAACTCTGGGGCCGGATAGGCATGGCGGCCGGGTCTATCGGCGGGCTGGTCATGTGCGCGTCTTCCTGTGTGTGATCAGGAGAAGTGGACACCCTGTGCCGTGCCCATCGCGATGACATTGCAAGACATCTAAGGACATCTTCTGACATTATAGATGGCAAGAGCTGGCCATATGTGGGAACATGGGGGGATGGTCAATGAGCGGTTGCGGCGGTGCATGCTGCGGGCCGGGCTGGGGACTGAGGCGCTAGCGGAGAGGGCGCAGGTCTCGACCAAGACAGTAGGGCGGTGGGTGCGGGGTGAGGTTGTGCCCTACCCGCGGACCCGGTACCGGGTGGCGGCGATCTTGGGCGAAGACGAGAGTTATTTGTGGCCGGGTGCGGTGGACCGCTCGTCCCTGGCGGGAGCGGAGCTGATCGCGAGTTACCCGCGCCGCTCCGACGTGCCGCGCCAGCTGTGGACCGAGTTGCTGGGGCAGGCGTGGCGTGCGGTGGACCTGCTGGCATTCGCGGGCCTGTTCCTGACCGAGGAGCACCCGGACTGGACGCCGCTGCTGGCGGCGCGGGCGCAGGCGGGGGTGCGCGTGCGGCTGCTGCTGGGCGATCCGGGTGGGACGAGCCTGGCTGCGCGCGATAGGGAGTACCGGATCGGCGGCGGGGTGGCGGGGCGGGTGCGTGCGGTGCTGGACTCTTACCGGCCGCTGGCCGGGCTGGCGGAGATCCGGCTGCACGACACGCCGCTGTACAACTCCATCTACCGTTTCGATGACGACATGATCGTGAACACGCACGTGTATGGCATCCTCGCCGCCTACACGCCAACCCTGCGCCTGCGCCGGGTGGACGGCGCGTATTTCAGCACCTATCTGGAGTCATTCGAGCGGGTATGGGCTTCGGCCCGGCCATTGGAACAGGAAGGGCCGGAGGACGGCGCGCAGTGAGCAAGCCTAAAAAGGGCGGTCGGCCGCGCCGGGTGGATTACTGGCGTGACCCAGCGGCGCCTAAGCCGACCAGCCGCAAGCCATCCGCGAGTGTGATCGTCCGCAACAGCACGGGTGACCTGCTGCTGCTGCGGCGCTCCGATTCGGGGCGGTGGACGATCCCCACCGGCGGGCTGAAGAAGAACGAGACACTGACCCAGTGCGCGGTGCGCGAATGCCGCGAGGAAACCGGGCTGGACATCGAGATCACTGCCCTGGTCGGAATATTCAGTGACCCGGCGCACGTGATCGCTTACGAGGGCGGCGAGGTGCGCCAGCCCGTGAACACCTGCTTCGCCGGCCGGGTCATCGGCGGGAAGCTGGCCACCAGCGACGAGGCGTCCGAGGTGGCCTGGATCCCACCCGCCCGGCTTGACGATTACGACATCTACCCCGCCATCCGGCGACGGATCGCCCACGGCCTCGACTCTGGCAGTACGCCACACGTGGATTAGCCCGCAGATCGTAATGGCCGCCCCGTCTGGTTGTCCTCGCGCAGTGTGGCGCTGCGTGTCTATGGCCCTGGCGGCACGACTGACCTGTGTTCAGCCCAGCAGGGGCTTCCCGTTGGGGCCGGTGATCTGCTGGAGCGTGGTGTGGGCGAGTTGCTGGATTTGGGATGGGAGGGGGACGTAGCCGAGGGTGGCGGCGTAGGCCTGGCCGGGGTGGGTGAGCCAGTCGAGCATGGTGACCAGTTTCTGCCCGGTGGCCTGGTTGGGCTGGTGGGTGTAGACGAGGGCCCAGCTGTAGCCGGTGATGGGGTAGCTGCTGGCGCCGGGCTGGTTGACGATCGAGAAGTCGGTCGGGGTGATGTGGGGTTTTTGGGCGGCGGCGGCGGCGATGGTCTGGCTGGTTGGTGTGACGTAGTTGCCGGCCTGGTTGCGGATTTCGGCGAACGGCAGTGCCATGCCGCGTGCGTAGGAGCTTTCGACGTAGCCGATGGAGAAGGGGGTCCTGAACACCGTCGCGGCGACGCTTCCGTTGCCTTCGGCGCCTTCGCCGGCCGGCCAGTTGAGGGTCTTGCCTTTGCCGGCCTTGGCCGCCCAGGCGGGGGAGACGCTGGACAGGTAGTCGCTGAAGATGTAGGTGGTGCCGCTGCCATCGGAGCGGTGGACCACGGTGATCGGCCCGTCGGGCAGGTGGATGCCGGGGTTGAGGGCGGTTATGGCCGGGTCGTTCCAGTTGGTGATTTGCCCGAGGAAGATCTTCGCGATCACCGGGCCGGTCAGATGCAACCTCTGTCCGGCGGGCAGGCTCAGGTTGTAGACGACGCCCTCGCCACCCAGGGCGACCGGCACCTGGACCGACGGGCCGCCGGCCGCGGCGGCTTGCTCGCTGGCGGTCATCGGCACATCGGAGGCGCCGAAATCGGCCTGCTTGGCGGAAAACGCGCTGATGCCCGCGCCGCTGCCCACCGCGGCGTAGCTGATGCTCACCCCGGGGTTCTGCTCGTGGTAGTGGGCGAAGGCCAGGTCGAAGAACGGCGCGACGAAGGTGGAGCCCGCCCCGGTGAGGGTGGCCCGGTGGCCGCCGACACCGAAGCTAACCGGGGTCGGCGTGGGGCTGTTTGCGGGAGTGGCGCCGGTTGAGGCGCACGCGCCGAGGGTGAGGACGATGACCGCGGCAGCGGCGGCCCAGCTAGCTGGATGCGGCGCGCGGTGAGGCTGAGAGCCGAGTCTTCCGCTGTGGCCGGTCATGGTGGTTCCTTTGCGTGAAGTCTGGCGGGCTACTGCGGCTGGGTGGCGCGGACCCAGGCCTGGGCGCCCATCTGGACCGCCTCCCACGGGCTGCCCAGCGGCGGGGTGTAGGACAGGTCGAGGTCGCTGATGGCGTCGACGGTCATGCGGTGGAAGATCGCGGTGGCGGCGATGTCGATGCGCTTGGCGACCTCGGCGTTCTTGTGGCCGAACAGCTGCATGCCAAGCAACTGGCCGGTGGCGCGGTCGCCGGTGACGCGCATGGCGATGCGGTGGCTGCCGGGGTAGTAGGCCTTGTGGTCATCGGCCTCGGAGCCGACGGTGACCGGGTCGAACCCGGCCGCGACGGCTTCGTGGTCGCGCAGGCCGGTGCGGGCGGCGGCCTGATCGAAGATCTTCACCACCTGGGTGCCGAGGCTGCCGGCGAACTGCCGGTGGCCGCCGAGCGCGTTCTCCCCGGCGACCCGGCCCTGCTTGTGCGCGGTGGTGCCCAGCGGCAGGTAGGTCTGGCCGAGCAGCCGGTGGTGGGTGACGACACAGTCCCCCGCGGCGAACACATCCGGCAGGTTGGTCCGCATCCCAGTATCGACCGCGATCGCGCCCTTGACGCGGAGCGTCGCCCCAGCCTCGGCCGCCAGGGTCGTCTCGGGGCGGACACCGACCACCACCAGCACCAGGTCGGCCGCCCGGGTCACCGGGGTGCCGTCGGCCGCCGTTGCCTGGACATCCAGCCGCCCGCGCTGGCCTGTGGCGGCGCGGGTGATCGCCTGCACGGCGGTGCCGGCCAGAACCTCGACGCCGTGGGCGGCGAGTCCGGTGTGGACGTGCGCGCCGAGTTGCGGGTCGACGGTGGGCATCACCTCGGCCAGTTGTTCCATCTGGGTGACCTGCAGCCCGCGGACGGTCAGGGCGTCGGCCATCTCCAGGCCGATGTAGCCGCCGCCGACGATCACCGCGCTGGCCGGTGCCGCGTTTTCGAGGGTGCGCATGACGGCGAACGTGTCGCCCATCGAGTGCAGCAGGTGCACCCCGTCGGCGGCGCCGAGCGCATCGGGGCCGGCCAGGCCGGCGATCGGGGGCCGCACCGGGACGGCGCCGGTGCCGACGATCAGCTTGTCGTAGGCGAGCAGTTCGTCCTGGCCGTCGGTGTCGGTGATCAGGAGCTTGCGGCCGGGCACGTCGATCCGGCGGGCGGTGGTGTCCAGCCGCAGCCAGATCCCGGCCACCTCCAGGTCGGCGATGGTGCGGTGGGCCAGGTTGCGCCAGTGGGTCACCTCGCCGGAGACGTAGTAGGGGATGCCGCAGATCGAGAAGTTCGGGTAGGCGTCGGCGACCACCACGGTGACATCCGCGCCTGGGTCCAGTTCGCGGGCCCGCAGTGCGGCGCTGATCCCCGCGTCGCTGCCGCCGATCATCACCAGGTGCATGGCAGGCTCCCCTGTGGGCTGGCTAGGTGGGCTGGCCGTGGCCAGTCGGCCGGGCCGTGGTGGGGGCGGCGCCATCGTGGGCGGCCCGGCCGGCCGCGGGCTCGGCCTGTTCTTGCTGGTGGGGGACGATGATGCTGGCGGCCTGGGCTGGGGTGATGGCGGGATACAGCGCCTTGATGACCACCAGGGCGAGCAGTCCGCCGATGACCTGGGCGGCGATGAAGGCCGGCACCGACGCGGGAGCGATGCCGGCGAAGGTGTCGGAGAACACCCGGCCGATGGTGATCGCCGGGTTGGCGAAGCTGGTGGACGAGGTGAAGAAATACGCCGCGCCGATATAGGCACCGACCGCCGCTGGGGCGGTCCGGCTGCGCCCCGACCGGGCCAGGGCGAAGATCACCAAGATCAGCCCGAGGGTCGCGACGACCTCGGACAGGAAATGAGCCGGTGAAGCGCGGTCCTTGGCGGAGATGCTGACCGCTGGCAGGGCGAACATCAGGTTGGCGATCATCGCGCCGCCGATGCACCCGGCCACCTGCACCGGCAGATAAGCAGTGGCATCCCGCCAGGACAGCCCGCCGAACGCGGCGTCCACGAACGACACCACCGGATTGAAGTGGCCGCCGGACACCGGGCCGAACATCAAGATGATCGCGAACAGCCCGGCCGCGGTCGCCGCCGCGTTCTCCAGCAGCTCCAGCCCGGTCTCACCCGGCGACAGCCGCTGCGCGGCGATGCCCGAGCCGATCACCGCCGCGGCCAGGAACGCGCTGCCCAGCAGCTCGGCCAGCAGCCGCCGCCACAACGTGACCGGTGCGCTGTTCACAGCACCCATCTTGACGGGCCTCAGTTAGCTCAGTCAAGATTGAGTCAATGAATACTGAGGCAACATGGGGCGTGGCGGCCAGAGCCGTCGTGCACGCGGCGCTGGCCGACCCGGCCCGGCTGCAGATCACCGACACCCTCTCCGCCGGCGATAGCTCCCCGTCGGAGCTGGCCGCGATGCTCGCGATGGGCTCGAACCTGCTCGCGCACCACCTGCACGTGCTGGAGCAGGCCGGGCTCATCACCCGCCGCCGCTCCGACGGCGACCGCCGCCGTACCTACCTGCAGCTTGTCCCGGGCGCGCTGGAGTCGCTGACCCGCCCGGCGGCGCGCACGGCCCAGCGGGTGCTGTTCGTGTGCACCGCCAACTCGGCGCGGTCCCACCTGGCCGCGGCGCTGTGGCGCCGCGCCAGCAACCTGCCCGCCGCCTCGGCCGGCACCCACCCCGCCGCGCGGATCGAGCCGGGTGCCATCGCCGCCGCCCGCCGCCACCGCCTGCCCATGCGCCGCCTGCGGCCCCGCCACATCGGCGACGTCCAGCGCGACGGCGACCTCGTCATCACCGTCTGCGACATGGCCCATGAGGAACTGGGCCACCAGGCAGCCGTCCACTGGTCCGTCCCCGACCCGGTCCCGGCCGGCGATCCCGCCAGCTTCGACGCAGCACTGGCCGAGCTCAGCCACCGCGTCGAGCGCCTCACACCACGCCTATCAGCCACCTGCTGACTCGTGACATGCCTGCCCGGCACGCTCACCCCACCCGGCCCATGCTCCATCTCGCCCGAGCACGCCGATTCCCGCCGATCCTGTCAACCGCCGGAGGACTGGCGCTTGTCAGGCGGTGACGGGCTTGACAGCGCGGATGATCGCCGAGTGCATCCCCGGGGCCGCCTCGCTCGTGAACGTCACCGATGCGTCGGTGAACCCAGCCGTAGCCAGGCCACCGAGGTACTCGGCCCGGGACAGGGCACCGGCGATGCAGCCGACATAGGAGCCCGCCGCAGCGCGCTCAGCGGGCGACATATGATCTTCGGCGACAACGTCGGTGATGCCGATCCGCCCTCCCGGGACCAGGACGCGGAACATCTCGGCCAGGACCGCGGGCTTGTCGGTGGACAGGTTGATCACACAGTTGGAGATCACCACGTCCACCGCCGCATCCGGCAGCGGCAGGTTTTCGATCTCGCCCTTCCGGAACTCGACATTCTCCGCTCCGGCCTTGGCGGCGTTGGCGCGGGCCAGGGTGAGCATCTCGTCGGTCATGTCGACGCCGTAGGCGAACCCGGACGGGCCGACCCGCCGGGCCGACAGCAGGACGTCGATGCCGCCGCCGGAGCCCAGGTCCAGCACGCGTTCTCCCTCGTGCAGGTCGGCGACCGCGATCGGGTTGCCGCAGCCCAGGCTGGCCAGGACCGCCTCCTCGGGCAGCCCGTCGGTCTCGCCCTCGCGGTAGAGATCCTCGCTGAAGCCGCCAACTGCTTCCGCAGCTGCCGACCCTGCGCCGCAGCAGGAGTCGTCGGCCGAGGTGCCGCAACACGACGCGCTGACACCGGCCGTCGGCTCCAGGACCGCGCGGGCGGCTGCGCCGTACTTGGACCGGACCTCCTCACGCAGGCCAATGCTTGTCTGGTCGCTCATTTCGATCACCTCTGAACATTGATAACTATCTATGTCTAGTATGCCTCCAGAGATAGACGGCCGTCAATGTCTCTAAGGTCGGCGGTCACATGCCTACAGCAAGCTCGCTGTCAGCAGCAGGACGGCCGAGCTGACCAGCAGCACCGGGCAGATCTTGAACCAGATCACTGCGGTGCGCGCTCCGGTCATCGCGGTCAGCGTCCCCAGCGCAATCAGCAGCCCGGCAGCGACCCGGTAGACCCACACGTGGGCACCGGCGTCGGCCCCGTCGGCCGCGGTCACCACGATCACCATGGCGGCGATCCCCCACATGGTGAATGCCTCAGCCAGCCACTCCTGTACCACGATGCGCCGGTTATCGATAGTGATCGGTGCAAAGCCAGCCAGAACCCGGCGGGTGGGAACCGCGTGCGCCACCCCCCACGCCGCGACGATCGCCCCCGCGAGGTAGGCGAGCAGCGCAGCCATACCCAGATCATCACTGCGAACAGCGTCGCCATGCCAGGGCCGTTGGTCACCGGCCATGGGTTCCAGCGGCAGCAATCCCGACCGTCGCCAATGCAGCGGCCAACCAGCTCAGCCCAGCCGGGCTCAGGACGGCAGCAGGGCCGATGACCAGGTCTTTTGACCCTGGTGGCGGCCGTCTGCGGGGATAATCCTGCTGTTGTCGGTAAGGAGGCAGCCATGTTCGCCTCGCTCGTCAGCCGCGTGACCGCTCCGTTCCACCGGAAGCGCTGCCCAGAGTGCGGACACAAGATCCGCGAAACATACTGCGATGTGTGCGGGTACGACCTCATCGAACAGACCCGCGATAAGGCGTTTCGTCGCCACGTGATCTAACGGCCGGGCCCTCTCCCGAAATCGGGAAGGAGCGGCGCTAGGTGGGTGAGCCGTGGCCTCCCGCAGCAGGCGTCGAAATTGCGCCCCCCGACACGCTTGCCGACCGGGTCGTCCGGCGTCGTTGTGCCGGCGCAGCTTCGCGGCTGCTAGTGTCCCGGTCCGGAGATGCGTGAGCAGTACCGGCAGATGCGGTCGATGATCTGGTCGGCGGTCTTGGTCCATTTGAAGGGCCGGGCGTTGGCGTTCCAGAACTTGATCCAGTTCTCCAGCGCGGTGGTGAGTTCGTCGAGGGAGCAGAACACGCCGCGGTCCAGGCAGCGCCGCTGCAGCTCGGCGAACCACCGCTCGACCTGGCTGATCCAGGACGAATAGGTGGGCGTGAAGTGGAGCTGGACCCGGGGATGGGCTAGCAGCCACTTGTGGACCACCGGTGCTTTGTGGGCGGAGAGGTTGTCGCAGATGACGTGGATGGCCAGGCCCGGCTCGGTCTGCCGGTCGATCTCGTCGAGGAAGTCGCGGAAGTCGATCGCCCGGTGCTGGGCGGACAGCTTGCCGATCACTTTGCCGGTGGCGGTGTTCAGCGCGGCGAACAGGTTGGTGGTGCCGTGCCGGATGTAATCGTGGCTGCGCCGCTCGGGGACACCGGGGATCATCGGCAGCACCGGCGCGGTCCGCTCCAGCGCCTGGATCTGCGGCTTCTCATCGACCGCGAACACTGCCGCGTTCGCCGGCGGGGCGAGGTACAGGCCCACCACATCGCGGATCTTGTCAATCAGCAGCGGGTCCGGGGAGATCTTGAAGTCCTCCGTGCGCCAGGGCTGCAGCCCGAACGCCCGCCAGATCCGGTGCACGCTGGTCGGCGAGATGCCCACCTGGGCCGCCAGTTCCCGCTTCGACCAGTGCGTGGCGCCCTCGGGCACCTCTTCCAGGGTGCGCACCACCACCTCCTCCACCTGGGCATCGGTGATGGTCCGCGGCACCCCCGGCCGGGGCTCGTCGCCCAGCCCGTCCAGCCGCCTGGCCAGGAACCGGGTCCGCCACTTGCGGACGGTGGCCCGGCTGACGCCCAGCCGCGCGGCGACGGCGATATTGGGCCCGCCGTCCGCGCAGGCCAGCACGATCCGCGCCCGCAACGCCAGCCCCTGCGCGGTCTTGCGCCTCTTTGCCCAGCCCTCCAACGTCCGCCGCTCGGCATCAGAGAGCACCAGCGGCTCCAGCCTGGTATCACCCATGCCCACCAGCAGACCGCAGGCCAAGGCCCCAGTCACCACCTGGCTGCGTTCTGAGACGAAACACGACTCACGTGGTGAAAAACGAACTCAAGACCGGCTCACTAGCAGCAGCTGGCCGCTGGCGCGTCCGGTTCCTCGGCGTGGACATTGGTGTCGCCGCAGCATTCCGGGCCGTGGCCCTCGGCGTAGAAGGTGGTGCTGTCGGCCAGCACGGTGTAGATCTCCCAGGATTCGCCGTTGGGGGCGCCCTGGACCCAGAACTTGTCCTGCTTGGCGTAGCAGCAGGTGGTCTCGCCCACCGCGGCGGGGGCGAGCCCGGCCTGGGCGAGGCGGGCCTGCTCGGCTTCGACCGCGTCGGTGTCGGGGACCTCGACGCCCAGGTGGTTGAGGCTGCCGCCCTGGCCGGGGTTTTCCAGCAGGACCAGCTTGAGCGGCGGCTCGGCGATGGCGAAGTTGGCGTAGCCGGGCCGGAGCTTGGCGGGCTCGGTGCCGAACAGCTTCGAATAGAAGGCGATGGCCTGGCCGATGTCGTCGACGTTGAGGGCGAGCTGCAGACGGCTGGACATGGGACCTCCCCGGGTCAGGGATTGATAGCTGTCTATGTCTCGTCGATCAGCTTGCCACGTACATTGATATCTGTCAATATGGATGTATGTCGAAGTCTCTGCTGGCGCTGAGCCCGGCCGACACCGCCGCCTGCTGCCCGCCGCTGTCGCGCGAGCCGCTGTCCGCCGAGCAGGCCGCCCAGGTCGCGCCGCTGCTGAGGGCGCTGGCCGAGCCGGTCCGGCTGCGGCTGATGTCACTGATCGCCTCCCACCCCGGCGGCGAGGCCTGCGTCTGCGACCTGGGCGATGCGTTCGACCTGTCCCAGCCCACGATCAGCCATCACCTGAAGGTGCTGCACGAGGCCGGCCTGCTGGACCGGGACAAGCGTGGCGTGTGGGTCTACTACCGGGCCCGCACCGAGGCACTGGCCAGCCTCGGCGCGCTGATCGGCGACCCACGCTCCTGACCGGGCCCGAGGTGACCCGCCATACCCACGGACAGGAGACGGCCCGCCTCAGCGGTAGCGCTTGCCGTGCAGCAGGGTGGCGGTCGACAGGAGCCTCTTCAGGTCCTTGTCGGTGCGGTGGAACGTGGTCAGGTTGAGCGGCGGGCGCACCCGGACCCGGGTGATCGCCTTGGCCCGGGTGAACTCGCGCAGCCCGTCGGGGCCGTGGATGCGGCCGAAACCGGAGTCGCCGTTCCCGC
>Ga0335085_10011791_pt1 | contig 12934 bp, 10 predicted proteins | sample Lox_Sample_45_FD_206712 | JGI IMG/M metagenome (GOLD analysis project Ga0335085, IMG submission 206712) | Soil microbial communities from Loxahatchee National Wildlife Refuge, Florida, United States - Lox_Sample_4.5 | ecosystem: Environmental > Terrestrial > Soil > Wetlands | place: USA...
TTGTCGCCCGCTTATCACTGGTCCGCAGGCGTGGTGTATGCGCCGCCGGCAATTTCACCGTTTGTCTCTACGTCGGAGGTGCGCGCGTTCACCGTAGGAGATCCAGCACATTCCTTGAACGTCGCGGTCGACCAGGGTGGGGAACTGCAGACGATCACGCACGAGGGCGACGACGTGCTTGCAAAGGTCGCACTGGGAGATGTGCGCTTGGTGAACTGGACCGCCAAGGATGGCACCAAACTCGAAGGGATGCTAACCCTACCGGCGAATTATGAAGCAGGGAAGCGCTACCCTTTTCTGGTGTTGCCCCACGGCGGGCCGGAAGCGAATGACACATTGGACTTCGATCTGTTTTCGCGCATGGTCGCGGGCGAAGGGTACGTTGTTCTTCAACCGCAGTACCGCGGTTCGACGGGCTACGGCACGGAGTTCCTGCAAGCCATCTATCAACATTTTGGCGACCGCGCGTACAGCGACGTGGACAGCGCTACGGATTTTGCCATCGTCCAAGGGTGGGCGGATGCGAACCGGCTGGCGATCTTTGGCTGGAGCGCCGGCGGCTTCATGACGTCCTGGACGGTGACGCAAACGCATCGCTACAAAGCGGCCATTGAAGGTGCCGGCATCACGGACTGGCTGAGCTTCATTCCGACCAGCGACATCAGTCAGGTGGATTACGACACGCGCATGCAAGAAAAGGACGCCGCCCCGTTTCTGGAATTTTCCGCGGTGATGCACGCTGACCAGGTCAGCACGCCGTTGCTGATTCTGCACGGTGAAGCGGACCGTCGCGTGCCGACGTTCCAGGGCCGCGAGTTCTTCGTGTTGCTCGCCGAGCGGGGGAAGACGGTGCGTATGGTCACTTATCCCGGCTCGCCCCATTTTCCGCGCCTGGCAGAGCAACGCCGGGACGTGTTCACTGAGATCCAGAGCTGGCTCGACAAATACAATCACTAAATTGCCTCGCATTCCCGGTTCGTCGTGAATGCGTCTTCCTTGGAAACGATTGCGCTATGACGTGAACTCGCGCCTGCCTTACGTTAGAATCGCATCTATGGCCGCTACGCCCGTCGTGCTGGAAACTCTTCCCTCGATTGATCCCGCTACCGGTAAAGTGGGAGCCAGTTTTGAACGCACTCCCGTTTTGGCTGTGCCGCAACTTCTCGCCAAGGCCAGAGGGGCGCAGATTGCGTGGGCGGGCGTGCCGGTGGAGGAACGTTGCGCGCGCATCGGCGTTTTGAAGGGGAAGATTTTGGAGGCGCGCGAACTCCTCACCGATGCAGTTGTGCGCGAATCGGGTAAGCCTCGCGCCGAGGCGAAATTCGCCGACGTTTTCGTGGCCCTGGATACTGCGGATTATTTTGCCCAACGCGGTCCTAAGTTGCTGCAGGGCGAACGAGTACCTCACCACAGCACCGCTGCCAAATTGAAATCGGGTCAATTACTCTACGAGCCCCTGGGCGTGCTCGCGATCATCAGTTCCTGGAATTATCCGCTGGCGATTCCTATGAGCCAGATCATTCCGGCAGTGGCCGCGGGAAACGCCGTGGTGTGCAAGACGAGCGACTTCACGCCGGAATGCGGTGCGCTGATCGAAAAGCTGTTCCGCGCTGCGGGATTTCCGGAATCGCTCGTGACCGTTGTGCAGGGTGGTGGCGACGTCGGCCAGGCCCTGATCGACGCGCATCCGGACAAAGTGTTCTTTACCGGAAGCGTTTTCACCGGCCGTCACGTTGCGGAAGCCTGTGCGCGCGAACTGATCCCGAGTGTGTTGGAACTAGGTGGGAAAGACGCCATGGTGGTTCTCGCTGACGCGGACATCAACGTTACGTCGAGCGCTGCGGTTTGGGGGAGTTTTACCAATTGTGGCCAGGTTTGTTTATCGTTGGAACGAATTTTCGTAGAGCGAGAAGTCAGTGACGTGTTCCTCGCCGCCTGCGTTGCCAAGACCCAAAAGCTACGCGTAGGCCCCGGCAACGATCCCCAGACGGACGTAGGGCCACTCATTCGACCACAGCACGTACAGCGCATGCAAGAACTGATCGCGGACGCGGTGCAGCGCGGTGCGAAGCTTCTTTGTGGCGGACGCCCGCGTGCTGATCTGGGTGCAAACTTTTTTGAGCCAACGGTTCTGGCGGGCGTCGATTCCTCGATGCAGCTTTTCCGCGACGAGACCTTTGGTCCGATTCTGGCCGTGCAGGTGGTTCGTGACGTCGATGAAGCGATTCGCCTGGCCAACGACACGGATTTCGCACTCGCGGCCAGTGTCTGGACCAGCGATACGGACCGGGGTAAACAAATCGCGCGACGGTTGCGGGCCGGCACCGTCATGCTGAATGATGCCCTGAGCGGTTTCGCTATTGCGGAAGCTCCGCACGGTGGCACAGGTTTGAGTGGTTGGGGGCGCACACACGGCAAGGCCGGTTTGCTGGAGATGGTGCATCTAAAATATGTGGATGTGGATGGATTGCCGCACAAAGAGAAGCCGTGGTGGTATCGCTATGGCGCTGATCTCGAGAAGGCGGCGGATGACTTCCTGCGCTTTGAGTTTGCTGGTGGGTTGGCGGCACGCTTGCGCTACGCCCGTGGCGCCATGAAGACCATATTTCGTGATCGAGGATTTTAGTGGTTTGTGAAGGAGAACACCCGTGACTGAGGAATCGGTACCAATGCCCGCGGCGGAGACTCTGCCGCCGGTGACTGAAGAAGAGTCCGACAAGCCCAAGATTAAAACGCGCAAGCCCAAGCAGCGCGCCTGCGACGAAAAAGACGCCAAGGGAAAACTGTGTGCCGGCCATTTGAAGCGCTGGTACGACTATCCTTCGGAAGTGGCCCAAGCCATCGGAAACGGGACGGAGGTATATCGTTGTGAATTCTGCAAAACGTTGTACCGCCCAGACCCGAAGCAACTACCGAATAGTCTCACCGTAAGATACTAAACTGCGTTGGACAGGAAGGTCGCTCCGCCGTGTCCGAAGATAACCTGATCTACGACTGGAACCTGGCCGGTCACGTGCCCATCCCTGCTGGCACGCAGGTCCTCGTGAATGATGAAACGCTGCGCGATGGGCTGCAGAATCCTTCCATCCACGACCCGTCCATCGAAGACAAAGTCGAAATCCTACACTTGATGGAGGTGTTGGCAATCGATTCGGTCAACATTGGCCTCCCGGGTGCTGGCCCACGCGCGGCCAGAGACGTGGAAGCGCTCGCGCGGGAAATTGCCCGGCACCATATGCGCATTAAACCGAATTGCGCGGCGCGCACCGTTGAGGCAGACATACGTCCGATCGTGGATATTTCGCAACGCGTGGGCATCTCCATCGAAGCCGCTACGTTCCTGGGGTCCAGTCCCATCCGGCGCCTGGTGGAGGATTGGAGCGTCGATCATTTGGAACGCACCACGGAGAAGGCCGTGACGTTTGCGGTGTCGCATGGCCTGCCTTCGATGTACGTCACGGAAGACACGGTGCGCACCGATCCGGAAACGGTTAAGCGGTTATATACCGCGGCGATTCGGAGTGGAGCGCGAGCCATCGTTCTTTGCGATACCGTCGGGCACGCAACTCCGGAAGGCGCCTACAACCTCGTAAAATTCGTGATCGACACGGTGGTGAAGCCTTCGGGAGAAAATATTCGTGTGGACTGGCACGGACATCGCGATCGTGGACTGGCGATTGCGAACTCGCTTGCCGCGATCGCCGCGGGTGCCCACCAGATTCACGGAGTGGCGTTGTCGCTGGGCGAACGAGTGGGGAACACTCCGATGGAATTGTTGCTGGTGAACCTGCGCCTATTGGGGCTGCGCCAGAACGATCTGACATATCTGCGGGCGTATTGCGAAAAGATCGCCAAAGCAACGCACACAACAATTCCACCCAACTACCCCGTTTTTGGCCGTGACGCGTTCCGCACAGCCACCGGAGTGCACGCGGCCGCCATTGTCAAAGCTTTGCGGAACCACGACCGCAAACTTGCCGACTCTGTTTACAGTGGCGTCCCCGCGCACCTGGTGGGCCTGGAACAAATCGTGGAAATTGGCCCCATGAGCGGAAAATCCAACGTAATCTATTGGCTGGCCCGCCACGGGATTCCCGAAACCGACGAACTGGTGAATCGCATCTTTGAAACTGCCAAACAATCTTCGCGAGTGCTTACCGATGACGAAGTCCGGGCGCTCTGCGCTGCCCCTGGCGCAACGGTGTGATTCTTCCCGGCCGCTGCGCCTCGCGGGTGCGCGCTCCCGTGAGCGAAACCCGGCGCGTTTTTGGTTTTTTTCGAGCGTATCTTTTTTGCTGCGCAGGTTGTCAATGCGACTGCCCTTTGTGACAGTGAAACGCGTGGCGGTTTGCGCTATCCTCTTGGCTATGCCGATTCGTCCCTCGGTCATCTCTGCCATGCCGCGGCACACTCGCACGAGTGCGCTGCCCGATCAGCCTCAAGTGCGGGAAGCGTTGGAGTGGCTGGACAAAAATCTCGATTGGACCACCGCGCAGCAAATCCGGCTTACCGAGATTCCGGCACCGTCCTTTCACGAAGAGAAGCGTGCCCAAGCGGTCAAGGATATTCTTTCCGCCGAGGGCCTGTCCGTGTTTACCGACAAGATCGGCAATGTCATCGGAGAACTTCGCGGCGCTCAGGACAAAGAAGTGGTTCTGTTGACAGCCCATCTGGATACGGTTTTCCCGGAGGGCACTGAGATAAATGTGACGCGTGACGGCGACCGGCTGGTCGCTCCTGGAATTTCCGATAATGGCACGGGCTTGGCGGCATTGCTGTCGGTCGCACGCGCCATCCACGTTGCGAAGATCAAGCCGCAACGCACCATTTTGTTTGTGGCGAATGTTGGTGAGGAGGGTGAAGGAAATCTGCGCGGCATGCGGGCGCTGATCGACGCGTATCAAGCAAAAATACGGGCGGTCATCGTGCTGGATGGATCTGGTATCGACTATGTAACCACAAAAGCGCTGGCTTCCCGCCGCGTCGAGGTGGCTATCACCGGGCCAGGCGGACACAGTTGGTCTGATTTCGGCATGCCCAATCCCATAAACGCTCTGGTTCGTGGTTCGGTGCGCTTCATCAACACCAAAGTGCCTGTGGCACCGCGCACCACGTTTAATCTTGGCCAGATCGAAGGAGGAACCTCCGTCAATTCCATTCCCTATGAGGCGACTCTGAAGGTTGATCTGCGTTCAGAGAACGAGGATGAGATCGGCCGCATGGAGGCGGCGCTGCGCGAATGCATTGCCGCCGGCGTGCGAGACGAGATGGATAATGCGCGCGAGCGAAGCCGTGGAAAACTGGAATGGAAATTGAATCTGATTGGCAGCCGGCCGGGCGGAGAATTGCTTCCGAATTCCGCGCTGCTTGATTCCTTGCGGGCCGCCGACGACTTCATCGGCAATAAATCGCGAAACGAACGCTCCTCGACCGACGCTAACATTCCACTTTCCATGGGAATCGAAGCAATCGCTATCGGAGCGGGGGGTAATGGCGGAGGCGCGCATTCGCTGGACGAATGGTATGAACCGGCAGAGCGAGAACTAGGATTGAAGCGCGTTTTGTTGACACTGCTGGGCGTCTCCGGGTTGGCCTCGGAGCGGCCGTAATGAACAAAGCAGCTGGTTTCGCTCGCCTAATCTTGCTCCTGGTTTTGGCGTCAGCCACGGTCAAGGCTACGCTAGCCCAAGCCAAACCGTCGGTGATTCTCCCTACAACCTATTACTTGCACGGACGGATTTACACCAATGATCCAAAGCATCCTTGGGCGGAGGCCATGGCCGTGCGCGACGAGAAAATTCTGTGCGTCGGCACGTTGTCGCAGATCTTGCTGGATTGCGGCGGGGCTGAGTCCCATGACATCGTGCAGTTGAAGGGCCGCTTTGTGATGCCGGGGTTCAACGACGCCCACGTCCACCTGGGCGGCGCTGGCCGCGACAAACTCACGCTGGCCCTCAACGGCGCGACCTCGGTCGATGACGTTCTGAAAATGGTAAAAGCCGCTGCCGAAAAACATAAACCGGGGGAGTGGGTCCTCGGCAGTGGTTGGGATCAGTCTCGCTGGCCCGATCAGAAATATCCGACGCGATTGGAACTCGATCAGGCGGCACCGGACAATCCGGTGTATCTCGACCACATCTCCGGCCACATCGCTGTCGTTAATTCTCTGGCTCTCAAACATGCCGAAATCACCAGCGAAACGCCCAATCCGCCCGGTGGTGAGATTGATCGCTTTGCCGACGGGGAGCCGAACGGCTTGCTGAAGGAAAATGCCACGGAAATGGTGTCGCAGCGGATTCCTGACCCGTCGGACGACGAACGGCAAAAGGGAATTGAATTGGTTTTGGCGGAGCTTGCCGAGAACGGCGTTACGTCGGTCCAGGATTTTTCCGCGTGGGAAGATTTTCAGGCGTATGGCGAACTGAAGAAGGCCAATAAACTGACAGTGCGCGTTACGGAATGGCTGCCCTTCACGCTATCGACGGACGAACTGCAGAACCGGCGGGCGGAGGGCGGTACAACCGATCCTTGGTTGAGAACAGGTGCTCTCAAAGGTTTTATGGACGGTGCCCTCGGCACGCATACAGCGGCGCTCCTCGCGCCGTATTCCGACGATCCATCGACCAGTGGCATGTTGACCGTGGACCCGGAGAAGTTGAAGGCTATGGCTATTGAGCGCGACCGTTTGGGTTTTCAGTTGGCGTTCCACGCCATCGGCGACAAAGCCAATCGCGTGGCCCTGGATACCTTCGAATCGTTGTTGCGAGTGAATCCACCGCGCGACCGCCGGGACCGCATTGAACATGCGCAAGTCGTCGCTCCGGAGGATGAAGCGCGCTTTGGAACACTCCACGTGATTGCTTCCATGCAGCCCTCGCATGAGACCAACGACATGCGCTGGGCTGAACAGCGCCTGGGTCCGGAACGTTCCAAGGGAGCTTACGCCTGGCGTTCACTGCAAAATGCGGGCGCCCGGCTGGCTTTCGGCACGGATTACGATGTGGAACCCATCACTCCCCTGCGCGGGCTCTATGCCTGCACGACGCGCGAGTCCATTGACGGCGGTCCGCCGGGAGGCTGGATCCCTCAAGAAAAACTTCCGCTGGCCGATTGCATCAACGCGTACACCAGCGGTTCCGCTTATGCGGAATTTATGGACGGCAAAAAGGGTGAACTGAAAGTCGGGGAGTTCGCGGATTTCGTCATACTTTCTCAGGACCTGACCAAAATTCCGCCGCGCGACATCCTGAAGACCGAAGTTCTTCGCACCGTCGTTGGTGGCAAGACCGTGTATCACAAGAATTGAAGCGTGCTCAGTTCTCCCGTGAATCCCTTGTCTTTCAATTTATAAAAATACACGCGCACGCGGCGGTTATTCCAATCTGCGCACGGCGGGGGTACGTTTTTATCCTGCTTCGCGGTGGTGGCCACGTCGAGGCTGGCAAAATCGCGAACGCGAAACCTAAACATGGTTTTACCTTCCGAAATCGCTACTTTCCCCGGTCCTGCGCCGCAGTCTGCGGAAACCACATTTCCCTCTACCGCCCACTCGTTCTCGCCTTGGTGCGCTGCAACTACGGGATTGGGAGCAGTTTCCTCCGCAGGCTCGGATAGCTTCGGCGTAGGCACGGCAGCGACCGGAGCTATTGGTTCACTTGGTTGCCGCTTCATCTCGGCAACCCTCCGATCGTAATTTTCCCGATTGGCGATCGCCGTGAGAAGCTGTTGAACACTGTCTCGCTCCACGGGAGTCTTGGCCACCTCTTGAATCCGTAGCGCCAGGGTTTTGGCCTCTCCGGTCCTCCCTGCGTTTGCCAGCACGTAGCCGTAATTGGTGGCATAGAAAAGATTGCCCGGTTCGAGTTGTATGGCGTTGTGGCCGGCGGCAAGCGCCTTGTCGTGAGTCTCCGGCCTGATGGAATACACCGACGCGAGCGCGGCATACGCCGGCGCAAATTCCTGGTTCATCTCAATGGCTTTCTCGAGTGATGCTATGACTCCCGGTATTTGATCCTCGGAAGGCTTTCCGCTGCGCAACTGGGCTTCCGCCGCAAAGTAGTAAGGGAAGTAGTCGGTGGAATGCAATTCGATCGCTCGGGTAAAGTACTTTTCTGCGTCACGGAACTTCTGCTGCGAGTATGCGAGGAATCCCTGCGCCTCGTAGGTTAACGGGAGATCGGGGTCGGACTTAAGCGCATCCTCGATCGCAATTTGTGCCTCGATGGGCCGTTTCGTGTGCGCGTAAAACAGGGCGCGCTGCGCATTTACTTCCGCGTCGCTGAGGCTTCGCGATGTGAAGCTCTTGGGATCGTCATGAATCGTCGTGTTTATCCTGCCCACGTAGAAGGTTCGCCGCCGTGCGTAGGACTCCATCTCCGCCCCGAATTTGTTCAAATCGCCAAAGGTTTGCTGGGCAGCTGCGAACTGGTCTCCGGTGGCGCTCCACGCCGACAGAAACTTGGTCAGCAATTGCTGTCGTCGGGCTTCGGGATCGAGCATCAGATAGTGAACGATGGCCCACGACTCTGCATAAAACATCGATGTATGGTTCGCTTCGTTGTAGAACGGCGAGCGTTCGTCGGCTTGCAGGAGCGTCTCGATCGGAATTAACTTCTTTTCGCTGAGCGTGCTCAAATGTTCGGGGGCCACTTTGCCTATTTCCACGTACTTGTTGAAGATCGTAGAGTTGCCGTAGAACTCGGCCAGACCTTCATTGAGCCACAGAGGCAGGCCCATAAAGTTGCGATCCATAATGGCGTGCGTGTATTCGTGATAGACCACGTGATAGGGATTGCTGCTCTCCACGTCCGTTCGAACGATGACGTAATGCCGTTCTTCGCCGGAAATGTAAATGCCTGAGGGATGGGCGAGTTCCTTACTCTCCCAATAAGCAGGAATGAGCGCTTTCATCGATGCTTGGTTCTTCACCGCGAAAATAATCAAGGGCTTGCCCAGATCGACCCGCAACTTCGGAAAGGAGTTGTGAAACATCTCGCGGAACTGCTCGAACTGGTCCGCCAGTTTCCGTGCTTCCTTGTCGCCGGCGTTACTGATAATAGTGAAGTGCGGCGAGTGAACCTCGATCCATGCTTCTTTTGCAGCCGCGCCCGAGGCGATCGCAGCTAGAGTTGCGATACCAACCAGTACAATACAAACGCCACGAAGTGTACGACGGACGGCCATAGGACGAGAATGTACAGCACGCGAGCGCGCAGTCAATAGCATCCGTGCTCCATACACGTTCCGCCGGTTTCCAGCTACACTGGCGTGGCTTACTGGCGGAGCCCGGGGTCAATGGATCGCAAACTAAAAGCCGATCTGTCGTTGATGTTCTGCTCGCTCATCTGGGGCGTCACTTTTGTGGTGGTGAAGACCGGCCTCGACCATTCGTCGCCGTTCGTCTTCCTTGCGGTGCGCTTCTCGATTGCTGCGGTGCTTATGGCGCTGTTTCGCCCCCATGTTCTGGGAAGAATCGAGCGCGGAGAAATCTTCCCGGGGATGCGCTTGGCGTTTTTCATGTTCTCCGGATACTGCTTCCAAACGGCCGGTCTGCAATACACCACCGCGACAAACTCGGGATTCGTCACCGGCTCCAGCGTGGTTTTGGTGCCGCTTCTGCTTGCCATATTTTGGGGACGCACTCTAACCAAGTGGATTTACGCCGGCGCCTTCGCCGCGCTGATCGGTCTCTATTTCCTTACGGTCCCCGTGGAGGGTTTGCGGTATTTGAACCGCGGTGACGTGCTCACCTTCATCGCTGCGGGATTTTATGCGGCGCACATCGTTCTGGTGGGAGAGTACTCACAGGAACATTCTGTTTCCGCGTTGAGCCTAATCCAGGTGGCGGGTTGTGCGGTGATGGCCTGGCCGCTTACGGGTTTTGCAGGTGCCATTCGCTGGCAACCGGTACGTTTCGAGTGGGGCTGGCCGCTTCTTCTGGCGATCCTGATTTGCGCGGTGTTTGCCACCGCCGTGGCCTTTACGGTGCAATTGTGGGCGCAACAATTCACTTCTCCGGGCCACGCCGCCATTCTTTTTGCATTGGAACCCGTATTTGCCGTGATTACGTCATACGTGTTGCTGCACGAACGCTTAAGTGCGCGTGCGTGGAAAGGTGCGGGCCTGGTCGTCGCCGGGATACTCATTGCCGAACTATTAGGGGAGCCGGCCGCGCCGGAAGCGCCCGAGCCGATCTTCGAAGGCCGCGTCTACTTTAAGCCTTGGTGGCGAGCGATGTAGGGGCGGGGTTCCCACCGTGTTGCGCAAGGGACGTTACGAGTAGTGCTTCACATCCACGACTTCGTACATCGGGGCTATTTTCTTATTGGCCTTCTCGTAGGTGTCGATCTTGGCGACGTGCAGAAGGGAAGTGCCAATGTCATCCAGGCCGTTCAACAACACTTCTTTTCGCGATGGTGCAATTTCGAAGCTGTACTTCAACCCGTGCTTATCGCTGATAGTCTGCTCTGGCAGGTCGACGAACAGGGGATAGCCCTCTTCTTTTTCGGTGCGTTTGAACAGTTCGTCTACTTCGTCTTCTTTTAGAATCGCGGGCAAAATGCCGTTCTTGAAACAGTTGTTGTAGAAAATGTCGGCATAGCTTGGCGCGATGATTACGCGAAAGCCGTAATCGCCAATAGCCCAGGGTGCATGCTCGCGGCTGGAGCCGCATCCGAAATTGGTGCGCGCCAGCAATATCGATGCTCCCTTATAGCGGGGGAAATTCAGCACGAATTCCGGATTCGGGCGATCTCCCGGCTGCAAATAGCGCCAATCGTAAAAAAGGATGCGCCCAAAGCCTTGGCGCGTCAGCGCCTTCAGAAACTGCTTGGGCACCATTTGATCGGTGTCGACGTTCACGCGGTCGATCGGCTGAACTAATCCAGTGTGCGTAGTAAATGGCTGCATTCGAAATGTCCCCTGAAATTCGAAGTAAACTTTTCCGCTACTCCACTTTCGCTACATCAAATTCGCGAACATCCACAAAGTGGCCGGCAATCGCAGCCGCTGCAGCCATCACCGGGCTGACCAGATGGGTGCGGCTGTCGCGTCCCTGACGGCCTTCGAAATTGCGGTTCGAAGTGCTGGCGCTACGTTCGTGCGGGGGCAGAACATCGGCATTCATGCCGATGCACATGCTGCAGCCGGCGTCGCGCCATTCGAATCCCGCGGCGGAAAAGATCTTGTCCAGACCTTCCTTCTCTGCCTGCGCCTTGATTCCGCGCGAACCCGGCACAATCAATGCCTGCTTGATATTTTTCGCCACGTGCTTACCGGCTACCAATTGCGCCGCCGCGCGCAGATCGTCGAGACGCGAATTGGTGCACGAGCCGATAAACACGCGATCCACGGGAATATCCACAATCGGCGTGCCCGGCTTCAGTCCCATGTACTTCAGAGCACTTTCGGTGGCCTTCTGGTCGTTCAAATCCTTAAAGTCGTGCGGGTCCGGCACGCGACCTGTCACGCTGGTCACCATACCCGGATTAGTTCCCCAAGTGACTTGCGGCCCGATTTCATCGGCGCGCAGTTCCACGGTGATATCGAATTTTGCGCCGTTGTCGGTTTTCAGCTGCTTCCAGCGTTCCACAGCTTCCTGAAATTCCTTGCCGCGCGGCACGAACGGGCGCCCTTCCATGTAGGCAAAGGTGGTTTCGTCGGGCGCCACCATGCCGGCGCGCGCTCCGCCTTCGATGGTCATGTTGCAAACGGTCATGCGGCCGTCCATGGAGAGTTCGCGAATGGCGTCACCGCGATACTCCGCTACATGACTGGTACCGCCACCGATTCCGATTTTGCCGATGATGGCCAGGATTATATCTTTGGCGGTTACGCCCTTGGGTCGTTTGCCATTCACCACGATCTGCATGGTCTTGGATTTGCTTTGCACCAGGCATTGTGTGGCGAGTACGTGTTCCACTTCGCTGGTGCCGATGCCGAAAGCCAAAGTGCCGAAGGCGCCGTGCGTGGAGGTGTGGCTGTCACCGCAAACAATGGTCTGGCCCGGCTGCGTAATGCCCAACTCCGGCCCGATGATGTGCACGATGCCCTGATTCTTGCTGTGCATATCAAACAGCCGCACGCCGGTTTCCCGGCAATTCCGTTCCAGCGCTTCAAACTGCAGCTTGGCGTCCTGGTCCACAATCGGGAGCAGGCGGTCTTTGGTGGGCACGGAGTGGTCCATCACCGCGAAGGTCAGGTCGGGCCGCCGCACTTTGCGCCCTTCGGCCTGCAATCCGGCGAACGCCTGCGGAGACGTGCCTTCATGGATGAGGTGGCGATCGATATAAATGAGCGCGGGCTTGCCGGGTTCTTCGTGAACCACGTGGCTATTCCAGATTTTTTCGTAAAGAGTGGTAGGTGTCATGGTGTTATCCAGATAGTTTAGCATCCTAAAAATCAGCGGCAAGCGAGCGGTTAATCCGATGCGAGCGGCTTAAGCCGAGGCCTTCACCGCGCGATGGTCTTCGCACAGATCCACCACGTAATGGCGAACCCGGCGGTCATAGGAGGTAAGCAGGTGCAGCGCTTCATCGGCGATCACGGCGGCCTCGCATTCCGGCCCGGCGAATCGATGGATGGCGTCCATAGAATTCCACAACGTTTCCACGATGAACTGCACCACCACGCCGTCCGACTGCGAAATCACACGCGCCTCCAGGAATCCATCCACCTCTCGCAAACGAGGCAGCACATGCTCGTTGAAATGTTTCAGGTAATCAGGAAACCGTACCTGGGTGGTTCGAGCTGACCAGAATCGCACGACCATTTCAGGCATCTCCTCCGGCGCCACTGGCACTGGCTCGCGCCTCGCCCCCGACCACCACGGTCCACGGACGAACCTCCCAACGTTTCACCAAGCCGTTCTGAACGTAGGGATCATTCCGTGCGAATGTAGCGGCAACTTCCGGATCGTCACCGCGGAAAATGATCA
>Ga0335085_10011792_pt1 | contig 12933 bp, 12 predicted proteins | sample Lox_Sample_45_FD_206712 | JGI IMG/M metagenome (GOLD analysis project Ga0335085, IMG submission 206712) | Soil microbial communities from Loxahatchee National Wildlife Refuge, Florida, United States - Lox_Sample_4.5 | ecosystem: Environmental > Terrestrial > Soil > Wetlands | place: USA...
ATCGGGGAGAAGGTCACGCGGCCGGTGTGCTTCACGCCGTTGACGGACTTCCATCCTATCGCCTGATTGGGGATGCGCTGCTCAATAATGGCGTCCCACTCGAAGGTGCGGCCATCTACTTGGATTCGCCAGTGTGAGCGATCGCCATAATTCCGAATGTCAGCGATGTTCTCGCTGACGCGCGGCAGGCGCTCCCAGTCGGTCCAGGCATCGTAGACTTCGTCGACGGAGCGGCCGATCTGAATGCTCTTCTCGAGTCGAATGATGCGGCTCGCGCCGGCGCGTCCGACGAGCTGAGGCAGCAGCACGGCTCCGGTTCCTGCAGCAGCTCCGGCCGCAAAACCTTTCCAGAAGCGAGTTTTGGCCATCTTCTTCCTCCCAAAGTCCGTTGGAACGGCGCGGCGCCTGTCGAGGTTGCCACTAACGAGCGGACACGTGGAGCGAAGTGCGCGTCCAATGTAACGTGAGCGGTGTAGTGAAAATCGGCACCTCGGGATGGCACTATAAACACTGGTGTGGGCCTTTCTACGAGCAGAAACTACCCGCGGCCAAGATGCTGGCCGAGTACTACAAGCATTTCGACACGGTTGAGATCAACAACAGCTTCTATCGCCTTCCGACCGAAGACGCGTTCCGCTGCTGGCGCGAGTCGACGCCGAAGAACTTCCTCTTCGCCGTGAAGGGCAGTCGCTTCATTACCCATATGAAGAAGTTGAAGGATCCGGAGAACGCGCTGGAGAACCTGATTCCGCGGGCCGAGCAGCTCAAGGAGAAACTCGGGCCGATCTTGTGGCAGCTGCCTCCACATTGGACGATTAACACGGAGCGGCTGGAGGAGTTCCTCTCGGCACTGCCGAAGAAGCATCGTTATGCGATCGAGTTCCGGGAGCATTCGTGGCACACCGAGCGCGTGTACGAGATTATGCGCGGGCACAACGCGGCCTTCTGCATCTTTGAGTTGAATGGGCGGCATTCACCGCTGGAGATTACAGCCGATTGGACCTATGTACGTTTGCACGGACCGGGCGGTCCTTACCAGGGAAGTTACAGCGCCGAAAAACTGGCCGAGTGGGCGGAATGGATCGATACGCACCGGCGCAAGCTCAACACCGTCTTCGTCTACTTCGATAACGATCAAGCCGCGTACGCCGTCCATAATGCGCTGAAGCTAAAGCGATTGGTATCGCAGTGCGAGGCATCTTCGCGAAAAGCGGCGTAATCCATCAGGTAAGAAGCTCGCCATGAACGATGATTCCGTGTTGCTGCCTTCGGATTGGCTGGTCCGGATCCGACCGCGTGCTGACTTGAACAGCGTCAGCCAGGGCCGGACTGTACTCACCACCGATCTCGACGGGTGGGTGAATGGCAAGTCAGGACACCAGGGACTTTGGGCGTTCCAGACCCGAATGCTGTCGGAGTATCGCTGGTTCATCCAAGGTAAGGCGCCGCAGAACGCCTCGAACTCAAACCTCGGCCAGCACAACTGGCTGGGGTACTACATCGCGCCGCTCCCAAATTGCAAACAGACAGAGACGAAGGATTGCAACCCGACCCAGCATACGATCGAGTTGAAAATTTATCGCGCGGTTGGTGACGGGATGCGCGAAGAAGTGGAAGTCACGAATCACAACCAGATCGCCACGGAACTTGAACTAACCCTGGTGGTAGATGCGGATTTCGCCGACCCGATGGAGGCGCAGCTGCATAAGCGCCTGCAGCATGGAAAGAAGCGAACGGAATGGAAGAGCATCCTACGCGGCGGAGAACTGAAGTACGCTTACCAGGCGCGCCATTCGTACCAGCATCAGGACGCGAAGGGTACCAGCGCAATCGACCGTCGGATCACGTTGCGGCTTGAGTCAGACTCGCCACCCAAAAGGGCTGGGCGACGCATAAAGTTTATTGTCAAGTTGGGTCCGCACCGGTCCTGGCGCGCGACGCTGAATTGGTCGGTGTACATCGACGGCAACGAGATGCCGCTGAATTATGCGGCAACATCCGTCGAAAATGGGACCGACTGGGACCGCAAGCGTCGGGAGTTCCTGGAGAACAGCACGGGATTCGCGGTGAAGCAAGGGCGCGATCTGTCGGAGGTGGTGTACGGTGCGATGGAGCGGGCCAAAAGAGATCTCCTGGCGATGCGGCTGTTCGATCTCGATCACCGGAACGGATGGACGATGGCGTCTGGCGTTCCGATGTATATCGCGCTGTTCGGGCGCGACACGCTGGCGGCGTCCTGGGAAGCGTTGCTGCTCGGCACGGAGATGGTACAGGGCACCTTGCCCGCGTTGGATCGTTATCGCGGCGATTCGATCTGCGACTGGCGCGATGAACAGCCAGGAAAGATGGTGCATGAGGTGCACACGTCTCCCCTGGGAGCGCTCAATTACACGCCGCACGGAATGTACTACGGTGGCGTCACCGGATCGATTTACTACCCGGTCGTGGTCTCCGGGCTGTGGCACTGGACTGGCTCAAAAGAAGTTGTGTCGCCGTTCATCGAGCCGGCGCTGGCAGGCCTCCACTGGGCCGACACGTACGGAGATATCGATGGCGACGGATTCTACGAGTACGACTGCCGGTCGAAGCAGGGCGAGAAAAACCAGGGCTGGAAGGATTCGTCGGATGCGATCGTCTACGAAGACGGATCGCAGGTGAAGGATCCGCTGGGAACCTGCGAGATGCAGGCCTTTGTGTACGCGTCGAAGTTGCATTTGTCGGAAGTGCTGTGGTGGATGGATCGTGGTGATGAGGCGCGTGAGCTTTATACGCAGGCACAGGAACTGAAGAAACGGTTCAACGACGTGTTCTGGATGGACGACGAGAACTACCTGGGGATGGCAATCGATTCGCAAGATCGCCTATCGCGGTCGATTGCTTCGGATCCGGGACATTGCCTGGCGAGCGGCATCCTCGATGAGAATCGCGCGAAGCTTGTCGCCGATAGGCTGATGTCGAAGGAGATGTTTTCCGGTTGGGGCGTGCGGACGCTATCGGCCAAGCACCCGGCGTTCAATCCGTTTGCCTATCACCGCGGAACGATATGGCCCTTGGAAAACGCCGTGTTCGCGATTGCCTTCGCGCGCTATGGATTGCACGATCACCTTCACCGGCTGGCCAAGGCCATGTTCGAGGCGGCGGGAATATTTGAGTACAACCGGCTGCCCGAGGTCTTTGCCGGACACACGCGCGATCGGGTACACCCGTTTCCGGGACTGTACCCGAAGGCCAATTGGCCGCAGGCGTGGTCGTGCTCGGCTGTGTTCACGCTGATCCAAGCGCTTGTGGGGATCTATCCCTATGCGCCGCTGAATGTATTATTTGTCGATCCGCACCTGCCGGAATGGCTTCCAGAAATCACCCTGGACAGGATGCGGGTTGGTAACGCAACCGTTAAGGTGCGCTTCTGGCGCAAGGATGATGGAACCTCGGACTATCTCGTCGAGGATCTGCGCGGAGATCTGCATGTGATCCGGCAGCCGAGTCCGTGGTCGCTGACGGCCGGATTCGGCGAACGGGTGAAAGACGCCGTGATGAGTCTCTTGCCGGGGAAGTGAGGCCAACTCCGCTCAACGAAAAAACGTTGAGTGGATTACCTCCAGATTGTTCTGACATAACGCCGACGGGACTGCTAGAATTCCAGCGGAATTATTCTCCAATCTGACCATCAGGAGAGCGCCGTGAAAGGTGACGCGAAGGTTATGGCGGTCCTGCAAGAAGTCCTGAAGGCCGAGTTGACGGCCATCAATCAATACTTTCTTCATGCCGAGATGTGCGAGAACTGGGGCTACGAGCGGCTGGCGAAAAAAGTGCGCAAAGAGTCAATCGAAGAGATGACGCACGCTGAGAAGTTGCTCGAGCGCATGCTTTACCTCGACGGTTCTCCGAACATGAGCGACTACTTCAAGATCAACATCGGTCAGAACGTCGAACAGCAATTCAAGAACGATGTGCAGTTGGAGTACGACGCCGTGAAGCGCCTGAATGACGGCATCCATACCTGCTCGTCGGCGAACGATGGCGGCTCCCGCGAACTGCTGGAGCACATCCTGGTGGACGAGGAACATCACATCGACTGGCTCGAGGCGCAGTTGGGGATGATCAAGGAGATGGGGATCCAGAACTACCTGGCACAGCAAATGAAGGAAGAAGAGTAATTGTCTACTGCCTGTTGTTTATGGACTATTGTCGGAAGTTCGTATTCACGGTCGTTAATAGTCAATAATCAATTCCAGCGAAGTGCTACTGCTACAATAGACTCATCGCACTTCAGCTCCTCCTAAGCGGAGAGATGGCCGAGTGGCTGAAGGCGCACGCTTGGAAAGCGTGTATAGGGGAAACTCTATCCAGGGTTCGAATCCCTGTCTCTCCGCCATTGATTACATAAGAGTTGTTGATTAGTTCCCGTCTGCGGATTGCGCCCATTCCGGGTTCTTCTCCTGCAACGTTGAAAGCGTTCCGAAATCGGAACGGTCACGTCGTGGCTTTTTCAGCACCAAACTAATCTTTGCAATAAGCAGGTGCACTTCCACCGTCAGTTAATGCTACGTGAACCTCCGGGTTCGGCTTCATGGCCGCTTAAAGAATCTCAAATAGAAGGCTGCGAACACCAAGACGATTCCGATGTTCACCGTCAGCCGTTCCCAGAAGTGGTTCCTGAAGACCAGGATGTCTACAGAGACGATGATGGCTATCATTGCCAACACGTAAGACACGGCCATCATCGGTCTTGCCATTGCGATTTACACCCAATTTGCCATTTGAGTTTCAGATCGCCAGCCAGCCGCGCCTGGGGCTCGTGCCAATTATATGACCCGCTACGTGTTGCTTCGGCCTCATCCAGCGAAGTAGCTGTCTCGAACCGTAAGCGGTCGTTTGCACCTCGTCATATACTCATCCCGATCCGCGATTCGGACCTCATGCGACGAGCGCTCATCATTGACGACGACGTTTGCATCCTGGATTTGGCTACGCTGGCGCTGGAGAGCCGCGGCTGGGAGGTTCTTGCCGCGAGTTCCGCCGAAGACGCGATACGTTTGGCGCTCGCCGGTAAGCCCGAAATCATCCTTATTGATGTTCACATGCCTGTGATGGATGGGCCGGAGCTTCTCAAGGATCTACGAAGCCACGTCGACATTCACGATGTTCCAATCGTATGGCTTACTGCCGAATCGTCGGTGCGGCCGTCTGGCTTGGAAGATCGGGGGAGCGTGGTCGGGTGCATCGCGAAACCGTTCGATCCCAGGAAACTGTCCGATTCGATCGATGTGCTGTTACGAAGCTACCGCCGCGTGACTAGCTTGTGATCGATGGCGAACATCGCCAGCTCCAATCGACTCGACATTCCGACTTTATCGAAGATGTTCGTGAGGTGACTCTTCACCGTTTCTTCGGTGATGTGTAGCTGGGCCGAGATCTCACGGTTCGAACAGCCTTCCACGATAAGATTCACAACGCTCAACTCCCGTGGAGTGAGACCGAACTTGCTTGGAGTCGAGTTACTGGACACCGAGCCTAACAACGGTTCGAGGACCTCGAAGACGTTGCGTACCGGTTTTCCGTGTACCCAGTATTGACCGGCCAGAACGGCATCGAGCGCAGGGCCAAGCTCCTCCAGCGCGTACTTGGTAAGAATGCCGCGGGCACCCAGCTGCAGCGCCTGCACGACCTGTTCGGCACTGATGGCGGATGTAAGCACGATCGTGAGAAGGGGAGAGGCTTTTGTCGACAAGCTGCGCAGCAGTTCCATCCCCGGAAGGTTGGGCATCAGCAAATCGACGATCAGCAAATGCGGTTGCCATTCCTGTACCTGGCGCAAGGCATCTACCCCGTCCGACGCCATTGCCAGTTGAGTGAATCCGAGATTGCGCAGACGAACTTGAAGCACATCGCGCACAATGGGATCATCGTCGGCGACCAAGAGACGCCCCGTTCTGGCATCGCGTTCGCGCGCCTCAGAGCGTCCACGAGGCCTGCGACTTTCGTGGGATTGCATGGCGATCTCGTGGTCCTTGAAATTTGGTGCCAGCGCGTGGATTCTATCGTGAACTGAGGGACAGAAGAAGTGACCGACTTGAATGCGGGTCTTGCAAGCATCTGGGAGAAACGGCGCTCGCTGATTGAGCAGAGGCTGGTGGCCATCGAGGCGGCCAGCGCCGCGGTCGACGTTGGCTACTGCAGTCCCGATTTGCGGGCAGAAGCAGCCGAACAGGCGCATACCCTGGCGGGCTCTCTGGGGGCATTCGGCCTGCCGTCGGCGTCAATCGTGGCCCGCCAAGTCGAAGCGATTTTGCGCGGAATCGAAACGAGCGTGGCCGAAACCTCCCGCCTCAAAAGCCTTTCCCAGTTACTGCGGCGACTCATCGAACAAGGGCCGAATTTCAGATAATTCCCGCGCTGGGTTCCTGCCAAGGTATGAGACGTTTCCCACTTAAGTTGGATAGACCAGTCGGTCAGTGCTGAATACTCTCTTAACCATCTTGATTCCTGGGTTCCCAAGTAAATGCCTCACGAAGATGGACACTCACGAAATTGAATCAGAGGTTACACGGCTTGCAGAGCGGATCGCGGAATTGAAATCGCTGCAACTTGGACAGAAGCATCTTCCGTTCATCGTCTCCCATTTGGAAGATCACATTCAGAAGCTGCAACGGCGCATCGAAGAGCTGCTCAGACAGTCTGCCGGCTCCGCCTGATGGGTGAAGGATCGGCACCGTCGCCCTTCGCGATTCGGAGCTTTTCACCAATTTCTGGAAGCAGATAGCCATTACACCTGATATATAAGGTTGTCATGGCCCGTCCGTTCAAGCGCGTGCTCGTGCAGAGTGGTGCATTCCTGCTGGCTCTGGCCGCGGCGAGCTTTATTTGTGATTACGCCGTGCTGGGCTATCGAATCGCCGCGAAGAAGAATCCCTACGGACAAGTAACGGTCACAGCCTATTTTGCTATTCCTCTCAAAGACGGCCGGGTGCAGTATGAATTCCAGCCGCCGCAGAGCGAGAATTGCGTGAACGCTTTGTATCCGCACCGGGGCATGCAGCCGTGCTGGTACCTGAGCCGCCATCGCGAAAAGCGCATTGATGTGCTGACGCTCCTGTCTACCGCGAGGCGACGTACTGGCGCTTGTAGTACACCTGGACCGGACGCGCTACCGCCGATGTAACTTTAACGGTAATGCGATGGAGTTTGCCGTCGAGTTTCATTTGGGATGGACGGTACCCCAGCACATATTCACTGCGCAGTTCGCGGCTGAACGCCGTCGCCACTTCGGGCAACTTTTCCGGAGAAGATAGAAAAGCGGCGCGGCCTCCCGTGGCTTCGGTGATCTGGCTGAGCAGTTTCCTGCCCTGCATGTCTTCGATTGCGATATCGAACGGTGGAAAGACGCCGATCGCGTAAATCTGTACTTCGGATTCCTGCACCATTTCGCGGATCTCTTTCGCATGATACCGGCTGTCATTGTCGCCGCCATCGGAGATGATGAGCAGTGCCCGGCGTTCGTACCGCGAATGTTTCAGCTTGTTGAGCCCCAGGTAAATGGCGTCCAGCAGGGGCGTGCTGCCGTGGGGCACTACATTTGCGAGTTCGCCCTCGATCTGGTCAATCGACTGAGTCGTGTCGGCCAGCAGTTCTGGCTTTTCTGAGAACGTGACCACGAAGTAATCGTCGTCCCGGTTGGAGTTGTTGAAGAACTCCTTCAGCGCCTGTCGTGCCAGTTCGTACTTCTTTTTCATGCTCCCGCTGGTGTCGAGCAGGATCCCCACGGAAATAGGCTCGTCTTCCTGGTTGAAGTACTTGATGTCCTGCTGGGAATCGCCTTCAAAGAGCGTGAAATCCTGTTTGCGAAGACTGGTGACAGGCCGATTCAGAGAATCGGTGACGACCGCCGGAACCAACACCAGGTCGACATCAACGCTTACCGGACGAAGTCCACTGCGGGAAGCTGCCACCGAACGGGTCGGCGAGGCGATGTGAACCTCATTGAGCGATTGTGAATGCGCCTTGACACCATTGATGCCAAGCAGCAATACGAGCAAGATCGCAGCACGGCGAAGCGATTGGACCCTTACGACCCAAATTTTCATTTTCAAGCCCACACACACAAGGAAGGAGTGGGCGTAAGGTATCACAGGTTGCCTGCAAGCGGAAAGGCTCCACGAACGAAACGCCATGATGCGCTGCGTGCCGGTTCAGCGCTTGGGCGCCTTTGCTGGAGTGCCCGGCGAACGGTCGTGGATATATTCGGCCATTGCACGGTCGAGGGTGCCCTGCGCGCGCAGGATGTATTCGATGGCGTCCCGGCAGGCGCCACGTCCGCCGTCGTGGTCGGTTACGAAATGGGATTCGTCTTTCACCGCTTCGCGGGCATTGCGGACGGCAATCGCCAGCCCGCAGCGCCGCATGATCGGCAGGTCGATGATGTCGTCACCGACGTAGGCCACCTGATCGGCCGTAAGTCCCTCTTTTGCGAGGATTTCGGTGAAGCATTTGCCTTTGTCGGCGATGCCCTGGTGAACGATTTCAATCTTCAGATCTCTCGCGCGCAGTGCAACGGTTTCCGAAATGCGTTTGGTGATGATGCCGAGCTTGAGTCCGCCTAGCTTCGCCAGCGACATGCCTGCCCCGTCGTGCGCATTGAAGCCCTTCGCCTCGATGACACTCTGGCTGTGAATGGCGTATCCGCCGGAGTCGGCGACTTCGGCTTTGCGGTCGCCGAGCGCCTGATGCGCTCCGGCGGGGGCAGGGAAGAGAAAAATAGTGCCGTCGGTCATTACGCCGTCGACGTCAAAGAGAATGAGTTTGATCTTGCGAGCGCGCTCTTTTGACATGCAGTTGATTGTAACGGGTGCGGATTTCCCGTTCGCCTGGATAAGTATTGGGCTTTCAGATTACCGACTACCGTTTGCCCGATTGGTGTTTCAAAAGACTCCGGGCACGAATTCTTCGATCACCAGCTTCGATACCGCTTCGCAATCGGCGCACAAGAGCAGAGTCTCATCTTTCGAGGACCGAAGCACGGCGACCTTAAGGCTGCCGCAGGTGGCACAAGCCGTCGTGGGGTCCGAGGAGGAAGGTTCTTTCGTGTCGCTCCAGGTAGGATCGGTTTGTCCGGTCTTCTTTGTATTCAGCTCGAAGGTGCTGCGGCACTCGGCGCACACGTGATTGAAGCAGCACTTGGGCTCGCAGGAATACACCACGTCGCTGCTGCCGCACTGGGGACACCGGATGACATCCTTCAGCGTGGGTAAGCCCATTCGCTCATTCTAAGGCAACCGGCCAATTCGCCCTATGCCCATTGGATCGAGCACTTTTAGGCAAAAAGGCGAACATCTAGCGAAAGTTCGGGGAAGCGCCTAGAATAACCGGATGCTTCCCGCAGTACCGATGGCTGGGGACGTGGGGTCCCGGTCGCTCGAATGGGCGCACCCGATCGTGCAAGAGTGGTTTCTCGCACGCTTCGGTTCGCCGACCGAGCCGCAAATCGCCGGCTGGCCGCACATTATCGCCGGGCGTACCACGCTGATCGCCGCGCCAACCGGATCAGGCAAAACGCTCGCGGCGTTCCTGGCGTGCATCGACGAACTCGTTCGCAAGGCGCTGAACGGCGGCCTGCGCGACCGCACGGAAGTGCTCTATGTGTCGCCGCTGAAGGCTCTGGGCAACGATATCCAGAAAAACCTCGAAGGGCCGCTGGCGGAGATCATGCAACTGGCCTCCGAGCGCGGCATGCTGATGCCGGAGATCCGCACCGCCGTGCGCACCGGCGACACGCTCGCTCTCGATCGCCAGCGAATGCTGCGCCGCCCCCCTCACATTCTCGTTACAACTCCGGAGTCGCTCTACATTCTTCTGACGGCCGAGCGCAGCCGCAGGATTTTGCGCGATGTGGAGACGGTTATTGTCGACGAGATCCACGCCGTTGCGGGAGACAAGCGCGGGTCGCATCTGCTTTTGAGCTTGGAACGGTTGGAAGCTGTGACGGCAAAGCCACCGGTGCGCATTGGATTGTCGGCGACGCAGAAGCCACTGGAAGAGATCGCCCACTTTCTGACTGGTACCGACCGCGAACCGCCCGCCGTTGTTGATGTCGGGCACCGTCGCCAGATGAATCTCGCCGTCGAGGTCCCGCGCAGCGAACTCGGTCCGATCGCGACGAACGAAATCTGGGGCGAGATCTACGACCGGCTGGCTGAACTCGCGCAACAGCACCGGTCGACGCTGGTTTTCGTGAACACGCGCAGGCTGGCCGAACGTGTCGCCATGCATCTCGGCGAGCGGCTTGGCGAAGACGCGGTGGCGGCGCATCACGGCAGCATGGCGCGGAAGCTGCGACTGGATGCCGAGAATCGGTTAAAGACCGGCAAAATCAAGCTGCTGGTCGCAACCGCATCGTTACAACTTGGAATCGACATCGGATTCGTTGACCTCGTCTGCCAGCTCGAATCTTCGCGAGCGATTGCCGTGGCATTGCAACGAATTGGCCGTGCGGGTCACTGGCGCGGCGCGATTCCGAAAGGCCGCCTGTTCGCCGTTACCCGTGATGACCTCGTTGAATGTGCGGCGCTTATTCGATCCATTCACGAAGGTGATCTGGATCGCGTCATCATCCCCGAGTCGCCGCTGGACATTCTCGCCCAGCAGATCGTGGCCGAGTGTGCAGCGCGAGAGCAAAGAATCGTGTGGGCACAGGCGCCCTCGCCTGTGCAGGCGGAGCAAAGCTCCGCTCTGCTCTTCGCGCACGACGCCACTTCCGGCTGTCACGAAGACGAACTCTTTGCCCTCGTCAAGCGCGCCTACTGTTATCGCCATCTCACTCGCGAGCAGTTCGATCGCGTGCTCGACATGCTATCGGACGGCATCGCAGCCAAACGCGGACGTTACGGTGCGTACCTCCATCGAGATCGCGTGAACCAGCGGCTCCGCTCCCGCCGCGGTGCGCGCATGACAGCCATCACCAGCGGCGGTGCGATTCCCGAAACCGCTCTCTACAACGTGGTCTCAATGCCCGACGGAACGGTCGTTGGCACTGTCGATGAAGACTGGGCGGTAGAGAGTCTCGCGGGCGACATCTTCCTGCTCGGCAACACCTCGTGGCGCATTCGGCGCATCGAGACTGCCCGCGGACGCGTCCTTGCCGAGGATGCGCACGGGCAGCCGCCGAATATCCCGTTCTGGCGTGGGGAAGCGCCGGCCCGCACGGCTGAGCTGTCGTCTCATGTCGCGCAGTTGCGTCAGCGCCTCAGTGAACTGATGGGCGAGATGTCACCCACGGAGTTTACTTCCATTGTCGCCGGGCATCTGAACGATCTTGGTGCACACCTGGCCGTCGAGTGGCTCCGCGAACACTGTGGCCTCGAAGAATCGGGCGCGCAGCAATTGATCCAACATATCCTCAACGGCCGCGCGGTGCTCGGTGAAGTGCCGACGCAGCAGACGATCATCGCCGAACGCTTTTTCGACGAGGGCGGCGGCATGCAGTTGGTCATTCACGCTCCATTCGGAGCGCGGATCAACAAGGCTTGGGGACTCGCTCTGCGCAAGCGCTTCTGCCGCAGCTTCAACTTCGAACTGCAAGCTGCCGCGACCGACAACGGGTTAAACATTTCGCTCGCCGAGCAGCACAGCTTTCCACTCGCCGATGTCTTCAACTTCCTGCAACCGGAGACAGTAAAGGAAGTGTTAGAGCAGGCCGTGCTCACCGGCTCGCCGATCTTCCAAACGCGCTGGCGCTGGGATGCGAATCGCTCGCTGGCGCTCTTGCGCTTCCAGGGCGGCAAGAAAGTTCCGCCGCAGATTCAGCGCATTCGCGGCGACGACTTGCTGGCGTCGGTGTTTCCCGACGTGGCGGCGTGCTTCGAGAACATCGAGGGCGAGATACAGATTCCCGATCATCCGCTCGTCAACGAAGTCATGAAGGACGTGCTGCACGAGGCAATGGACCTCGACGGACTCCGCGCCCTGCTCGAGGGCATCCGCAGCGGCGCGATTCGCACCATTGCGGTCGATACGCCTGTACCCTCGCAGTTCTCGCACGAGATTCTGAATGCGAACCCGTATGCGTACCTCGACGATGCTCCGCTCGAGGAGCGTCGCGCGCGCGCTGTTTCACTACGCCAGACGTTGCCCCAGTCAGTGCTGGAAGAAGTTGGCAAACTCGACCAGGCGGCCATCGAGCAGGTGAGCGAGGAAGCATGGCCCGACGTTCGTGATGCCGACGAACTGCACGATGCGCTGTACACATTGATTGCACTACCACAAGTGGGTGCCCCATCCTCCGCCCTCGGTTGGCGGAGGGTGGGGTTGTTGCCGTTCTTTGATCACCTCCGCGCATCCGGTCGCGCCACGGCGGTCACCGTTGGTGACGAGCGGTTTTGGGTTTCGGCGGAGCGGGCGAAAACCTTCCGAGCAGCGTATCCCCAAGCGGTGTTCGAGTCGTCGGTGACGGAAACGGAAAAGGACGATCGGTCCCACTCAGACGCCGTACACGCAGTCGCGCAAGGCTGGATGCAACATGTCGGTCCCACGACAGCGGCAGCTCTCGCGACGCAGCTTCATCTTCAGCCGGAAGAAGTTCTGCAAGCACTGCTGCGTTTGGAATCCACGGGCGCGATCCTCCGCGGCTGGTATTCGACTTCACGTCCGCCCAGCGGTTCACCGTCCACCGACCACAGTCCACTCTTCACAGAATTCTGCGATCGTCGTTTGCTCGCCCGCATTCACCACCTTACGCTCGGCCGCCTGCGCAAAGAAATCGAGCCCAGCACTCCTGCGCAGTTCATGCGCTGGCTATTGCGTTGGCAGCACGTCGAGCCCGGATCGCAAACCGTCGACGAGCACGGCACACTGGAAATCATTCGCCAGTTGCAGGGATTCGAGATTGCCGCAAACGCCTGGGAGCGCGACGTACTCGCTGCTCGTCTGCGCGGCTACAAG
>Ga0335085_10011793_pt1 | contig 12933 bp, 17 predicted proteins | sample Lox_Sample_45_FD_206712 | JGI IMG/M metagenome (GOLD analysis project Ga0335085, IMG submission 206712) | Soil microbial communities from Loxahatchee National Wildlife Refuge, Florida, United States - Lox_Sample_4.5 | ecosystem: Environmental > Terrestrial > Soil > Wetlands | place: USA...
TGGCGTCGCCGTCGGCGGCGAAGGGCTTCCTCCTCGACGGCTTCCCCCGCACCGTCCCCCAGGCCACCTCGCTGGACGAGATGCTGCAGCGCCGGGGACGGAAGATCGACCACGTCATCGACCTGCAAGTGCCCACCGAGGTTCTGGTGGGCCGCCTCTCCGGCCGGCAGACCTGCCCGAAGTGCCAGACCTCCTACGGCAAGGACGCGCCGCCCCGGCGGACGGGGTTCTGCGACAAGGACGGCGAGAAGCTGGCCGTCCGCCCGGACGACATGCCCGATCGGGTCCGCCAGCGGATGACGGAGTACGAGAGCAAGACGGCCCTGCTCACTGGTTACTACAAGGCCCGGGGCGTGGTGCGGGCGGTGGACGGCGTGGGTACCGTGGACGAGGTGGAGAAGCGCATCGTCCAGGCGCTGGAGACGGATGCCGGGCGGCATTGAGATCAAGACGCGCGAAGAGGTGGCCTGGATGCGCGAGGCCTCCCTCATCGTCTACGAGGTGCTCGAGGAGCTGACCCGGGCGACGGCGCCGGGCGTCACCCTGGAGGAGCTGGACGACATCGCCGAGCGCGAGACCGTGCGCCGGGGCGGGATCTGCGCCTTCAAGGGCCTCTACGGCTTTCCCAAGAACATCTGCATCTCGGTGAACGAGCAGGTGGTGCACGGCATCCCCACCCGCCGCAAGCTCCTGGAAGGCGATCTCCTCAAGCTCGACTACGGGGTGATCAAGCGGGGCTACTACGGCGACTCGGCGCGCACGGTGCCGGTGGGCAAGGTCTCGCCCGAGGCCGCCCGCCTGGTGGAAGAGACGCGCAAGGCGCTGGAGAAGGGCATCGCCGCCATGAAGCCGGGCAACCGGATCAGCGACATCGGCGCCGCCATCGAGGCGCACGTGGCGCCCTTCGGCTACGGGATCGTGCGCGACTACGTGGGCCACGGCATCGGCAAGAAGCTGCACGAGGATCCGCAGGTCCCGAACTACGGGCCCTCGCTCTGGACGCGGGGCCAGCCCAACCCGCGCATGCGGCCGGGGATGGTGCTGGCCATCGAGCCGATGATCAACCTGGGCACGCACGAGGTGGACACCTTGCCCGACGGCTGGACGGTGGTGACCCGCGATGGCAAGCTCTCCAGCCACTGGGAGCACACCATCGCCGTGACGGAGGACGGACCGCAGGTCCTCACCCGGCCTTGATCGCCCTGATCGCCGCCGCCCACCTCTACCTCTTCCACTGGCCGGGACAGCCGGTGAAGGCCCTCTTCCTCCTTCCCGGCGCGGGGGAGAACGCCTGCGGCATCGCCAACATCACCTTCGGCGCCCCGGACGGCTCCTGGAGCGGCGGCAGCGGCGGCGAGAAGGCCGACTGCAAGTTCCGCCAGTCGGTGCAACCGGGGCCGCTGTTGCCCATCTGGGTGGACGCGGCCAAGGCCACGGGCGGCGCGGACGTCGAGGTGGCCTGGACGCTCCAGGGAGGCGGCGCGAAAGGCGAGGGCCATTCGCTCACCCTCAAGGCCGAGGCCATCGCCTCCGAGACCCTGAAGACCTCGGCCGCCGGCCTGACCGCCAAGGCCACCAAGGTGAAGGACAGCGTGCGGGTGGAGCTGAAGAACGGCAGCTCCGATCCCATCCTCCTGGGCGACGCCGTCGCCGCCCGCTCCCGCCCCGAGGACGACTGCCTGGGTGGCGGCCCCCAGGTCCTGCTCCAGCCCGGCGAGACCCTCTCCGACACCCGCCCCGGCCTGCTCTCGAAGAGCATGCAGATCTGGGCGGCAGCCTTCACCGGACCGAAGCAATGCCGCTGGATCGAAGTCGTCCGCCACTGAGACCTCACCACCTCTGCTCGCGCTCCCGCCCTCCCGGGTCCCAGCGGAACGTCAGTCCCGCGGCCACGTTCCAGACGCTGTCGTTCTGGTAGCGGACCGAGACGGTGGGCGAGACGTAGCGGGTGAGCTTCCCCTCCAGGTCCAGCGCCAGCCCTTGCGCGCTCGCACCGAGGTTGGCGTTGATCCAGCGGCTGGAATGCCCCAGGCCCACGGTGAGGTCGCCCTGGTCCACCGCGTAGCGGTTGGCCATGAGGGTGCCGAAGGCGTGGATCTCGGGAAGGCCCAGCCAGAGCGTCGCCGAGGGATAGGGATTGGTCTTCCCCTCGCGCCGCAGCCAGCCGATGCCCGCCTCGCCGCCGCCGTACTGGAAGTGCCAGCCGAGCCGGCCGGCGACGGCGTATCCGTCGCGCGCGAGGTCGGGGCCCGATCGCACGGTGCTGTTGGATCCACTCGCGTCCACCGCCACCGTCACGCCGTTCTCGGCCCGGTAGCGCACGTTGCCGGCGTAGGAGGTCTCCCCGTAGTAGGTGGGCACCGACTCGGCGCAGCCGTACGCCTTGTACCGGCCGCCGCCGAGGTTGCCGCCCACCTCCAGGCCGGGCTCCGGCCGGGCCACGAAGGCGAGCATCCACAGCCCACAGACCGCAGAACGTGCGCCCATCCGGACCCCCTTTCCCCGGGCGACCGTCCGGCCGGTCGTTCAGCCACGGACGCTACCTTGACAAGGTGCGGCGCGCCTGTTAATCACCCGCGCTCCCTTGGTTCCGGGTGGGCCCCGCCGGCGCGAGCCGAAAGTGAGGGGTGCGGAACGAAGGAAAGCGATTTTCGGGGTGTTTTCATCGGCTGGAGGAAGCCGTGAAGGTCCGCGCTTCGGTGAAGAAGATCTGCGTGAAGTGCAAGGTGATCCGGCGCAAGGGCGTCGTGCGGGTGATCTGCACCGCCAACCCCCGTCACAAGCAGCGGCAAGGGTGAGGAGCATCTAGATGGCGCGAATTGCAGGCGTTGACCTTCCCCGCGAGAAGCAGATCCAGATCTCGCTCCAGTACCTCTACGGAATCGGCAACACCACCGCGCGGAAGATCTGCGCCGCCGCCCAGCTGGACGGAACCAAGCGCACCAAGGACCTCACCGAGGACGAGATCCACCGCATCCGCGAGACGCTGGAGCAGGGCTACAAGGTGGAAGGCGACCTGCGCCGCGAGGTGAGCCTGAACATCAAGCGCCTGATGGACCTGGGCTGCTACCGCGGGCTCCGCCACCGCAAGGGCCTGCCGGTGCGCGGCCAGCGCACGCACACCAACGCCCGCACCCGCAAGGGCCCCAAGCGGGGCATCGTCCGCCGCGTCGTCAGCGCCGCCCCTCCCGCCAAGTAAGGACAGAGCGAAATGGCCGAAGAGCAGAAGCCGCCCGCAGCACCGTCCGCCCCTGCCCCCGCCGGCGCCGCCCCAGCCGGGGCCCCTGCCGCCGAGCGCAAGGGCAAGAAGAAGACGCGCAAGAACGTGCAGACGGGCATCGTCTACATCCAGAGCACGTTCAACAACACCATCATCACCATCACCGACGTTTCGGGGAACGTGATCTCCTGGTCGTCGGCGGGCGCGCGCGGGTTCAAGGGCTCGCGCAAGTCGACCCCCTTCGCCGCCCAGGTGGCCGCGGGCGACGCCGCCGCCAAGGCGATGGAGCACGGCCTGAAGAACGTCTCGGTGATGGTCAAGGGCCCCGGGGCAGGACGGGAGTCGGCGCTGCGCGCGCTGGCCGCCGCCGGCCTCAAGGTCACCCTCATCCGGGACATCACGCCCATCCCGCACAACGGCTGCCGGCCGCCCAAGCGCCGCCGCGTCTAAGGAGCACGCCCGAGATGGCCCGCTACACCGAATCCTCCTGCCGCATCTGCCGGCGCGAAAACCTCAAGATGTACCTGAAGGGCGACCGCTGCTACACGGACAAGTGCGCCATCGAGCGCCGCCCCTACCCCCCGGGCCAGCACGGCCAGGGCCGGGCCAAGTTCTCCGAATACGGCGTGCAGCTGCGCGAGAAGCAGAAGGTGAAGCGTCTCTACGGCCTCTTGGAGACGCAGTTCCGCGGCTACTACCTGCGGGGCAGCGCGGCCAAGGGCAAGACGGGCGAGAACCTGCTGCAGTTCCTCGAGCAGCGCCTGGACAACGTGGTCTTCCGCCTGGGCTTCGCCGACACCCGCGCCGAGGCCCGCCAGCTGGTGCGGCACGGCCACTTCCGGGTGAACGACCGCAAGGTGAACATCCCCAGCTTCCAGGTGAAGGTGGGGGACGTGGTGGCGGTGAAGGAGAAGTCGCGGAAGGTGGTGCGCATCAACGAGGCGCTGGAGGCGGTGGACCGCCGCGGCGTCCCGGCCTGGCTCGACCTGGACAAGGGCGGGTTCAAGGGCACGGTGAAGAGCACCCCCAGCCGCGACGACATCACCATGCCGATCCAGGAGCAGCTGATCGTCGAGCTCTACTCGAAGTAAGGCGCAGTCTGCGGCGGACGACCCGATGGCGCCCCGCAATCCGGCGGGGAGATGGGCGGCGCCGCAAGGAGAAGAACAAGTGGCAGAAGCGTTGATCGCGAAGAACTGGCGCGACCTGATCAAGCCGCGTGCTTTGCACGTCGAGCAGGACACCCTCACCGACACCTACGGCAAGTTCGTCGCCGAGCCGCTGGAGCGCGGCTTCGGCATCACCCTGGGCAACGCGATCCGGCGGGTGCTGCTCAGCTCCCTGCAGGGCGCGGCCATGACCAGCGTGCGCATCGAGGGGGTGGAGCACGAGTTCACCACCATCTCCAACGTGGCCGAGGACGTCACCGACATCATCCTCAACCTCAAGGAAGTGCTCCTGCGCATGCACACCCAGGAGGAGAAGACCATCCGGGTGGAGGTGGAGGGGCCCAAGGAAGTGAAGGCGGGCGACATCATCGTCGACCAGGACGTGGAGGTGCTCAATCCCGGGCACCACCTCTTCACGGTGGGCGAGGGCGGACGGGTACGGATGGAGATGACCTGCCGGCGGGGCCGCGGCTACGTGCCGGCGGAGCGGAACAAGGTGGTGGGCGCGCCCATCGGAGTGATGCCCATCGACTCGCTCTTCAGCCCGGTGAAGAAGGTCAACTACCAGGTGACCAACGCCCGCGTGGGCCAGGCCACCGACTACGACCGCCTCTCCCTGGAGGTGTGGACCAATGGCTCGGTCACCCCGGCCGACGCGGTGGCCTTCGCCGCCAAGATCGTCAAGGAGCAGCTCTCCATCTTCATCAACTTCGACGAGACGGAGGAGCCGGCCCCCATCGAGCTGCCCAAGAGCGAGGAGAAGCTGAACGAGAACCTCTTCCGCTCGGTGGACGAGCTGGAGCTCTCGGTCCGCTCCGCCAACTGCCTGCAGAACGCCAACATCAAGACCATCGGCGACCTGGTGCAGAAGACCGAGGCGGAGATGCTGAAGACCAAGAATTTCGGGCGGAAGTCCCTGAAAGAGATCAAGGAGATCCTGGCCGAGATGGGCCTCTCTCTGGGGATGAAGCTGGAGAACTGGCCGCCCAAGCCGCCGACGGCGCAGGCCCCGGCGCTCAAGCAGTAGAGGAGCCTTCGCCATGTCCCGCCACGCCAACACCGGCCGCAAGCTGAGCCGGAACTCCAGCCACCGCAAGGCCCTGCTCGGCAACCTGGTCCGGGCGGTGATCCTCAACGAGAGCATCCACACCACCACCCCCAAGGCGAAGGAGACGCGCAGGCTGGTGGAGCGGGTGATCACCAAGGCCCGGGAGAACACGCTCTCCGCCCGGCGGGTGGTGCACAAGACGGTGCGCGACCAGGCGGCGCTGGCCAAGCTCTTCGAGACCATCGGGCCGCGCTTCAAGGAGCGCCCGGGCGGCTACACCCGGATCATCCACGTCTCCAACCGCCTGGGCGACAACGCCCCCATGTCCATCCTCGAGCTGGTGGAGAAGTCCGAGAAGACCGAGCCGGAGAAGAAGGCCGCTCCGGAGAAGAAGTCCGAGGAGAAGAAGGAGGCCAGGGCCTCCGCGGAGAAGCCGGCGAAGCAGAGGAAGGCGAAGAAGTCCGAGCAGAAGAAGGCCGAGGAAGAGAAGAAGTAGCCTTAGTCTGCCAATCGCCCGCGAATCCGGGAGATCAGCTCCTGGTTCTCGAAAGGCTTGCGGATGAATTCCTCGGCGCCGGCGGCGAGGGCGCGTTCGACCACGTCCTTGCCGGGGCGGGCGGAGACCACGAAGACGGGGACGTCGCGGGTGCGGGGATCCTTCTTCAGCTCCCGGCAGAGATCGAGCCCGTCGCGATCGGGCATGGCGATGTCCAGCAATACGAGATTCGGGACCGCGTGCTCCAGCTTCTCCAGCGCCGCCGCCGCGCTGGTGGCCACGGTGGAGTCGATGCCCTCCAGCTCCAGCAGGGTGGCGAGGAAGGTGACGATCTCCGGGTCGTCGTCGACCACCAGCACCCGCCGCCGCAAGGAGGACTCCTCCGCTGCGCTCATTCGCGCAGCTCCGTCTCGAAGCGCCCGCGGGCGGTGTCCACCAGGATGGTCCGGGGCTCGATGTTGCGCGGCGCGTACGTCGGCTTTCCCTGCGGGTCGCGGATGGCGAACTTGTTCACCGGCAGCATCACGTGCCCGCCCGCTCCTACTTCCTCGGTGCGGAACTCGTAGATGCCGTTGAGGGTGATGGTGACGTTGCGCCAGGGCTTGCCCGAGTCGTTGCGCACGAAGATCTGCGTCATCGCCGGCAACTCCACCCGCTGCACCCGCACGTAAGCGCTGAGCACGTTGTCGGTATAAAGCTGCCCGGCCAGCGTCGCAGCCACAATCGCGAAATAGCTGCCGAGCGCGTAGGCGCGCCAGCGGGAGTGCTCCGGCCGGGCGCGGAAGTCCGCCAGGGCGCTGCCCCCGCGGCTGGCCACCTGCCCGAAGACCTTGCTGGTGACGCGGATCAGCCCCCGGGCCGCAGCCGCGAGGCCGCTGCCGATGCTCGCCCCCAGCGAACGCTTCTGCGTCTGCGACGCCGGCTGGGAGGGGGCCGGCGGTGCTGGGACATCACCCACGAATCCATCGTACCCGAGGATCCCTCGATGGCAAGGCAGCGACCGTTACGACGCCCTGTGTCAATCAGCCAAGCCGCGAGTTCCCCGGTGTTTCCCCGGCGGGGCAATCATCGGCTCCACCGGGCTGGGTCCGGCGCCCGCCAGCCTGTGCAGCTCCAGCATGGTGGCGCGGGTGCGACGCAGTAAGTCATCGCGGTCCGCCGCCGTCAGGCCACGGGTCTCGATGGGCCTCCCCACCACCACCCGGATGGGGTGGCCGTACAGGCGATAGGTGTGCTTGCGCAAGGCGTGCTGCGCGCCGTCCACCGCGACGGGAACGATGGGCACCTGCGCCTCCAGCGCCAGCATGAAGGGCCCCTTCTTGAAGGGCAGGATGGTCCCGTCCACCGACCGGGTACCCTCCGGGTAGAGGGTGACCACCGTCCCCCGCTCGCGGATCTGCCGCGCCGCCCTGGCGAGCGAGGAGATGGCCCGCTCCCGGTGGTCGCGATCCACTTCCACGTACCCGGCGAGCCGCAAGTGCCAGCCGATGAAGGGCACCTTGAACAGCTCCCTCTTGGCCGCGAAGACGAAGGGCGTGTCCTTGAGCGCCACGAAGAGGGCGAGGATGTCGAGCATGCTGTGGTGGTTGGAGAAGTAGAGAAATCCCCCTTGCGGCGGAGCTTCCAGCAGGCGCTCCACCACCACCGGGCAGCGCGCCGCCCAGAGGATGCTCGCCGCCCAGGTGCGCGCGCACCAGAGCTGCCACCGCCGCCCCGCCTGGCCGGGAACGAGGAGACCGAAGAGCGTCAGGGTGAAGAAGAAGACCGTGGCCAGCGCCGTCCAGGCCATCGCCAGCCAGAAGCGCGCGCAGGCGAGCGCATGATCCAGCTCGGCGGAGCCTTTCAGGGTGACGTCCACGAACCGCTCCTCCTCCTATCGCCAGGCGATGGCCCGAAAGGCCGGATCCTGCGCCCAGCGGGCGAACGCGGGATCGCCCCGCATCTGCGAGAGCGAGCTCTCCGTGACCTTCCGCGCCGCCTGCTCCAGCGCCTCGCCCTTCAATCCCTGCTCCGCCAGCCGGTCCCGGGCGTCGGGACCCACCCGCCCCACCGCCTGCGCCAGCGCCTCCAGCGCGGCGGGACCCTGGCCGCCCGCCGCGAACACCCGCGCCAGCCCGTAGTAGCCCTGGGGCGAGGCGGGCGCGACGGAGACCAGCCTCTGGAACGTCGCCTCCGCCTCCGTTGCCTGTCCGTCCTCCAGCAGCGCCAGCCCGTACTGGTACAACGCCGGGACGTTGTCGGACTTGAGGTGCACCGCCCGCTCGTAGTCGAGCAGCGCCGCCTTCTTGTCGCCGGCGCGCGCCGCCAGGTTGCCCCGCGAGAGCAGGAGGTAGAGGTTGGTGGGCGCCCGCTCGAGGCCCGCGCTCAGCTCCGCGCGGGCGGATGCCCAATCGCCCCGATCGCTCAGCACCCGCGCCGCGCCCACCCGGGCGGTGACCGAATCGCCGTCGACCGCCGAGGCGTCGCGATAGGCGAGGAGCGCTTCGTCCTTGCGCCCGAGATCGTAGAGGGTGTCCCCCAGCCGCTCGCGCGCCTGCGCGCTGCGCGGGGCGAGCCGGGCCGCCTCGCGGTACTCCGCCACCGCCTCCTCGGCGTGGCCGGTGTTCACCAGGACGTTCCCCCGCGCCAGGTGGGGCGCCGAGGCGTCGCTCTTGCACGCCCAGAGAAGGGCCAGCGCGAGGACCAGGTGCCGCTTCATCGCGGGCGCAGGATAGTCGACGCCCTCCACCCGCGGAAGCCGATTATGCGGGCGGCAGGGTGAGGACGAACGTCGCCCCTGCTCCTTCGCCAAGGGCGAGCGTGCCGCCGTGCGCCTGGGCGATGTCGCGGCTGGTGGCCAACCCCAGCCCGTTCCCGCCGGGGCGGGTGGTGACGAAGCGAAGGAAGATCCGCTCCCGGTTCTCCTCCGGCACCCCCGGCCCGTCGTCCGCCACCACCACCTGCGCCCGCCCCTCCGCGGTGCGGGAGGTGCCCACGCTGATGCGGGTGCGGGCGAAGTCCAGGGCGTTGAGCAGGAGGTTGAGGAGGAGCTGGCGGATGGCGAACGGGTCGGCGTCCACCCGCGGCGGCTCGCCCGCGGTCTGCTCCAGCTGCAGGTCCTTGATCCGCGCCATCGGGCGCACCATCTGCAGCGCGTCGTCCACCAACTGGTTCACGTCCTGCGGCTTGCGCGCCACCTTCTCCCCCGCCGAATAGCTGAGGAAGCTCTGCAGCTGCGCCACCGTCCGCCGCGTCTCGTTCTCCAGCTCCTTGAGGTGCCGCGTCACCCGGGGATCGGTCTGGGCGCGCTCCGCCGCCGTCCGGGCCAGCTCCGCGAACCCCAGCACCACGGTGAGCCCGTTCTTCATCTCGTGGGCGAACCCGGCGGTGAGCAGGCCCACCGTGCTGGTGCGCTGCGCGCGCTCCAGCGCCACGGAGATCTCCGCCAGCCGCCGCTGCAGCGTCCAGGCCGAGGCGACGCCGCCCGCGGCCAGCAACAGGACCGCGAGATAGAGCAGCCCGCCCAGGTTCGTCCCCTTCCAGAGCGAGACCACCAGGGCGATGGTGGAGAGGAGGAAGATGATCGGCCCCCAGTACAGCGCCGCCACCGCCACGCGCCGGGCCCGCAGCGCGGCGAGGATTCCGGGAGAGGGCGGACGCCGCTTCTGCACGCGCGCCATATAGCAGAAGTGGAATGCGGAGCGGACGCGATGCATCATGCGCCGCATGGGCCTGGAAGGGCGGCGGGTCCTCCTCTGTGTCGGCGGAGGGATCGCCGCGTACAAGTCCTGCGAGCTGGCCCGCCTGCTGGGCAAGGCGGGGGCGCAGGTCCGCGTGGCGCTCACCCCGGCGGCGCAGCGCTTCGTCACCGCCATCACCTTCCAGGCGCTCACCGGGAACCCGGTGTCCACCGATCTCTTCTCCCTGGAGCAGGAGCTGGCCGCGGGGCACATCGCCCTGGCCGACTGGGCGGAACTGGCGGTGGTCGCCCCGGCCACCGCCAACCTGCTCGCCCGCCTGCGCATCGGCCAGGCGGACGACGCGGCGGCCGCCGCGCTGCTCGCCATCGATCCCCGGCACTGGCTGCTCGCCCCGGCGATGAACGAGAAGATGTGGGCCAGCCCGGCCGTGCAGGAGAACGTCCGGGTGCTGCGGGAGCGGGGGGCGCGCAGCGTGGGGCCGGAGGTGGGGGAGATGGCCGAGCGCAGCCATGTCGGCCCGGGGAGGATGTCGGAGCCGGTGGAGATCCTCGCCGCCTGTGCCGCCGCCCTGGCCCCGCGCGACCTGGACTCGGTGCCGGTGCTGGTCACCGCCGGGCCCACCCGGGAGATGCTCGATCCCGTCCGCTTCCTCTCCAATCCTTCCTCCGGTCGCATGGGCTACGCCATCGCCGAGGCGGCGCGCGATCGGGGGGCGAAGGTGACCCTGATCTCCGGGCCGGTGTCCCTGGCCCGGCCGCCCGACGTGCGCACGGTGGACGTGATCTCCGCCGACGATCTCTCCCGGGCGGTGGACCAGAACCTCCAGGGAATGAAGGTGGTGGTGATGGCCGCCGCCGTGGCCGACCAGCGGCCCAAGGCGCGCGCCCGGCAGAAGGTGAAGAAGCAGCCGGGGGAGGAGAGCCTCACCCTGGTGCGCACGCCGGACATCCTGGCGGGGCTGGGGGCGCGGGCCAGCCGGCCCCTGCTGGTGGGATTCGCCGCCGAGACGGAGAACGTGGAGGCGAACGCGCGGGAGAAGCTGCAGCGCAAGAACCTCGACCTGATCGTCGCCAACGACGTGGCCCAGGCCTTCGGCAAGGAGACCAACCAGGTGCTGGTCCTGGGCAAGGACGGGGCCCGCCGCCAGGTCCAGGGATCGAAGCTGGTGGTGGCCCATGCCATCCTGGACATGGTCCGGGAGCGTTTGCCCGGCTAGACTGACGCCATGAGCGAGCTGGTCGACGAGGTCCGTGCCTGGCTCGCCTGGGCGCAGGACAGCGGGCTGAAGAACCTGGCGGGCGCGGAACGGCGGCCCGAGCCGGCGAACCGGCCGGCGGAGGCGGAGCCGAAGGTGAAGCTGGAGGTGCTGGAGTCGGTGCGCAAGGAGCTGGGCGACTGCACCCGCTGCAAGCTGCACCGCACCCGCACCAACATCGTCTTCGGCGTGGGCGACCCCGAGGCCCGGCTGATGTTCGTGGGGGAGGGGCCGGGGGAGGACGAAGACCTGAAAGGCTACCCGTTCGTGGGCAAGGCCGGGCAGCTCCTGACGAAGATGATCGAGGCCATGGGCCTGCGCCGCGAGGACGTCTACATCTGCAACACGGTGAAGTGCCGCCCGCCCAACAACCGCAATCCCGAGCCCGACGAGCTGGCCGCCTGCGAGCCCTTCCTCAAGGGCCAGCTGGCGGCGGTGAAGCCCGAGGTGATCGTCACCCTGGGCAAGTTCGCCGCCCAGTCGCTTTTGCGCGAGCAGACGCCCATCACCCGGCTGCGCGGCCAATGGCGCGAATACCAGGGCATCCCCCTGATGCCCACCTTCCATCCCGCGTACCTGCTCCGCAGCCCGCAGGAGAAGGGCAAGGTCTGGGAGGATCTGAAGCAGGTGATGAAGAGGCTCGATCTCCCGCTCGCGAAAGGAGGAGCGTCGTGATCCTCGCCATCCTTCTGGCCGCCTCCGCGGGGCCGGTGGTGCACTACGCGGAGCTGAAGGGGTCGGTCGATCCCGGCTCCGGCGACTTCCTCATCGGCGCCATCCGCGACGCCGAGGACAAGGGCGCCGAGGCGCTGGTGGTGCGGCTGGACACGCCCGGCGGCGCGCTGAACAGCACCCGCGACATCGTGCAGGCCGAGCTGAGCGCCAAGGTGCCTATCGTCTTCTGGGTGGGGCCTCCCGGGGCCCGGGCCGGGTCGGCCGGCGTCTTCCTCACCCTGGCCGCCCACGTGGCCGCCATGGCTCCTTCGACCAGCATCGGCGCCGCCCACCCGGTGGAGCTGGGCGGCGGCGGGGAGGAGAAGAAGGACGAGAAGAACACCATGGTGCAGAAGCTGGAGAACGACACCGCCTCCTTCGTCAAGGGCATCGCCGAGCGCCGCTCGCGCAACGTGGAGTGGGCGGAGAAGGCGGTGCGGGAGAGCGAGAGCGTCACCTCCTCCAGGGCGCTGGAGCTGCACGTCATCGACCTGATCGCCGAGGACGTTCCCGAGCTCTTGCGCAAGATCGACGGGCGCAAGGTGGACCTGGGAGGGGGAGAGCGGCGCACGCTGCACACGGCGAGCGCCGAGGTGCGCAACGTCTCCTGGGCGGTGAAGGACCAGGTGCTGCACTGGCTGGCCAGCCCGGAGATCCTCTACCTCATCGCCATGCTCGGGGTGATCGGCGTCATGCTCGAGCTCTTCCACCCCGGCACCGTCGTCCCCGGGGTGGTGGGAGGCATCTGCCTGGTGATCGCCGGCATCGGCTTGCAGATGCTGCCCATCAACGCCGGCGCGCTCCTCCTCATCATCCTGGGGATCGCCTTCTTCGTCGCCGAGATGTACGTGGGCGGCCACGGGGGATTCGTGGCGGCGGGCCTGGTGTGCGTGGTGATCGGCTCCTTGCTCCTGGTCGGGCACGTCGACAAGGGCTTCTACGCGGACTCCGACTTCGGCATCGGCTGGCGGATCGTGGCCCCGGTGGGCGCGGCGATGGCGGTGATCGCCGGCACGCTGGCCTGGAAGCTCTCCTCCAGCGCGCGGCAGCCGCTGATCACCGGCGGCTACTCGCTGATCGGCGAGGTGGGAGAGATGCGCGACGAAGCCACCCTGCTGGTCAGCGGCGAGCTGTGGAAGGCCCACAGCGCCCAGCCGCTCGCAGCGGGCACCCGCGCCCGCGTGCTGGCGGTGCACGGTCTCACCCTGGAAGTGGCGCCCGAGGGCGCCGCACTGACAAAGGCAACCACATGATCTACTGGGTCTTCGTCATTCCCGTCCTGTTCTGGGTCGTCTCCGGCCTGCGCGTGATCCAGGAGTACGAGTCGGGCGTCATCTTCCGCCTGGGCCGC
>Ga0335085_10011795_pt1 | contig 12933 bp, 12 predicted proteins | sample Lox_Sample_45_FD_206712 | JGI IMG/M metagenome (GOLD analysis project Ga0335085, IMG submission 206712) | Soil microbial communities from Loxahatchee National Wildlife Refuge, Florida, United States - Lox_Sample_4.5 | ecosystem: Environmental > Terrestrial > Soil > Wetlands | place: USA...
TTGTAGCCGACTGATTGCTTTGGTTGCGGGGCCGGGATTTGAACCCGGGACCTTTGGGTTATGAGCCGACAGAGGAAAGTAGTTTCAACAACTTACAAGACGCGGGTGGCTCTGTAAGTCCTTGTAAGGAACACCTGAGAATCCTTATTGGACAGTTAACGGACAGGGATGCCGGGTCCAATGGCACTCGGGGATGAGCATTCGACAGGCCGCAGTTCCTCGACGCTGACCTACGCCGAAGGCTTAGGGATGGCGCCTCTTTGGAAAACCAAGTCGTTCTTACGCAAGGTCGACTGTTGCAACAAATCCGCATCAGTCCTCGATCCTTGCCGGCAAGGCCGCCTCGCGAAAGACGCGTGCACGGCTAACAGTTTCATGCTACATTGAGATTGTGAAGCGCCTGCTTCAGTTTCGATCGTCACTACGACTCCGTCGATCCCGACTGAGTTACTGAACCTCCATCCAAATTTCAATCTAATTAACCAGGCCCGTGGCGGAACTGGCATACGCAGCTGCCTCAAGAGCAGCCTCTTTGTGGGTTCAACTCCCACCGGGCCTACCAGAATTCTGTCGTTCTTTGACAATTCGCGGAGAGTGGGCCGGACGGTAAGGCACTTGTCTGCTAAACAAGGGTTCTCGCAAGAGGCTAGAGGGTTCAACTCCCGTACTCTCCGCCATGCGGAAGGTACCGCTGAATGGTCGGCAACTGGTCCTGAAAACCAGGGCATCGTGATCAGCGATGGGCGTTCGATTCGTCTACCTTCCGCCAAGTTTGCAGAGGTGCGTGAGCCCGGCTGAAACGGACCGGCTGTAACCCGGTTTCCCCGGAGTGGGACGCGGAGGTTCGAATCCTCCCCTGTGCACCAGAGTGCCAGCGTGTGCGAATTGGCATAGCAGCCTGTCTTAGAAACAGGTGTTTGAGAGTTCGAATCTCTCCGCTGGCACCAACTCCTCTTCGCTCCAAAGCGTTCGCGTCGCGATGCGGCCTAAAACTACAGTCTCGGGTCAACCGGTTCGCTTTCCAGCGCAAGCACTCCAAATACACACTCATGAACTCGGCGCAGTGGTTCCTGGTGAACAAACCGCTCCAGCGCCTCCAATCCCAAAGCAAACTCCCGGATTGCGAGAGACCGCTTTGCACCGAGACCTCTGCTCTTTAGCCGCAGCAAGTTTTCGGGAAGGGTGTATTCGGGGCCATAGATTATCCGCAGGTATTCTCGTCCGCGGACTTTCACAGCGGGTTGTACCAATCCCTTCCGGCCCTTAGCTACAAACTCCAGAGGTTTTACGACCATGCCTTCTCCGCCTGTTGCCGTCAGTTCCTCCCACCATCTGATTCCTTTCTCCTGTTCGGCCTTGTCGGTAGGATCCACGACCTGAAATGGTGTCGCGAGCAGTAGACCAGGATCGGCCTGACAGATTCGCGCAAGTGTTTCCATGTGCCATATATGATCTTTCGCGGTGTGAACTGCGCCCTCGCTGGCAAGAAGGTGAAACGGCGCCAGTTTCAGGTCGGCCAATGACTGCACTTTCCAGCAGTATCGCTGGTATGCCTCGACATAGAGATTGGCGGCCTCATAGCGCTGTTGGTATTGTTCCGCCAACGCTGTTACCCCCGGATTATCCGCAACGCCTCGCAACGCCGTGATTGCCGCGGGCAAGGCCGCTCGGGCCGCAGCCCCGGTTGGAGCGTATTGCTGGCGCAACAACTCTTGTGCCTTGGCTGACCACGGCAACAATTCACAGTCCAGGCACACCCAGTCAGTCTTCAGGTCGCCCCAGATGGATGCCATTTCCACGGCATTACGGAGCCGCTCAAGGAATTGTGATTCGAGCGCCGCGTCGTTGAAGAACCGGCGTCCTGTTCGCGTGTAACAGACCCCGGCCTCTCCTTCCATAATTCCAAACCGTTTGCGCGCAGCGTCGGCGTCACGACAAACAATCAATACCGCCCGCGATCCCATGTGTTTCTGTTCGCAAACAAGCTTGTGCACGCCCTCGTGCAGGTAGTACGCAAAGGCCTCTTCAGGATGTTCGAGCAGTCCGTCGCATTTACTGGTTTCGCATGGGGACATCGTGGGCGGCAGATAGATCAGCCACTTTGGATTCACCGCGAATCGGCTCATGACCTCCAAAGCTGTGATCGCATTCTCTTCTCGAATCGTGATGTTGCGGTGCAAGCGCGTGTTGATGATCCGCTTGCCGATGACATCCTCGATGTCGAGCAATTCATCCAGTTGCTGCTGGGCAGTGAGCGCTGGTGCTGTTTCTTCCTGAGTCAAGAACGGCCTGGCCGACTCGTAATAGGTTCGGAGAGCGGGAACCGAAAGCAGTTCGCGTTCGGGATAGCGAAGGGCAGTCAGTTTTCCGCCGAACACGCATCCGGTATCTATGTTGATCGTGCGGTTCAGCCATTCCGGCTCGGCAACCGGCGTATGCCCATAAACCACCATCGCTTTCCCACGATACTCAGCCGCCCAGTTGTAACGCACTGGCAGTCCGTATTCGTCGGTCTCTCCGGTGGTTTCTCCGTAGAGCGCAAAGTCGCGCACTTTCCCAGAGCCTCGTCCCTGCATCTCTTCCTTCATGCCGGCGTGTGCCACGACGAGTTTCCCTTCATCGAAAACGTAGTGGCTGACTAGATTGTCGAGAAACTTGATGACGGCCTGCTTGAATTCAGGGGATTCCTTATCGAGTTGCGCAACGGAGTCGGCCAATCCATGCGTCAACTGCACATCGCGGCCCTTCAGTTTCCGCATCAGCTTCATGTCATGATTTCCAGGAACGCACAACGCCGTGCCGTCTTCAACCATTTTCATGACCAGGCGCAGTACCTCTGGAATCTTGGGTCCGCGGTCAACCAAATCACCAACGAAGATCGCTCTACGACCATCTGGCGGAGTCGCACTTGGTGCTGTCGGTCCTTCGTTGATCTGATAACCGAGCTGAACGAGCAAAGCAGTCAACTCTTCGTAGCAACCGTGCACGTCCCCGATGATGTCGAACGGCCCATGCTCGTGTTTCAGGTTATTCCAAAGCGGCTGTCGCACGATCGTGACCGAGGAGACCTCCTCTGGACTCGACAGCACGAAGACATGACGGAAGCCTTCGCGTTCAAGTCCCCGAAGCGAGCGCCGAAGTTGCTGGGACTGGTTTCTGATGACGTGAGGGCCGAACTGGCGGTCGGGCCGACTCTGATTACGTTCATGGCAGAGTTTTTCGGGCATGTTCAGAACAATCGCCACCGGCAAAACATGAAACTCGCGAGCAAGCGCCACTAGCGGCTTGCGCGCTTCAGGCTGTACGTTTGTCGCGTCAACCACGGTCAGGCGGCCAGCCGCAAGCCTCTTGCGAGCGACGAAGTGCAAGACATCGAATGCATCGTTCGTGGCCTCTTGGGAATTCTCGTCGTCTGACACAAGGCCGCGACAGAAGTCTGAAGAGAGAACCTCTGTAGATTTGAAGTGCTCCCGAGCGAAACTCGACTTGCCGCATCCGGAAGGACCAATAAGAACCACCAGGGAGAGTTCAGGAATTGTTACGTTCACAAACTGAAGACCCCCATTTGCGTGGGTGCGCCGACCTGGGGATCTTCTTCTCCTACGGGCAGAAACCTTGCTGTGTACCCAAAGCGTTCAGAAACTCGGCGTGACCACTGTTGGAATTGCTCCCGGGTCCACTCGAAGCGGTGGTCTTTGTGACGGAACTTTCCCGCTGGCAAAGTCTCGAATTTCACGTTGTACTCACAGTTCGGAGTGGTCACGACAATCGTCTTCGGGCGCGCCGCCTCGAAAAGCACGCGCTCGAATGCGGCCAGCCGGGGTGCATCCAGATGCTCGATAACTTCCACGACAGTGGCGGCATCGTAGCCAGCCAAGCGCTTGTCGCGATACATCAGCGAACCATGTATCAATTTCAGCCGCTCCTTCTGTTTCGCAGGCATCCGGTCGAGCCGCAGACGCTGGCTCGCAATCTCAAGACTTCGGTACGAAACATCCATACCCACGATCTCTGTCAGTGACTTCTCATCCAACAGGGCCCGCAGGAGTTTTCCTTCTCCGCAGCCCAGGTCTAGGACGCGCTTCGCCTCGACGGATCGGAGCACAGCAACTACTGCTCCCATACGCTGCTGCCACAGGCGAATCGGCTCCTCCATTTTCGTTTCTTCTTCAGAGTGAGCTTCTTCCGTTGCGTCAGGATCGGGGTTGTCTTCCTCCGCGAGTCTGGCGAGCGCCTCTCGTGCCAATTGCCTCTGCCACGGCAGATATCGCTTTACGATCGCCTCTTTGTGTGGATGCGACGCCAACCAGCCTTCCCCTTTACGCAAGAGTTTCTCAACCTCGTCCTTGCCAATCCAGTAGTGCTTCTCCGCGTCGAGCACCGGGATCAGCACGTAAAGATGATTCAACATGTCCTGCAAGCGGAACGTTCCCGCCAAGGTCACTGAGTAGTATGGTCCCTCACCCCACTCTGGAAATTTCTCGTCAAGCGGGTGATGTTCGACAGACATGCTGTACCCCAGAGGCTCGAATAGCTCGCGGATCAAACCCTCACCGGCCCGGCAGGCTACAACCGTCAGGTTTGCAGTCAACGGGATCGCCTGGTCTGCCAGTTCTTGTCTCCCCTTGCTGCGGCCAGACATGGCCGTCCCGAAAGCGCGACCCATCGCGACGCTAAGGAAGGAAGAGAGTACGTAGGGCCGGTCATTCACATACTGATCCAGAGTCCCGCCCTCAGGCTGACCCCGCTTGCCGCGAACCAGTCCAACCGGATCGACGTCGAGCAGCAAGGCAGCCGCGCATCGATCCGAGCTCGCTTCCGAGTAGAAAACATGCGCTTTCCCAAACGACAGCTCGAACGAATGCAACTTCGCCGGGTTCTTGTGGAGTAGGTAGCCCAAGTCCGTCGCTGGGTTGTGCGTAGTTGTGAGCGTCAAAAGCATGGTCGAATTATACGAGTCCGTAATCTTGAGCTTTGCTGCACACGTCGTGCCTCGAAAGCACGCCGTTCCTTTCTTGCAGCCGGCAGTCACACTTTGGTCGGCCTTAGCAGACGATTTTCGAACTTTTGCGCTTGGCGGGACAGACCGTCAGTCGGAATTACTTGTGTAATGGCGATTTCTCAACAGCTACAAGGCATTGTCTCGCGGACAGTCGTTGTAAACTGATCCGCGTCGTCAGGAGATCGATATGAAGAACACGGCTCTTTTCTGTTTGGGTTTGCTTCTGACATTTGGTGCGATGCTCGCGGCCCAAACACCCGGGCCGTGCATCGGACGAATCTCAAATGCCGCATTTGTAAACTGGCCGCAGTTTCACTCGGATGTCTGCCATACAGGCTACAACGCAAGTGAGTTTATTCTGAGCCCCGCAAACGTTGGAAACCTCGTTCTCGACTGGAAGTACAACACAGGGATTGAAGTCGACCTTGCCTCGCCCACGGTGGCAAATGGAGTGGTGTACATCAGTGACGAAATCAAAGGCGTCTCTGCGCTGAACGCCTCGACCGGCGCCAAGCTCTGGAGTTTCCCTATCGCGGGCGACGGTGAGTCGGCACCCGCGGTGGCAAATGGAGTGGTCTATTTTGGTGGCGGCAACAATCTCTATGCGCTGAACGCCACAACCGGTGCTCCGCTATGGATCGTATCGTTTCCCGGCTACACGTTTTACTCCCCTACGGTAGCCAATGGCGTGGTGTATATCGGTTCCGAGGACCACAACATCTATGCATTGAATGCCTCGAACGGCAATCAACTGTGGCACTACACGACTGGCGGCTTGCTAGTTTCATCGCCCGCAGTAGCCAATGGAGTAGTTTATGTCAGCTCCTACGACAAGAGCATCTACGCGCTGAATGCCTCGACCGGTGCCAAGCTGTGGAGTTTCGCTACGGGCGGCGAGTTGGCTTCTTCGCCCGCCGTTGCCAACGGAGTGGTCTACGTTGGCTCACGGGACCACAACGTCTATGCGCTGAACGCCACGACGGGGGCCATGCTGTGGAGTTTCGAGACTAGCTACTTCGAGGTGAATTCCACTCCTGCGGTAGCGAATGGGGTGGTCTATGTCGGCTCCAACGACGGCTACGTCTATGCGTTAGACGCTGCCACCGGCACAAAGCTGTGGGGCTCCAATATCGGTGCGAGTGTGGAATCCTCCCCCGCAGTGGCCAACGGAGTGGTGTACCTCGGCGCCTACGACTTCAAAGTTCATGCGCTGAGCGCCTCGACTGGCGATGAACTCTGGAGCTTCACCACCGGAACCACTGTGCGCTCCTCGCCCGCTGTGGCCAATGGTGTGGTCTACATCGGCTCCGGCGATGGGTATCTCTACGCCTTCCATCTGCTGGGCCAATAGAAGACAACTGTTGCTAACAGGTAGCGCTCATTGTTCCACCAGCGTCAATGAGTGTAACGGCGATGTTACGCCAGCTACAGGGCGATATTCGGCGCAAGTCGCTGTAGACTGTTCCGGGTAAGCCTTCTTCGCAAGTGCCCGCGTAGGGAGATTGATATGAAGACCGCAGCACTCTGCTGTTTGAGCCTGCCCCTTATATTCGGTACGATGCTCACGGCCCAAGCGCCCGGCCCGTGCCTCGGAGTATCGAAAACCACGTACGTAAACTGGCCACAGTTTCACTCTGACCTCTGCCACACAGGTTACAACGCAAGCGAGTCTATCCTGAGCCCCGCCACGGTGGGAAACATGGTTATAGATTGGACGTACAGAAGCGGGGATGATGGCTATTCGTCGCCAGTGGTAGCGAACGGTATCCTCTATTTCGGAACCGATTATGGCAACGTCTATGCGCTGAACGCCGCGACCGGCGCTGTTCTCTGGAACTACGCGGCCATCTACCCTGTGGTGTCCGCGCCTGCGGTAGTGAATGGCGTGGTCTATGTTGCTTCCTATTTCGACGTGTACGCGTTGGACGCCGCGACCGGCACTAAGCTCTGGAGCTTTAACACCACCTACCCTGTGATCTCGTCGCCCGCAGTCGCCAACGGGATAATTTATTTCGGCTGCGACGACTACAACTTCTACGCGCTTGACGCCGCGACCGGCACTAAGTTGTGGAGTTTTACGTCCAGCGATGTGGACGGCTCGCCCGCGGTGGTAAACGGGGTAGTCTATTTCGGCTCCGCTGACAACAACGTTTATGCGCTGAATGCCGCGACCGGAGCCAAACTGTGGAGCTACAAAACCGGCGACGGTGTGTTTTCCTCGCCCGCGGTGGCAAATGGTGTTGTCTACATCGGCTCGTTCGACTACAACGTCTATGCGCTGAACGCCACCACCGGCGCTAAGCTATGGAGCTATACCGCTGAGAACTTTGTGGTCTCCTCACCAGCCGTGGCCAATGGAGTGGTCTACGTCGGCTCTGAAGGTTTCGAAGACGGCAAGATCTATGCGTTGGACGCCTCGACCGGCGCTACGCTGTGGAGCTATACCACCGGTAGATCGGTGACTTCCTCTCCCGCGGTAGCCAATGGAGTGGTCTACGTCGGCTCCGACGACGGCAATATCTACGCGCTGAATGCGGCCACAGGTGCCAAGCTGTGGAGCTACACCACCGGCAACTTCGTGCAGTCTTCGCCCGCAGTGGCGAATGGAGTGGTCTATGCTGCCTCTGACGATCACAATCTGTACGCCTTCCACCTGCCGGGCCACTGAAACGGGTCGTTGTTGTAATCAGGCGTTCTCGTAAGTTTGCGCTTTTGGTTCGCCCCCGGCGCAAACGAAACTTGTGCTATGGCGATGTTACGTCAACCATTTCTCAGTTCAGCTTGGATCAGCACAACTCGGCGATTAGAACAACTTTCGGCGTAGCACGCCTGCCAAGCCCAGCAGGCCCGAGCCCATCTGGATCCATGAGCCCGGCTCCGGAACGTTACCCTCGACGTCGATGCCGGTCACGAATTGGTCACTGTTGACGTTAACGAAACGACGGGTGACCTCAATCTCCAGCGTATTGCTGCCGTTAAGGAGGACCTCGCCCTCGGTGAAGGACCCAACGACGAGTTCCCCGTTGCCGATAAATCCGATGTCGTACTGGGCGATCTGAACTCCATTCAGAATCATCGTGAACTCACCGCCCTCGAGGTCATAGTTGCCTGCGCCCCTGGCGGCGAAATCCATGTGGATCAGCGCATTACCTCCAGAACTCTGGAAGGTCTGGGTGAGGGTGCCGCCTTCCTCAAGTCCCGTGAAGTTGACCTCGCCGACACTTCCTACAGCAGCCTTTCCGTCACCCGCGGGCCATCCCGTCACCTCTGGAAATCCCTGGCCCCATGTTCCGTTGGATGTTGTACTGATCGTCCAGCCAGTAAAGTCGCCTGTCTGGAAGCTTCCGTTTTGAATCAAATTAGTAGCGCCTACCTGCGCGGCAGCAAAGGCGATCGAGGCAAGCCCGACGATACGGAGGACGTTCTTCATAGTGCAGCCTTTCTGCAGAGACTCCGAAGATTACTCCTACAGGATGAGGTCCCGATGATGAACCTCTGCCCCTTGCCATTTCACGGTTTTCGTAGGCGGTCTGTCAGTGATCTTCGCCCCACAGTTAAGTGACAAGCTGCCGCTGAGTGAGAGCCTTTCCAGTTAGCGAAATGAGGCCATTACGCTCACAATCCTGCTCCGTCCTGATTACTTGTGCAATGGGGATGTTACGGCAGCTAATGGTTCTAGACTTGCAAGTCTCGGGTTTGCGCTACCTCCGGGAATATACCGCACATCCGGACTTCTCATTCTGTTGATAGAGAGACCGTCTGACGTAAGCGCTCCTGCAGAGCCGGAGCGTATTCGGGCCGAGAAATGTCCAGGTGTCCAAGTAGCCGTACCGCCCAGAGTCTGTATCTTTGTAACGTTCGGTTACCAGTGCTCCGCCGTCAAAGAAGGCCTTCACGCGTCCACCGTTTCCGTCTTCAATCCACTCGGTCGAAATCGGAAACGTACTCGACTTTTGCCTGCTGCCGCTAACGGTGCCCTGAACGCGCACGGAACCAGTTGACTGGACTATGTACAGCTCGGCGGGAGCAGTGCCGACTGCTGCGTCTCTAGCAGTCACGAGTACATATTTCCCGCTAAAATCAGGGCCAGCTAATGTGCCCTCGCTGCTTTGAGCCTGGGTTGCGCTCACCACAGCTACCGAATGCGCAAGCACTAATGCAATGACAATTTGGACAATTCCGCCCTGAATGTGCTCGCACCGCATAGGTTTCGATTTGGCGATAACAGCAATTACACTCACTATTGCTCGCCGTGCTCTTCGGTTGTGGACTGCACGAATGCTGAACACCCTGTCGCTAACCGCTTTCGGGTAATCAGCGCGTGGCCTCGCCCGAGACGGCCTGTGCGGCCGTAACTGTCAGGTGCGCGCGCAAGAGGGAATTTTGTACGGCTGCGAGGCGGGCTTCAACCGCACTGAGGTTCTCTACCGCAGCGTCAGCAGCGAAGAGGTCTTCCCATTGATCGAATCCATTGAGCGCATATGTGGGCTTGTCCGGGTGCGTTCGAAGATCGTCGCTCACGATTTGTTGCGCCAGTTGAAGAGCTCTGGGCAGTAGCTGGCGGGCCGCTTCTTTGCGCTGGAGGGCGACGTCGGCGCTTATCAAAGCCACCATCAGCTGCAGCCTGTCTAAGTCGTTCGCGTCGGAAGAGAGCCGTTCACTGCCTTCACGCAACCAGTCGTCCGCCCGAAGCCCATCGATGTGTTGATAGTGTGGAGCGAGCTGTACCAGAGCGGTGGCACGCAGAGTCGCGTCACCTATCTGTTCAGCGACGGCAAGAGCTTGCACAGGATCCGTATTAGCCATTTGCGACGAGCGGAAGACACGATGCCGGTCGAGGGCCCGGCGCATCCTCTCGTCCGAGGCGGTTCCCGTCGGTGAGGCTGCCCCGGCCATCGCTACGGGCGTGTCGACCCCAATAGCCGGTGCGTGTTGCAGGGGTGGGTGGGTGGCGACCAGCTTCTTGGCAGCCTTGCTGTCGGCAAGCTTGACCAGCGGCAGCAGGCGAAACAAGAGATAGTCGGTCTCTGAGTCGAATTGAGTATCGCCCAAAGGGGTTGTAACCGAAATCCGAAATTTGATTTGTGACGCATAGCTTACTCGGGGATGCTCCAATCCATGCAAGGCGGCGTCTAGCTCTGATCTTAGGATGGTGCGATTGGCCACATCGTGGGTTTTTAGGATGAAATCGACGAATTCCCCATTGGTGGTTATAAAACCTGGATCGCTCGCATAGAAGCGGGTTGCATCCTTCAGAATGCCGCGCGCACGCTTCGGATCGGATTTGCCTACGTCCGAAGCAATCGAGCTCATGGGGCGATAGGGGTACTGGCCGGTTTCCCCGAGGTAAGCCGCCAGACTCTGGAGCCTGTCTAAGTACGACCGACGTTTTCGGCTCCAGATGACGCTGAAAATACTCGGCACCGAGAGCGCACGCGGATCCTCGTTAAGCGGTTCACCAGGCTTGGCCTCCTGCAAAGGTGATCCCTGTTGGCGATATAGAGAGAGCGCCGTGTCGGGATCATTGATAGCCAAGACGCGGAGCGCATTCTTTTCCATCGCCAGACGATCCTCAGATGAAATCTGTTGCGCCAGGTCGAATGCCTGCCTGGACCATGCGTCGGCCCTTTGCGCATCGAGAGGCGCAGCCGCTTCCGCAGCGTGAACCAAGATCTCAATGCGCTCCGACGGAGGGAAGCCACTCGCGGCGCCTGTGGCGCCGTCAAGCAAACTGAGCACCATGGTGTTGTTAGCAGCCGGAACTTCAAAAGGTAGGTTCAGGGACCGGGCGGATCCGGGAATCGAAAGCAAAAATAGCAAGAGCAGGCGTAACATATTGTCGCGCGCTTTCACACTCGATCAGCTCAATTTGGTGGAATAGTATAGCTCTTTTGCCCCGAACTGAGTGCCGATTGTCGCTCGTGGTGTGTTCGGCTCCCGTCTGTCGTCCAAGAACTTCGCTGCTCGTCCATACTGTAAAAATCATGGCTGTTGTTATCAGGCGTTCTCGTAAGTTTGCGCTTTTGGTTCGCCCCCGGCGCAAACGAAACTTGTGCTATGGCGATTTATCGCCAGTTATCCCCGCCTTTCAGTAAGTATTTCTACCCGCCGCTAGCGCCGTTCTTGGAACGACAGGGCGTAGACCGATGCCGCGCCAGCAGTAGCCGCCAGCATGTAGAGAATCCAATCGGCGTGAGTATTATACGCAGAACACCAGAGCACCACGCTAAGGACATAAAGCCCTGCCCCGCAGAGTGTCCGAACCCAATGTCGCACAGGGCTGTCTTTGTCAGCGAACAGCGATAGGAAGTACACAGGAACAGTGATAATCAAAAAATTGGCGAGGTATACGGCCGAGAGCGCAAGACCAAAGACTAAGAAAGCTCCAAATGGGCCGATCTCGGATTGGATGCGATGGGGAAGAAGGAATTCGTAGCCTGCAAGGATCACGAGCATCGCAACCCAGCCTACGAACGCGCTGCGCACAAGCACCAGAACTCTTTGTGTTGTGCTCATGGCTCCAAGCTACTATTTAGTACCATTCCTGTTCTGACAGTCTGTGATTACTGTTGATAACAGGCGATTACGCTCACCATCGTAAGCCGCCCCACGCCAGAGTCCAAGTTGCATTTCCTGCTTGCGTGCCGTACTCCCGATGCTGCGGAACAGGGAGACCGTTAGCCATGCGCAAGAAATGCAAACCGAATTATCATCGGAGGGTCCTACGGTTGCCAGACTTGGACCACTCGAAACTGGCAGTCCTCAATAGCCTCACGTCACCGGCCTCACGGCGTGTCTACGAGTATGCCATCGATCAGTTCATCGCTTGGTACTGCTCGGAGCCGCGTCTTGCGTTCAATCGCATCGTAGTCGTGCGTTATCGCATGCATCTGGAATCCCGCGGCCTAGCCGCGAATACGATCAACCAGCCAACTGGCAGCCGTGCGTCGTCTGGCACACGAAGCCGCCGATTCCGGCTTGCTAAGTCCTGAGCTGGCGGCTGGAATCAGCCGTGTAAAGGGCGTCAAGCAGCTCGGGTTTCGCTCCGGCAACTGGTTGACGGTCGAGCAATGCTCGGAAGTTCTCAAACATGCCGCCGGCAGGAGCCTTCGTGCGGCGCGCGACTACGCCATGCTTGCCATGCTGTTCGGTTGCGGCCTGCGCAGATCCGAGTTGGTTGGCCTCGAACTCGACGAAGTTCAGATGCGCCAGGGGCATTGGGCAATCGTGGATCTGATCGGCAAGGGCGGCCATATCCGTACGGTGCCAATCCCAGCTTGGGTCAAGGTTGCGCTGGATCAATGGGCCGCACAAGCTGGTATCACCCAGGGCAGGATATTTCGAGCAGTCAGCAGAACGGGAAAGCTGTGGGGTAGAGGAGTCTCCCAGAACGTTGTCTGGTATGTCGTGAAAACATGCTGTGAGCGTGCGGGACTACAGCATATTGCTCCGCACGACTTGCGCAGGACTTGTGCCAAGCTGTGTCACAGCAGTGGTGGTGAATTGGAGCAGATCCAGTTCTTGTTGGGACACGCGTCGGTGCAAACTACAGAACGCTATCTCGGTTGCAAACAGAACCTCGGAAATCCGGTGAATGATCTGTTTGACCTCGGAGCCGAGTCCACGCCAAAAGCATCGAATCCTCCATTCACAGCTTCGAGTTCGGTAGAAACAGCGCGGGAACGAGCGGTACAATGCGCGCACGGAGGATCTAGAGATGACGATCCTATCCTCTTCTGCCGGCCCAGACAGCCACATGAGGGACAGCGAACTGAGGTGGTCCAAGTCGGAACGGACGATTGCCCGGAGAGCCTTCGATCATGCTCTAAAGCAGGAACTGCAGGAGGTGATCCAGCGCGCGAAACAGATGGCCACTGCAGTCAGGGAGCCATCAGACTTATGGGAACTGGAGGGTTATCTGACGCAATGCC
>Ga0335085_10011796_pt1 | contig 12932 bp, 8 predicted proteins | sample Lox_Sample_45_FD_206712 | JGI IMG/M metagenome (GOLD analysis project Ga0335085, IMG submission 206712) | Soil microbial communities from Loxahatchee National Wildlife Refuge, Florida, United States - Lox_Sample_4.5 | ecosystem: Environmental > Terrestrial > Soil > Wetlands | place: USA: Florida...
ATCGGGGCTGTTGCCATGGTTCGCCAAGGCGAACCAATATGTGCCGGCAGGTAGAACCCTGCTGCCGGGAATCTGGATCGGTTGATTAAAAGTGAGCCGGGTCATCTGATCGAAATCATCCGCACGCGCCGTCGGGCTGAATAAAACCAACGCGAAAAGAACAGCGAGGAATGTTCCTGCAATTTTGATTGCTTTCATGTTCCTCTCCTTTCTACATAATTAGACGGGTGGAAGAGGCGCAGAGATGTTCAAAGAAATGGCTTTTTTACTCGAGCCGAAAAGTGTCCCGCAATGCTTCATTCTGAAGGCTTTCCATTCACCCTAGATTCTGCTTAAGGCATCTAAGACGCGGTTCTCCTCTAGTTCCGGCAAACACATTTTCGTAATGCTCCCCAGGAAATATAGCTTCATGATTAGCTAGCGACTGGCCATTTGGTTGGCGAGGGCGGAGCTTGCCTGATTCGTTTCTCGTTACGACGAGAGCGCCTGCAGGAGAGACGCGCGGAGGCGTTCTTGGTGCTCGGAGGTGAGTTTTCCGCCGGTGGTGGTGAGATAAAAAACGTCGATGGCGGTTTGGCCTTCGGTATCGATCAGGGCAATGTCGATGTTGCAACTCTGGTCGGAGAAAACCGAACTGATGCGGTACAGCAAGCCGGGCTGGTCCTGCGTGACGATCTCGATCAACGTGCTGTGCGCGGAACATTCGTTGTCGAATTGAATTTGCGGCGTGCTGGCGATTTTGCCGGGCCGTTCCTTCTCCACTTCCAAGCGCTCGCGGACCATGCGCTTCAAATCGCGCTTCCCGGAAAGCACGTCGTGCACCGTGGTCTTGAAGCGCTCCCATGCCGGCAGATTCATCTCCAGCGTGCGAAAACGGTCGGTAAACGAAAATGTGTCCACGACCGTGCCGCCGGCATTCGAGAACGCGCCAGCCTTGCCAATATTCATGCCGCAGGCGGCGAGCGCCCCGGCGACAGTGGCAAAGAGGCGCGGACGGTCTTTTGTCACCACCGTCAGCTCGTACCAGTGGCGACTGCGCTTGAGCGCGAGTTGCACCGAATCCTGGCCAAGGCGCGTCGCCATCTCAAAGTGCCGGAGGATTTCGTCGACGGGATGCGTGCGCAGATACCTGCGCGGCAAGCCTTCAAGAAACGTCTGTAGTTTTGCTCCTGCCGCCGCGGCGAGCGAGCGGAGATGGTTCAGCACTTCGTCGTTCGCATCTCCGTGTACGCGCTCATCGACGCTGCGGCTGAAATAATTCGCCGCGCCGATATAAAGCTGCCAGAGATCCTCCGCCTTCCACGGCGTGAGTGTTTCGGGATTGACGGCTCGCAGGTCCGCGTAAGTGAACAGGCACAACATCTTCAGATGCTCCGGCGTGCCAACGCTTTCCGCGAATTGCGCGACCGTGCGCGGATCGAAAATGTCCCGGCGCAGCGCCGACCCCATATCGAGATGGTGCTCGATGAGAAAGAGCACGGTCTTGCGGTCAACCTCAGGAAGCTGGAAGCGATCGAGGCACGCGCCAGCAATCTCCAGACTGGCCGGAATGTGTTCCTGGAGCGTGACGGCCTTCCCGGTGTCGTGCAACAGAATGGCAAGGTAGAGCAACTCCGGCTGGTCGAGCTCGCCGAGGATCCCGGCGTAACGCTCGTCCCATTTCGATTTGGACTGTTGTAGAGCATGCAAATTTTCGATGGCCTGGAGCGTGTGTTCATCTACGGTAAAGCGGTGGGAAACGTCGCGCACCGCGAGCGAATCGATACCTTGCAGCTCCGGCAAAAACAAGGTGAGCAGGTGGAGCGAATGCATCGCGCGCAAGGCGTCGGCTGCGTGCAGCTCGGGCAAAATATCTTCGAGAAACTCCCACAGATCGCTGCCTCCTGGAAGTTGGCCGGCTAACTGCGGCCTCGCCTGCTCCAATTGGTGCTCAGCGGTGGGACTCAGTTTGAAACCGCGCCGGGCAATCAGGCGGAAGGTGCGAAAGAAAAGGCCCGGGTCAAACAGATTCCCGGACTTCTGAAAGAAAATCAGCCCGTCGATGACGGAAAAATCTTCGTCGGAAAAGCCGGTTCGCCAAGTTTCGAGCTGCCTGTAAAAGAGCGACTGGGCCGCGGGCATTTCTTCGAGGAGCTGCCCGGAAATATGTTCGACGGCCCGCACGTGCGCAAAATAGAAGCGCATCCAGCTGGTGGCGTCTCTCACCTCGGCACTGCCAGCCCCGATGCGTTCGGCGGCGGCATCATGCTGCGCGTCCCAAGTCAAAAGATTGTGATCGCGCTTGTACCGGAAGTGGAGGAAGCAGCGCACGGACGCAATGAAAGACAGCGCGGAGTCCATCGTCGTTTGGATCGCGGGAGAGAAATATTTTCCTCGTTCGGGCCAGCCGCGGCGCTCTTCCATGGCGGATAGGACGGCGAGCCAGCGCGCCACCACGTAGTCTTGAAAGCCGCCCGGACCATCCTTAACGTTTGGCTCGAGGTGAAACACGGTATTCGCGAACCTGCGATGGCGGCCCCGCGTCATCTCCGCGAGCCGCTCCACGAGCGCTTGGGATTCCCGGATCGTGCCTTCTGGAATCAGGCGGTCCCGAAAGTGTTCAAAGAGCTTTTCATCGCCTTCGAGAAATCGACAATCCAGAAGGGAAAGCATCTTCTCCGCGTTATCGGGATGAAACAGGATGAGCTCGGGAAGGATCTCGGTGGCGGCATTGCATTTCAGTCCGATTTCGCTCAGGCCTTGCGAGATTTGCTGCAGCGGGCTGCTGAATTTCTCCGCCAGGTCGCCCGTTGCGGCAAGAAAGACGAGGTCAACCTCGGAATAGGGAAAAAGCATTCGCCTGCCGAAATCCCCGACCGCCAAAAAAATGAGATCCGCAGGCGCAAGGCCGTCTGGAACGACGAACTGCCGCCAAAGACGACGGACGAGGGAATCGAGCAGCGCCGACCGCTCCTGCAAATAGTTCAGGCCGTCTTTCGAGGCGTGGAAATCCTGCTGCAGGCGTGCGGATTCGGCTTCGTAAAACTCCCGCAATTCACTGCTGAGTGGGGATTGTGTGGGCATGCCTGCTTTCTCGTTCGTCGCCGGCAATCGCACCCGCTAGAATGGCACGACCCCGCCCGAAAAACCAAGGGCTACCTAGAAGCGCTCCTGCAGCCCCAGAAGCTCTGCGGTCTGCGGCCCCCTGGGGGCCCGCCGTGATAAGAGTCGGAAGGATTGCGCTTCTGCGGCGTGGCACTCGACACTCCCACGCGAACGCACGCCAAGATTCTTCAACTTGCTGTTATTACGGGACTTACTGGAATTTTGCACTGAGCAGGCGGATGCCGACGAGTGGCTTGCGAAGAGACCCATGCGGCGATTAATACAAGCGCACCCTCCTGAATGCAAAACCAAGGCACGGGATTCCTGATGGAATCCATAGATTCTTTCGTGGGCCGGTCCTGCAGCCTTCTTGCTACAGTTCCTCAATGGCGGCAGTGCCATCCAAGATGCCTCTACAGAGGCTTTTCGGCGACTACCAGACCGGGACGTTCTACGACGAAATGTTCTCGGCCCCGGATAAGCCACGCCCGCACTACGCGAAAATTTTTGAAAGACTCGCCTCGATGATGCCTTCGCAATTCGAGGAGCGCCGCCAACACGCCGATCTCTCCTTTCTCCTGCAGGGCATTACGTTTACGGTGTACAGCGACGGGCGCGGCACGGAGCGGCTTTTCCCCTTTGATCTGATTCCGCGCATCATTCCGAATTCGGAGTGGCAGCGTATCGATCGCGGGCTCGCGCAGCGCGTCGTCGCGCTGAACTTGTTCCTGCAGGATGTTTACGGCAAGCAGCGCATTTTCGCCGACCGCCAGATTCCCCGCTCGCTCGTCTATTCCTGCAAACATTTCCTTCGCGAAGTGATTGGGATCGAGGTGCCGCGCGGCATTCACACGCACATCTGCGGGATCGATCTTGTCCGCGACTCGAAAACCGGAGAATTTTGCGTCCTCGAAGACAATGTCCGCACGCCGAGCGGGATTTCGTACGTGCTCGAGAATCGCCTGGTCATGATGCGCACGTTTCCCGATGCATTTCAGGAGTACGAAGTCCTTCCCGTAAACCACTATCCGGCGGAACTGTCGCGCATCCTGCGCAGCCTGTCACCCCGCGGCGGGGACGACGCGCAAATCGTTCTGCTGACGCCCGGCATCTACAACAGCGCCTATTTCGAGCACAGCTTTCTCGCGCAGCAGATGGGCATCGAGCTCGTCGAAGGGCGCGACCTCATCACGGACGGCGGGATCGTGTACATGAAAACGATTCACGGCTTGAAACGCGTCGACGTGATCTACCGCCGCGTGGACGACGATTTTCTCGACTCGCTTACGTTCCGGCCGGATTCCGCGCTGGGTATCCCGGGCTTGATGTCCGCCTACCGCGCGGGCAATGTGGCGCTCGCGAACGCCGTCGGCAACGGCGTCGCCGATGACAAAGCCATCTACGCCTACGTTCCCGCGTTTATTCGCTACTACCTCGGCGAGGAGCCAATTTTGCGGAGCGTCGAGACGTATCTTTGCTCGCGAAAGGAAGATCTCGCTTACGTGCTCGATCATCTTCCGGAGCTTGTGGTGAAGGCCGTGGGTGAGTCGGGCGGTTACGGCATGCTGATGGGTCCGGCGGCCACGCGGGAGCGTATCGACGAGTTCAAGGAGCGCATCAAGGCCGACCCGCGAAACTACATCGCGCAGCCGGTGCTCGCTCTTTCTCGCGTGCCCTCCTACGATCCGGCTCTCGGCGCGATTGCCGGGCGCCACGTGGACCTTCGCCCCTACTGTCTCTACGACGGCGAAAAAGTCACGATCGTGCCCGGAGGATTGACACGCGTCGCGCTGCAGCAGGGATCGCTCGTGGTGAATTCGTCCCAGGGCGGAGGCAGCAAGGATACCTGGATTCTTTTCGGAGAAGACTGAAATGCTGTCGCGAATCGCGGATTCCCTGTTCTGGTTGGCTCGCTATATCGAGCGGGCGGAATACACCGCGCGGATTCTCGATGTGAATTTCCACACGGTGCTCGAGCAATCCAAGGAGCGCTATCGCCTGCACTGGGATCCTTTGATCGTCATGGCGGGCGAAGAGGAGCGGTTTCGCTCGCTATATGGCGAAGCCGATGCGCGCGCGGTTTTCGAGTTCCTCGCCTTTCGCCAGGATAATCCCAGCTCGATCGTGCAATGCATCACCAAGGCCCGCGAGAATGCTCGAACGATTCGCGATTATATTTCCCGCGAGATGTGGGAGGACATCAATAGTCTTTACTTCGCGGTGAACCGGTTCCACCCAGAGGAGGAAATGGCGGCGGGCCCGCATCGGTTCTGCGACGCCATCCGTTTCGGCAGCCACCGCTTTCACGGCGTCACCGACGCGACGCTGCCGCACGACGAAGGCTGGGAATTCCTGCGCGTTGGCTGGTTCATCGAGCGCGCGGAAATGACGGCGCGGCTCGTGGACGTGCAGTATCACATCTTGTATGACGCGCCGGAGGAAATCGGGGCCGTTGACAACCACCAATGGATGGCCGTTCTCAAATCCGTGGGGGCCTATGAGGCCTACCATCGGAAATATCATTCCTCGATCGAACCCGAGAAGGTCGCGGAAATGTTGATCATGCACCCGCTTCACCCGCGGTCCATCCGTTTCAGCATGACGGAAGTGCAATCCGGCCTGCGCGCCATTAGCGGCTCCGGGGCCGGCTCCTACGCGAATGAGGCCGAACGGCTTACAGGCAAGGTTCTCGAGCGGCTGCGCTACGACCGAATCGCAGAAATCTTTCAATTGGGCCTGCACTCTTATTTGAGCGACATGTTGCAAATGTGCCTGGCAATCGGCGAAGACATTGCCAGAAATTACTTCTACTACGCGGTGGTCTCATGAACCGGTATCACCTCGTGCATGCGACGGAGTTTCGGTATGACGGTCCGGTATCGGAAAGCTACAACGAGGTCCGCCTGCGGCCGATCCACGACGAGACACAAAGTTGTCTGTCGTTCCGGCTTCTCACCCATCCGGTCTCGCGCGGCACTTCTTACCGGGATTCGTTCGGAAATTGGGCGCATCAATTCAACATTCTTCCCAAACATCATCACCTGAAAATCGAAGCCGAGTCGGTCGTGCTGGTGCACGAAGCGCCTCTGTTGCCGTCGGGCGGGCTAAAACTCTCCGATCTGGGGGCTCGCCGCGAGGAGCTGGAAGAAGAATTCCTCGATTTCATCGTCCCGACCGCGTATGTGCCTCACGTCCCGCAACTCGACGAGCTCATCAACGCCGCAACCCGCGGCAGCGACGGGACCATCTCGGGCTTTGTCCAAGCTGCTTCCTGCTTGATTCACGAGAAGTTCAGCTACGTCAAAGGGGCAACACACGTCAATTCGTCGATCGAAGATTCTCTAGCCGTCGGTGCGGGTGTTTGTCAGGATTTCGCTCACCTTCTTCTCGGGGTGGTCCGCAAACGGGGCATACCCGCCCGCTATGTTTCCGGTTACCTCGTTCCAGCGAGTGCGGCCTCGCCCGACGCCAAATTGCAGGAAGTGATCGGCGGATCTGCTTCCCACGCCTGGGCGGAAGTCTACTTGCCGGATACGGGCTGGGTTGGCCTTGATCCGACGCTCGGCAAAGCGCTTGGACTGCAGCACGTCCGAATCGCTTATGGGCGCGACTACGGGGATGTAGCTCCCGTTAGGGGGGTATACAAGGGACACGCTGGGCAACGTCTGTCGGTCGACGTGCGCGTGTTGCCGGCCGTCGGCGATGACGGGCGTGAGCAATTGAGCGAGAACAAGGTAGCTCCGGCGGAGCTGCCTGTCATTCTGGAGCGCACACAACAACCCGCCCAACAACAGCAATAGCCGATGACTCGGCTGAATCCAAGCGGCGGGGCCGTAGCTTGGCACCGGCAAGCGCCTAAAGTGGCTGCGGATTCAGGTCTTGAATTTCTTCGTCCTTGCTTTTGCGCGCGCGCGCCTTCCAGAATGCCCGGCTGCTCTTTGGTGATTCATCCGAACCAGCGACATGATTCTCCTCAGTTCGCGCTCGAGAGATGCCTCGATGGCATGGGATTGGCGCTCCCCACGCGCGACGCGGCTCACATACGAGGGATCGACCTTGAGTTGCCGGGCTACGCGTCCGTAGAGGCCTCGGATTAATGACGCCAAGTTGGTTGGAGTTGATTTGCTTCGGCTTTTTGCACGGCGCATTAGGCTCCTTAGAACAGGCAGCTGGAATTGGAGTAGGGCCCTCAAATTTAACGGCTATGTTAACGCAATAGGGCTGTGCATGCAATCTGTGCATGCAATGACTAGGGTCTTTCCGCGCGGACACTTCCGACTCTCCTCAATCTATCCGTATTCTCACGGAATCAAAAGCAATTTCCCTGTCGTCTTTCTCCCCTCGAGATCCCGATGGGCCTGCTGCGCATCCCGTAGCGGATACAGATGCTCGATACGAAGATTTAGCTTTCCCGACCCAATCATATTCCACAGGTCGGTGGTGCGTCGCTGGAGGTCTTCTCGGGTGGCAAGGTAGTGGCCCAAGGTAGGGCGCGTGACAAACAAAGACCCCTTTTGCGCGAGTTTGTTCAGCTCAAACGGGGGCACTACACCGCTCGAATACCCAAAAAGGACGAGATAGCCGCGTGGACGGAGCACGTTCAGGTCCTGGTCAAAAGTAGTCTTGCCCACCCCGTCGTAAACGACGTGAACTCCCTTCCCGTCCGTGAGGCGTTTGGTCTCAACCTCGAAATCCTGCTGGGTGTAGAGAATCACTTCGTCCGCACCCGCTTCGCGCGCCAGCTTTGCTTTCTCGTCGGTGCTCACCGTTGCGATGACTCGCGCCCCAATGTTCTTTGACATTTGGACGAGAAGAAGCCCTACTCCGCCCGCAGCGGCATGAATGAGTGCGGTCTCGCCCTTCTTGAGCGGGTACGTGTCGTAGACCAAATAGTGCGCGGTGGTTCCTTGCAGCATGGCCGCGCCCGCTTGGTGATCCGTAACTCCTGCCGGCACGTGGACAAGCCGGTCCGCCGGCACCGCTTCGTATTCGGCGTACGCTCCTGTGATTCCTGTATACGCCACTCGATCTCCTGGTTTGAAAGTTTTCACGTCGTTGCCCACTTCGCTGACGACCCCGCTGGCTTCCTGCCCATCGATGAAGGGCAGCGGCAACGGATAGCGGCCTTCGCGGAAATAGATATCGATGTAATTGACTCCCGCGGCAGTGATCTTGACGAGCGCCTGGTTGGGCGCGGGCTTAGGAACAGGAATGTCGACAAGGGAGAGAACTTCCGCTCCTCCGATTCTCGGGACTTGAATGGCCTTCATCTCGGCTCCTATTTGAGTTGAGATCGCTATCGCTGCAATCCGGGGATTTGAGCGCCGATAGTATAGTCCAAGCGGGGCAGCTGCGGGCCGGGAACCTTCTATTTCGCAGCGGCGGGTCGCTTCATCATGAGCACGAGGCGCTGGCAGGACGCCACCTCCTGATCGCGCTGGTTGAAGCAGCGGTGGACGAAGGTGACGATCCCGCGATCCGGCTTCGTGCGGCTTTCGCGGAGGGCGGCGACCTCGGTCTGAATGCGGATCGTGTCGCCATGAAATAACGGCTTCGGAAAACGCACGTTGTCCCAGCCAAGATTCGCGATGGTCGTGCCCAGTGTCGTGTCGCCGATCGAAATTCCCACCATCAGGCTCAGCGTCAAGCAACTGTTGACGAGCGGGCGGCCAAATTGCGACTTCTTCATGTACTCGGCATCCAGGTGCAGGGCGGAAGGATTGTGCGTCAGCGTCGTGAATAGCACGTTGTCCGCTTCCGTGATCGTCCGCCGCATCGGATGGTCGAAAACCATTCCCGTCTTGAATTCCTCGAAGTACAGTCCGCGCATCGCCCCTCCCACGCCTGACAGGCTACCTTTAAATGGCAACTATATAAGGGTTACAGAATGACGGTTAGGAATGTTTCCTGCCGCGCAGGAACAGATTACGCCGTCTGGGCAATTGCCAGTAGTGCCCTCAGGCTCGAAACCGTAGCTTGCGCAGATCGGCCGCCTGCCGATTTGGGTGCATGATCGTGCCTCGTGGGCGATGTTTGTGAAAAGCTAAACGAAGATTGACCCGCGCCTCACGGCGCGACGTCGATGTAGCCGACCGTGTCGCGATAGAGGCCGCTATACCAGACACGCGTCGGACGGCTGGGATCGACCTCAATCCTGCGGATCGACGAGCCGCCCGTGGGAATCCGGAATTCGGTGAACGTCTTGGTACGCGGATCGAAGCGCGCGATCTGGTCGGCCATCATTTCGTTTACCCACACGATGTCGTGGACGCGATCGATATCCACAGAATAGGGGCCCGCGTACGAAGTTGGCGGATCGTATTCGGTGAGTTTTCCGGTGTGCGAATCGACCTCGAGCAGTTTTCCCTTTCCGCCGAATTCGCCGATCCAGATGTTTCCATGCGCGTCGGACTGCATACGGCGCAACCGCGTGATTCCCTGCCCGCTGCCCGGAATGCTGTATTCGGTGGCCTTGCCCGTTTCCGGATCGATCTTGGCGTATTTCTCGCTGAGCGGTTCCACAAACCAGACGATCCCGCTTGGATCAATAGCCATGCCGTACGCGTTGCCCGATTCGCCGGTCGGCGAGGGAAAAGGAAACCACTTGGATTGGTTCGTCGCGGGATCGAGGTGCAAAACCGCGTTGATGGAAATTTGCGTGGCCCAAATGGTGCCGTCGGGATGAATTCGAATGGTGTTGAATTCCGGTCCGCGATCCTCGGGCTTCGGCACCGGAAACGAAGCGAACGCTTCGGTCTTTGGGTCGTAGCGCACGAGGCGCGAGTTCCTGCTGTCAGAGACCCAAATGCGGTCTTGCGAATCGACAATCGCGTCGGCGGAGCCAGACTTGTCCGCTCCGGGAAGCGCCAGGTGCTCATAGGTGTACATGGTGGGATCGAAGCGGCCGATCGCGCCAAGCCCGCCTTCGGAGGTCCAGCCGATGCCATGCGAATCGACCGCCACGTCGTGCGCTTCGGCGCCATCGGGCAAATCGTATTCGGTGACGACAGCCTTCGTCGCTTCGCCCTGAATCACAAATTTGGGCAGTTTGGTCTCATCGAGCGGAGGCACGTCCGGCCCGAAGTTTTGCGCCAAATAGGCAGCCACCGCTTCCTTTTGTTCTTCCGAAATGACGAGCGACCGAAAATACGCGTACGGATTGTGGCGCATTTTCTGAATCGTCTTGCTCCAGCCGTCGCGGTCTTTTCTGGAGTAGACGATTTCCTGCAGCCCGTTTTGGTGGCAATCGGTGCAAAGGGAGACAATCACCTGCCGCTGCTCCGCGGGAGGCAGGACCGCCGAATAATCCGTAATCGACAGTGTTTTCCGTGGGTCCTGATTCTGATTCGCCGTCAGATTTTGCGTTGCCGAGTGAACGCCGTCGACCTCCACGGAGGCCGTTTCGCTTTGCAGGCCGGCTCCCCAGGCTTGGACGGTGTATTTCCCCGCCGGCAAATTGGGAATTCTGTATTGGCCGTTGGTTTGCGTGACGACGGTGACGGACAAGCGGCGGTCGTCATTCTTTGCCTTCACCAAAACGCCGGCCAACGGTAAGCGGGATGATGTTTTCACCAGCCCTGCAATACTGCCGCTATTCTCAGGCGCCGAAATGAGCCCGAACGGGACAAAAGCCGCGAGCAGCATCAACACAAACAGCCTGAAGGCCATCCGCATACCGCCTCCTGTATCGCCAAACGTCACAAACTAAAAACGGCTGGCCCGCGCTATTGGGTGACGTCCAGATAGCCTACGGTGTCTTTGTTGAGCCCGGAGAACCAAATCCGGCTGGATTTGCTGGGATCGAGTTCGATGCGCCGAACGGAAGAATTGATCGTTGGTATCCGGAATTCCGAGAATGTCTTCGCGCGCGGATCGAAGCGGACAATCTGATCGGCCATCATCTCATTGAACCAGATAAGATCGTGCGCCTTGTCCACATCCACCGAATACGGGCCGGCATACTCCGTGGGCGTATCAAATTCGGTGAGCTTGTTGGTATGCGAATCCACCATGAGCAATTTGCCCATGCCGCCGAATTCGCCAATCCAGATATTCCCGTTCGCGTCAGCCTGCATGCGGCGCATGCGCGTCAGGCGTTCGCCGCGGCGCGGATTATTGATCTCCATGATCTTGCCGGTTTCGGGATCGATGCGGGCGATTTTTTCCTGAACCGCTTCGACGAGCCAAACTGCCCCACTCGGATCAATTGCCATCCCGTACGGATTTCCGGGCGCGCCATTCGGCGAAGGAAACGGAAACACTTTCATTTCCCTTGTCGCCGGATTCAGATGGAGGACCTGATTTGCGCCGATTTGTGTCGCCCAAACCGTTCCATCCGGGTGGAAGCGAATGGTGTTAAATTCGCTCCCCGTTGGGGACGTGGGAACCGCGTAGGTCGTAAATTTTTCGGTCTCGGGGTCGTACTCGACCAGTCGCGAATTCTTGCTGTCCGCGGCCCACACATGCCCTTTCGGATCGACGGCGATGGCAGACGCTCCTGAAGGCGTGGAGCCCGGCAAAGGAATCCGCTTATAGGTAGCAGTGACCGGATCATAACGGCCGATCACGCCATGCCCTCCTTCGGAGACCCAACCGATGCCTTTTGCGTCGACAGCAACGTCGTGGGGACCCGCGCCTGCGGGCAGATCAAATTCCGTGACAACGCCCTTTAGGGCTTCACCCTTTAGGAGGGATTTCGGCAGCTTCGAAGTGTCGAGAGACGGAGAATCGGGAGTGAACGTCTTCGAGAGCATGTCAAGCACGATCTGCTTTTGCTCGTCGGTGATATCGAGAGAGCGGAAATAACCGTAAGGATGGTTCCGCATCTTCTCAATTGTGTCATCCCAGCCGTCACGATCTTTGTGGGAGTAGACAATTTCCTGCAGACCGTTCTTGTGGCAGTCAGTGCAAAGGGACATCATGATTTGCTTGGCTTTCCCGGCGGGCAAGACATTGGAATATTCGGCCATGGAATCGGTCTTTCGGAAGTTGCCCGGGGCGTTCGCTGTCAGGTTCTGGGTCACCGAGTGAGCGCCGTCAATTTCTACGGACGCGGAATCGCTTTGGAGTCCGTCGCCTGTCGTCTGAACCGTGTATTTTCCCGCAGGCAAATTGGAAATTTTGTATTGGCCCTGCGCCTCGCTCACGACGGTCACGGAGAGGCCATTCTCATTTTTTGCACGCACGAGCGCGCCAACCATCGGCGATCCCGCTGCGTTCTTGACCACGCCTTCGAGGCTTCCGGCAGCTTCCGCAGCCGCCAAATACGCGGGGAACACTAAAGCGGTTACGAAAATCAGGACCGCCATTCTTGAGTTTTTCATTAGCCCGTCCTCCCCTGTCACACTTCTCAAATCGGCAATTTCCCGGATCCTCATGATCGTACCACGCGCGCAAACCAATACGGAAGCCATGCTCGCTTCGATTCTCAAACACAAAACGCCATTGCGCCACTAGGATGCGAACGTAGCTGCGCTCCTTGGGGCCGTCAAGGACGATGTCTAAGAGAGCATTTAACAGAGGGTGGGACTTTCCCGTTGTTCAGCGCCGCCGGCACATAGTAGCCTTGCCGCGTCGTCGCGGCGCGCTCCCGGGCTCGATCCCATTCTGGTTTCCAGAGGAGGAAGGCAATGCGGAAACTGATTCTTTTGGCCGCCGTCGTGTGGCCGGCCGCTTCGTTCTCGCAGACGATGGACATCGCGAAGCAGGCCAAGCCGGTCGCGGACGTGTTGGAGAAACCGTCCCAGCCCGCAGGGCAAGCTGAATTTAACGTTGCGGACCGCCTAGCGGTGGAAAACATCATGGCCGCCTATACGTTCAGTGTGGACGAATATCATTATGACGCGTAT
>Ga0335085_10011797_pt1 | contig 12931 bp, 8 predicted proteins | sample Lox_Sample_45_FD_206712 | JGI IMG/M metagenome (GOLD analysis project Ga0335085, IMG submission 206712) | Soil microbial communities from Loxahatchee National Wildlife Refuge, Florida, United States - Lox_Sample_4.5 | ecosystem: Environmental > Terrestrial > Soil > Wetlands | place: USA: Florida...
GTGCCGTTCCCCAGGGCCCCCGTTCCCCAACAGAAGGCGTGGCCATTCCCGTCGCGCCCGCATGTCACGTCCCCACCGGAGCTGATGGCGGAGAACGCAACGCTACCACCCACGGGCGTGGCGATCCGCTGGTCCATGCCGCACGCGCACAGGATAACTACGAAGCAGGTGCAGCAGCCGCTTTTCGGGTAGGACAACGTCGTCATGATCCTCGACGTTTCTTTGTTGACGTCTCTTGCTCGACGTCGTTCTCTCGACGTCTTTACGACTTTAGGGTATCTCGCTTCGCCTTCGTCTTTACCGTGTCTCCCTCTCGTTGCCGCCGATCAAAGTCCCGCTGCGCCTGCTTCGCCGCCCGCTCCTCACGCACATAGCGTTGGAAATCGGCGGTCGTCTGCGCGCGCTGCGCGGCTTGCATGATGTCCTCGCTCATGTACTGCAGCTCGCGCTCGCGCAGCGATTCGTCGAAGTTGCCCTGCGGCAGCATGTTGCCGAGCATCGCCAGCACGGCGTTCGGGATCTTCACGCCGGCGATGTAGATCGACGACGAGTCCATGCCGAATTTCTTGCCGCCGACGTCCGTGGTCCACGACGGCTTCCGCTTGATACGCTGCTGGGAGTCGATCATGACGTTGAGGGAATCGACCATCGCCTGCAGCCGATGGACGGCGACCGAGTCGCGCGGCAGGCTGTCATGGTGGGCGCCGTACAGGGCCGCGGCGACGCCCGACGGCAACGCCGGGCGCGCCTGGGGCCAGATGCGCGCGTCGGACAACTTGGGCGCGGCGATGATCGGCCCGGCATCGGCCCCGCCATCATCTCCACCGGCGTTCTTTCCCCCCACCGCGATGGCCCCCGCAATGAGCGCCTCCATGGTGCGCGACCCGTTGTGACCCGCCTCGGGTTTTGCCGCAGCAGCGGCGGCAGCAGCAGCGGCGGCAGCAGTAGCGGCGGCTGGAGCAGCCGAGGGTGCCGCGGCCTCGGGCGGCCGCGCGGCCGGAGAAGGCTCGAGCGCTGGCGGCGGTGGTGGATCGATTGGAACGACGTGAAGGTCTGGGGGCGGAATCCGGTTGGGCGTCGTGGCCGGCGCCTGCGGCATGGACACCGCCCTCGGCTCGGCGAACGTGATGAACGTGACGCGCGGCCGCCCGCGCTCCGCCACTCCGAGTGCGAGGACGACCACGAGCACGACGTGCACCACGCCGCTCGCAAGCCAGCTACCACGGGCCTTAAACTTCATCGCCTAATAATACGCCTGATCGTCCCCGCTCCGGCGCCAATCCGTGCAATGCGTCACGCTTCGTAACGTCCCAGCAATCGCTCGCTGACTCGCAGTCGAGCACAACGGGCGTCGAGCGATTCATACGCCGCATGGTTCGTGCGCTTGAATTCATCGAACGCGGCGCGCGATTCCCAGCGATCGATGGTGGCATAGTGGCGACGCCGTTCCGCATCGTGCAACAGCTCCGTTCCCCGATAGGCCGGGTGAGTCTGAAACAGCCGCGCCCAGTCGCCCTCGGCCGAATAGACGCGCTCGAACTCCGCTTCGTACCCCGGCCGGACCTCGAACGCCCACACGATGATGTGCACGTGCCTACACCGCGACGCCGAGATCGTGCTCGGCAAAGAATTCCGTACAGCGAGCGAGCACTTCCTCCCAGGCGCCCACGACCTGCGTGGCCGGGGGGAGCCCTGAGAGGATGATCCGACCGTACGCCTTCGTGACGGCGCGGCGATCGAGCAGCACGACCGCGCCCGCGTCCGAGCGGGTGCGGATCAGGCGGCCGAATCCCTGCTTCAACTTCAGTCCCGCGAGCGGGGCGAGATAGCGCGAGAAGCCATTTTCCCCCCGTGCTTCGAGGCGCTCGAGCCGCGCGGCGGTCAACGGTTCGGTGGGCACTTTGAACGGCAGCTTGGCGAGAATCAGCACCCGCAGCGCCTTGCCCGGTACGTCAACGCCCTCCCAGAAGGAGTCGGTTCCGAAGAGAATGGCGGAACCCGACTCGCGGAACCGGCGCAGCAATTGATCGCGCTGCCCATCGCCCTGCACGAGCAGCGGCCAGCGCGGCGACAGCCGCCCGCGCACGAGTGCGGCCGCGCGCCGCAGCGCACCGTGACTCGTGAACAGGACGAAAATGCCACCGTCCGACGCCTGCGCCAGGTCGATCAGCACGCGGGTGAGCGCGGCATCGTGCCCCGCTTCGTCTTCCCGCGGATCGGGGACGTCGGTCGGAACGCCGAACAGGCACTGCGACGCGAAATCGAATGGCGAGTCGAGAATCTCCCGCACCGACACCCGCGTGGGCGCCAGGTCCAGGCCGAGCCGTTCCTCCAGAAACCGGAAATCACCGCCCGCCGCGAGCGTGGCGCTCGTGAGGACCACCGTCCTCGTGCGATCGAACAGGTTCGCTTTCAGCACCGTGGCCAGGTCGAGCGGCACCGAGGCGAGGACGACGTTCTGCGCGCGGCGGCCGCGCTGCTCGATCCAGCGGACGGCGGGCGGGCCGGGCACCGGCTTGAGCGCCGCGGTGAGCCCCACGGCCGCTTGATCGAGCCGGCGCACCACGCCACGCAGCTCCGCGATGAGCTGCACGGGGCGCTCCGCGATATCCTCGTTCGCCAGACGATCGGCGATGGTCTCCACGCCCTCGCGCAGCCGGTTGAACCCGATCAGGAGATTCTCGAACGACACACCGAGCCCGTTGGCCCACACCGGATGCTCGGCAAAGTCCTCCGTCAGCCGGAGCACGGGGCCGTGCGCCCCGGTGGTCTCGAGCAGTCCCGCGACATGGAGCCACATGAGCTCGGCGGAGCGACGCGCGGCCGCGTGCGCGTCGAACAACGTCTGGCGCAGGAGATCCTGGCTCGCGCCCCGAAGCAGATCGCTCTTCCGTGCCAGTTCGGTCGAGAGCGCAGGAAGCAGGCCGCGGCCGTTCCGCTCGAGCCGCGCAAAGAGACGGATAAGCCCGAGCGAGCTGACGTGCGAGCCCAGGTGAGTCGCCGCCACGTCCTCGAGATGATGCGCCTCGTCGAGCACGAGTCGCTGATAGGGCGGCAGCACGGCGGCCTCGAGCCAGTTGTCCGACGCCATGCGGACGGCGAGGTCGGACGCAAGCAGATGGTGGTTCACGACCACGATGTCCGCCTCGGCGGCGCGGCGGCGCGCCTGAAACACGAAGCAGTCGTCGAAATGCGGGCACTTGAGCCGGGTGCAAAGATCGGACTCCGCCGCAACGGAATCCCACACTTCGGGAGACGGCTGATCGGTGAGATCCGATAGGCTGCCATCGGCCGAGCGCGTGGCCCACGCGGCGATGGTTTCGAGCTCCGCGGCGCGCGCGTCGTCGAACAGGGATTCCCGTCCCGCCCGCGCCTGCTCGAGCCGCGCGAGGCAGAGATAGTTGTGCCAGCCCTTGAGCAGCGCGAAGCTCGGCGTGTGGTCGCCGGTCTCGAGCGCGCGCGCGAGAATCGGCAGGTCCTTGCCGACGAGCTGCTCCTGCAGGTTGATCGTATTGGTCGAAACGATCGTGCGCTCGCCGTTCTCGGCCGCCCAGCGGATCGCGGGCACGAGATACGCGAACGATTTGCCGACCCCGGTCCCCGCTTCAAGCAACGCTATGCCGCCATCGTTGTAAACGTCGCTCGCGTACGCGGCCATGTCGCGCTGCGAGGGACGGTCTTCGAACGCGATGCCGCCGAGCGCGCGCGACACGGGCCCGCGCTCGTCCAGGGTGGCCGCGATGTCGATGGGATCGAGCGGCGTGTGCCGCTTGGCGCGCGGCACCTCGACCACGACGTAGCACTCGGTGACCGCATTGTCGACGATGGCGAACCCCACGCCGCCGTCATGGAGCCGCGCGGCCACGGCGAGGTCGGGGCCGGACGGCTCGAGCGAGCCCGAGGGATGATTGTGCAGCAGCATGTCGCCGCGCTCGGCGGCCCCCGGCAACGCGAGCACCGCGTCGATCGTGCCGCGCGCCACGACCCGCGCCTCCACCAGGCGCCGGTCGCCATCGAGCCGCGCTACGAACGACACCTCGCGTCCGCCGGCCGTGCGGATCTCCGCGCGCAGCAGGTCCCGTACCGCGGGGGCCAGGCGCTCGATGCTCACGTCTTCAGTTCACGCTTCTTGGCCGCGGGAAAGAGCACGTTGTTGAGGATGAGACGGTACCCCGGCGAGTGCGGGTGGAGCGAGAGATCGGTGGCCGGATCGCCGATCTGGTGCTGCGGGTCTTCCGGATCGTGTCCGCCGAAAAACGTCCAGGTGCCCTTGCCCATGTCGCCGTGGACGTACTTGACCCACGGCGCGCCTTCTTCGTCGGCGAGCACGATCACGCTCGGTTTCAGGCGCGTGCGCAGGAAGGACGAGGTCAACCCGTAGAAGTCCGGGATGATCTGCCGGTGGTTCTGCACCAGCATGGTCGGCACTGGGTCGATCTTGGCGCTGAAGTTGAACAGCTTGAACGCGCCGAGCGGCTGGCGCCGTCCGGGATTGTTCACCTGATGGCCGTCGATGTCCGAGAAGCTCGCGATCTGCGGGTTGGGCTCGATGTGCGCCCCGGTGAAGGCAAACGTCTGGCTCCAGTCGAGCTTCTGGTCGGCGTTCGGATCGGCGGGAGTGCCGTCGGCAAACGCGGCGGCGATGTCCACGTGCAGGGCCGCGAGCGCCAGGTCGATCGTTTCGGTCGCGGTACACATCGCGAACAGGAACCCGCCGTTGTTCACGAACTCCCGAATGCCCCGCGACACGGCCTTCTTGAGATCCGGCACGGTGGCGAAGCCCAGCTGCCGCGCGGCGGCCGTATTCATCCGCACCATTTCGGCGAGCCACGGCTCGCCGCCATAGATGAGGTAGAACTTGGAGTACTGGCCGGTAAAGTCCTCGTGATGCAGGTGCAGCCAGTCGCAGCCGGCCAACCCGCCGCCGAGCACTTCGTGGTCCCACACTTTCTGGAATGGAATGCCGGCGTACTGGAGCGCCATGGTCACGGCGTCGTCCCACGGCGGCGCGTTGGGCGGAACGTAGACCGCGACCTTGGGCGCCCGCTCGAGCGTCACCGAATCGGCGTTCGTGCCTTCGAGCTCTCCCCGCATCGCGGTGACATTCTCGGATCCCACCGGGAGAAACTGCACGCCGGCAAGCGCGGCTTCGCGCCGCACCGCATCGCCATCGTTCAAGAGGAACGAGCCGCCACGGTAGTTGAGCAACCACTCGACCGTTTGTCCGGCCTGCACCACGCGGTACGCGACGCCGTAGGCTTTCAGATGATTGCCTTGAGAATCGTCCATCGGGATCAGGAGCTGCCCGGCAACTACGGGCGGTCGGGCGGTCAGGCGGACGGGCGGACGGAAGACACCCGCACCGAGCAGCGCCGCGCTGAGCCGGCCGAGCTTGTCAACGAATTCGCGACGCCTCACGACTTGGGAATCGCTCCCTTCGCGAGCTCGAGCTGACGCCGGGCCTCGGGGACCACGGCGCTTCCGGGATAGGTGAGAATCAGGTGCTCGAGATGTTGAATCGCTTCCGGATTCTTTCCTTGAGCGATCAACAGCTCGGCCCACGCGAGCTCGGCGGCGGGCGGCGCCCCGCCCTGCCCGCCACGCTTCATCGCTTCCTCGAAGAGATTGGGGGCCGTGGTGCGCGATCCACCTCCCAGGAGGGCCGCGATCCGCCCGGCGAAGAGCAGCGCTTCGGCGCCGCCGGCCTCTGGTGGCAGGTGATCGGCGGCGGATTTGAGCGCCTTCACCGCGCCCGACGAATCCCCCTGTGCCAGCTTGAGCAGCGCACTGCCCAGCTCGGGAGCGCGCGCGTCCGGAATGCGCGCGATGAGCGCCAGCAACGCCGCGCGCTCGGTCGCCTCGCGGCGGTCACCGGTGTAGGGACCGGCCTGACGCATCAACGTGCGCGCGCGGGCGAGGTCGCCCTGATACAGGGCGATCCGGCTGTACAACGCCAGGGCCGCGACGCTCGAGTCCTTCGCCAGTGCCGATTCCGCCAGCGCGAGCTGGCCCGCCCGAATGCGGGCGCGCGCGAGAGCGAATCCCAGTCCGCTGCGCGTCGAGTCGGGCAGCCCGTTGCCGACGTGCGCGAGACGGAGCGCCGCGGAGTCGAGCCGGCCCTGCGCGATCAGGGCCCCGATGAGCGTCGCCTGCGCCAGATCCTGGGCCTCAGGCGGCGCGCTCGAGTCGGCGGCGACGAACTCGAGCTGCGCGCGCGCGGATGCCGCGTCGCCGGCTTCGAGAAAGGCGCGGGCCGCATCGCTCCGGGCCCGCACTGCGAGCGCCGGGGGAACGATCTCGGCGAAGCGCACGAGCGCCAGCCCACGCACCCGCCACGCGGACGGAGTGCCGGGCGCGGCGGCGAGATCGGCGAAGCGGCACAGCGCGTACGCGTTCTGCTGCGTGTGCGCCGCGGTGGTGGGGGCGAAGATCTCCCAGGCGCGCGCGGGGTCTCCCCACTCGAGCAGCAGCTCGGCGGCGACACGGCGCGTTTCAGGCGCGGCATTTCCCGACGACAGCGCGTCGGCGATCTTGCCGCGCAAGTCCTGGGGCGCTTCGGCAAGCTGCGCCGCGGCGGTCGGGATCTGCGCCGGCTGAGCCGTGACCGCGAGCCCCCACTCTTTGGCGGCGGGCACCCACTGCCCCAGCCGGATGTACAGCTCGCCCAGCTCGATCGCGAATGCCGCCGGCCGTCCGAGTGCCTGACGACCATCGAGCAGCACCTCGCGGGCGGCATCGTACGCCGCGACGTCTTCCAACGCGATGGCCCACTCGCGGTATGGGGCCTCTTCTCCGGGGCGCGCCTGTGACCAGCGCCGCGCCATGGCGCGGGCCGAATCCGGCTCGTTGAGGATGAGATACAACCGCAGTAACAGCGCCTGGAGGTCGCTGCGCGTCGAGTCCGCCGCCACCGCGCGCTGCGCGTACGGCAACAGGTCGGGCATGCGATTGAGCAGCGGTAGCACGCGCTCGAGGCCGAGCAGCGCGGGGAGATTGGTGGGATCGGCGCGCAGCGTCGCGAAGTACAGCTCCGCGGCTTTCTCCGATTGCCCCGTTCGCTCGAGCTCGAATCCCTCGCCGATCACCTGCGCCCGCGCTCGAGCAGTCGGAACGGCGGAGACAGCGAGGAAGAGCACGAGCGCCGCGCGCCTAATGCGTTCCCCCCTCTTCGGCCTCAAGGCGCGCGGGAGTGTTGAGCCGCCGGAAGTACTCGAGCACGAGGCGCCGCTCCTCGGGGGTCAGGCCGCGCAGCTCGTCCCAGGTAGGATAGCGCACGCGCGGGCCCGCACCCGTCGCGCCGCGGAGCAGCTCCGGCGGAATGTGCACGCTGTCGATCGACGCAGCCTGGCTGACGCGGTCCTTCTTTTCGTCCGGCTCGGGACCGGTGAGGGTCCGACCGGCATCGAGCAGATGATGATACAGCAGCGACTGGCGGCGGACGGTCTGCGGGTCGAGTCGCCCCGCCTCGAGCTGCGACGCGATATCGCGCGCTTCTTTGGCGAGCGCCCCCGCCTGATCGCTCGCGCCTTCGGCCCGCATCCGGTCGAGCTGGTTCGCGAGCGCGCGTTGCTCGCGGGCGATGGCCTGGAGCCGCTCCTGCACGGCCTGGCCTCCCGCGGCCATCATCGGCATCAGGCCTTCGGTCTCGCCGTTCATGCCGCCTTGCTGCTTGGCGAGCTTGGCCAGCTGCTCCATCGCTTCGGAAAATCCGGTCCCCGACTTCGCGCCGGACACATCGCCGCGGCTCCGCGCCAGCGCGAACGCGGTGGCGTTGAGCGCATCGATCGATTGGTCGGCGAGCGTGGCCGCGCTTTCCGCGCCGTTGCCGCTCGGGTCGGCTTCGCTGAGCTGCTCCCCCGTGGCCTGCATCTGCCGCTGCGCGAAGCCGAGCGCGCGGTCGAGCTGTGGCGAGACCATCGCGTGGCGTCCCGCGGCGGTACGGATTTCCTGCGCCACGAGTGCGGTGCCTTCCTGCACCGACGCTTGCTTCGAGCGCACCGCGGCGCCGGCATCACCGTTATGCAACGCATCGGCGATGTCCTGCTGCTGAGCAGCGAGGTCGGCGGTCTCGGCGAGCGCGCGATCGAGCGCGTCGAGGGTCTCCTGACGCCACGCCCGGGCAACCGAGTCGCGCTGCGCGCGCAGCTCGTCGGGGATCGAGGCCAGAGCCGATTCGGCTTCCTGCCCCGCGCTCATGGCAGCGGGCGAGCTTCGCGCGCCGCCCTGCGCCGCGGATGCCGCACGGCTCATGGCGCTGTGCGCCTGCTGGGCGGCCGCGTGGGGAGGACCGAGCGGCGCGGAGCGCGCGGAATCACCGGAGGCTCGGGCGAGATCGGCCGCGGTTTTCTCGATCCCGTGCGCGAGCGAATCTGCGCGGGCGGCGAGCGCAGCCTCTCGCGTGGCCGCGGCCGTATCCGCTCGTCTCGCGTCCGACTGATTCCATTCGGCCTGGTGGCGTCGGAGATCCTCGGCGTCGGCGGCGAGCGACGCCAGATCGCCTTCGATCGCCGCGCGGCGGAACAGCTCACGGCTCTGCTCGAGCTCGGCGCGCAGCTGTTGCTGCGCCTGCGCGAGTTTCTGCAGCGCGTCGCGCGTGGCCTCGGGATCGAGCCGGGCCAGGGCATTCTGGAGATCCTTGAGTCGCTCCTCGAGCTCGGGGGTGAGCGCGCGCTGGAGCAGATCCTGCACTTCCGCGAGACGGGCCTGGAACGCCGTGTCGTTGATGCCGGCCGCCTGCGCCGCCCGCGACACCTGCTCGAGCTGCTCGGAAAGCTGACGCGCCCGTGCCTGTAGGTCGGCCTGCTGCCGCGCGATGGCCGCGGCGCGCTCGCTCGCTTCGAACGGCAGCGAGCCGGATTGGCTCAACGGATTGGGCCGGAGCGGGCTCTGCCCTTCTCGCGTGCCACCCGTTTCGGAGCGCATGCGCTGCTCCGCGAGATCGCGGGTGCGGTCGGAGAGCGCGTTCTGCGCGGCGACGAGCGAATCGGCGGCATCGGCCACCGCGTGCGTCTGGACGCGCGCCGCCGCCCGCAGGTCCTCGAGGCCCGGCAACCGCAACGCATAATCGGGGCTCTGCCCGTGGTGCGGGCTGGGGGCGTTGTCCCATGCCTCGACGTGAAACTTGAGCGTGTCCCCGGGAAGTAAGCCGCGGCGATCGCCGGCCAGCTCCCCCTGGATGAGCGCGCGATCACCGGTGCCCTGGGCCTCGAGCGCCTGCCGCACGGGCTCGCCCACCTTGCCGCTCCGGCTCGCCCGCCAGCTGACGATCTCCACGCGCGCGATGCCGTGATCATCCCGCACGTCGACCACGAGCGGCTGCCGCATCGTGATGGGCAGCATGGTATCGCGGCCCGGCACCGGTACGGCGACCACGGGTGCGGAATCGGGGACGACGCGCAGCGTCAGCTCCGGCGTCTCGCCCTCGAGCGCCGCTCCGCTCGCGGGTGTGACAATGAGCTGCCAGCGGCCCGAGCGCGCGGGAGTGAAGCGGCCGCTGAAGTGCGTGCCCCGCGGCGCCAGCCGGGCCCCGGTCTCGGCACCGGCGCGCTGCCAGACGGCAGCGGTCGCGGGAACGCTCACGTCTCCGGTGGTCACGATGTCCGTGCCTTCCGGAATCAGGATGGTGTCGCTCCCAGGGACGAGCGGCTGCTCGTCGCGACTCAGGTAGGATGGGAACCGCGCGATCACACTCAGATTCGCGATGAACGCCGCGCGCGCTACCGCGATGCGGCGCTCCACGCTGTGACGAGTCCCGCTCGAGGCCTTGATGTAGAGGTCCGCACCGAGCGGCCCCAGGGTCCGGACCGCCTGCCCCGATTGGTCGATGGTGAGCGGCTCGGGATGCCACGGCTCCCCCGGCCCGCGGGTCCAGAGGGTGGCGTGTAGCGCGCCGGGCACGCGCACCGTCACCTGCACACGATCGCCGCGACGCACCGTATCCCGATCGACTTCCAAGCGGATCGGCGCGCTCGCATCGGCGAGCGCGCGGAGCGGATGCCAGAACGCCGCCCTGCCCGGCGATGGCGACGCGGCCACGAACAGCAGCGCGCCGCTGACGGCGGCGGCGGCGCCGATCATGATCCGCGCTCTCGTTTCTCCCTGGAGTAGGCGGTTAACCTGCGGGCTGACTTGCGTGACGAAGTGTGCGGCCCGTGAGTCGGCGAGCGCCAGGAGGTCGGGGCTCGTGGCAGCACGCTTCGAGGGCAGCACGCCCACCACGCTCCCGGCGCGGGCAGCTCCGGCCCGTTCGGCGAGGCGCCCCAGCAGTTCGGGGCTCGCACCGCCGCGCGCGCGAATCCCCTGCCAGATAGCGAGCGCCACGACGACCAGCATCGCCGCCCAGGAGGCGACGATCGGCGCCGGCAGGGGCGCGAAGCGCATGCCGAGGGCCGCAAGCGCCAGCACGATGCCGCCCGCGAGGAGCAGCACGGCCCCGCGGCGGGCCCGAACGTGTGGCGCGCCGAGCCGGCGGAGCCGAGCGCTTGTTTCCGTCACCGCATCGAGCTCACGGCATAGGTGAACAGATTCACGCCCATCTGCAGTGCTGCCTCGTGCAGCGCGGGAGGGTCATGGTGCACGTCGGGATCTTCCCATCCATCGCCCAGGTCCGTCTGATAGGAATAGTACACCACCAGCCGGTTCCCCAAAAAGATCCCGAACCCCTGGGCCGGCAACCCATCGTGCTCGTGGATCTTGGGAAGGCCTTTGGGAAAGTCGTACACGATATGGTAGATGGGGTGGCTGAGCGGCACCTCGACCAGGGGGTGATCGGGGAATACGCGCGCGATCTCGCGACGGAACGATTTGTCCATTCCATAATCATCGTCGGCGTGCAGGAAGCCGCCCTGCTCGAGATACCGCCTGAGCGTCACCACTTCATCATCCGAGAAATGCACGTTGCCATGCCCGCGCATGAAGAGGTACGGCACATCCCAGAGATCGTTGCTCTCGAGCGTCACGACCTTCTCCCGCGGCTGGACGGCGAGGCCGGTGCGCTGTTTGATCGCGGCGAGGAGATTGGGAAGCGATGAGGGACCGGCGTACCAATCTCCCCCGCCGTCGTAGTGAAGGCGGGCGATCGTGAGAGAGGCGGCGGCGGATCGGCGGATCGGCGGATGGGCGGATCGGCGGATCGGCGGATTGGCGGATCGGCGGATGGGCGGATGGGCGGATGGTGAAGGCGCTCCTGTTGCGGGAAGCGCTAACGCGAACAGGACCAGCCATCCGCCCATCCGCCAATCCGTCCATCCGCCCATTCTATAGCTCATTCACCAGCCTATATGCCGAATTCCGTGAAATGCCGGTCTCTTCCGCCAGGCGATCGGCGACGTCTCGACGCGACATGCCCTGAGCGAGGAGCGTCCGGGCGCGGGCTTCGGGATCCGGAGGCGGAGGTTCCTCGCGCGGCGGACGACCCGTTCCCGAAACCACCACGGTGACCTCGCCGCGCACCGGGGCCTGGGCGTAGTAATCCGCCAGCTCCACCAGAGTGCCCGCGCGGGTCTCCTCGAACACCTTGGTCAGCTCACGCGCGAGCACTGCACACCGCTCCTCGCCGCATACCGCGACCAGATCCTGGAACAGCTCGTTCACGCGGTTCGGCGATTCGAACACCACGACGGTCCATTCACTCACCGCGATGACCTCGAGCAGGCGCCGGCGCTCCGATCCCTTGCGCGGCAGGAAACCCAGGAAGACGTAGCGGTCGGCGGGCAATCCCGAAACGCCCAGGGCCGCGGCGACCGCCGTGGGTCCGGGGATCGAGACGACCGGCACATCACGCTCGCGCGCGGCGGCCACGAGACTCGCGCCGGGGTCGCTCACGGTCGGCGTCCCCGCATCGGTCACGAGCGCGACGTCTTTTCCAGTCCCGAGGAGATGGAGGATGCGGCGAGCGGCGGAATCGCTCGAGTGGGCATGAAAACTAATCAGCTCCGCCTCGGAGCCGACATGGACGAGCAGCGTCTTCGAGCGACGCGTGTCCTCGGCCGCGACCGCCGTTACCCCGCGGAGCGTGGCGGCCGCGCGGGGCGACAGGTCTTCCAGATTTCCCAGGGGTGTGGCCACGACGTAGAGCGTCCCCGCCATATCACCACGCGATCTGCCACGGCAGCCGGGTATAGAACCCCGCCGATTGCAGCACGTAGCGATGCTCGCGGGTCGCGTCCTTCAGAATGCCCGGCGCAGTGCCCGGCATGACGACCTCGACGCCCTCGAGCAGCTGGAGTGTCCAATCGGCGAGTGCGCTGGCAAGCTCCTCGGCCTGCACCACGATGTCCGGCGGCTCGGTGCCGCGCGGCGCGGCCAGCAGGCGGATGGCTTTGTGAATGTCCTCGATGCCGGCACCCACCTTCTGGGCGCGACGCCGCGCATCGTTCGGGAATTCCTTTTCGACCGCGTCCACGAACCGCCAGTACACCTCGCGGTAGGTCGCGATGAGCGAGCGGGACGCCTGGGTCGGCAGGTCCGCGACGGGACGGAACATAACGGCGGAGAGCGCGGGCGGGCGCCCGGTGCGGCCGCGGATCTCGCTCTCGACGAACTTCACGGGAGGGACCGAGTCGGGCTTATCGGTGAAGTAGCCGCCGGTCGGGCGCCCGCGCTCGAACCGGAGGTACGATACGCGGCCGTCCGCAATGAGCTCGAGAATGCCATTCGCGCCACCTTGCGCGAGACGCGAGAGCAGCGCGACCGGATCGCCGGCTTCCACCGGCAGCGGCTCCAGGTGCCCGGCGCAGGACTGATACATCCACGCGAGCTGCTCGAGCGGCGCGGTGCAGTAGATCAGCTCGCCGCGGTCGAGCTCGGCCTTCATGCGGTCCAGGGCGTCGGTGATCGTAATGACCTCGCGGCCGTTCGCCGTGAGCGACGCGGCGTTGGCCGCCTCTCCGCGGCGCAGGAACACGAGCAGGCACTCTTCAGGGAGGTAGGC
>Ga0335085_10011799_pt1 | contig 12929 bp, 11 predicted proteins | sample Lox_Sample_45_FD_206712 | JGI IMG/M metagenome (GOLD analysis project Ga0335085, IMG submission 206712) | Soil microbial communities from Loxahatchee National Wildlife Refuge, Florida, United States - Lox_Sample_4.5 | ecosystem: Environmental > Terrestrial > Soil > Wetlands | place: USA...
ATAGCAGCACCTATGTCAACATCAACATCTCATCCGGCCCTTGACTGGTCACACCAGCACCTCCGGCATCACCAGCCAGGCCCCGGCCGGGCCGCGGCCGGGGACCATTCACGTATCAGTCATGATCATGAGTTGATGATCATGGTCGGGGTGGGGTTGTTGCTGTGATCGAGAGCCGGTGATCAGGCGGCGGAGGCTTGGAAGGCGCGGCGGTAGGCGCTGGGCGGTATGCCTACGCTGGCGGTGAAGTGGCGGCGGAAGTTGGCCGGGCTGCCCAGGCCGGACTGGGCCGCCACCTGGTCGACCGGCAGTGAGCTGGTTTCCAGCAGCTGGCGGGCGCGCAGCACCCGCTGCGCGGTGAGCCACTTGCCCGGCGTGCTGCCAGTCGCCGCGTAGAACTGCCGGATCAGCGTGCGCTGGGTCAGGCTGGCCTGCCGGGCCAGGGTGCTGATCGTGAGCGGCTCGGCCAGATGGGCGCGCATCCAGTCGAGCAGCGGGGCCATGCCCGCCTCGGGCCGCTGGCCGAGTGGCTGCTCGATGTACTGCGCCTGGCCGCCGCTGCGGTGGGCCGGCGCGACCAGCCGCCGGGCTAGCGCATTGGCGGTGGCCGCGCCGTGGTCGGTGGCCACGATGTGCAGGCATAGATCCATCCCGGCGGTGGTGCCCGAGCTGGTCAGCACGTCGCCGTCGTCCACGTACAGCACCGAGGGGTCGAGCAGGACCGCCGGATAGCGGCGGGCCAACTCGTCGGCGTAAATCCAGTGTGTGGTGGCCGGCCGCCCATCCAGGATGCCCGCGGCGGCCAGCACGAACGCGCCGGAGCACAGCGAGACCACCCGGGCGCCGTTGCGGTGCGCGGTCCTGACCACGGCGACCAGCTCGGGCGGCGGCTCGGCGTAGGCGTCGCACAGGGCCGAGACGATCACCGTGCCGGCCCGCTCCAGCAGGTCGTAACCGTCCGGGGTATCGGGCACAAACCCGCCCCCGGTCCGCACCGGAGGCCCAGGGGGCGCGCAGATCCGCAGGTCGTAGCCCAGATCGGGCAGGCCGGGCCGGTGCCTGCCGAAGACCTCGCACGGGATGGCCAGCTCGTAGATGGGCGCGCCCGCAGTCACGGCCACGCCAATAAGGTGCCGCTGCATGTCACTAATTTAGCGGACATTGTCATTAGTGCCACTTGGGTCCGCTCTGCGGGCGGGAGAGTCTGGCCCCAGACGCTCCTGCGGAAGGTGGATGATGACGGCAGCACAGTGCGGTCCGGCGGCGACTGAAACCAGCCCGCCCGCCTCGTTGGCGATCAAGGCCGCTCAGCCTGGACTCTGGCTGCGGGCCGCGTTCGCGGTCACCGTGATCGGCTGGGGAGCCAATCAGTTCACTCCGCTGCTGCTGCTGGCCGTGGCCGCGCTGGCCGCGCTGACGCTGGCCGTCACCGCCTGGCAGGCCCGCCGGACCGCTGGTTAAGCGAGCGGCATCTCGTCTGGGCCGACCGCCGGGAACGACTCCGTGGTGTCCGCCGGGTTCCACGAATACCGTGGGCGCTGCGCGGCCGGGCTGTCCAGGTCGAGGCCGGGCGGCGGGTCCAGTTCCGGGAACGGCCCCCGGTCGATGGGGCCATGGCGGCCCACGCCACGCCCGTTGCCGTCCGGGTACTGCGCGGGCTGCTCGACGGCGGGCTGGCCGGGCTCGGCGCCCGGATAGGGCCGCGGCGGGATCACCCGCCCGGGCGTGCCGCCCCGGGCCGGGGCCTCCATCCAGGGCAGCTCGGTCTGGGGTTTTTCGGCCGGTTCCCAGGGCGGGTGGCCCTTGGTCCTGGGCGTGCGCACCGCGTTGAGCCGGTGGGCCGAGCCGAGCGTGCGCAACTGGGGCACGGGCGGATCGGCCGCCGCCCGGCCGAACGCGGGCCCATCGGACAGCGCGCCGTCCACCGCCGGGTCGCCGCCCGGGAAGGCGCTGGCGGGGAACGCGCTGCCCGCGGCGCTGCCGAACATGGGGATGTCGGAGGACGCGCTGCCCCGCATGGGCAGGTCGGCCGCGGCGCTGCCGCGTACCGGCAGCCCGGCCGCGGTGACGCCAAAGGCCGGCTGGCCGCCAGTGCCGGCAGCGGGAGCGCCGTCCCCGCCAGCCGGCCGGCCGGCCGGGGCACCGCCGAACCCGCCCGCACCAGCCGCGCCGAGCCCGCCCTGGCCGAACGCGGCGTTCTGGAACGAGGGGGGCACGAAGTCAGGGTCGTCGAACGGCGCCCGGCCCGCGGTGCGCCGCCCGGAAGTGGCCAGGTCCACGGCCGCGCCGCCCGGCCCGAACTGGACGCCGCCGGGCGCGCCGGCGCTCGCCGCGGCCAGGTCAGCCCCGTTGGGCGAATGCGCCCGGGCGGCCTGGGCGGCGGCCCGGAGCGGGGCCAGTTCGGCGTCCAGCCTGCGCCGCTGCCGGATGCGCACCGTGATCAGCACGATCACCGCGATGAGCAGCAGGGCGGCCAGGCCGAGCACCGGGTAACGCAGGGCGTCCCACAGGCTGGTCGCGTGCACCTTGACCTTGGGCGCGGCGGGCGGCGTCGGGTTGGCCGCGGACGCACCGGACGAGGGCGTGGCGTTGAGCTTCGCCGCGGCCGTCAGCGCGGCCGCGGCGTCCACCGTGCCGAACCCGGACCCGGTCCGCCGGCCGCCCTTGGGGTGGAACGCGGTGCTGCTGGTCAGCGCGGTCTCTACCTGCGCCGGGTTCATCGTGGGGAACTGGGCCCGGATGAGCGCCGCGACGCCGGCCACCACCGCGCTGGCCGCGGTGGTGCTCTTCAGCTTGGCGTACCCGGTCGGCCCGTTGGCCGCGATGACGCCGTTCCCCGGGCCGGTCAGCGTGACGTACGGCCGGGTGCTGGTGAACGGGGCCTTGGTGAACGTCTGGTTGAACGCGCCCACCGAGATCACCCCGGGGTAGGCGGCCGGGTAGTTGATGCTGTTGGGCCCGGCCCCGCCGTCGCCCGCCGGTGCGACCAGCACGACCCCCTTGCGCAGCGCGAACGCCACCGCGGCGCGCTCGGCCGGGCTGCCGCCGGTGACGGACGACGTGCCGCCCTTGGCCGCCGCGTTGTCGGCGGCTACCGCGGCCGGGTCCAGCGGCAGATCGATGACCTGGGCGCCGTGCCGCACCGCATACCGGATGCCTCTGGCAATGGACATCGGCAGGGCGGCCACCGTGGTGGCGTTGGTCAGCTGCGGGTCGTTGTTCTCCAGGGTCACCCGGACCGAGAGGATCTTGGCCTCGGGGGCCACGCCGATGATGCCGTCGGCGTTCTTGGTGCCGTGCCCGTGCCCGGCGATGAGGCTGGCCACGGCGGTGCCGTTGACTCCCCAGAACGACCCGCCCGCGGCCCGGCCGGACCCGGTGAAGTCGCGGCCGGTGGTCACCGAACCAGCCAGGTCGGGCTGATTGGTGTCCACGCCGGTGCTGAGCACCGCGATGGTGACCCCGGTGCCCTTGGTGGACAGCCAGGCCTGTGTCACGTGCAGCGAACTAAGCCACCACTCATTGTTACGGACGGTGTCCGCGAGGGCTGGGCCTGCCGCCGACATCGCGACGCAGGATGCTGCCAGGCCCGCGGCGATAGCTGTCGCCGCCCGGGCACGGCGCCGCTGCGTCATACTCCAACCCTTCCATCTGACCCCCGGGCATTCTGCCACGTTCTGGGCACTTGGCGAGGCGGGAGCGAAGGCTACGCAGGTCGGGGGCAGGCCCAGCGCACCGCGGTCAGGCGGGCAGCGCCGCGGACAGCCGGACGTGCGCGCCGGGTGGCAGGCCGAGCTGCTCGGCCGCGTCGCCGCCATTCACCGCGAGTGAGATCAGCCCGGCGCTGTCGGTGTAGGCCACGATCTCGCCCGGCGCCACCGCGGCGAACGTCTCCAAATAGGGCACGGTCAGCCGGCGCCGCCCGCACCGGATGACCACCGGGGAGCCGAAGCCCAGGCCCAGCCGGTCGGCGTCGGTGGCCGCAATAGACAGCTGGACGTTGCCGAATCGGTCGATCGACATGACTTCGCCTTCGGCCTCGCCGTCGTGCACCCGGCTCGTCGGTGAGGGCAATGTCACCAATTCGCTCACATCAATCGGAGTGCCCGCCGCCTCCAGGCTGGTGCCCGCGGCCAGGTGGGCGGCCACCGGGGTGAAGATGTCCCGGCCGTGGAACGTCGGGGACACCGGGTGCAGCCACAGCTCGCCGTTGGTCAGCTGGCACGCCGCCGTCGCCCCGCCCAGCGCGGCCACCGCCCAGGAAAGCAGGCCGTTGTCCGGCCCGACCAGGATGCACTCCCCGGCCGCGACCGCAACGCCGCGCCGCGCCGTGCCCACGCCCGGGTCCACCACGGCCACGTGCACGGCCGGCGGCAGGTACGGCAGGGTCTGGGCCAGCACCGCGGCACCCCGGCGGACATCGCCGGGCGGCACCAGGTGGGTGATGTCGATGAGCCTGATCGCGGGGACGATCCGGGCAGCAACACCGTGGCAGGCAGCCACGAAGCCATCCTCGAGACCGTAGTCGGTGAGGAACGTTATGCAGTCATAGGAAGTCACGAAGGCTGAGCCTACGCACGCCTGGGCACGGCGCAAAGAGCCGACCTGCTATCTAACAAAGTCGCGTCATTCAATGATCATGGAATCCGCACGTGCGCTGACCCGCACCGGCCACTCGCGCAGGGTCCTACGGGCCTGCGCTCGCTAGCCGGTATTGAAGGACGCTCCTAGGATGAGGCTTCTGGAGGCATGGGGAGAAGTGATGGCGGCGCTGTCCGAACGCGAGGAGCGGGTCCTCGCCTTCGAGCGCGGCTGGTGGCGCTCACAGGGCGCCAAAGAGCAGGAAATCCGGGACGTCCTGGGTATGACGGCGACGAGTTACTACCAGCTGCTGAACGAGCTGATCGACCGCCCGGAGGCTCTTATGCTCGACCCGGCCCTGGTCAAGCGGCTGCGGCGGCAGCGGGCCCGGCGGCACAAGATGCGCTCGGCCGGCCCGGACCGCGGCGATGGTTCGGCCTGGTGAGTAGCCGCCCAGAGCTGCCTGAGCCGGTTACGCCGGAAGGCCAGGCCGGGCTGGCCGCGATGCTGGGCGAGCCCAGCCAGGCGCTGATCGCGCTGGACTTCGACGGCACCCTGTCGCCGATCGTGCCCCGGCCGGAAGAAGCCCGGGCCCACCCGGCGGCCGGGGCGGCGCTGCGCCGGGTGGCCCCGCTGGTCGGCACCCTGGCCGTGATCACCGGCCGGCCGGCCGCCGACGCCGCCGAACTGGGCGGGTTCGCGGACGTGCCGGGCCTGATCGTGCTCGGCCATTACGGCCTGGAGCGGTGGGCGGACGGCAAGCTGGACTCGCCGGCCGCCGAGCCCGGGGTGGCCGCGGCCCGCGCCGAGCTGCCCGGCCTGCTGGCCGGCGCCCCGGACGGGACCCGGGCCGAGTACAAGCACCACGCGGTGGCCGTGCATACCCGCCAGGCCGCCGATCCGCAGGCCACGCTGGACCAGCTCCGCGCGCCGCTCACCGGGCTGGCCGCCAGGCACGGGCTGACCGTGGAGCCAGGCCGGATGGTGATCGAGCTGCGCCCGCGCGGCATGGACAAGGGCCAGGCCCTCAAAACCTTGATTTCCGAACGCCATAGCCGGGCGGTCATGTACGTCGGCGACGATCTGGGTGACCTGGCCGCCTTCGGCGCCGTGCGCGCGCTGCGCGCCACCGGCATCCCGGGACTCACCGTATGCAGCGGCTCGGCCGAAGTGTCCGCGCTGGCCACCGAGGCCGACCTGGTGGTGGACGGCCCGGACGGCGTGGTGGGCTTGCTGGACGCCCTGGCCGACCAGCTCAGCCAGGGGAGCTGAACTCCAGCACGGCCAGCACGCCGCGGTGGTCGGTGCCCGGGAAGCGCATGGTGCGGGCCTGGTGCACCACGCAGCCAGCCGCGGAGGCCAGCACGTGGTCCAGCCGCATCAGCGGTGGGTAACGCCGGTCGGCCGGCCAGGTGAAGCCCGGCCAGTGCCGCTGCCGGGCCGCGTCGCCGCAGTCCACGAACCCGGCCTGGAGGATGTCGCGGAACACCCGGTGGTCCCGGCTGGCGTTGAAGTCCCCGGCCACCAGGTGCGGGCCGGCCGTCCCGGCCAGTTCCGACCGGATGATCTCCAGGTCCCGCTGCCATCGCTCGTCCTGCCAGCCCACCGGGGCGGCCGGGTGCACCACGGTCACCGTGACCGGCTGGCCGCCCGCCGGTTCGACCCGGGACCGCGGCGCTGCGTTCTTCATACCCGGCAGCGGGGCCAGCGGGGTGAGCGGCCAGCGGGTCCACAGCCCGCTCCCGGCCGACCCAGGCCGCGGGTCCGCCTGGCTGAACGGCAGCACCTCGGTTATCCCGGCCTGCTGCAGCGCGTCCATCCAGTCCGTGGTCATCTCCTGCACGGCCAGGATGTCCACCTGGAGCTGCCGGAGGCTGCGCAGGACGGGGTCAGGGTCGGCCCGGCCGCCCTTGACGTTCAGCGTCAGCACGCGCAGCTGGCCGGTACCGGGCAGTGCGGTGCCGCCTGGGGCCGGGGCGGGTGGCCGCCGGGCCGGGCGCTGCCACCAGGCCAGGATGAGCGCCGGGATCAGCAGCGGGAGGAGAAGCCACCAGGCGGTGGCGGCGGCGAGCGCCGCGCCGGCCACGGCCAGCAACGTGGCCACCGGGGCCAGCGCGGCCAGTCTCGGGCCCGGGCCTGGCGGTACGCCGCCGCGCGCCCGGGCGAACAGGGCAGGCAGGGCAGCAGCGGTCAGGATCAAGGCCACCAGCCCGGTTGCCGCGGTCCCCACCCCGATTCCCAAGTACTGGTGACTGCGCGCCGGTCCGCACAGCGCGGCCCAGGCTAGCAGGCGGCTTGGTCCAGCTGCGCTCGTCACAGCGGGGTGATACCGTCATGGGCCGGTGCGCTTGGGGGGCGGCGAGGAAGCGTGGAGCGGCCGGTGAATGAATCCGTGAGCTGCGGGTGCGGCCATGGCCGCGACGCACATCGTCATTACCGACGGGGCAGCGAGTGCGCGCTGTGCGCCTGCCCCAGGTGGTCTCCGCGTGGCTGGGTTCAGCGGCTGGCCAGCCTGTTCACCCGCTAGCGGCCGGGGCTTCCGTCACGCGGCCGGGCCAGCCGCCGGGGTTTCCACCGGCTGCGGCGCGGGCTGGCCGGCTCGGCCGGGGGATTCAGCGCGTCCAGCTGTTCCTGCAGCCACGCGGTGGGCGGCAGCGCGGCGCCCGCGTCGGCCAGGGCCGCGCGGCGGCGCTGGCGCTCGGCCTCGGGCATGCTCAGCGCGCGGTGCAGCGCCTCGGCCGTCTGGCTCACGTCGAACGGGTTGACCATGATGGCTTGCTGGCCGAGTTCCGCGGCCGCGCCCGCCTCGGTGGACAGCACCAGCGCGCAGCCCCGGCTGGCCAGGATCGGGCCCTCCTTGGCCACCAGGTTCATCCCGTCCCGTATCGGGTTGACCAGCAGCACGTCGGCCAGCTGGTAGGCGGCCAGCGAGCGCGGGTAGTCGTCGTTGACCTGGAGGATCAGCGGATTCCAGTCGTCGCTGCCGAACTCGTCCACGATCTCCGCGGCCATCCGCTGCACCCGGCCGGTGTACTCGCGGTATTCCGGCAGGTCGTGCCGGGACGGGTAGGCGAACGCCAGGTGCGTCACCCGGCCCCGCCACTCCGGATGGCCGGCCAGCAGCTCCCGGTAGGCGGCCAGGCCGCGGACGATGTTCTTGGACAGCTCGGTGCGGTCGATCCGGACGATGAGCTGCCGGCCCGCGGTGCTCTCGCTCAGCGCCGCCACCTGTGCCTGCACGTCCGCGTCCGCGGCCCGGTCGCGCAGCTGCGCCGCGTCCACCCCCAGCGCGTGCACGCCCACCGTGGTGTCGTGCCCGCGGTGCCGGACCGTGCGGGCCTGCGGGTCCACCTCGGCACCGAGGAATTCGGCGCAGCAGGCGACGAAGCTGTCGGCCCAGCGCTGGCACAGGAACCCGGCGTGGTTGGCGCCCAGCATGCCGTCCAGCACTTCCCGGCCCACCTCCGCGGGCAGCAGCCGGTAATAGTCCGGCGGCGCCCACGGGGTGTGCGAGAAGTGCGCGATCCGGACGTCGGGGCACTGCTCGGCCAGCATCCGGGGGACCAGCGGCAGGTGGTAGTCCTGGATCATGGCCCGCACCCGGACGGGGGTGGGCTCCTGGTCGCTGGCTCCCTTGGCCAGCGCCGCCGCGAACGCGGAGTTGTAGCTGCGGAACGACTCCCACTCGCGGCGGAACGCCGGGCCGAAGCTGGGCTGGTTCGGCGTGTCGTAGAGCATGTGGTGCACGAACCACAGGGTGGAGTTGGCCACCGAGTTGTAGGCCCGCTGGAACGTGGCCGGCGGGATGTCCAGCATGCGCACCGCCGATCCGGGGCCACCGTCCACGCCGTCGGTGACCTCGATCAGCCCGTCTGGCGCGCTGCGCGCAGCCTCCCGGTCGGCGTCGCTCAGGGCGGCGCACACCCACAGCACCGACGCCTGGCTCATGACCGAGGACAGCCCGGAGACCAGGCCACCGGCGCCGCGCCGTGAGACCACGGATCCGTCGTCGTTCCTGGTGAATGAGACTGGGCCCCGGTTCGAGGCGATCAACACCCGGCCGCCGTCCTGGTCCGATGCCATGCACGCGAGGCTAGCCTGACTGGCCACAGAGCACCGCTGCGGCATCGGTTACAGTGTTGAGGACAACTTCATATCGCTCATCCAGAGGGGTGGAGGGATACGGCCCTGCGAAGCCCCGGCAACCATCACGTGGGTCCGCCGCGAGGTCATTCCCCCGTGACAGGTGCCAACTCCGGCCCCCGGCCAACCGGCCGCTGGGACAGATGAGGAGAAAGGCCTCGCCACGTGACCACGCCCCAGCCCGCAACGCCCTCCCGCTTTGGTTACGCGACCGGTTTGTCCTGTCGCGAGTGCGGTGAGAACTACCCACTCGGCTCCACGCACGCCTGCGCGATGTGTTTCGGCCCGCTCGAAGTGCGCTACGACTACCCGGCCCTCGACCGCGCGGCCATCGCATCCGGGCCCGCCAGCATCTGGCGTTATGCCAGCTTGCTGCCGGTACCTCCGGACGTCGCCAGCTCGCCCAACACGGAGCCCGGCTGGACGCGCCTGGTGCGGGCCGAGCAGCTCGGCCGCGAGCTGGGCATGCGGGCGCTGTGGGTCAAGGACGAGCGGGCCAACCCGACGCACTCGTTCAAGGACCGGGTGGTCGCGGTGGCCCTGGCCGCCGCGGTCGAGCTGGGCTACAAGGTGCTGGCCTGCCCGTCCACCGGGAACCTGGCCAACGCGGTGGCCGCCGCCGCGGCCCGGGCCGGCATCCGGTCTGTGGTCATCATCCCGGCCGACCTCGAGCCGCAGAAGATCGTGGCCAGCGCGGTGTACGGCGGGACCATGGTGCCGGTGGACGGCACCTATGACGACGTGAACCGGCTGGCCTCGGAACTGGCCGACGACCGCGAAGACTGGGCCTTCGTCAACGTCAACGTGCGGCCCTACTACGCCGAGGGATCCAAGACCATCGGGTTCGAGATCGCTGAGCAGCTCGGCTGGCGGCTGCCGGCCCAGGTCGTGGTCCCGGTGGCGTCCGGCGCCCAGCTGGTGAAGATCGACAAGGCGTTCCGCGAGCTGATCGCGCTGGGCCTGGTCGAGGACACGCCGTACAAGGTGTTCGGTGCGCAGGCCACCGGCTGCTCGCCGGTGGCGGCCGCGTTCCGCAACGGGCACGACGTGGTGCAGCCGGTCAAGCCGTCCACCATCGCCAAGTCGCTGGCCATCGGGAATCCGGCCGACGGCCCGTACGTGCTGGACGTGGTGCGGCGCACCGGCGGCGCGGTGGTGGACGTGGACGACGACGCGGTGGTGTCCGCGATGCGACTGCTGGCCGCCACCGAGGGGATCTTCGGTGAGACCGCGGGCGGAGTGACCCTGGGGGTGCTGCGCAGCCTGCTCGCCGCCGGGCAGCTCGACCCGGCCGCCGAGACAGTGATCATCAACTCGGGAGACGGGCTCAAGACGCTGGACGCCGTGGCGGACATGGCCGTCACGGGCGCCCCGATCCGGCCCACGCTGGACAGCTTCCTGGCCTTTGAGGCTGGTCAGGTACCTACTCAGTCCAGTTGAGCGGCGCCGGGCGACCCGGCACTATTGAGACCCGTCAGCATCAGTTTCGAGAGGCAGGCTCCAGGCATGACCGTGTCCGTCCGTATCCCCACCATCCTCCGTACCTTCACCGGGGGCGCCGCCGAGGTCCCGGCCGACTCCGGCACCCTGCGTGAGGTGATCGCCGGCCTGGACGCCGCCTACCCCGGCATCGGCGGCCGCATCGTGGACGACACGGGCCAGTTGCGCCGGTTCGTCAACGTGTACGTCGGCGAGGAAGACGTCCGGTTTGCCCAGGGTCTGGACACGCCAGTGCCTGCTGGGGCTCACGTTTCGGTCATCCCGGCGGTGGCCGGCGGCTCTGCTGTACGCGTTGCTGAAGGGCGATCCCTTTGCGGCTGAGATGCGGCTATGTGTCCGGGACGGCGGCTCGGACGGCGGAACTCGCCCGGCCGAGTTCGGCTAGTAACCCGTCCCGAAGGCACACCGCACGGGGTAAGGTCGTTTCCGGTCGCTGTCGGTCGGCGCTCATGGCAAGCCCGTCTTGCTCACGCCTAGCCCGCGCCGCGATCGACGGGTTCCGCAGAGGCAAGGGTGGAACCCGAGGCCCGAGCGGAGTTAGGGAGTTGTTGGGTAATGGCTCAGGGCACCGTCAAGTGGTTCAACGCGGACAAGGGCTACGGCTTCATCGCGGTCGACGGTGGCAGGGACGTGTTCGTGCACTTCTCCGCCATCCAGATGGATGGCTACCGCACCCTTGAAGAAGGGCAGCGGGTCGAGTTCGAGATCACGCAGAGCGATCGTGGCCCCCAGGCGGAGGCAGTCCGGGCTGCGGGAGCTTAGCTCGCCCTGTTGGCTGATGGCCCGGCCCCGGTAACGGGTGCCGGGCTGTCGGGGTTTTCATGCCGGTTTGCCCGGCGGCGTACCGGCTCCGGCCGGCATGTGGCCGCCGGGTGTCGGCTAGCTGAACTCCCGCGCTACGCCGTCAGCGGAAAGCGCTGCACATGACGGCGGCGAGCCCGGCTGACCGGTGGCTCGGCTTGCACTCTCATGCCGAGAGTGCTAAACAAGACGCTGGCACTCTCGGCATGAGAGTGACAACTCCAGGGCGGGAATCGGGGCGATGAGGCCTTGCCAGCGGCAGGAAGGGACTGTCCGCTGAACGGGTCGTCCGTCGCGGGCGTCGGCCCGGTTTCACACACTTAACGCCATCAAGTCCTGGGAGGACTGGAGCCTATGGCAGCCAAGATGATCGCGTTCGATGAGGACGCGAGGCGCGGCCTCGAGCGCGGTATGAATCAGCTGGCCGACGCCGTGAAGGTAACCCTCGGCCCCAAGGGCCGGAACGTGGTGCTCGAGAAGAAGTGGGGTGCCCCCACGATCACCAACGATGGCGTGTCCATCGCCAAGGAGATCGAGCTCGAGGACCCGTGGGAGAAGATCGGCGCCGAGCTGGTCAAGGAAGTCGCCAAGAAGACCGACGACGTGGCCGGTGACGGCACCACCACGGCGACGGTGCTGGCGCAGGCGCTGGTCCGCGAGGGCCTGCGTAACGTCGCCGCGGGCGCCAACCCGATGTCCCTCAAGCGGGGCATCGAGGCCGCGGTCGAGCGGGTCAGCGAGGAGCTGTCCAAGCTGGCCAAGGATGTGGAGACCAAGGAGCAGATCGCTTCGACGGCCTCCATCTCGGCCGGTGACGCCGCGATCGGCGAGATGATCGCCGAGGCGATGGACAAGGTCGGCAAGGAAGGTGTCATCACCGTCGAGGAGAGCAACACCTTCGGGCTCGAGCTTGAGCTCACCGAGGGGATGCGCTTCGACAAGGGGTACATCTCGCCGTACTTCGTCTCCGACCCGGAGCGGATGGAAGCAGTCCTTGACGACCCGTACATCCTGGTGACCAACTCCAAGGTGTCGGCCAACAAGGACCTGCTGCCGCTGCTCGACAAGGTGGTTCAGTCGGGCAAGCCGCTGGTCATCATCGCCGAGGACGTGGAGGGCGAAGCCCTCGCGACCCTGGTGGTCAACAAGATCCGCGGCCTGTTCAAGTCCGTCGCGGTGAAGGCCCCGGGCTTCGGCGACCGGCGCAAGGCCATGCTCGGTGACATCGGCATCCTCACGGGTGCGCAGGTGATCAGCGAGGAGGTCGGGCTCAAGCTGGAGAACGCCGACCTGGACCTGCTCGGCCGGGCCCGCAAGGTCGTCGTGACCAAGGACGAGACCACCATCGTGGACGGCGCTGGTGACCCCGAGCAGATCTCCGGCCGGGTGAACCAGATCCGGGCCGAGATCGAGAACACCGACTCGGACTACGACCGGGAGAAGCTGCAGGAGCGGCTGGCCAAGCTGGCGGGCGGCGTCGCCGTCATCAAGGCGGGCGCGGCCACCGAGGTCGAGCTGAAGGAGCGCAAGCACCGCATCGAGGACGCGGTGCGCAACGCGAAGGCCGCTGTTGAGGAGGGCGTCGTCGCCGGTGGCGGCGTGGCCATCTTGCAGGCCGCTTCCAACGCCTTCAAGAAGCTCGAGCTCACCGGCGACGAGGCGACCGGCGCGACCATCGTGCGCCGTGCCGTCGAGGAGCCGGTCAAGCAGATCGCGGTGAACGCCGGCCTCGAGGGCGGCGTCGTGGTCGAGAAGGTGAAGACGCTCCCCGCAGGGCACGGGCTCGATGCCGCGTCCGGCGAGTACGTCGACATGTTCAAGGCCGGGATCATCGACCCAGCGAAGGTGACCCGGTCCGCGCTGCAGAACGCAGCCTCCATCGCCGGCCTGTTCCTGACCACCGA
>Ga0335085_10011800_pt1 | contig 12929 bp, 9 predicted proteins | sample Lox_Sample_45_FD_206712 | JGI IMG/M metagenome (GOLD analysis project Ga0335085, IMG submission 206712) | Soil microbial communities from Loxahatchee National Wildlife Refuge, Florida, United States - Lox_Sample_4.5 | ecosystem: Environmental > Terrestrial > Soil > Wetlands | place: USA: Florida...
GACAAGCCATCCGCGGCCTGAAGGAGATGTTCCGGCGCGATGGGGTATTGGCGAGTCCATCGGTGCGCCTCGTTTCTGCGTAGCTCCTGCGCGAGATCGGCTTCGCTACTCCGTGCGAGTTGGCCCGCGATCCGCAGTATGCGTCCCGGTTGCACCCATTGCTCGCCAGGCCGCACATCAGAAGGCGCATTGAACCGTCCAAGGATATGGAGATCATCCGCATCACCGACGACAACCGGCAAGTCGTCGAGCCCGGGTGGCTGGAACGTGCCGAGCGTGTTCACCGCCAGTTGCGCCCGCAACTGCCGCCCGATTATGTCGGCAAGATGCAGGCCGTCTTCGGCTCGGGAGGCGAAATGTGCATCGTGGCCGAAAGCGCCCTGGTAGTGGGCGTTGCGGTGTTCCGTTACTACGAGAACACTTTTTCCGGCCGCAAGTTCTATGTGGACGATCTAGTCACCGACGAGGCGTTCCGATCCGGCGGAATCGGGCACGCGATGCTCGCCTTCCTCGAGAAACTCGCGCGCGGTCGCGGCTGCGACAGCCTGGAGCTCGACTCGGGTACGCAGCGCACTCGGGCGCACAAGTTCTACTTCCGCGAAGGCTTCGTGATCCCGGCCTTCACCTTCCGCAAGGAACTGCGTTGAGACCCATCCACGTCGGCCTCCTCGGCATCGGCACGGTGGGTGGGGGCACGTTCGCCGTGCTGCGCCGGAACCAGGAAGAGATTACCCGGCGCGCCGGGCGGGCGATCACGCTCAAGGTCGTCGCCGACAAGGACCTGGAGCGAGCCAAGCGCATCGTCGGCGGAGCGGCCGAAGTCACCGCCGATGCGTACGCCGTGGTGCGCAACCCGGAGATCGATATCGTTGTCGAGCTCATTGGGGGCACCACAGTCGCGAAGGACCTCATGATGCAGGCCATCGAAAACGGCAAGCATGTGGTCACCGCGAACAAGGCGTTGCTGGCTCAGCATGGCACCGAGATCTTTTCGGCGGCACAACGCAAGGGGGTGATGGTGGCGTTCGAGGCCGCCGTCGCCGGGGGCATCCCGATCATCAAGGCGCTGCGCGAGGGCCTCACGGCCAACCGGATCGAATGGATCGCCGGCATCATCAACGGCACGAGCAACTTCATCCTGTCGGAGATGCGCGACAAAGGAGCGAGCTTCGAAGAGGTGCTGCGACAGGCGCAGCAACGGGGCTACGCGGAGGCCGACCCCACGTTCGACATCGAGGGCATCGATGCCGCCCATAAGCTCACCATCCTGTCGGCCATCGGGTTCGGCATCCCGATGCAGTTCGACAAGGCCTACACGGAGGGCATTTCCAAGCTCACGCGCCAGGACATCCGCTACGCCGAGGAGCTGGGCTACCGCATCAAGCTGTTGGGGATCACGCGCCGCACTTCCCATGGCATCGAGTTGCGCGTGCATCCGACGCTGATTCCGGCGCGGCGGCTGATCGCCAACGTCGAGGGAGTGATGAACGCCATCCTGGTCAAAGGCGACGCCGTGGGGCAGACGCTGTACTACGGCGCGGGAGCCGGCGCCGAGCCCACGGCTTCGGCGGTAGTGGCGGACTTGGTTGATGTGACACGGCTGCATACCGCAGACCCCGAGCACCGCGTGCCGCATCTGGCGTTTCAGCCCGAAGCCCTCTCCAACCTTCCCATTCTGCCTATGGACGAGGTGGAGACGGCCTACTACCTGCGCTTGCGGGTTCTCGACCGCCCTGGCGTGCTCGCCGATATCACCCGAATCTTGGCGGACCTGTCGATCTCCATCGACGCCATGGTGCAGAAGGAGCCGGGCGAGGGCGAAGAACAGGTCGACATCATCATGCTGACCCACCTGACGGTGGAGAAGAACATCAACGCGGGGATCGCGCGGATCGAGCAGTTGCCTGCCAACCTAGGGAAGGTGACGCGCATCCGGCTGGAGGAGTTAGCCGCGTGAGCCAGGGAGCAGGGGCCCCTCTGGGGATGCGACCGCGGCGAGCGCGGCCAAACGCCGACACCACCGGACGCGGAATGCATACCGAGGATGCGGAGGCGTCCGCGTGAGCCAGGGAGCAGGGGCCCCTCTGGGGATGCGACCGCGGCGAGCGGGGCAAAACGGCGACCCCGCCGGACGCGGCGGCGCCCCGTGTCTTGGGGAGTGCGGGCTCTCTCGCATCAGGTCGCACCCGATATCGTCGGCGTGAAGCCAATGCGGTATGTGAGCACGCGGGGCGGGATGCCTGCGGCGCGCTTCTGCGACGTCCTGCTGGAAGGCCTGGCCCCCGACGGAGGACTGGTCGTACCCGAGACCTATCCGAAGATCGCCCCGGATGAGCTCGCGCACTGGCGTGGCCTTCCTTACGCGGGGTTGGCGTTCCAGATCCTGCGGCGCTACGCCGATGACATCCCGGACTCGGACCTCCAGCGCCTGGTCGAGCGGACCTACACCGCTCAGCTGTTCCGCAGCCCCGAAATCACTCCGGTGAAGGCGCTGCAACCGGATGTCCACCTCCTCGGCTTGTCCTACGGACCTACCCTAGCGTTCAAGGACTTGGCGATGCAGCTGCTCGGGAATCTGTTCGAGTACGTTCTGGCCAACAGCGGCACCGATCTGAACATTCTGGGCGCGACGTCCGGAGACACCGGCTCGGCCGCCGAATATGCCATGCGCGGCAAGCCGGGGATCCGGGTGTTCATGCTTTCGCCGTACGGCAAAATGAGCCCGTTCCAGACGGCGCAGATGTACTCCTTGCAGGACGCCAACATCTTCAACATCGCCATCCGTGGGGTGTTCGACGATTGCCAGGACATCGTCAAGGCAGTGAGCAACGACGCGCAGTTCAAGGCCGACCACCGCATCGGGACGGTCAACTCCATCAACTGGGCGCGCGTGATGGCACAAGCCGTCTACTACTTCAAGGGTTACCTCGCCGTCGCCAAGGAGATCGGGCAACCGGTCTGCTTCTCCGTACCCTCGGGCAACTTCGGCAACATCTTCGCTGGGCATATCGCTCGCCAGATGGGACTCCCGATCCGGTTGGTTCTCGCCACCAACGAGAATGACGTGCTCGACGAGTTCTTTCGCACCGGCCGCTATCGAGTGCGCAGGGCCGCCGAGGTGAAGCAGACTTCCAGCCCGTCCATGGACATTTCCAAGGCGTCGAACTTCGAGCGCTTCATCTACGACCTGACCGGGCGGGACGCGCCAACGGTCGTCGCGCTGTGGCGTGAGGTCGATGAGAAGGGTGGATTCGACCTGGCCGGGAGCGAATACATGCTGCGGCTGCCCCGCTTCGGATTCGTTTCCGGGTCCAGCAGCCACGCCGATCGACTCGAGACGATCCGGCGCGTGTACCGGGAATCGGGCGTGATCATCGACACGCACACCGCAGACGGGCTCAAGGTGGGCCTGGAGCAGCGCGAAGCGGGAGTGCCCTTGGTGTCCCTGGAGACCGCGCTGCCGGCCAAGTTCGCTACCACGGTCCGCGAAGCGCTGGGGCGCGACCCGGCGGTGCCCCCAGGTTTCGAAGGTCTAGAGCGACGTCCGCAGCGGGTGGAAGTGATGGACGTGGATGTCGAGTCGGTGAAAGCCTTCATCGCTCGCCACAGCGGAGGTTGACGCCCATGGCACAGGGTTTCGACGACGCCCGCGAGTTCTGGGACCAGCGCTTCGCGGTGCCCGAGTACATCTTCGGCACCGACCCGAATGTGTTTCTGACGACGCAGACCGAGCGCTTCAGATCGGGCGGTCAAGTGCTGGACGTCGCCTGCGGAGAAGGCCGCAACAGCGTCTGGCTGGCTGAGCGTGGCTGCGAGGTGCTGGGCGTGGACATCTCGCCTCTGGCGCTGGACAAGGCGCGGCGCCTCGCGGCCGAGCGCGGCGTGTCCGTCACGTTCGTAGAAGCCGACATCCGGCACTGGCAGTGGGAGCCGGAGGCTTTCGATGCGGTGGTATGCGTGTTCATTCAGTTCGCCGCTCCGCAAGACAGGGGCCGCCTGTTCGAGGGCTTCAAGGCGACACTGAAGCCAGGCGGCCTTCTGCTGCTGCAGGGCTATACCCCCAAGCAAGTCGAGTACAAGACCGGCGGCCCTCCGCAGGCGGAGCATATGTATACCGAGGCGACGCTGCGGGCCGCGTTCACCGATACCGAGATCCTCCATTTGCGCGAGCATGAGGACGTCCTGCACGAAGGCATCAAGCACGTCGGGCGCTCGGCGCTGATCGACCTGGTAGCTCGCAAAAGGCCCTGATCAGGCGCTTCTCTTGCATGCTGCGGTCCGATCGGTGGCCCAGTGCGGGCCCAGCGAACGGGACGTGGAGGCGCGATGAACGGCGCGATGGGGGTGGTGGCCTACGGACTAGGCAGCCTGCTGGGCTTCCTGCTGCTGGCGTTGCTGCTGTACTGGTTCATCCAGGACATCACGCAGAAGAAGCATACGGTTCTGCGCAACTACCCGGTCATCGGGCGGCTGCGCTACGTCCTCGAGAAGCAGGGCGAATACCTGCGCCAATACCTGTTCGCGGGGGACCGGGACGAGATGCCGTTCAACCGCGCCACGCGCAGCTGGGTCTATCGTCTGGCCAAGAACGAGGGCGGGATCATCGGGTTCGGCTCTACGAACGACCTGCGCGAGCCCGGCTCGATCATCTTCGTGAATGCCGCGTTTCCCGTGCTCGAAGAAGAGCGCCTGCCTACGCCGCCGCTTACGATCGGAGAAGGCTTCTGCAAGCACCCCTTCCTGGCGCGCTCGCTGGTCAACATCAGCGGCATGAGTTTCGGCGCCATCTCTCGGCCTGCGGTGCGTGCGCTCTCGCGCGGAGCCGCATTGGCTGGTTGCTGGCTGGACACCGGCGAGGGCGGGCTCGCTCCCTACCACCTGGACGGCGGCTGCGACGTCATCATGCAGATCGGCACCGCCAAGTATGGGGTGCGCGACGCAGCCGGAGAGTTCTCCCCGGAGCGCGCGCGGCAGCTCGCTCAGCAGGTGAAGGCTTTCGAGATCAAGCTGTCGCAAGGCGCGAAGCCCGGCAAAGGCGGCGTGCTGCTGGGCGCGAAGGTGACGGAGGAGATCGCCGCGATCCGCGGGATCGCACCGTATCGGGACTCGATCAGCCCCAACCGCCACCGCGACATCGCGAACGTGGACGAGCTGCTGGACCGCGTGGCCTACCTCCGCGAGCTCACGGGGCGGCCGGTGGGGGTCAAGACCTCCATCGGCGGCTGGCAGCTCCTGAGCGATCTCGCGAACGCCGTTCTGCGGCGCGGGCGGGAATGGGCCCCTGACTTCCTGGCCATCGACGGCGGCGAGGGCGGCAGTGGAGCGGCCCCGCAGGCGCTGGCGGACCACATGAGCCTGCCGATCGCGGAGGCGCTTCCGCGCGCGGTGGACGCGCTCATCGAGGCGGATCTGCGCGGGCGCATCAAGGTCTTTGCGGCTGGCAAGCTGGTCACACCGGCGAAGGCGGCGTGGGCTCTGTGCGCGGGTGCCGACTTCGTGAACACCGCGCGCGGGTTCATGTTCGCGTTGGGGTGCATTCAGGCATTGCGGTGTCACACCAACACCTGCCCGACCGGGGTCACGACGCATAATAAGCGGCTGCAGCGCGGCCTGGTGGTGGAAGAGAAATTTCAGCGCGTCGCCCACTATGCGATCAACATGAACAAGGAGATCGACATGATCGCGCACTCGTGCGGCCTGCCGCATGCCCGGGAGCTGCGGCGCGAGCACGTGCGCATCGTCGAGACTGCCGGGCGCAGCGTGGCGCTGAACACGCTCTACCCGTATCCTCGCCGGGCCGGATCCGTCAAGCTGCCCAACGCCGCGTGAGCCAGGGAGCAGGGGCCCCTTTGGGGATGCGACCGGGGCGATCGCGGTGAGACGCCGACCCCACGCGGTGCGATGGGTATCGCGACAGTATGGAGGCGGCTGCCTAAGTCAGTGCCGCCGGCAGCTCGTCAAGCCGGCGCAGAACCGCTGCGGGCCCAAAGCCCAGTGGATCGGGCTGCGCCCCGGAGCGGTTGATCCAGTAGGGACGGAAGCCGAACGAGGCGGCCCCTGCTACGTCCCAGAAATTGGAAGAGACAAACGCGATCGATGCAGCCGGCACGCCCAGCCGCTCAGGAGCGAGCCGGTAGACGCTCGGATGCGGCTTGTAGATCCGCCGCTCGTCCACGCTCAGTACTGCGTGGAAGTGAGCGGCGAGGCCGGCGTTACCGAGCAGCGGCTCCAGCATCGCAGGGGAACCGTTGGACAGGATCGCGAGCTTGCGATCGTGCAGCCGCCGCAGCGCGTCGCCTACCTCCGGATAGGGCGCCAGACGCAGATACTCCTCCATCAAGCTCTGGGTTCCGGCCTCGCTCAGCTCCAGCGCCAGCGAGGCGCACGCATGGCGAAGCGCCGCGCGGGTGACGCTCCCGAAGTCCTCGTAGCGCCCCATCAGGCTGCGCAGCCAACTGTATTCGAGCTGCTTCGAGCGCCACAGCTGTGACAGCCGCGCTCCGTTTCCGGGGAAGAGGCTATCGCAGCACTGCACCACCGAATGTACGTCGAAGAGGGTGCCGTACGCATCGAACACGACCGCTTGGATGTGAGGCACGTTGGTCTCCTGGTCGGTGCACTGGCGGCGGGGCTGCCCCCTCAGTCTCGCGACCCCGCACTCAGGGCAGCGGTTGCTTGATAGTGACCGCCCCCCGAATCTGATCGACCACATCACCTGTGGCCTGGTCATGGGGGTAGTCGGCGCGAAGCGCGGCTGCCACGCCAGGCGCGATCGCCGCGCGGCTCCCATGGCAGGCAAGGCATAACGGCTGCACCGGTATGGCCTTCATGTACCGGTAGTAGCGCCCCGAGGGCCCCTCTACCACCTCGGCGTGTTCTAGCGCCTTGTGCTTCTGTCCGGCGGCGGCCAAGCGATCGAAGTCGGCCAGCACAGCCTGCTCCCAGGCGTCCGGCATCCCGAGGAGCGGGTTGCGCGTCTCCAGGCTCATGCGGGCCACGCGCCAACCGCGCTCCCGCGACAGGCGCCCCGCGATCTCGGGCGCGACGTCCCTGGACACTCGGATCGCGGCCTCGGGCTCGCCGTTGCCAAGCTCAGCCTTGAGTTGCGCGGCGAGCTGCCGGGTCAGCGCCGTCGCCGCTTGACGGCTATGGGACAGCAGCTCGCCGCCATCCTGCCCGAGCACCGTCCCGGGGAGCAGAACGACAGCCGCAAGCATTGCCGCCACGATCTTGATCGTCATCCATGGATCCTCTCGAGCAGCACGCGCAGCGCGACCCGTATTCAGGCGGCGCCGTGTCCAATCGTTGAAAACACCTGTCCCGCCCCTATGTACGCCCAAACCCCACATCCAAGGACCAGCCACGATGCGCTTCGACAAGTTTACGACCAAGTTCCAGCAGGCGCTGGCGGACGCCCAGAGCCTGGCAGTGGGCAAGGACAACACCTATATCGAGCCGCAGCATCTGCTGCTCGCCTTGATGGATCAACAGGATGGCGCGACCGCCTCGATCCTGTCCAAGGCCGGCGTCAACCTCCAGCCGCTGCGCGAGGCGCTCAAGGCGAGCCTAGAGCGGCTGCCGAGGGTGGAGGGCACGCCCGGGGAGGTCAGCGTATCTCGGGACCTGTCCAATCTGCTCAACCTGACGGACAAGGAAGCACAGAAGCGCGGCGACCAGTTCATTGCCTCGGAGCTGTTCCTGGTCGCGCTGACGGAGGACAAGGGCGAGACAGGCCGCCTGTTCAAGCAGCATGGCGCAAACCGGCAGCACCTGGAGCGCGCCATCGACTCGGTCCGCGGCGGCGAAGCCGTAACCAATCCGGAAGCGGAGGGGCAACGCGAAGCGCTGGCCAAGTACACCCTAGATCTCACCGAGCGCGCGCGGCAGGGCAAGCTCGATCCGGTCATCGGCCGTGACGACGAGATCCGCCGCACCATCCAGATCCTGCAGCGGCGCACGAAGAACAACCCTGTGCTCATCGGCGAGCCGGGCGTAGGCAAGACGGCGATCGTGGAGGGCCTGGCCCAGCGGGTTGTCAACGGGGAGGTCCCCGACAGTCTCAAGGACAAGCGGATCCTGGTGTTGGACATGGCGCTGCTGCTCGCGGGCGCCAAGTATCGCGGCGAGTTCGAGGAGCGCCTCAAGTCGGTGCTCAAAGAGATCGCGCAAGACCAGGGACGCACGATCGTCTTCATCGACGAAATCCACACGATGGTGGGCGCCGGCAAGGCCGAGGGCGCCATCGACGCAGGGAACATGCTCAAACCCGCGCTAGCGCGGGGCGAGCTGCATTGCATCGGCGCCACCACGCTCGACGAATACCGCAAATACATCGAGAAAGACGCGGCGTTGGAACGGCGGTTCCAGAAGGTCATGGTGGATGAACCGAGCGTCGAGGACACCATCGCGATCCTGCGCGGGCTGCAGGAGAAGTACGAGGTGCACCACGGCGTGGAGATCACCGACCCCGCGATCGTGGCGGCGGCCGAGCTGTCGCATCGTTACATCACGGACCGGTTCCTGCCGGACAAGGCGATCGATCTGATCGACGAGGCGGCCGCGCGCATCAAGATGGAGATCGACTCCAAGCCGGAGGAGATGGACAAGCTCGAGCGCCGCCTGATCCAGCTCAAGATCGAGCGCGAGGCAGTGCGCAAGGAACGTGACGAGGCCTCCAAGAAGCGCATGAAGCTGATCGAGGAAGAGGTCGCCAAGCTCGAGCGCGAGTACTCCGACCTGGAAGATGTCTGGAAGGCGGAGAAGGCCCAGGTCCAGGGCTCGCAGCATCTCAAGGAGGAAGTCGAGAAGCTGAAGCTGGAGATGGAGGCGGCCAAGCGCAAAGGCGATTGGCAGAAAGTTTCCGAAATCCAGTACGGGAAGCTCCCCCAGCTGGAGACGCAGATCAAGCAAGCGGAATCGGGCGAGGGGAAGAAGCCGCGGTTCCGGCTTCTGCGTACCCAGGTAGGCGCGGAGGAGATCGCCGACGTCGTATCGCGCGCCACGGGCATCCCGGTGTCCAAGCTCATGCAGGGCGAGCGAGAGAAGCTGCTCCAGATGGAAGAGCGCTTGCACCAGCGCGTGGTCGGCCAGGACGAGGCGGTGCGGCTGGTGTCGGACGCGATCCGGCGCTCGCGCGCGGGCCTTTCCGATCCGCGCCGGCCGTACGGCTCGTTTCTGTTCCTGGGCCCCACCGGTGTGGGCAAGACGGAGCTATGCAAGGCTCTGGCGCAGTTCCTGTTCGACTCCGAGGATCATCTGATCCGCATCGACATGTCCGAGTTCATGGAGAAGCATTCCGTGGCACGCTTGATCGGGGCGCCCCCCGGTTATGTCGGCTACGAGGAGGGCGGCTACCTCACCGAAGCGGTGCGCCGCAAGCCCTACTCGGTGATCCTGTTCGACGAGATCGAAAAGGCGCACCCGGACGTGTTCAACGTGCTGCTGCAGGTGCTCGATGACGGGCGCTTGACCGACGGGCAGGGCCGCACGGTGGACTTCCGCAACACCGTGATTGTGATGACCTCGAACCTCGGCTCGCAGATGATCCAGCAGATGGCGGCAGAAAGCTATGACGCCGTCAAGTCAGCGGTGATGACCGAGGTCAAGAACTACTTCCGCCCCGAGTTCATCAACCGCATCGATGAGGTCGTGGTGTTCCACGGTCTGGATGAAAAGCACATCAAGTCGATCGCGAGGATCCAGCTCGCGGCCCTGGAGAAGCGTCTGGCGGCGATGGAGATGCAGTTGCAGGTGGACGACTCGGTGCTCGCCGAACTGGCGAAGGTTGGGTTCGATCCGATCTACGGCGCCCGGCCTCTCCGGCGGGCGATCCAGTCCGCCATCGAGAATCCGCTGGCCAAGGAAATATTGGAAGGACGCTTCGGGCCGAAGGACATGGTCGTGGTGGATCTTGCAGGCGGGCGCTTCAGCTTCCATAAGACCGGCCCCGCCGCGCAGCCCAAAGCCGCCTAACGCCGGCGGTCGCGCGCTCACCGAAGCGCCGCATGAGCGCCGAGGGGTCCGGAACGGTTCGAGGATCGGCGGGTTGGGGCGCTAGGAGCGCTGCTAATGACCGATCGCCTCGGCCCACACCAGCGCCTCGAGCTGCGCGCGGTTGAGCTGCTGAGCGGTGATGCCCAGCAGGTCGGCGGTCTCCAGCGCCTTCGCCCGCGCTTGCGGCTGGTCGAAAGACTCCGCTGCCTCCACGATGGACAGCAGAGGTCCATATGGACCTTCGTGCCGGAACAGCGCCTCGAGGATGGTCTCCGACAGCGGGATCTGTTCGACGATGCTCTCCAGGGGCGCCTTCAAGATCGCGTCGAGCAGCGAGAATGCGCCGACGATGAACAGGTTGTCGCGCTGCTGCTGGTCGAACAGGCCGTCTCCGAGCAGCTCGGTCAGCCTACCGCGCGTCACGGCGGTGGTGAGCAGAGCCGAGGCGGATTGGCGCGCAGCCGTAACCATCAGCAGCGCCAGCCAACGGTACAGGTTTTGGTAGCCGAGCACGGCCACGGCGTGGCGGAAGGACTGGATCTCGCAGGAGAGACCGAATCCGGCGCTGTTGATGTAGCGCAACAGTCTGAACGAGATCGTGGCGTCCCGTTTGAGCGCTTCCTCGATCTTGGCCACCGGGGCGTTCTGTTGCGTGAGCTGCATTAGCGTCACGATCGTTGCGTAGCTCGGGCTGATGGCGTGCGACTGCTGACCCGACACCTCGGTGAAGTGATATCCGCGGAACAGGTCGCAACCGGCAGTGAGCGCGCTTTCGAACGCCTGTAGGCTATCGATGCCGATCGCGATCTGCTTTGCGCTGTGCCGGCGCAGCTGCGTGCAGGTCTTCTCAGACCGTGTGCCGAGCTCGCCGCAATCGAGCGTCACGAAGGTCGCCTCGTCCAGCGCGTCCGGGGAGAGATCCGAGGCGTAGGGCCGGTCTAGGCAGATGCCGAAGCCGGCCGCTTTCCATTTCTTGATCTGCGGGACCGAAACCTGAGCTCCGGGCGCGGCGGAAGCAATGCATAGAGTCAGTCGACCGGCGTGCGGTTGGCCAGGGGCAGCAAGCTCCCCCTGGGCGCAGTCGGTGAACACGAAGCGGTTCGGCACGCGCGAGAACAGGTTGCTTTGGTCGTTGGCGAGGCCGAGAAGCGTGGCCAACTCTTCGTTGCCGGAGGCGGCGGCCGCGGACATCCGCAGGTCGTAGCCGGCCATCTCCCGAGAGCGGTTGACCACCGGGATGCGGACTAGCAGGGAAGGTTCTGGCATGACGAAATTCTCCGACGCAGGCTAAGCCGCGAGCCGAAACAGGTCCTCACGCGTCTCACGCATCGGCCCGGTCAACAGTTGTTCCACGTCCAGCACGAGGACCACCGACCCGTCTCCCGACAGCGTCGCGCCGGCCACACCCTTGGGTTTGATGTCCTCGAGCGACTTGATGACGACGTCGTCGCGTCCCACGAACCCGTCCACCGCCAGCACGAACGCACACAGGGCGCTTTGCATCAGCACGCCATAGGCGGGGGGCTTGAGCAGCGGCCACCCCATCATGCAGGCTAGCGAACGCACCGGCAGCATCTCGTCGCGGACCACCATCGTGGCGCGGCCGGAGACTTCCTGCACATCTTCGGAACGGATCGGGACGATCTCGCGCACAAGCGAGAGCGGGACCGCGAAGGGCTGCTCCCCGAGCTTGATGACCAATACGGGAAGGATGGCCACGGTGAGCGGGAGATGGATGGTGAATCGGGTCCCCTGGCCGACGACCGAGTCGATCTCGACGCGGCCGTTGAGCTTCTGGACGTTGGTCTTGACCACGTCCATCCCGACGCCGCGCCCGGAAAGGTCGCTGATCGTCTCCTTGGTCGAAAAGCCGGGGAGGAAGATCAGCTTGAGCGCCTCCTGGTCGGCCATGTTGGCCGCGGTATCCGCGTCGATCAGATGTTTCTGAACGGCCTTCCGGCGCAGCGCGTCGGGGTGGATCCCCCGCCCGTCGTCGCTAATCTGGATGACGATATGGTCGCCCGCCTGCTCGGCGGACAGCCGTACCAGAGCAGTGTCGGGCTTGCCTTGGCTTCGACGCTCGTCCAGCGTCTCGACACCGTGGTCCACCGCATTGCGCAGCAGATGGACCAGCGGGTCGCTGAGGTCTTCGATCATGGTCTTATCGAGCTCCGTGTCCTCGCCGGAGATCACGAGCTCCACGCGCTTGCCGAGCTGCCGAGCCAGATCGCGCACGACTCTCGGATACTTCTGAAACAACCGTCCGACGGGCTGCATGCGCGTCTTCATCACCGCGTTCTGCAGATCCCCCACCAGCAAGTCGAGGTGGCTGACGGCCTTGTCGAGCTGCCTCAACGTGTCCGCATCGATCCTGCCCTGCATGAGGTCGGTGCGCAGGCAGTTCAGCCGGTTCTTGGCGAGCCCGATCTCACCGGACAGGTTCAGCACTTGATCCAGGCGTGTGGTTTCGACGCGGATGGTCGACTCTGCCGGCACGACGACCCGATCGGTCTCGCGGCGACCCGCGCGCACCGCCTCGACGTCGGGGTCATCGCCAGTGCGACGGCCATGCGAGGCATCACGCCTGTCCGTGGCGCCTGCCGTGGCACCGGGCGCGGGTTCGGATCGCTCGAGCGGGGCGGGGCCGGCGACCGCCTCATACAACGCACGCCAGTCCAGGTCCTTCTCGCTCGGCGTTAGGCTCGCGGCTGCCGGCGTCGTCGGACGACAGACAGAGGAAGCAGCCGGGCTGTGAAGAACGCCCTTCAGCCTGGCGACGATGGTTGGTTTTGCGGCAACCGCGCCGGCCCCGCGCGACAGGTCGGCGAACATCTCGCGCACCGCTGCGGCCGCCTCTAGGATGACATCCATGATCGCCGCGTCGAGCAACATGTCGCCGTTGCGCAGCCGATCGAGCAGGCTTTCGGCCAGATGGC
>Ga0335085_10011801_pt1 | contig 12929 bp, 14 predicted proteins | sample Lox_Sample_45_FD_206712 | JGI IMG/M metagenome (GOLD analysis project Ga0335085, IMG submission 206712) | Soil microbial communities from Loxahatchee National Wildlife Refuge, Florida, United States - Lox_Sample_4.5 | ecosystem: Environmental > Terrestrial > Soil > Wetlands | place: USA...
TACAACTTCTTCACCCAGAACGCCTGGGGCGCCGCGCTGGTGGCGACGATCGTGATGATCATCGCCGGCTTCTTCTTCGCGGCCGTCTCGGGCTACCTGGTCGGCATCATCGGGTCGAGCAACAACCCGATCAGCGGCCTCACGCTGTCGACCCTGGTCATCGCGGCGCTGCTGATGGTGGCGCTGGGCATGCAGGGCCAGCCCGGCGTCGCCGCGGTGCTCGGCGTGGCGGGCGTGGTGTGCGTCTCCAGCGCCGTCGGCGGCGAGATGCTGCAGGACCTCAAGGTCGGCCACATCCTCGGCGGCACGCCGTGGAAGATGCAGATCGGCGACCTGCTCGGCGTGGCGCTGGCCGCGTCGGTGATGTTCCTGCCGCTGGTGGTCCTGCACGTCGGCGACATCCGGGCCGGCCAGATGGCGGTGCCGCCCTACGTGGGCGGCTTCGGCGGGCCGAACCTGCCCGCGCCGCAGGCGAGCCTCATGGCCCTGCTGTCGCAGGGCATCGTGGGCGGGCACATGGCCTGGCCGCTGATCATCGTGGGCGCCATGCTCGGCTTCGGCATGATCCTGATGCAGGTCCCGAGCCCGATGCTGGTGTGCGTCGGGATGTACATCAACCTCGGCACGACCTTCGCCATCTTCGTCGGCGGCGTGATCCGGGGCATCGTCAACATGATCAGCAAGGGGCGGAGCCACAACGCGGCGCAGAAAGCGCGCGTCGAGAACAACGGGATCCTGATCGCGGCCGGATTGATCGCCGGCGAGGCGTTGATCGGCCTGCTGTTCGCCGCGCTGGCGTTCGGGAACGTCCACTACGCGAGCTTCCTCACCTCGCATTTCAGCTTCCTGCCGCTCGCGTTCTGGTTCGCGCTGCTGCTGCTCCTGTTCCTCGGCTGGCTGCTGGTGCAGGTGCCGCTGTGGAACGCGGGCAACCCCGACGATCCCGCGCCGCCGAGCGCGGTGATGTAGGGTGTGACGCGCCCCGCCAACCTGCTCGATCTCCGGCCCGCGCGGGGGGCGCGGTGGGAGAAGCAGCCCGACGGCCGGGTGACCCTGCTGGTGCCCCGGTTCCGCAACCGGCTGGCCGTGCGGTGGCTGATGCCGCTGTTCGCCCGACCGGACATCACGGTCCGGCTGGACGAGGAGGGGAGCTTCGTGTGGGACCGCTGCGACGGCGGCACGACCGTGCTGGCCATCGCCGAGCAGCTGCAGCGGAAGATCGGCGGTGACGCCGACGCTGTGATGGACCGCGTGGGCCGCTTCGTCCAGAAGCTGGTCCACTCGAATCTCGCGACGATCGAACTTCCTGGAGACCCACGATGAGCAACGCGATCGACGGCCTGCAGCCCCCGCTGGTGTGGAAGTACTTCGCGGAGATCGCCAAGATCCCGCGCGGCTCCAAGCACGAGGAGAAGATCACCAAGTACGTGCTCGAGACCGCGAAGAAGCTGGGCCTCCCGGCCCGGGCCGACAAGCTCGGCAACGTGGTCGTGAAGAAGCCCGCCTCGCCGGGCAAGGAGCGGGCGAAGAGCATCGCGCTCCAGGGCCATCTCGACATGGTCTGCGAGAAGAACAAGGGCACGGTGCACGACTTCTCGAAGGACCCGATCGAGCTGGTGCGGAAGGGCAACTTCCTCACCGCCAACGGCACCACCCTGGGCGCCGACAACGGCATCGCGGTCGCGACCAACCTCGCCATCATGGAAGACAAGACGCTGGTCCACGGGCCGCTGGAGTTCCTGTTCACGATCGACGAGGAGACGGGGCTGACCGGGGCCGCCGGCCTCCAGCCGGGCTTCGTCGAGAGCCACACCCTGATGAACCTCGACTCGGAGGAAGAGGGCGCGATCTACGTCGGGTGCTCGGGCGGCCGGGACACGATCGGCACCTGGAAGGTGGCGACCGATGCGTCGCCGGCCGGCGCGGTGGCCGGCCTGCTCAAGGTGACCGGCCTGAAGGGCGGGCACTCGGGCCTCGAGATCGACAAGGGACGCGGGAACGCGGTCAAGATCGCGAACCGTGCCGTGCTCGCTCTCGCCGAGCTCGGCGGGCGGCTCGCGTCGATCGAGGGCGGCGACAAGCACAACGCCATCCCGCGCGAGACCGAGGCGGTGGTCTACGTGCCGGCGAAGCAGTGGGACGCGGCGGTGGCGGCGGTGGCGGCGTTCCAGAAGATCGCCAAGGCCGAGAACTCCACCGTGGAGCCCGGCCTCACGGTGACCCTCGAGAAGAAGGGCACGAAGAAGGGGAAGGTCCTGAAGCGCGCGCTCCAGCACAAGCTCTGCCAGACGATCGCCGCGTTCCCGCACGGCGTGCTCAAGATGAGCGCCGACATCCCCGGCCTGGTGGAGACCTCCACCAACGTGGCCGCGGTCCACACGACCGGCCGCGCGCTCCAGCTCGTCACCAGCCAGCGCAGCTCGGTCGCGTCCGAGCTGGACGAGGCGTGCGTGACGGTGCGCGCCATCTTCGAGATGGGCGGCGCGTCGGCCCACACGTCCGACGGGTATCCCGGCTGGAAGCCGGACATGGGCTCGGCGATCCTCAAGACCGCCAAGGCCACCTACAAGGCGCTCTACGGCCGCGAGCCCGAGGTGAAAGCGATCCACGCGGGGCTGGAGTGCGGCATCATCGGCGAGCGCTATCCGGGGATGGACATGATCTCGTTCGGGCCGACGCTCGAGGGCGTCCACTCGCCCGACGAGCGGATCCACATCGATACCGTGCCCAAGTTCTGGGACTTCCTGCTCGGAATCCTCAAGGCAGTGAACTGAGAGCAGCGGACGGCTTGCAGGAGAGTTGCCAGACGCCAAGTCGCCAGTGGTTGCCAGATGTGAGTGACGGAAACAGAGCAAGGGTCCCGCCTCGAAGCTGAGGTGGGGCCCTTTCTGTGACTCATGTCCGGCGTCCGGGAACCACTGGCAACTTGGCGTCTGGCAACTACTGTGGCGTCTCCTTCCACTTCGTTCCGCGCAACGCCTCCACCACCTCGCCGGAGCGAATGGGCGCACCTGCCAGCTGCAGGGCGAGTCCGATCTCCACCGTTGCCGGCGGCCTGAGCCCCAGCGTCGCCAGGGCCTCCCGGTCGTACAGCAGCTCGCGCGCCGTCCGGTCCTCCGCGATCCGCCCCTCCCGCATCACCACCACCCGGTCGGCCGCCTCCGCGACGAACCCGAGGTCGTGGGAGACGGCCAGCACCGTCACGCCCTCCGCCGCGCGCCGCCGCAGGGCCGCGATCACCCGGTCCCGCTGCGCGTGGTCGAGCCCCGCGGTCGGCTCGTCGAGGACCAGGACGCGCGGCTCCATGGCGAGGACGCCCGCCAGCGCGACCAGCTTGCGCGCCGGCGCCGGCACGTCGTACGGGTGCAGGCCGGCGACGTCCGCGAGGCCCAGCTCCCCGATCACTTCGGTGACCGGCGCCGCGGCCCGGCCGAGGCGCCGCGGGCCGAACGCCACGTCCTCGGCGACCGAGCGCGCGAACAGTTGCTGGTCGGCGTGCTGGAACGCGTAGCCGACGCGGCCGGCCATCTCGTCCGGCCGCCTGCCTGCCACGTCCCAGTCGCCGACGGTGACCGTTCCCCCGGTGGGACGGCGCAGCGCCACGAGCAGCCGCGTCAGGGTCGTCTTGCCGGCGCCGTTCGGACCGATGAGCGCGACCTGCTCGCCGGCGGCGATCGCGAGGTCCACGCCCCGCAACGCCTCCCGCGCGCCGTAGGCGAAGCGCACGCCCGCCACCCGGACGTCGCACCCGCTCATCGGGCCACCCGTCGCAGCAGGGCCGGCACGTCGAGCGGGAACGGCGGCGGGCACCCGGCCGCCCGCGCGATGCCCGCCACCGCTGTCTCGCCGAGCACGTCCGCCGCCGCGCCGCGCGCCACGATCCGCCCCGCGGCCAGCGCCACCGCACGTCGCGCCACCCGCGCGGCGCGCTCCCGGTCCGGTGTCGCCACGAGGATCGCCGTGCCCGCGGCGGCCACCGCCGGCAGCACGTCGTACAGCGCATCCGCGGCCTCGGGGTCCAACTCGGCCGCCGGATCGTCGAGAGCCAGCACGTCGGGCTCCATCGCGAGCGCGGCGGCCACCACGACGCGCTGCAGCTCCCCGCCCGAGAGCTGCGCGGGCTCCCGGTCCGCCAGGTGCGCGACGCGGAGTCGCGCCATCGCGTGCTCGGCGGCGGACCGCACCCGCTCGCGCGGCCACCCCTGCGAGGCGGGCCCGAACCCGATTTCGTCGCGCACGGTCGCGCACAGCCCCGTGAGCTGCGTCCAGGGCCGGGCGAACACGACGCCGCACCGCCGCGCCGCGATGCGCCGCGTGCCGGTGAGCGTGCCGCCGACCACGCGGGGCGCGAACCCCGTCGCCACCAGGAGCAGCGTCGAAGCCCCGGCGCCCGTCTCGCCCGCCACGGCCAGCACGTCGCCGGCCGCGACCTCCAGCGACACGTCGACCAGCGCCGGGCGGGCCGCGCCGGAATAGGTGAACGTCACCCCCTCGAGCGCCACGAGCGCCGTCATCCGCGCATGCTCCAGAACTTCCAGGCGTACGCGGCGATCACCAGGACCAGCAGGGCGGCGCGGAGCGCGCGCTGCGCCGCAGAGTCGGCGGGCGGATCGAGCGCCGTGCGCCGCGCGGCGGACCCGGCGCCGCGCGCGTCGAGGGCGAGCACCTGCTCGTCCACCTCCGCCAGCGCCCCGAGCACCAGCGGCAGGGCCAGCGGGCCGAGGGCGCGCAGCCTGGCGAGCGGCGAGCCGCCGAGGCGCAGGCCCCGGCACTGCTGCGCCTCGAGGATCTGCGTGGCCCGCTCCCGCATCCGCGGCAGCACGGTGAGCGTCGACGCCAGCAGGAAGGTGCGCCCGAACGGCACGCCGCCCGCCGTCATCGCCTCGACCAGCCGGTGCGGTGAGACCGTCGCCAGCGCGGTGAGGAATCCCAGCACGATGGCCGTGACCCGGCCGCCGAGCACCAGCGCCCGGGCCATGCCGGGCACCGAGAGGGCGACCGGCCCGACCGTCGTCCGCGGGTCCGCGCCCAGCAGTCCGTGCAGCACGAACAGCAGCACCCAGATGGGCAGCGACAGCAGCAGCGCCGTGCGGGCGCTGGCGCGGAGCACCCCGCCGACGGCCGAGAAGACCGCCGCCGCCGCCACCAGCAGCCACACCTCGCGCGGCTGCGTCAGCGCGAAGGCGCCCAGGAGGAGCGCGCCCGCCAGGGCCAGCGTCGTGTACGGGTGGGCGCGGTGCAGCGGCGAGCGGCCCGGCAGGTAGCCGATCACGCCGCCAGCGCCGGGAAGCGGGCCGCCAGGGTCCGGGGGAGCGAGCGCAGCAGCAGGCACACCAGCGCGCAGGCGATCGCCTTGTCCAGCAGGTCGGTCGAGAAGCTGGCCGCCGCCACGGCGACGCCCAGCGGGGCCCCGAGCGCGCGCAGCACGGTGGTCACCACCGTGACGCCGCCCGCGGTCACGCCGCCGAACAGGAAGAACGAAATGGGCGCCGAGCACGCGGCCGCGAGAAAACCCATGCCGACGCCCGCGGGCACCGCGGTGGCGAGCCGGCGGAACAGGCCGAGGCGCGCGGCCGCCGCGGCGTAGAGCGCGATCACCACCTGCACCAGGGCGAAGGGCAGCCAGGAGAAGTTGCCCGAGATGACCGCGTTGAGCACCTGGGACACCAGCCCGGCCGTGAGCGCCGCCCGCGGGCCGATCAGCGCGGCGACGAGGATCGTCCCGACCGAGTCGAGGTAGACGGGCAGGAGCAGGGCGGCGACGATCTGCCCGATGACCAGGTTGACCGCGACACCGAGACGGACCAGCACCAGATCGCGGAGCGTCACGGCGGGAAGATAGCGGTCAGGCCGGGTGGGGGTTCTTGCGGCCGGTCGCCAGCTTGTTGCGGACTTCGCGCACCACCCGCGCCGCGAGCGCGTCGCCATGCGCAGCGAGGAAGCGGCGCGCCGCCGCCGGATCGCGCTTCGCCAGCTCGCGGAGCGCCCACGACATCGCCTTGACCACCATGTCGTCGCGGTCGGCGATCAGCACCCGGCAGATGGCCAGCGTCCGGACCGTGTCCCCGCTGCCGCCGCGCGCGCGATTGTTGAGCGGCACGGTGCTCACCAGCGCGGCCCGGCGCCACCAGCGGTCGCGGGATCGCGCCCAGCGGAGGATGCGGGCGTCGCTCACCTGCCGCTCGCGCCACGCCGGTCCCGCCAGGTAGCACGCGAAGGGATCCACCGCACCCCAGCCGTCGAGGCCGCGGCCGAGGCGCTCGAGATCGCGGGCCCGCAGCGCCGCGAGCGTGGCGCGATGATGATGCACCAGTTCGTAGGCCACGACGCGGCGCCCGACGCCGCCCGCGGCCACCAGCCGCTGTGCGAGGCGCAGCACGGTTCGGGGCGCCGCCGCCCGCAGCCGCAGGGAGTACGTGCGGCGCACCGCGCGCAGCGCGTCGGCCGTCGCCGCGGGCAACCGCTCCAGATCGCCGTCGAGGTCCTCGAACACGGTGGGCACGGCGCTAGCGGCTGGGGTGATACCAGTAGCGCTCGGCGACGGCGTCGAGGTTCCCGCCACCGAACAGGCCCGCGAAGGCTCTCCAGAAGAAGCCGAAGTAGTGCCAGTCGCCGTGCTCGTCGAACTTGCGGGTCGACGCCACCGCCTTGGCCCGGCGCGCGCGCACCAGCCGGCGCCCGGTCCGGCGTCCCCGCCGCCACAGGGCGAACAGGAACGCCACGTCCTCCGCGAACCGCAGCCGCTCGTCGTAGCCGCCGACCGCGTCGAAGTCCTCCCGCCGGCAGAACACGACCCCGGTGTCGAACCCGGTCGCCCAGACCAGGCCGGCGAGGATCGCGTAGGTCACGGCAATCCCCGGCGACCAGCGCTCCATCGTCACGCCGGTCGTCCCGCCGATCACGCGCGGGGAGCCGAGCCGCGCGGCGATCTCGTCGAACGTGCGCGGGTGGATGCGGGAGTCGGCGTCCACGAACGCCAGCAGGTCGCCGCGCGCCGCCCGGCCGCCCGCGTTGCGTGTCGCGCCGATCGACCGCCGCAGCGTGGGCACCACCCGGCACCCGCGGGCGGCCGCCACCGCCGCCGTGGCGTCGGTCGACGCGTTGTCGGCGACGATCACCTCGACGTCGGCCCGCCCGCCGCGATAGGCGTCCCGGGCCGCGTCGACCGAATCGAGCAGCCGAGGCAGGTAGCGCGCCTCGTTGTACGCGGGCACGATCAGGGAGATCAGACGTCCTCAGCGCTGCGCGAGCCCCGGCAGGTAGCGCTCCGCCAGGATCTTCGCGTGGTGGCGCTCGTGCCCGGCGATGATGAACGCCAGCGCGCGCACCGAGTACGGATTGTTGTTCGCCGTGCCACGGCGGGTGAGCTCCTCCGCATCCAGACCGGCGAAGAAGGCCACCGTCGCGGCGCGCACGAGCCTGAACTCCGCCACCAGGTCGGCGAGCGTGCGGCCGGAGAACTTCGCGCGCGCCACGTAGTCGTTCTCCTCGAAGCCCGGCAGCGATCCCCGCTCGCCGCGGGCGAAGCAGAGCGCCCGGTAGGCGAAGATCCGCTCGACGTCGGTCACGTGCCCGACGACTTCCTTGACGCTCCACTTGCCTTCGGCGTAGCGGAAGTCGGCGCCCCGGTCGCCCAGCGTGCCGAGCAGCGCCACGGTGTCGGCCACCTGCCGCTCCAGCAGCTCGAGAACGGGCACGTCCGGGACCTGCGCGATGTAGCGCCCGTAGTACGGGGCGTACTCGTCGGCCGCGGGACGCGTGATGCGGTTGCCGGCCATCGTCTGCTCCTTGGGCTCGAGGGTCTTGACCATGCACACGGCGCTCGACGAGCACAGCTCGCGGAACTCCGTCGTCGCCTGCAGCGACGGCGGAGCGGCGGCGCGCGGAATCGCGCGATAGCCGAGCGCGCCGAAGAACCGTTCCGCCGTGGTGGTCAGGAGGTACAGCTCGGCGATGCCCAGGCCGCGGGCATGGCGCTCGAGCGCGGCCGTCAGCGCCTGGCCGAGGCCGCGCCCGCGATCGGCGCGCGCGACGGCCAGCGAGCGCAGCAGCCCCACGCGGCCCGCGGGCTCCAGGCCGATCACGCCCCGCAGCGCCCCGGCGTGCCCGTCCACGAGGTAGTGTGCCAGCCGCGCCGCCGTCACGTCGCCGGACGGGAGAGCCGACGCTTCCAGCAGGTGCCGCACCGCGGGCAGGTCACTGGCCCGGGCGGCCTCGATCATGGCGGGGTCCGGGCCTCGGGCGCCGGCAGGCCGCGGGAGATCTTGTCGAGCCGCTCCGAGACCACCCGGTTGAGGAAGTCCTGGCCGCTGGCGAGCTGCTCCACCTGGACGGTGAGCGCGTCCACCAGCTGCTCGAGCCGCTCGGCGCGCGCATCGAGCGGCACCGGTGTCGGGTCGCGGCCCTCCAGACGCTTCAGCCGCCGCGCCGTGCGCCACAGCGTGAGGCCGAGCGCGACGTTGGCGGTCGCCGAGATCCCGAGCAGGAACAGCGCAACGACGAAGGCCTCGTTCATCGACGCTCTCCAGGTCAAGCGCAGCGTTCCCGAGCCGATGCGGCAGCCTACGCGCCGCTCCGCCGGGGCGTTTCAGCCCGTCACAACGGCTTGATGAGCTTCACGATGTCCGGCCCGTACCCCAGGCGCCCGTAGAACGCCCGCGCCCTGGTGTTGCCGTCGAAGACGTGCAGGCTGAGCAGCCGGTACCCCAGCTTCCGCGCCCAGTCCTCGGCCGCGGCCATCAGCGCCTGGCCGACGCCGCGCCCCTCCGCGGCGGACGCCACGACGATGTCGGAGACGTGCCCGTGCGGCTCGCCCGTGAAGAAGTCGGTGGCCCCGTGGAGGTGAATGAAGCCGAGCGGGGTTCCCGCCCCGTCGACCGCCACGAACACCGTCGCGTCGGACCTGCTCCCGCTCAGCGCCTCGTCGATGGAGGCGACGACCGCGCGGTCCATCTGGTCCCGCGGGCGATACGGCGGGGGCCCGAAGTCGTGCAGCCGCGGGGCGAGAGAGAGTATCCAGTCCCGGTCCCCGGCGGCAGCGGGCCGGACACGGACGGCGGAGGCATCGGGCATGGTCGTAGGAGAATGACGCCGCCGCCGCCGGCGGACAACCCTCAGGCGAACCGGCGGACGCCCTTCCTGTGCTCCGCCCGGAACGACTACCTTCCGTCCATGAACCCGACCCGCACGCTCGCGACCGCAGCCGCCCTGGCGCTCGGCGCCGCGGCCCTGCCCGCGCAGACCGCTCCGGCCACGCACTCCCGCCAAGCTGCGGCCATCCTCAGGGACATCCGCTACCTGGCCTCCGACTCCCTCGACGGGCGGCTGACGGGCTCGCCCCAGAACGACTCCGCCGCCGCGTACCTCGCCCGGCGCTTCAAGCTGCTGGGCCTGAAGCCCGGCGGCGACGCCGGCACGTACCTCCAGCATTGGACGGTCAACTCCACCAGCGGCACGCGCGAGGCGGCGGTGGCGAACCGCGCCACCGAGAACGTGGTCGGGATCCTGCCGGGCGGCGACCGCACGCTGGCGGGACAGGACATCGTCATCGGCGCGCACTTCGACCATCTCGGCAACGGGCCGTTCGGCTCGGCCGCGCACGGCGATTCGGTACACCTGATCCACCACGGCGCCGACGACAACGCGTCCGGCACCGCGGGCGTGCTCGAGATCGCCCGCATCCTCGCCGGCCGGCGGCCGCGCCCCGCGCGCACCATCGTGTTCGTGCTGTTCAGCGGCGAAGAGGAAGGCGCCCTGGGCTCGGCGTGGTACGCCGACCACCCGGCGATCCCGATGGACTCGACCCTGGCGATGCTGAACCTCGACATGGTCGGGCGGATGCGGGCCAACCGCCTGCTGGTGCTGGGCGCGCTGTCCGCGACCGAGTGGCAACCGCTGCTCGACTCCGTGGACGCGCCCTATCACCTCGAGGTACACGCCTCCGGCAGCGGCTGGGGCCCGTCGGACCAGAACTCGTTCTTCGCCAAGCAGCGGCCGGTGCTGCACTTCTTCACGGACCTGCACACGGACTATCATGCGCCGGCCGACACCTGGGAAAAGATCAACGCGGACGGGATCGAGACCGTGGCGCGCTTGGTGGCCGACCTGGCAAGCCGGCTCGCGGTGCGGCGCGCGCCGCTCACGTTCGTGAACGCGCCGCCCCCGGTGATGGCCTCCGGTGAGCGGGCCTACCTCGGCTCCATTCCCGACATGACCAGCGAGCCCGGCGGCGTGAAGCTCTCCGGCGTGACCGCCGGCAGCCCCGCCGAAGCGGGAGGCCTCAAGGCCGGCGACGTGATCACGGCCATCGGGGCGGACTCGGTGACGAGCCTGGCCGACATGCAGAACGCGCTGGTCAAGCACCATCCCGGCGACAAGGTGGACATCACGGTGCGGCGCGGCGACCAGACGGTGACGCTGCCCGTCACCCTGGGCCGGAGGCAGTAGCCGGCCGGATGCGGCGATGAGCGCGGCCCCGGCCGAGCGGGAAGGCCGGCTCGCCGGCGCGGGCGTGGAATTGTTCGCGCGCTGGGTCGGGGACGGCGGGCCCACCGTCGTCGCCCTGCACGGCGGCCCGGGCGCCTCGCACGACTACCTCAGACCGCAGTTCGACGCCCTCGCCCGGGCGCGGACCATCCTCTACTACGATCAGCGGGGAGGCGGCCGTTCCGAGGTGCCGCGCGACACGCCGCTCGGGTGGCGGGACCACGTCGCCGACCTGGCGGCCATCTCCGCCGCCGAGGGTCCGCGCCTCACCCTGCTCGGCTTCTCGTGGGGCGGCCTGCTGGCCCTGCTGTTCGCGCTGGAACACCCCGATCTGGTCGATCGCCTCGCCCTGGTCGCCCCCGCCGGCATCCACGCCGGGGTCCGGGCCCGGTTCGAGCGCGCGCTCGCCGAGCGGCAGGCCGCGCGCCAGGTCACCGAGGCGCGCGCGGACCTGTCGCGCTCCGGACTGCGGGAGCGGGATCCGGACGCGTTCTGGCGCCGCGCCTTCGAGCTGTCGGTGGCGGGGTACTTCAAGGAACCCTCGCGGGCGCGCAACCTGACGCCGTTCCGCGTCGCCGCGCGCGCCCAGCGCGCCGTGTGGGAGAGCCTCGCCGGCATGGACCTGCGGCCGCAACTCCCCGGTGTCGCGGCCGAGACGCTGGTGCTGCACGGACGATTCGATCCGGTGCCGCTCGAGTCGTCCGAGGAGCTCGCCCGCCTGATGCCGCACGCGCGGCTGGTGATCTTCGAGGACTCCGGGCACGCGCTCTACGCCGAGGAGACCGCGCGGTTCGTCGAGACGCTGGACGCCTTCCTCCCGCGGAGCCCGTGAGCGCGCCGCGGCCGTACCCCTGGACGGCGTTGGTCGAGGTGCTGGGCGACGCGCGGTTCGAGGAGATCCGGGGCGAGCTCTCCGCCGCCGGCACGGACCCGGACGACGCCGACGCCTTTGCGCTCGTGGGCGCGGTGGGCCGACTGCTGCGCGAGCTCGTCCCCGATGACGCGCCCGCCGAAGCCGTCACGTCGTATCTCGGACTGCTGCACGTCCTCTACCTGCACTGGGCCGGTGGGCGGGTGGTGCGGACGGTCTCGCGCGAGCGGCTGAGCGGGAGGCTGCGGGCGCCCGCGACGCCGCCGGCCCCGCAGCCCGGCGCGTCGTACCTCCAGCTCCCGGAGCGTCTGGTCTGGGCCGCGCCTGCGGAGGGCGGCGCGCACGAGCCGCTGGACGGCGTGTTCGTCGTGGCGACCCCGGCGCGCCTGCGGGCGCTCGCCGTGCTGGGGTTCCGGCGCGAGCGCGAGGGCTTCACGACCATCGGCGCGGCGGCGTCGCTTCCCGCGCGGGAGCCGCTCCCACGGGCCGACGGCTCGGCGCCCTTCGCCAACGTCCTGCCGGCGGGAGACCGGATGGGGTTCCATTCCCTCACCAGCGAGGCCGAGCTGATCTGGCTCACGCTGCTCGCCCTCGCCGAAGCGCAGGGTTAGTATCCGGCCGGATGGACAAGCACGCTGCCGCGAGACTCCTCGACACCATCGCGTCGTACCAGGAATTGAAGGGGGAGAACCCCTTCAAGGTGCGCGCGTTCAGCAACGCCGCCCGCGCGGTGGACGGCTACGCGGGCGACCTCGCGGAAGCGCTCGCCTCCGGCGCCCTGGCCGCCACCAAGGGCATCGGGCCGGCCACCCTCGAGGTCGTTCGCGAGTTCGCGTCGAGCGGCCGCTCGACCCTGCTCGAGGCCCTGCGGCGCGAGATTCCCGACGGGCTGGTCGAGATGCTCAGGATCTCGGGCCTCGGCGTGACCAAGATCCGCACCCTCCACGAGCAGCTCCACATCTCGACCATCGCCGAGCTGGAGCTGGCGGCGCGCAACGGCCGGCTGGCCGCCCTCCCGAAGTTCGGCGAGAAGACGGCCGAGAAGATCCTGCGCGGGATCGAATTTCTGCGGCGCACCAGCGCCTTCCGGCTGTCGCATCGCGCGCGGCGCGCGGCCGAGGAGCTGCGGGACGCCGTCGCGGCCGTCCCGGGCGTGGAGCGCGTCGAGGTCGCGGGCAGCGTGCGGCGCTGCCTCGAGATCAGCCGCGACGTCGACCTGGCGGTCTGCGCCCGCGGTCCGGCCGCGGCGCTGGAGGCGGGGTTGGCCGCCATCCCGTCGGTGCGCGAAGCGCGCGCCACGGGCGAGGGCGCCTTCACCCTGCGGCTCGACGACGAGACCGCGGCGGACGTCTCTTGCGCGCCACCGGAGCGGTTCGGTGCCTGTCTCGCCTGGGCCACGGGCAGCGCGGCGCACCTCGCCGCCCTCGCGGCGCACGCGGCATCGCGAGGGCTCGGCCTCGGCGCCGGCGGCCTGACGCGCGAGGGCACGCCGGTGCCCTGCCCCGACGAGGCGGCGCTGTACGGCGCGCTCGGACTGGCGTGGATTCCGCCGGAGCTGCGCGAAGGCGGCGAG
>Ga0335085_10011802_pt1 | contig 12928 bp, 7 predicted proteins | sample Lox_Sample_45_FD_206712 | JGI IMG/M metagenome (GOLD analysis project Ga0335085, IMG submission 206712) | Soil microbial communities from Loxahatchee National Wildlife Refuge, Florida, United States - Lox_Sample_4.5 | ecosystem: Environmental > Terrestrial > Soil > Wetlands | place: USA: Florida...
GCCGACCCGGTAGCCGAGGCCGAGCAGCTCGCCCTGGATCCGCTTGTAGCCCCACCCGGGGTTCTCTCGGGCCATCTGCCCGATCAGCTCCACGATCCTGGCATCGACCAGCGGGCGGCCGGTCCGGTGCGGGTAGGTCCAGTGCCAGCGGACCAGCCGCTTGTGCCAGCGCAGCAGGGTGCCCGGCGTGACCAGGCGGGCCGCCCGCTGCGGCCCGGGCAGCAGCCGGGCCAAGGCGGCGAGCACCGCCCGGTCGGCCCAGTCCAGCCTCGGTCTCAGGTTCTGCCTCCGCAGCACCGCGAGCTCCTGGCGCAGCACCAGCAGCTCGGCGTCCTTCGACGCCGACGAGCGCGCCAGCAGCGCCAGCCACCCGGTCAGGCGGGCGAACATCATGTAGAGCATCCGTATGGCCACAAGCACGCGATGCTGCCAGTTGGACGGCCAACGCTGCAGGAAAACCAGCAGGTCAGCAGCTTATGCACCGTTATGGCACCCTACAGGTACCCCAGGCCCGTCATTTCACCTTGGATCCGCCGGCAGCCCCAGCGCGGATTCTGCCGCGCCAGCCGCACCACCAGCACACGCACCTGATCCGGGACCGGCGGACGCCCCGTCGCATTCGGGTAAGTCCACCTCTTCTTGACCAGGCGTCGGTGCAAGGCCAGCAACGTGGCCGGGGTCACGATCCGGTGCAGCCGCTACTGCCCGGGCAGCAGCCTGGCCAAGGCAGCCAGTACGGCACGATCAGCCCAGTCCGGTCTGGGGCGGGCGACCTGCCGGCGCAGCACCGCGACCTCATGACGAAGCACGAGGATCTCCGCGCCCTTGGCGGCATCATCTCGCGCCAAAAGCACCAGCCAGCCGGACACCCGGATCATTAACAGGCAGACGAGGCGGATAAGCACGAGCGGCGAGCATACACCAGCAAGTCAGGGCAACACGCCGGATTTTGGCACAGGAACGCGTCGACATCGTGGCCGAGGATGTTCCGGACGGCATCTCCGCGGAGGACCACGGGGCCGGGCTCAGTTCGTCATTGCAAACCTCGCCGCCTACGTGGAGCGGTAACCGCCCGATAGTGGACACGATCAGGCTCGACAAGCACGCCTAAGCCCGGGTTACAGGGGTGGCGGGTCCAGCGGAGCGAGGTTCTCCATGTCCTTCCAGCATTGATCGGCGGCAACAGCGCGGGTCGTGAACCGTCGCTCCAGTCCCGTACGCCGAACGCCGTCCAGCCAGCGCAGAGCCTCCGAGTCGCTGAGCCCGGCGAGGATCAGCGCATCGAAGAGGAGCTGATATTCCATGGGCAGCGTGGAGTTGAATACAAGGGGGTCGTCTGACCCGACGGTCACGGCTAGGCGCGGGCCGGGATCACCCGGCGCTGGTGAGTTGAGTCGCCAGAGCGGGTGGCCGGCTAGATCGCCGAGGTCACCGATGAGCAGGTTGGACGTCGGGTTGATCTCGACCGCCAGCCCGCGGCGGCCGATCTCGGCGCGTAGCGAGGAACCGATCCGCTGGATAGCGTCCACCTCGCCGGCCGGATCTACCCAGACGATGCGGCGCCCCTCCCGGAATATCGCCTGGTCCGTGAGGTAGCGCAGCATACGCCTCGACCGGTCGTCCCGGGCGATGACAGTCCGCCCGTCGGGGAAGCCGACGACCCTCAGCCGGTCGACGTCGGCCAAGTCGGTGCCGAGTACCTCCACGTCCCACGGGTCCAGGGGACAACCGAACCATCGGTCCGTGAGGCTGGCGACCTCACGGACGAGGTAGGCGATGCGTCCGGCGTCCGCGCCGTGACCTCGCTGGGTCCACCAGCTCCACTCCCAGGCCAGGTCCATCACCCGGTCCTCCAACGGCATGGCGACCCGCCCCACCCGTTCGGCCCATCGCGTGGGGTCGATCCCCAGGGCCAGTCCGTGGCCGATCCGGTCCCCCTCGCGCAGGTTGAGGATCTCAACGGCTTCGTCCACGTGGCGCAGCCCGGTGAGCAGATGAGAGAAGTCCTCCCCGGCGTGCACCGTCGTCCGCAACGGGAAGGGGTGGTCGCCGGGACGGCTCGACAGCCACCGCGCACCTGAGATCGCCGCATCCCGGACGTGCGCGACCAGGGGCCGGAACACCCAGGCCGGGACAGCGAGTTCGTCGGCGCAGATGTCCATGCCGCGCACGACGTGCAATGTCCTCGGCCAGCGGTGCAGGAGCCGGGCGAGCGTCATCGCGGTGGCCCGCTGAGCGGAGAAGAAGTTGCTGTACCGGTACCCGCAGGCGTTGGCGGACGGGTCGGCGGTGGTGCCGCCACCGTGCACCTGCGGCACGCCTGGGGACACCTCGCCCCGGCGTTCCTTGACGAAGTGGAAGACGAGGCCGAGTTCGGCGTCCCCGGTTCTGCTGCGATCCTCGGCGCTGCGTATCCAGGCGAGCAGTTCCTCCATGGCGGCATCTGGGCGGGTGCGCATCTCTAGCGATGACAGCCCATCGGGCAGGCCGCTGCGCGTCGCGGCCGCCTCGAGCAGAAGCGACGTCCGGACGTCACCGCGGGCCTGTATCAGCCGTCCGTAGAACCGGATGAACCACGGCAAGCCCGGAGTCAGCGGCCGCTGCGTGATGTACCGGTAGAGGATGGTGCGCACCCGGACGGTCTGCCAGAACAGCTGGGCAGCGAGGACGTCGGGGCGGGCGGCACGTTCCCGGGCATCGAGGTAGGCGCAGGCCCGGATGACGAGGCGTTGTTCCGGGGACCCGGCGCCCGGGCTGAGGAGCGGGTCGATCGGGTCGAGCGCCCAGGCCGCGGAAACGTCCTGCACGCTCGTGCTCGTGCGGGTGCCAGCCAGCTCTGCGTAGGCGCCCTGGAGCAGAGCGTGCGGGATGTCTGTCGACAGGGTGCCGCTGAGGAGATCGGTGACGGCTAGGAGCACGAGGGAGAATGTGGCGAGGCCGGCTCGGGCGACGACTCGCCCGCGCAGGAGCGGCCCTTGGACATACGCGGCGAAGCCGTTCTCGGTATCCGATGCGAGGAAGCCGGACAGCACGATGCGGGCGATCGCGCAGCGCAGCAGCCACGCGGGCAGATCCAGGCCCTCCTGCATCGCCGCACCCGGAGCGGCAAGCTCAGCCATCCGTAGCCCCGGCGAGGCCAGGCGGGCCAGGAGCAGCGACCACACGCACCGGAAGTCGAGCGAGGCACCCACATGCAGATGGGTCTCGGCGAAGCCGCGGCTCAGCAGGTCACGAACCGCCGGCGTCAGCAGGTCGGGGCGAGGGACCCACCCGTCGCGAGCCGCCACCGCCATCAGGAGGTCTTCCGGCAGCGCGAATGTCAGCCATAGCCACGACTGCCGGGCGTGAGCGTGGGCGGGCCGCGCCGCGATCGGCCCGCCGAGCGGCGGTGGCCGGCGAGGGCCTACGCCGGCCCCGAGGTCGTCCAGGTAGAGGAGGGCCACGTGCCGCAGGAACACCTGCAACGGGCGTGACCGGTCGCCGTCTCCGGCGAACCAGCATCCGTCGCGCAGGGCGACCAGGTCGTCAAGGGAGAGCCCGGGGGCGGCGGTTAGGAGCTCGCGCTCGGCGGCACGCCAGAGCCGCGCGGTCGCCGGGGTCATCGCCGGGTCCAGGCACGTGAGCGGATTGACCAGTGCGGACTCGGAGGCGAGCGGGAACGCGGCGAGCTCGGCGAAGAGGTGGTCGAACGGCAGGTGCGCGCTGCGGGCGGTGCCGCTCACGGTGCACTGGGGGCTTCGGAACCGGGCGACTGGCGCCGGGGCTGGGACTTGCGCGCCGGGGCAGTCTCCGTCTCCTTCGGCGCTGATTGCTCTGGCGTCGGCGGCGGCCAGGACTGCGCCAGTTCCTGCAGGGCCGGTGGCAGATTGCTGGCGCGCTTGGCGCGTAGCGACTGGACCTGCGTGGCCCGCCCGGACGGCAGCAACGACGGGAGGATGTCGGCGTAGGAGGTCATCCCCATCTCGGGGGTGCACAGCAGTCCGACCGCGTTCAGCCAGGCCTGGCCCCGTGGTGTCGCGTCGAGAGGCTCCAGGCGTTTCGCCAGGCTCGTCCAGTCGCCTGCGAACGGGCAGGTGGGCTGGTCGAACGGCTGCGAATGATCGGGGGCATCGAAGAGCTGAGCCGTCATGACGGCGACCCATGAACCGAACGCCGCGTCCGGCTGATTGGCCCACGCCTGGTCGGCCTGCTTGAGCCAGGCCAGAGCCCGCTCGTACGCCCAGAACGTAGAGTGGCTGACCCACGGCCAGTCGATCAGGTTCTCCTTGCCGGGGGTCAGGGGCGGCGATCGTGTCGCGCGGACGGCCGCCAGATAAGGCGCTGGCGGGGAGACGCCCGTCCACCGGTCTCCGAGGAGGTCGGCGCAGCCAGCCAGAACCGCCGCCTCGATCGTATCGAGGGGAACGGATCCCACGAAGATCCGCCAGCCATGACAGGGCAGCTCGATGACCGGGGCGGGGCCCGGCTGCAGTACGCTCGGGGGGCTGAGCCACCCGGAGGCCTGGAATTGGGAGTCGTTCGTGCCTGCGCTGTCCCGCCACGACTGCGACCGGGTCCGGGCGAGTTGTACCAGCGGAGTGTCCGTCACGTCGTGGGCCAGCGGATCATGCTGCCGCTGTTCCTCGGCGTACACCTTGCAGTCCAGATACAAGTCGACGAGCCTGCGCAGTGGCTGGCGCAGGACTTGCAGCCAGGAAAACGGTTCCAGTCGTACGGCTAGCTGGGCGGGATCGTCCGCTGGCTCGTCCTGCCTGGGGCCGTCCGGCTCGGTCTCGTCCGGCACTGGCGGGCCCGGCAGGCAGGGGGTGGTCACCATTTGCTCGTTGGTCATGTCGTCATAGGTCAGGCCGAAAGCTCCGGACACCAGGAGCCTCGCCGAGTCGGTCGCCAGATCGACTCGGCCCAGCACCTGACTGAGGCTTTTCGTCGTCGGCCCCAACGGTCTCAGGGCGAGCGCCCGTTTCGGCTCGACCAGACCCAGGACCACGCGCTGGGCGGGCGGCAGGTGCTTGCGCAAGGCGTTGACAGCGAGGTCGCCGGCCATGCCCTGGTCGTCGATGCTGAGCTCGGTCGTGCTGATCCTCGCCAGCTCCCCGAGGTATTTGAGCCGCAGGATCGTCGAGAGCAGCGCCACGTCCGCGGCTAGCACGACGATAAGGTGCGGTGACGAGGTGGCGCGGAGCAGGCGCAGCAGCGGCACGCAGGCACTGACGTTCAGATCGACGTCGTCGACAGGAAGGACAAATACCGGCGCAGTCAGCTGCGCATTGCTCGCCAGCGCAGCGCTGAGCCCGGCCAGGACGCTGGCGAACCGGCGGTCCATTCCCAGCCGCTCGCGTTCGGCCCGGCGGGACTCGACGGCGAAGGTGTCCGGATCGAGGCTTCCGGCACGGTCACCGAGGTTGCCGTCGAACGTCAGCGCGACGGACGTCTGAAGCCGGGCCATCTCGCGGGACACCTCGTGAAGGCTGCCATCCTGGTAGAGGAGCGGTACTGTCTCCGGCACCTTGTCCAGACCGGGGAAGCGGGCGCCGACTGCATCCTCAATGCGGGCCAGGACGGCACCGAGCAGGTTGACCCCGTTCGCGAGGGGTTCCATGTCGAGCGTCTCCAGCCAGACCAGCCTGCGGTGCAACGCCTGAGCCTGATCCGTCACGGCCTGCGGCAGGCTATCGTCGGGCGTGCCCGGCCCGGTCGAGAGCACGCTGGCGAGCGACAGCATAAGCGTCGTCTTGCCCGTCCCGCGCTCGCCGCTGAGGAGGATGTTCCGGCTGCACCGGGCGGGCTCCAGATACGGCCCGATCGGGGTGGCCTGAACCGGGCGAGTCTCACGGTCCGGAGCTGAGGCCTGCGCCGCGCGCGATGCCGTCGCGAGCAGCCCGACCACGCGGACCAGGGCGGCCTGCTGGTGCTTGTCGAGCTCGGCAAACGGCAACGGACGGGCCTCTGGGCGCAGGATCTCGTCCTCGCTCGGGCCGGGCATCACTGAGTGCCTGCCAGTGTGCTCGTGGAGGGTGTCTCCGGCGCGGCCGGCACGGCCGTATCGGTGCCGGTGCTCGCGGCGGCGGTGCCGGTGCCGGTGGTGTCGACGGCCGCCTTGCTCGCGAACGCGACGTCGAATATGTCCTTGAGCTTGTTGAGCGCCTGCCGGGAGAACAATCCGCTCAGCGTCGCAATGGCCGCGATACCGTAGAGGCCGCCCGCCGTAGGTGCCGCCTGACCGCCCAGGCCCGCTTGCAGGACAAACAAGAAGGCAGTGGCCAGGGACGCCCCCACGATCGGGTTGGTGAGATACCACATCGTCCAGCTGCGGGCGAAGTCACCTGTGGCGACGTGGGTCGTGAGCGAGGCGATGGCGTGCAGCGCGCCGCCAAGCGCGCCACCGGTAAGGGAAACGATGATGAAGACCATCGGCTTCGTCGCCGTCCCGCTCCACCACAAGTAGGAGATGGTGGCCGACTTGCCCAGGTCGAGCGCCGTCGACGCTCCCATCACCGGGACCAGCGCCCCCAGGAGCAGCAACAGCTCGGCGATGGTGATCACGCCCAGCACCTGAGCCCTCCACCCGATAGCCCGGGCCCGGTCCCGAGCCTTCCCCAGCAGCCCCATACGCCACCCCCGCATTCGCAAGATGCCTCGGCCAACAGCGCATAGGCCGGCCATTGCTTATATGGAGGACATTTCAAGGGCCCCTGATACATCATGGACACTATCGGCGACGAATTACGACGACCCAGATGGTGGCATCAGACAGTCTTTCGGTCGACTGTGTTTGCGAACCAATTGGGCGGCTTCAGGTTCATACCGGAGTAGCGGCCTTTGATCATCTCCGGGCGTCAAACTTGAGCTGGCGCTGTTGCGTTGGTCGATCGGGGTGGCGGGAGACTGATCCTGTGAGGCTCGGAAATACGATTCGGGTGGTGGACTATGTTTTCCGAAGCGGCGGCGTGGGTGGTAAGGCGGCGATGTAATACTCGTGGGTGAGTTCGCTGAGGACTTGCCTGCGGCGGATCCAGTGCTCGGCGAGGTTGGCCGGCTCGGGCGGCCGGGTGCCCTGTGCTGTCGAGAACTCGGATACTAGCGCTGGCCTGGGCTTTCATGCTGCCTGCAGGTATTCGTTGAACAGGCCTGCGAGCCTGGTTCGGCGCTGGATGCGGGTGGGTGGCCCTGGGAAGGCGATGACGTCCGGGGCGTCGTCTGGTGCGCGCAGTCCCATGCCGTCGCCTTGGTGGCTGCGGCCGGTATTGTAGTGGCCGATGTAGTCGGCCAGGATCACGCGCAGGTGCTGTTCGCCGGCGATGAGCATCCGGTCGGTGCACTCGGCTCGTACCGTGTGCCGGCGGGGACCGGACTGGCCGTCTCTGGTGTCCCGTACCCGCGCAGACGCGGGAGGCTCGGCGGCCTTATCACCGGGGTGCTCTCCGCGTCGTGCCAAGAGTGCGCGGCGCCGCCAGGGTGCGGCTGCGACCCGGCGAGCCCGGTGGTCACGGAGATGATCCGGATGGCGGAGTCGCCGCCGCTGATGGTCCACAACCGGCGGATGGCTGATGCGATCACGGCGGGCGCGGTGAGCCGGCACGCGATAGTGGCACAGTTCCAGGGGAACCCGCTGCCTGTGGCTGTGGCTAGGGCGGTAGCGGCTGCCAGACGGCGCCAGGCTTCCCGGTTACACGGCCGAGTCTCACCTGGCAGTGGCTGCTCTTCACGGCTCTCGTCCTCAGCTGATAAGGACGAATCCGCAGACTGGTTCCCCGGCAGCCTGGGTCATAGTCTGCCTCTCGGCTGCAAAACGCAGAAATGGTTACTGCGCCGACCGCCAGCTTCCAGGCAGGCCGGTGCCTTTACCCGATAACACACTTCAGGTAATTCCTCCGTGCTCGGAAATGGACTGCGACGCCTGGATAACCGCCATTGCAGCCTGCCAGGAACCTGGAGTTCTCGCAGCTCAACACGGAGACGAGTGGACAGGAGAGCCGTCTTCCCGTATTCTCAATTCGGCGCTGTGGCGCGGGTGCATCTTTTTGATAAGCATGAATATCTGCTTATTTCCTCCTGAACTGTCTTGTACTGGGAGAGTCCGGGTGTTCCGGGGCGTTTCCGGCAGTGTTGGCGGTGGTTCTTGCTGGTCAGTGGGGGTGACGGCGGTGCGGGCGGGATAGGGCCGGGACGGCGTGCGGTCCCGGGTTCTGCGGGTTCGCGGGCCGTTTCCGGGATGATGGGCGGCAATCATTCCCGGCAGGCATCTGGAGGCGGCGGTGACGGCGAGGTTCTCGGTGACGATCAGGCAGGTCCGGGAGGACGGGAGCGAGGTCCCGCTGGAGGGGGAGCTGGCGGCGGCGCTGGCCGCCCCGGCGGGCCAGTTCGCCGGGCTGGCGGCCTGGGCCGCGTCGGAGGCCGGCTATCTCGACCACGGGGAGCGGGAGAAGGTGATCGGGGCCGAGGGCCGCGAGCTGCAGCGGCGGCTGCTGCAGGCCACGTTCGACATCGACGCCGCCGGGGAGGAGCGGGCCGAGGGGGTCACCAGCGCCGCCGGGATCCGGCACGGCATCGTGGAAGAAGGCCACGGCCGGGGCCTGGCCAGCGTGTTCGGCCCGGTCCGGGTTACCCGGAAGGCCTACCGCAACCGGCGGGAGCCGAACCTGTACCCGGCCGACGCGCGGCAGGTCCTGCCGGGCGATCCGTACTCGCTGGGGATGCGGGCGCTGGCGGCCTTCCACCTGGCCGCGGGCGGGTTCGGGCAGGCCCAGGAGGTGATCGAGGCCCGCACCGGCGTCACCGTCGGCCGCGCCCAGCTCACCGGGCTGGCCGAGGACCTCGCTGCCTGGACCGGGGACTTCTACGAGCAGCGGTCCCGCGACGCGGAAGAAGAAGACCAGCCCGGCGGCGACGTGATCATGATGCAGGCCGACGGCAAGGGCATCGCGATGCGCCCGGAGCACCGCAGGAACGGCGGCACGGACCCGGCGCACCCCGGGGTCAAGAAGATGGCCGAGATCGTCGCCGTCGCCGGCTTCACCCCCGCTGCCCGCGAGCCGGAGGACATCGCCGCCCCGGCCGCCCGCCGCAAAGCGCACCCCGGCCCGAAGGCCCGGGACAAATGGGTCTCGGCGTCGGTCACCGACGGCATCGAGGACATGATCGCCGCGGCCTATGACGAGGCCGACCGCCGGGATCCGCAGCGGGTCCGCCAGCGCGTGTTCCTCGTCGACGGGAACAAGCAGCAGATTACCGCCGTCGAGGCCCAGGCGGGGGATCGCGGCCTCAAGGTGCCCGTCCTGATCGACTACATCCACGTGTCCGGCTACCTGGGCAAGGCCGCCGCCGCGCTGCATCCCGGCGACCCCGCCGCCGCCGGCCAGCGGGCCGACGGGCAGCTGCTCCGCGTCCTGCACGGACGGGCGAAGGCCGTCGCCGCCACCCTCGCCTCCGTCGCCGCCAAGACCCGCGCCAGCCCCCGCACGCGCCACCTCGACCTGACCGACATGGACAAGGCCGTCACCTACCTGACGAACAACCACAAGCACATGCGCTACGACAAGGCACTGGCCGCCGGGTGGCCGATCGCCACCGGCATGATCGAGGGCGCCTGCAGGTTCGTCATCGAAGACAGGTTCGGGATTACAGGCGCCAGGTGGTCTCCCGACGGCGCCGAGGTCATCCTCAAGATCCGCGCCGTCGTCGTCAACGGCGACCTCGACGACTACATGCGCTACTACAAGGAACGCTACCGCGCCGAGCACCACCTCGCCCGCTACGACGAGGACACCATCGAGCGCCTCAACCTCGCCGCATGACCGAAACACCCGGAAATGAGGAACCTCTCAGAAAGACGCACCCGTAGGCGGGTGCCCGCATGGCTTGCGGAAGCCGGGAGATGCTGCCCCATAGGTCTTCCGCGCCGACCCCGGTCAGGCCGACGAAGCCGCAGGCGTCGTAGCTGGCGCGCCCGGCCGGGTCGGACAGCGCAGCATCGTAGGCCGGGGCCGTCCATCCGCCCTTCCGGTTCAACCGCCCGGACGGCCGCGGGATGCGCCATGGCGTCACCCCGCGGCCGTCTGCGGCAGCGGTCAGGACTTGCTGATCGCTATCTTCTTGGCCGGACCGCGCTCCGGCTCGGGGACGCGGATCTCCAGCACCCCGTCCTTGTAGGTCGCGGCGATGTCGGCCTCGGTCACGCCCTCCGGCAGCGGCAGGGACCGGGACAGCGACCCGTAGCGCAGTTCCTGGCGCACGTAGCCCTTGCCCTCCTTCTTCTGTTCCTCGCGGCGTTCGGCCTCGATGCGCAGCACCCCGTGCGAGACGGTCAGCTCGACATCGGCTTCCGGGTCGATGCCGGGGAGATCGGCCCGGATGACCAGCACCCCGTCCTCCCGGAACTCCTCCACCCGGATCAGGTCCTCAACGCCCCGCCAGTGCGGGAACGGCACTGGGCGGAACGGGATCATCCGCGTCCACTCATCGAGCAGGCGGTCGAACCGGCCGGGGATATCGGCTGCTTCCCCGCGAGGCTCCCGCTTCATCAGACCTGGCATGGTCCTCACCTCCTCCTCACCAGGCAATGCGCCGGGTAACCCGGCCGCTAGGGCCTTTGGTCCGCCCCCGGCAGTAGGGAGGACTCTGTAAGCCCCTGATGCCCTGCCTTGAGGATCAAGGTAGGTGTGGGCCAGCTCGAGCGCGGAGGTGCACGCCATGAGCATCATCACCTACGAACAGGCGCACCTGCACCTGTAAGCGCCAGACTTCCGGTCCCTGTGTGGCGGGCGCGGTGGCCCGGCGGGAGGGCTCCGTCTGGAGGTGCTTGAGTCATGAAGCCGAGATTCCCGCATAAAGGCGCCGGCGGGAGCGTGCCGGAATCCGGCGGCCGGCCACCGGGCCCGGGCCTGGCCGATCCGCCCGGGTGCCGGGAGGACAGGGCATGCTGCTGCCCGGCCCATCCCGTGGTGCGGGTCGTCATGCCGCCCGTGACCGGGCGGCCCCATTCGGTGGACCTGCTGTTGTGCGGCCACCATTACCGGGTCTCCCGCGAGGCCCTGGAGGCCGCGGGCGCGCGCGTGCTGCCACTGCCGGGCCGGGCCGGCGCGGCCGAGGCCGCGCTCCTGGAAGACGATCGGCAGCACGCCGGAATGACCGGACGGTGACGTACCGTCCGAACGCACTGGCCGTTTCCAGGGCGGACAGCATCAGGTGGTTCCGCATCCTGGACGCCGGCTTCACTGCCGGCTTAGTAGCCATCTGCCGCATCCGTGACTTCCACCCGGCCGGAGCGGACCTTCGCCCCTATCCCCGCCAGACGGCGCGGCGGCCAGGCTGGCAGGTGCCGGACGAGTTCGTCATCGACGCGGATGCGCGCAAGGTGACGGGGGTGGGGCGACAGCCGTGCTGGGACGGCTGCGCCACCCGGCCCAGGAAGCGCGCTGGAGGCCGAAGGAGCAATGACATGAGCACGGTGCAGCCAACCTGGCCGGTGTATGCCCTGCTGGCAGACGGGAGCACGGTGGAGATCCGCCCGGCCGGACCTGCCGACTTCGCCGCGGTCAAGGCCATGCACGAGGCGATGTCGCCGGAGAACGCCTACTTCCGGTTCTTCAGCCTCAGCCGGACGGCGGCCGAGACCGAGGCGCGGCGGATCTGCCGCGAGCCAGGACCCGGCCGGGCGGCGCTGCTCGCGCTGGCGGATGGCGAGGTGGTCGGCTGCACCAGCTACGAGGCACTCCAGGGACAGCCGGGCCAGAAGGCGGAGGTGGCCTTCGCCGTCGCCGACCACATGCACCACAAGGGCATCGCGACCCTGCTGCTCGAGCACCTGGTCTCCTACGCCAGGAACCACCAGATCACCATGTTCACCGGGATGACGCTGGCGGAGAACACGGCCATGCTCCGGGTTTTCGCCGACGCCGGCCTGCCGGTGCACCGTCACACCGAGGGCGGGGTCGTCGACATGACCATCCCGCTGCCCGCAGACGGCCCGGGTACCGACCTGAACGGCTACCTGAACGCGGTGGCCGAACGGGAGCGCCACGCGGACGTCGCCAGCCTGCGGCACGTGTTCGCGCCCGAGTCGGTCGCGGTGATCGGCGCCAGCCGGCGGCCGGGGACGGTCGGCCGGGCGATCTGGGACAACATCCGCGGGGCCGGATACGCGGGAAAGCGGTACGTGGTCAACCCGCACGCCAGGCAGATCGACGGCGAGCCCTGCCTGACCTCGGCCGCCGACCTGCCCGAGCACACCGACCTGGCGGTGATCGCGGTGCCCGCCCGGGCCGTCCTCGACACCGCCGAGCAGTGCGGGGAGCGCGGCGTGCGCGCCCTGGTGGTGGTCACCTCCGGGCTGGACGCCGCCATCCACGCTGGCCTGCTCGCGGCCTGCCGGCGGCACGGCATGCGGCTGATCGGCCCGAACTGCTTCGGCGTCGCGGTACCAGGCATCGGCCTGGACGCCACGTTCGCCGCCGCCCACCCGCGGGCGGGCGCGGCCGGGCTGGTCATGCAGTCCGGCGGCCTGGGCTTCGCCGTCGCCGATCAGCTGTCCCGGCTGGGCATCGGCATCTCCTCGTTCGCGTCGGTGGGCGACAAGCTCGACGTGTCCAGCAACGACCTGCTGATGTGGTGGGAACGGGACGGCGTCACCAGGCTCGCCGTGCTGTACATCGAATCGTTCGGCAACCCCCGCAAGTTCGCCAGGACGGCCCGCCGGGTGGCCGCGAGCATACCGGTGCTCGCCGTGGAGGCCGGCCGCTCGGCGGCCGGGCAGCGGGCGGCCGCCTCGCATACCGGCGCGGTAGCGACACCCCTCGTCACCAGGGAGGCCCTGTTCGCCCAGGCCGGCATCATCGTGGCGCCCGACTTCGGCGACCTGATCGAGACCGCCGCCATGCTGGCCACCCAGCCCGTCCCGTCGGGCAGCACGGTCGCGATCGTGTCCAACATC
>Ga0335085_10011803_pt1 | contig 12928 bp, 11 predicted proteins | sample Lox_Sample_45_FD_206712 | JGI IMG/M metagenome (GOLD analysis project Ga0335085, IMG submission 206712) | Soil microbial communities from Loxahatchee National Wildlife Refuge, Florida, United States - Lox_Sample_4.5 | ecosystem: Environmental > Terrestrial > Soil > Wetlands | place: USA...
AGTTTCTCGTCGACCGTGAAGGCCAGGTGGTGCGCCGCTACCTGCCCCGGCTCAAGCCGGAGAGCCTGGCCTATGACATTGAGAAGCTGATCGGTACGGTTTGATCACATGAATGGCCAGCTCATAGGGATTCATCCAACCGCAGCAACCCTGGGGTATGCTGCTTGCGATCTGGGAGCAACCGCATGCGCAAGAATCTGCCCATGATTCTGGTCCGCATCATTGTGGGCCTGGTCTTCCTCACCGAAGGCATTTTGAAATTCACGCAGCCGGGCGAACTGGGGAGCGGGCGCTTCGCCCATATCGGGCTGCCGTTTCCACACTTTCTGGCGCCGTTTGTGGCGGTGATCGAAGTGGTGGCCGGTGCGGCGATGATCCTGGGGTTCTTTGCGGGCGATGCGGCGCTGCTCCTGCTCTGCGTAATTGTTACAGCCATCGTCACCACCAAGGCGCCGATTCTTCTCGGGCATTCTTTCGGCCGGTTCGAGCCGCCGCGGCTGAGCCACTATGGCCTTCTCAGCTTTCTTCACGAAGCCCGCACCGACCTGTGCATGCTCTTTGGCTGCGTGGCTGTGCTGATCGACAGCGGCCTGCAGCTGGCACAGCGCAAGCAGTGGTACCAACGCTGATTGAGGGCAGATCAGCCGTCGAAGCGATAGGCGCTGATGGCCGCGCCCATCGGCTCATCGGTGAAGATGCGCCTGCCGGCTCCGTCGCCGCCCGCTCCGGCGGCTACGAATAACGGGACCAGATGTTCTTCGCGTGGATGGGCATAGGCCGCGTGGGGAGCCTCACGCCAGTTGGTCAGCAGCTGTGAACGTTCTGAGGCTTCAGACTCGACGGCGCGGGTCAGCCATGCGTCAAAACTGCGGGCCCGCTCGGTTGTCTCGGGGCGGAAGTAGCCGCGCAGGTTGTGAAAGCTCATGCCGCTGCCGATGATCAGAACGCCTTCGTCGCGCAACGGGGCGAGAGTTCGGCCGGCGGCGAGGTGGAGAGCGGGATCCAGTGAACTGGCCAGCGACAACGTGACCACCGGAATCTCCGCCTGGGGGAATGCTACCTTCAACGGAACAAAGACCCCGTGATCGAATCCGCGCGATGGGCTGGCCGCGGAGAGCAGGCCGGCCTCTTCAAGCAATCCGGCAACACGCTCGGCCAGGGCGGGATCGCCGGGCGCGGGCCAGGTGAGCCGGTACGTGTGCTCCGGAAAGCCGGAGTAGTCGAAGATCAGGTCAGGCTTCGGCGCGGCGCCGGCGGTGAAAGCCGGTTCCTCCCAGTGGCCGCTGACGACAAGCAGGGCTTTGGGTGGCGCGGGCAGCGTTGCGGCCAGGCCCGCGAGAAACCGCCGCGTCTTGTCCCATGTATCCGCCGGACCCCAGGTCCAGTCCATGAAGAAGCAGGGCCCGCCTCCGTGTGGAAGGAAGATGGACGGTTGAGTTAAACGTTTTATTGCCAATGTCTTATCCCCATAGGCCTGAATCCTGGAATCGCTGCGCTGAGATGATTGTTTAAACGACTATTCTATGGATGCGCTTCCAACCGGGATTGATTCAGACAGGCCGTCGGGAGGAGAAGCCCCGTCAGGACTCTTTACGGTAGAGCATGTCACGCACGGCGTTGCGCCGAGCCGCATTCAACTCGCTGTCGTTGCTGCTCAGGCTGGAACCGGATGCATCGGTCTCTTCCGGTTCGCTGCATTCGGGGCAGCGGTTGGCGAAGCCGGGCTTGTTGGGCCTGAGTTCGAACTCCTCTCCACAGATGGCACAAACTTTGATCGGAAACGGCATGACACTTCTATGCTAAAACGAATCGGCTCCGCTTTGCAGCCCACCTGTTCGCGGCGACTATTCGATGGAATAGATCGCGTAGACACTGGCGCCGCGCGTGACCTTGTTGGGTTCGACGGCGAGCGGAGGCTGATTGTCCGCAGCTTTTGCCGCGAAGGCGCGCAGCATCGGCAAAGGCCTGATGGGCGAGGTCAGCTGGTTGCTGACAAAGATCAGCGAGCCGAGCCGCACGCCCATGCCCCTGGCCAGAACTTCGGCGTTCTCCCGGGCGCGACTCGCCGCCTGACTCAGCGCCTTCTCCTCGAGAGCGCGCTCGTCTTTTACGGTCCATTCGATCTCGCCGCTGCTGGTGGCTCCGGCGCTGATGGCGATGTCGAGAATCTCTGCAGCCCTCTCGGGTGCAACCCGCACCGTCCAGTTCTGGCTAAGCCTGAACTTGTGCGGCTTGGTCGAGTCGCGGTCGAGATACTGAGATTCGCTGCGAATGGCCGACTCCGCGACGCCGGCCTGCTTGATTGCGCCGATGATGGCGTTGGACGTCTGGGCGCCGTCAGAGTACGCGGCCTTGGCGTCCTCAAGCGGTGTATCAAAGCCAATGTGCAGAATGGCCAAATCGGGATCCACGGAAACCGTGTCGTTCGCGGAAACCGAGAGGGTGCGGTTTGTAGGACCGATCTGGAGCTGCGGCTGGCTGGTCTCCTGCGCGGCAGCAAGCGTGCCGGCGAGGCAGAAGGCCGCAGCGATGGAAAAGCGATGGATCTTCATGGTTCGAACCCCCTGGGCCTGCTGGCAGGCCCTCATTAGACGACGCAGTTGCGGGCTTAGCGCTTCAGAAAGGGCTCAGTTGATCGACTTTGCGTACTTTTCGCCGAAGCTTCGCAGCCTGGCGAGGGTTACGGCAGCCTGGCCTGAGTCGATGGCCTCCGCGCCTTGCGCCACTCCTTCTTTCAGATCGCCGGCCAGTCCGGCTGCGACAAGCGCGGCGGCCGCGTTGAGCAGCACGATGTCTCGCCGCGCGCCGGGAATTCCGGTAATCACGTCATAGAGCAGGGACGTGTTGGTGGCGACGTTGCCGCCCGCGAAATCCTCGAGCCGCGCACGCGGTACACCGGCCATCTCCGGCGTGATACGGGCGGCCTTGAGCTCGGGCGATTTGCCATCCGGACTCTCCTCGATGCGCGCGACAACACTCTCGCCGGTTGTCGTCAACTCATCGATGCCGTCGGTTCCGTGGACGACAAAGGCCCGTTTGGCTCCGAGCGAAGCCAGTGTGCGTCCGACGAGCAGCACGCGGCTGGGCGCGAGCACGCCGATCACCTGCGCGCGCGCGCCTGCAGGATTGGTCAAAGGTCCGCAGAGGTTGAAGATGGTGCGAAAACCCAGGGCGCGGCGCAGCGGCCCCACCGCCTTCATCGCCGGATGATAGTGCGGTGCGAACAAAAACATGAAGCCGGTCTCGCGCAGGCATTCGGCGGCAAGCTCCGGGCCCAGCGTGATCGGTACGCCGAGGGCTTCGAGCACATCGGCCGAGCCGGCCTGGGACGTCACTGCGCGGTTGCCGTGTTTTGCCACCTTGGCGCCGGCGGCAGCGGCCACCAGAGCGGCCCCCGTGGAGATATTGAAAGTCAATGGTCCGCCGCCGCCCGTGCCGCAGGTGTCGACCAGCTCGGCGCGTTCTTCGTCGGTGAGGGGAAGAGAGATGGCTTTTGACCGCATGGCATCAACGAAGCCGGCCAGCTCCGGCGCCTGCTCGCCGCGCGTAGCCAGCACTGCCAGCAATGCCGCTGTTTCAACTTCGGGGACTTCGCCGGTGAGGATCTCGTCGAGCACAGATGCAGCTTGCTCGCGCGTGAGTGCTGTGCCTTCTTCGGCCAGGGGTTTCAGGTGATCGCGCAGAACCGTCATCTCTCCATATGGTAATTGCCTCCAAGCCACGGCAGCACAAGGGACAAAACCGCCCACGGCGGTTTGCGAGGCCTTCGGGCCGCACGATAGTATGGGGCTGCCGCTGTTATCGCCGCAATCGCGCTGTATTTCTTCAGCTTTGCGGATGAAGTGATACCAACCTCAGCGGACGGTTCGGATCAATCCACGATGAAAATCCACGAGTATCAGGCGAAAGAAATCCTGGCGAAGTATGGCGTGCCCGTGCCCAAGGGCGAGATGGCCAACACGCCGGAAGAAGCGGCGGCAGTGGCTCGCAAACTGTTTGCAGAGGGCGCGAGCGGCGTAGTGGTAAAGGCGCAGATTCACGCCGGAGGCCGCGGCAAGGGCGGCGGCGTAAAAGTGGCGAAGACGCGCGAAGACGCCGAGCAGCACGTGAAGACCATCCTCGGCATGCAGCTTATTACCCACCAGACCGGTCCGCAGGGACAGAAAGTGCAGCGGCTGCTGATTGAAGAGACGGCGGCCATCGATCGCGAGCTGTATCTCGGCATCGTGCTCGACCGCGCGACCGGCAAGCTGGTGTTTATGGCCTCGCAGGCCGGCGGCATGGAGATTGAAGAAGTGGCCGCGAAGACGCCCGAGGCCATCTTTAAGGAGTCCGTCGATCCCGCGGTTGGCTTCGGCGCATGGCAGGCGCGCAAGCTGGCCTTTGCTCTCGGCCTCAAGCCGACGCAGATCAACCAGGCGGTCGGCTTCTTCCAGAGCCTCTACAAAGCGTTTGTCGACACCGACGCATCGCTGGTCGAGATCAACCCTTTCATCACCACGAAAGACGACAAGCTGTTTGCGCTCGACGCCAAGATCAACTTCGACGACAACGCGCTCTTTCGCCATGCCGACATCAAGGCGCTGCGCGACGTTGCCGAAGAGGACCCGCTTGAAGTGGAAGCGAGCAAGTACGCGCTCAACTACATCAAGCTCGATGGATCGATCGCCTGCATGGTCAACGGCGCGGGCCTGGCCATGGCGACCATGGACATCATCCAGTACGCGGGCGGCAGCCCGGCCAACTTTCTCGACGTGGGCGGCGGCGCAACCCAGGAGCAGATTGAGCACGCGTTCGAGATTCTGCTCTCTGACGCGCATGTGAAGGCAATCTTCATCAACATCTTCGGCGGCATTCTGCGCGTCGACCGGCTGGCCACCGGCGTGGTGGCCGCGGCCAAGAAGCTCAACGTGAAGGTGCCGATCGTGCTGCGGCTCGAAGGCACCAACGTGGAAGAGGGCCGCAAGATTCTCAAGGAGTCGGGATTGAACTTCCAGGTGGGCGCAACGATGAAGGAAGCGGCGGAGCTGGTGGTGAAAGCAGCGAAATGAGCAGGAAGCTTTCAGCTGTCAGCCATCAGCTTTCAGCGATGAAGTGTACTGATGAAGGATAACGTCAAGTGCCTCAGGATGTTCAGGAACTCGCAGTTTGGCAACGTGCAATTGACCTTACGGTCTGCATCTACAGGCTAACTCGAGGATTTCCTAAGGATGAGCTTTACGGGCTTGTATCTCAACTACGCCGGGCAGCCGTATCGGTTGCGAGCAACATTGCAGAGGGCCGCGGAAGACTGAATGAGCGGGAATTTCGCCAGTTTCTGGGCGTCGCGCTTGGTTCAGTCTTCGAAGTGAAAACTCAATTGGTGGTTGCCCGTAAGTTAGAGATGGGCAGGGAAACAGGCATCGACGAAGCGGTGGGTCTTTGTGAAGAGGTTTCAAAGATGCTTACGTCGCTGGTTAACAAGCTTGGGTGATAGCTGAAAGCTGATAGCTGACGGCTGAGGGCTCATAGCTAGGAGCTAATGGATGGCAGTTCTTGTAAATAACGACACACGTCTCATCGTGCAGGGCATTACCGGCAAAGAGGGCACGTTTCACGCGCTGGGCTGCGCGGAGTACGGCACCAAAGTTGTGGGCGGCGTCACGCCGGGCAAGGGGGGCACAACCCACGAAGGCTGGCCCGTCTTCAACACCGTGGCAGACGCCGTGAAAGAGACCGGCGCCAACGCGACCATGATCTTTGTGCCACCGCCGTTTGCGGGCGATGCGATTCTTGAGGCTGAAGACGCGGGGATTCCGCTGATTGTCTGCATCACCGAGGGCATTCCCACGCTCGACATGGTGAAGGTGTGGGCCAAGCTCAAGAACTCGAAGTCGCGGCTCATCGGGCCGAACTGCCCGGGCGTCATTTCGCCGGGCATGGCCAAGATCGGCATCATGCCGGGGCGGATTCACAAGCAGGGCTCGGTGGGCATCGTGTCGAAGTCGGGCACGTTGACGTACGAGGCGGTGCATCAGCTTACCCAGCGCGGCATCGGACAATCGACGGCGATCGGCATCGGCGGCGACCCGATCATCGGCACCACGCACATCGACGCGCTCCGCCTGCTGAACGACGACCCCGGTACCGAAGCCATCATCATGATTGGCGAGATCGGCGGGTCGGCCGAGATTGAAGCCGCCGCATGGGTCAAGGCTAACGTGAAGAAGCCAGTCGTCGGCTTCATCGCCGGACAGACCGCGCCTCCCGGACGCCGCATGGGCCACGCCGGCGCCATCATCTCGGGCGGCGAAGGCACCGCCGCCAGCAAGATGCAGGCGATGCGCGAGGCAGGAATTCACGTGGTTGTCTCTCCCGCCGAGATGGGCGCAACGCTGGCGAAGGTGATCGGGAAGTAAGCTTCTAGCTGCTAGCCTCTAGCTACTAGCAAATACGAAGGCCCGCCGAGAGGCGGGCCTTTTGCTTTTGGCTAGCAGCTAGAGGCTAGTGGCTAGAAGCTGTCCTACCAAACGCGGCACGGCTTCGCGCTCACCATCTTGTCAGCTTTCTTGCAGCTGAAGCTTTTGGCGAACTCCGGCAGATCCTGCAAGACGGCGTTGGTCCGGTCTTCGTCCGGCGCATGTGGGTCGGTCTCAGCCTGCGTGCGCAGTTGTTCCGGCCGGGTCTGCGTGCACCACTGCTGCGCATAGGCGATCCAGAAGCGCTGGTCGGGTGTGTAGCCGTCGGTCTTTGCGGTCATGTCCACGTGATCGGCCTGGGCCTTGTCGAGCCAGGCCATCCACGCGAGCCACAGTCCGCCCAGATCAGCGAGGTTCTCGCCGAGCGTGAGCTTGCCGTTGAGGTGCACGCCGGGAACGGCTTCGATCGAATCGTACTGTTTGACCATGCACTCGGCGCGATCGTTGAACCTGGTTTCGTCGTCCCTGGTCCACCAGTCCTTCAGATTGCCGTCCTTGTCGAACTGGCGGCCCTCATCGTCGAAGCCGTGGGTCAGCTCGTGGCCGATGGTCGATCCCATATCGCCGTAGTTGGCCGCGTCGTCTTCTTTATCGCTGAAAAAGGGCGGCTGAAAGTAGCCGGCCGGGAAGTTGACGTTGTTCTGCTGCGGATCGTAGTAGGCGTTGACCGTGGGCGGCGACATGTACCACTCGGCCTTATCCACGGGCTTGCCGATCTTGGCCAGGTCGCGGGCAAAGTTGAACTCGCGCACGCGCTCCTCATTGCCGAGCGAGTCTCCGCGCACAATGTCGAGCTTCGAGTAGTCGCGCCACTTGTCTGGATAGCCGATCTTGTTCATCACGGCGTGCAGCTTCTCTTTCGCCTTCACTTTTGTGCCGGCGCTCATCCAGTTGAGCGAATCAATGTCTTTGTCCATCGCCTGCTCGATCGCCAGGGTCATCTCGAGCGCGTGCTGCTTGGCCTCGGGAGGAAAGTACTTGGCTACGTACACCTGGCCGAGGGCCTCGCCCATCTCGTGATCGATGCGGCTGGTGCACCGCTTCCAGCGCTCCTGCTGCTTCTCAGCGCCGTTGAGAATGTGCGCATAGAAGCGCCAGCTCTCACTTTCGAACGACTCGGGCAGGGCCGTGTTCGCATACGTGTGCAGCAGGTGCCAGCGCAGATAGGTCTTGATCTGATCGAGAGGCGTATTGCCGACGATGGTGTTGAACTCGGCAAAGAACTTCGGCTGGTTATCATTCATCTTGCCGGAGTCCGGTGCGCCCGAAGCCCTGACGTAATCGGCCAGCGAGAAGTGCGAAAGCTCCTTGCTGAATGTGCCCACATCGGTCGGATGATTCAGATTCTGCGGATCGCGCTCTTCGGTGATGGTCAGCGAGGCCCTGGCCAGGCGCGTTTCAAGGGACAGGACGGTCTCGGCGTCTTTGCGCGCCTGTGCATCCGGCTCGCCCGCCAGTACGAACATGTTGCGCACGTGATCGACATACTGCCGGCGCTGTTCTTCTGACTTGGCATCGGTGCGCGTGTAGTAGTCGCGTTCCGGCAGGCCAAGGCCGCCGGCGTCGTAGGAGCTGATCACGTTGTTGGCGTTGGCATAATCCTGGCTCGATCCCATGTCAAAGAATGCATCGACCCCGATGGCGTGCAGATGGCCGAGCAAGGCAGGCAACTCATCGGTCGACTTGAGCGCCGCGATGCGGTCGAGTTCGGGCTGCAGGGGAGCCAGGCCGGCCTTGTCGATCGAAGAGGTGTCCATGCAACTCGCATACTCATCGCCGATCTTCTGCTCATTGGGCGTGCGGTCGGGTGAGGGCGCCGCGGCCTCTTCGAGGATCTGCTTCAGATGCAGCCGGTTCAGCTCATAGAGCTCTGTAAAGCGCCCGTACTCCGCCTGGTCCGGCGGCAAGGGATTGCGCTTGAACCAGCCATTGCAACTGTATTGATAGAAGTTCTGGCAGGGGTCTACCGACGTGTCGATGAGCGAGGGATCGAAGACGCGCAGCTCCTGCCTGGGCGCTTCCGCCGGGCTACCGGACTGGCAAAAAGCTGCAACGGGCGCCGCCGCAACGGAGAGCGCGATCAGAAATATAGAGAAGTTTGCGTTGCGAAACATGCCGACACTCTACCAGATTTGAGTAACGCCTGGTTGGCCCCGCGAACAGTACAATGATGGATGGGCCAGAGGCCCGCAAGGAGCAGATTCGAGTGGCGCAGCGCACTTTCAGCATCATCAAGCCAGACGCGGTTCGCAAAGGATTTACCGGAGCCATCCTGGCAGAGATTGAGAAGGCCGGTTTCAAGATTCTGGCCATCAAGAAGGCATCGATTTCAGTGGAGCAGGCCAAAGGCTTTTACTACGTGCATGCCCAGAGGCCGTTCTTCAACGACCTGTGCACATTCATGTCTTCAGGGCCGCTGTTTCTAATGGTGCTTGAGAAGAACAACGCCATTGTCGACCTGCGCACGCTGATGGGCGCCACCAATCCCGCCAATGCTGAAGATGGAACCATCCGCAAGAAGTTTGCCGGATCGATCCAGGAGAACGCGATTCACGGTTCTGACGGTGAGGACACGGCCGCCTTCGAGATCGGCTACTGGTTTGCGGGCTACGAACTCGTCTAGCGTTTCTCAACCCAAGAATGAATCGAACTTTTCCCGAAGCGCGGCAACCTCGCCGCGCAACGTGGCAACCGCTTCTTCGAGCAGCGCAACGCGGTCCTGCAGGCCCGAAGTGTCTTCTTGCGCGCTGGCCGCAGGAGCAGCAGGTATCGCTGCGACTTCGCCCGAAAGCAGATGGGCGTAGCGCGATTCCTTTGTTCCCGGTTGCCGAGGTAATACGGCGACCAGCGGCGGCTGCCGTTCCATCAGCTTCTGCAGCCCAGCCGATACATCGCTGATCTCCTCGAACCGATGCATGCGCTCGGTGCGGCCGCGCAGTTCACCCGGGGTCTGCGGGCCGCGCAGCAGCAATACGCAGAGAAGAGCGGTCTCAGGGCGGCTGAAGTTGAAGACCTCGCCAAGCCAGTGCTCGTATTTGGTCACGCGGCTGTCGGCGCTGCGGGCCGGGCCTGCCAGACGCTGTTCCTGCAATCCATGCAGGGCCTGCCGCACGGCGTCTTCGTCGAGGTCCATCACCGGCTCGCGGTTCGACCGCTGGTTGCACGCGTTCATCAGCGCATTCAGCGAGAGCGGGTAGTAGTCCGGCGTGGTGGCTTCTTTTTCGACTAAGGCGCCGAGCACACGCGCTTCTGGGGCAGTCAGCAGGATGGAGTCGGGTGGCTGCATATCTCTATTCTGCCATCCTGCCGCAGCGGATCAGGCGTCCTGCTCCCGCAATATCTCGCGCTTGCGCGTCAGGAAGAAGTACACGACCGGCGTGACGATCAGGCTCAGCACCATTGAAATCGTGAGCCCGCCTATGACAGCGATCGCCAGAGGCTGCAGCATCTGTGAGCCGGCTCCAAGAGCAAAGGCCAGCGGCAGCATGCCGCAGACCGCGGCAATTGCCGTCATTGCGATGGGGCGTAGGCGTCGCTGCGCGGCGTGGATCATGGCCTCGGCCGGCGACGCGCCCTCAGCTCGGAATTTTTCATCCGCGTCGAGAAGCAGGATGCCATTTTTGGCGACGATGCCGATCACCATGATGAGGCCCATGAACGAAGCAACATTGAATGTGGTGCCGGTTACAAGCAGCGCAAGAATCACGCCGGAGATTGAAAGAACCGAGGAGGTAAGAATGGCGATTGGGGCGGGGAAGTTGCGAAACTCAGTCAGCAGCACGCCAAAGACGAGCGCCAGGGCCAGCAGCAACACCCGCAGCAGATCGCGGAACGACTTCTGCTGTTCCTGGTAGGTCCCGCCATATTCCACTCGCACCGAGGAGGGCAGGTGAAGGCCCGCCACTGTGCTTCGAACTTTCGCCATCGCGGAGCCCAGGTCAGAGCCTTCCAGGCGCCCCGTGACAACGACGAGCTGCTGCAGGTTCTCGCGCAGGATTTCATTCTGTGGCGGGAGCTGCGTGATTGCCGCGAGCGAGCCCAGAGTGGCCGTATGACCGGTGCTGCTGTTAAAGACGGTGTTCTCGATGGCGTCGAGCGACGTGCGATGCTCATCGCCCAGCCGCACGCGGATCGTGTAGGGGCGGTCATTCGCGATCAAAGGATCGCTGGCGGGCAGGCCGTCGAGGATTGCCGTCGCATCCTGCGAGACTTCAGCGGGCGTAAAGCCCATGCGCGCTGCGACGGTGGGGTCTACCTGAAAGTTCGTCGCCGGTCCGCTGATCGTGTTGTCGATGCCGTTCTCCACGTCGACAACGCCGGGAATCTTGCTGATGGCGTCGCCCACGCGCGGTCCGAGTTGCGTAAGCAGCGCCTGATCGGGCGAGAAGATCTTGATCTGAATCGGCTCGGGCGCATTCGAGAGATCACCGATCATGTCCTGCAACACCTGGGTAAACTCGACGTCGAGTTCCGGCTCGGTGCGCCGGATCTTGGCGCGGACATCAGCCATCACTTCGTCAATTCCGCGGCTCCGCCTGGCTTTGAGCTTCACCGTGAAGTCACCGGTGTTGGCTTCAGTCACCGCGGCCAGGCCCATCTGCAGGCCGGTGCGACGCGAGGTGCTCTCGACCTCCGGCGTCGCGCGCAGAATACGCTCAACATGCTCGAGCACGCGGTTGGTCTCAGAGAGCGAACTGCCCGCGGGCATGATGTAGTCAAGGACAAATCCGCCTTCATCCATTTCGGGCAGCAGGTCCGATCCGAGGGCGCGATATCCGAACCAGGTGGCGGCGGCCAGAAGAACACACGCGCCCGCGAGTAACAGCGGATTGGCCAGCGACCAGTCGAGCACGCAGCGATGCATGCGCAGAGTCCGACTCAGCAGACGTCCGGCAGCGTGGTCGGAGCCGGGTGCATTATTGCCGCGATCACGCAGCAGAACCAGACTAAGGCCGGGTGTCCAGGTGAGCGCGAGCAGCAGCGAAGTCAGCAGAGATGCCGTCATCGTAACCGCCAGCGCCCGGAAGAAGGTGCCGGTGACTCCGCTGACGGCGACGAGGGGAAGGAAAACGACGACCGGGGTGATCGTCGACCCGATCAGCGGCGTCGAGATCTCGTGCAGCGCCTTGCGTACGGCATCAATGCGCGATTCGCCGCTGTCGCGGTGCATGACGATGTTCTCGACTACGACAATTGCATCGTCAATCACCAGTCCGATGGCCGCGGCGAGGCCGCCCAGCGTCATGAGATTGAAGCTCTCGCCAATGGCGTAGAGAAAGACGAAGGTGACGCAGAGAGTGACAGGAATGACGAGACCTGCAATCAGCGAAGAGGTCCAGTCGCGGAGGAACAGGAACAGGATGATGCAGGCCAGCGCCAGCCCGACGACGATGGCATCGCGCACGCTCGAGATGCTGTCGCGGACAAGCTGCGACTGATCGTAAAAAGGGTCGAGCTTCACGCCGGCGGGCAGCTTCTGCTTAAGCTGCGCAATCTCAACGGCCACGGCATTGGCCACAGCGACGGTATTACTGGAGGGCTGCCGCGCGATATTCAGCAGGACCGCGGGCTTGCCGTTGGCGGTCACTGTCGTGTAGACCGGCATCGCGGCCATTTCCACGTCTGCCACGTCGGCTACGCGCACTGGCGCGCCGGCGGGGGGCGTCTTCACCACGAGCTGACGCAGTTGGTCGGCGTTGTGTACCTGCGCGCCGACGAGCCCCAGAATCAGCTGATGGTCGGCTTCGTAGAGGCCGGGCGAGTCGACGATGTTCGACGCCTGAATCGCGTTGACCAGATCTGTGATGGTCACGCCGTCGGCCGCAAGCGAGGCGAGATTGGGCACCACGTGAAACTCCGGTACCTGCCCGCCCTGGACAACCACTGTGCTGACGCCGGCAACGCGATTCAGCGGCGGCTTCAGCTCATACGTCGCAATCTCCCACAGGCGCGTCTGCGATACCGTATCGGAGGTCAGGCTGTAGCCGAGAATAGGAAACGTCGCGAACGTGAGCCGGTTGGTGGTGATCCGCACGGTGGGTGGCAGAGTCTGCTCCACTTTGCTCAACGCCGCGTCAACCAGCTGCAACGAGCGCACCATGTCGACGTTCCAGTCAAAGAAAAGGCTGACCTCGGCCGACCCCCGGCTCGTTGTCGAACGCACGGTTTGCAAACCCGGCACGGCATTGACAGCGTCCTCGATTGGCCGGGTGATGGTCACTTCCATCTGCTCGACCGGCATCACGCCGTTATCCACGCCGATGACCACGCGCGGGAAGTTGGTCTCAGGAAACACCGAGATGGGAACCTGCAGCGCGAGATAGATGCCGGCGACCGTGAGTACGGCCGCGAAGAAGAAGACGGTTCGCGTGGAGCGCGCCAGCCAGGACGGTCTTTCCGGCGCTTTCACCCCGGCGGTGGCGGCAGACATCAGTTGTCCTCCCCGCCCTTGGCGGCGGGCTTCGCGTCGT
>Ga0335085_10011805_pt1 | contig 12926 bp, 13 predicted proteins | sample Lox_Sample_45_FD_206712 | JGI IMG/M metagenome (GOLD analysis project Ga0335085, IMG submission 206712) | Soil microbial communities from Loxahatchee National Wildlife Refuge, Florida, United States - Lox_Sample_4.5 | ecosystem: Environmental > Terrestrial > Soil > Wetlands | place: USA...
TTCGTGCAGGGCGGGGTTTGGGGAGAGGGCGGCGGGGCGTCCGGCGGCTCGCCGGCTCGTCTGAACGAGTGGCTCTCTGCGCTGGTCTCGCTGGCGGGCAGCGATTTGCTTTTGGTTTCTGGGGCGCCCGCTTGTGTCCGCGTGGATGGGCTGGTGCGTAATCTTGATGCTGAGACTCTTGCCGGAGCGGAGATTGAAAGCGCGGTACTGCCGGCGCTTTCCCCCAATGCGTTGGAGAGCTACCGCTTGACGTTTATTGCGGATTCGTCGTATCGGTTGGCCGGGTTGGGGCGGTTTCGCATCAATCTGCATCATGAGCGGGGGCAGGCGGCGGCGACGATTCGGGCGTTGCCGACCGCGGTGCCGGCGTTGTCGGAGTTGCGGCTGCCTCCGGAGGTAGAGGCGCTTACCCGGCTCACGCGCGGGCTGGTGCTGATAGGCGGGCCGGCGGGCTCGGGCAAGACTACAACCATGGCGGCGCTGATCAATGAGATCAATCGCAGCGAGGCGCGGCACATTGTCACCATTGAAGATCCGATCGAGTATGAGCATGCGCACTTGCAGAGCGTGGTGGAGCAGGTGGAGGTGGGGATTGATGCGCCGGATTTTCCTTCTGCCCTGCGGGCGGCCTTGCGGCAGGCGCCGGATGTGCTGGTGATCGGCGAGATGCGCGACCTGGAAACCATGCGCATTGCAGTGGCGGCGGCGGAGACCGGGCATCTGGTGTTTTCTACTTTGCACACCACCGACGTAGCTTCTACGATCTCGCGCATTTCGGATTCGTTTCCCCTGGAGCGGCAGAATACGATCCGGCAGGAACTGGCGATGGCGTTGTCGGCGGTGTTTACCCAGGTTTTGTTGCCGCGCCGGAGCGGAGGGCGCACGCCGGCGGCGGAGTTGCTGGTAGTGGGGTACGGAGCGCGGCAGCATATCCGGAGGAACGCGCTGCAGCATTTGCATCAGGAGATCACCATGACCAAGAGCAAGGGGTCAGTGAGCCTGGAGGGATCGCTGGCGCGGCTGCTGGCCAAGGGGGAGATTGAGCGGGATGATGCCTTGCTATGGGCAATTCATCCGGATGATTTGAATAGTTTTTTGCGGGCGGCGGAGGTGCGGGGGTAGGCTGGGCTGCCGCCGGTATGACGCCTCCCCATTTCTCGCGCAAAGGGCGCGCGAGAAATGGGGCACCCGGATTTTTCGAGGGCACCCGGAGGTGTGGTGTCTAATGGGCCATGAGAATGTTTCGCAGGGCACTGGTCGTCCGGATGGCGTTTGCGGCGTTTGCGCTCGTACTTGTTCTTGTTTTCGCGATACGAATGCAGCAGTACGTACTTCGCTTCCGGGCCGAGCGTTTGGAACGCGACATTGCAAGCCTCACATTGAGCAGCACGAGTTTCGAACAGACTCAGGTACTCTTTAGACGCTGGGGCGCAGTCTTCGATGACGGCCCCTGCGAGAAAGGCAAGTGCTCCGCCGGAATCGCGCTGGGCGATTTTACGCATGCACACCCAGGTTTTCTGGTGTACCACCAGCGGCTATTGAGGCTCTATGAAATTCTAGGCGGGCGCCCGACTGTGGTGAACGCCCACATCACGATCCTGGACGGGTTCGTGCACAGGAAATCATTTAGCGTGTATACGGACGTCTCGCCCTGCGAGGCTGGTTCGTGCGGCTCTTACGGCTACACCTTGATGGGCGTGAGCACAACCAGCGACAGCATAGGGGTCGACCAAATGAGCAGGCATCCGAGTTACCGAATTGGGTGGCCCGGCGGCTGCGAGATCTGCGTCGAGATTTATGCGAGATTTACGCCTCAAGCTTCTCCCGAAGATGTGGAACGGGCAGGTAGACTTGATTTTTCCTGTGTGACGAGATGGGTGACTCCTTGCAAGACACAGGCAGACATCATGCCGGGCGCGTGGAAACAGGCGGAGAAGGATCGACAGGAGAGTTCCGCAAAATGACGTGGCCACCCGTCCGTTAACGAGGGGTCCACGGAGGACAGGAGTTCGAGACGGGATGAATCCTGTCCCTACACGGTCCCGTGCCAGGCCCCTCGCTACACCGTCGACGACGATTTACGCCAGGTCGAAGAGGAGGACTTCGGCGTCTTCCTTGCCTTTGAGGTTTACTGACGGCTCGTTGCTTATGGCGGCGCCGTCGCCCTGGCTTAGCTCGCGACCATTCAATTCTACCTTGCCTTTGGCTACCTGCAGCCAGGCGTGGCGGCCGGTGCTCAGGGGGTGGCGGACTTCCTGTTCCGGAGCGAGGAGGGTGGCGTAGAGTTTGGCGTCCTGATGGATGGTGACGGAGCCTTCGGCGCCGTCGGGCGAGGCGACCAGGCGGAGCTTGCCGCGCTTTTCTTCTTCCGGGAAGTTCTTCTGCTCATAGCTTGGCTGGTGGCCTTCGCGGTCGGGGGTGATCCAGATCTGCAGGAGGTGGACTGGCTCGGTGCTCGACTGGTTGAATTCGCTGTGGCGAATGCCGGTGCCGGCGCTCATGCGCTGGCCATCGCCGGGGCGAATGATCGAGCCGGTGCCCAGGCTGTCCTTGTGCTCCAGGGCGCCTTCCAGGACGTAAGTGATGATCTCCATGTCGCGGTGGGGATGGGTGGGGAAGCCGCCCTGGGGCGCTACCTTGTCCTCGTTGATGACGCGCAGGGAGCGGAAGCCCATGAAGCGCGGGTCGTAGTACTCGGAGAAAGAGAAGCTGAAGCGGCTGTCCAGCCAGCCGTGGTTGGCATGGCCGCGTTCGGTGCTGCGGCGGAGAGTGATCATTGGGAAACTCATCGTTATAACGACTATCTCAATTCTTTTAGATGCCGCCGGGTCGAAAAGGACTCAGGGCCGGATGCTCGGTGGTTTGGGTTCTGGGGCACTTAACTTTTCCGTTCCGTTTGGGCTTGGTTGCCATTCGCGGCTTGGGTGCATGCGGGCCGGCATTTTTGGGTGAAAACCAGTTGTCAGATTTCAGTTCGCGGTTCTCAGTTTTTCTTGCGATGGCTTTCTAAGGTGCTAATACGTCCGATTGTTGGGGTTTCTGCCTGGCTGGCAGGCTTCCGCCGATGTAGCTGGCATGTGGAACGCGGCTACGGGCAGGCGGTTGCGGGCAGCGGGGCTGGTCCTGATTCTGGCCGGGTGTGGGGGCGGGCCGCGCGGGCCGGCGGGTTTCGTCAACCATACCCAGCACAGCGATGCCGATCTGTGGGCTTTGTGGGCGGCGGCGCAGCAGAGCGTGGCGAAGCAGATTGATTTGAATCCGGTGCAGCAGGAAGCTTCGAATGCCGCGCCGGAGATTCTCCCGGGCGATGCGCGGGCCCTGAGCGTGCAGCCGCAGCAAGTCGATGTGGAGGGCCAGCCCGACGTCAGCGCGAGCGAGCTTTACGCGGTGGCCGGCGTGGCCCGGGCCGATCCTACGGGGCTGATTGCCTGCCCGCAGCCGTGCAATGTGCGCTTCGCGGCGGCATACTCTCTGTACTCGCGGCGGGAGACCATGTACGCGCAATCATGGGAGTCGCAGGCCAACAATTTTAACTTGCTGGTGCAGTACGAATTCGAGAGCCATATTCTTTATTCGCTAGGATACGACGTGAAGTGGCGGTGAGCGGAGCTACTTGGTTTCGGCCTTCTTCTTATCGGTCTTCTCGGACTTTGGCTTGTCTTCTTTTTTCGCGCCCGCGTCTTTTGCCCTGGACTCGCCCTCAGACGAGGAAGATGAGCTGCCGCTGGATTTTTTTGGATAGTCGGTCACATACCAGCCGGAGCCTTTGAACTGCACGGCGGGCGCGGAAATTACCTGCTCCACCGGACCGCCGCACTTGGGGCACTTCTTGGTGTGGGGGTCAGAGAACTTCTGAATCTTCTCGAAGCGGTGGTGACACTTTTTGCATTCGTACTCGTAGAGTGGCATGGAGTATTGGAGGGCCGAGGCAAATCTTTCGGCCACTCTGAAATTTGATTCTAGGGTTAAGCGGAACGGGCGTCAATTTTGAGCTTGTTCCGAGTGAGCCGGAAGGACACGCGGGGAAATGGCCGGTGATAGACTCGCGCCATGCAGCGGGATTCGGCGGATGGCGGGGGAGTTCTGTATGTCGTGGCTACGCCCCTTGGGAATCTGGAGGACATTACGCTGCGGGCGTTGCGGGTGCTGAAGGAAGCTACGCTGATTGCCTGCGAAGATACGCGGCATACGCAGAAGCTGCTCAATCACTACGGCATCACGGCGCGCACGGTGAGTTACTACGAGCAGAATGAAGCGGCGCGGGCGGGACAACTTCTGGAGGAACTGCAGAAGGGAGCGCGGATTGCGCTGGTGAGTGATGCGGGGATGCCGGGAATTTCCGATCCTGGATTTCGACTGATCTCGACGGCGATCGAGCACGGGATTGCGGTTGTGCCGGTGCCGGGAGCGTCGGCCCTGGTGGCGGCGGTAGCGGCCAGCGGGCTGCCGACCGATTCCTTTCGGTTCGGAGGTTTTCTGCCGGCGAAGGCGGGACAGAGGCGGCAGGCGCTGGAGGAAATCAGGGATTCGGCCTGCACGGAGATTTTCTACGAGGCGCCGCACCGAGTGAAGGACACGCTGGAGGATGTGGCGGCGATCCTCGGGGATGAGCGGCGAGTGGTGGTGGCGCGGGAGATCACGAAAGTCCACGAGGAGTTCTTGAGGGGGACGGTTCGGGAAGTGCTGGAGGCGCTGAAAGCCCGATCTGAAGTAAAGGGCGAGATTACCTTGCTGATCGGCGCCGGGGAGATGGGTGACATTCAGCCGCCGATGGACCCGCAGAAGAGACTTCAAGAGATTATGGCGGAGGAGAAAATTGATCAGAAGACAGCGCTGAAGAAGCTGGCGCGGGAGATGGGGATTTCCAAGAGCGAGGCGTATCGGATGCTGCAGAGGAATAAGTAGCGGTTGCCGGCACGCCGGCGCTGCGGTGGTTGGCGCTACAGTAGGCGGAGTTGCTTTTGCTCCAAGGCCAGGAGCTTTTGCTTGATGGGCAGGCCGCCGCCGTAGCCGGTGAGTTTGCCGTTGCTGCCGATTACGCGGTGGCAGGGGATGACAATCGGGATGGGATTGGAGCCGTTGGCCAGGCCGACCGCGCGCGAGGCTTTGGGATTGCCGATCCGGCGGGCGAGTTCTCCGTAGGAGATGGTTTCGCCGTAACCGATGTTGCAGAGTTCGTCCCACACGGCGCGCTGGAATTCGGTGCCTTCAGGCGCCAGGGGCAGGTCGAAGGCGGTGAGTTCTCCGGCGAAGTAGGCGCGGAGTTGGCGAATCGCTTCGGCCAGGGGCTGGCCATTCCTGCGCCACGCGGGATCGGGCCGGGCACGCTCTCGCCCGTTCACGAAAAGGATGCTGCGCAGGCCGGCATCGTCCGCGGTGAGCAGGAGCGGGCCGACCGGGCTTTCGAGATTGGTGTAGTTCATCGATTATTTTGCCCGCCTGAGTATGAAGATCATCTCGTCCGATTGGTTGTTCAACGGCGCTTTTTCAAACGAACCATATTCCGCCACCGGCTCAAGTTCTGCGAGCAGGAACAGCGCCCGCAATTGCGGATAAGTGTAATACGTCATCTTGAAGGCCTCAGATTCTTCCTCAACCAGGGTCTCTCCGACGCAGGTGCGGTAGAAAAACGTGGCGGTGAAGTTCTGCTGGATCTTGTCCAGGCTGTCCTTGCGAAAGAAACGCCGCACTACCCGCGCCGGATCGGGCCCAGGGCGCCACTCCAGTTCCAGAATCTCCTCTCCCATGCCTGTGGCTAGAAGATCGTACTTCGGATAGAAGACATCGAAGGCCAGAATGCCGTTGTGATCGAGGTGTGCAGCTGCGGTGCGCAGGGCGTTTAGCTGGTCGTCCAAGGTATGCATGTGCTGCATAGGACGGAAGGGAATGGTTACCAGGCGATACTTCTTCGGGGCGCGGAAGCTGCGGATGTCGCCGGCAAAGATTGAGACACGGTTGCGGACCTCTGACGGCTCGCGCTCGAGATTTGCGCGGAGTATCCGGAGCATCGCAGTCGAGTTGTCCGGGCCATGGATCTCAATTCCGGCTCGCGCGGTTGGCAGCAGGACACGGCCGGTGCCGCAGGCGAGTTCCAGAACCGGACCGCCGATTTCCCTGGCCAAGTTCAGATAGAAGGGGAGGTCAACGAGGTCGGGCTTGGCGGCGTAGGCATGGTCGTAGTATTTGGCCGCGACTTCATAGGACTCGGCGGGATCAAGCATGGCTTGCGATTGGCCGGCTGACTCGGAGCGCGATCTAGCCGACTGCGGGATGCCCCGATACCGCGGGCTCATCGTGGGTGTGGGCGTGGGCCGCGGCGGATTCCGCGCGGGCCAGGTCCAGGTCGCGCTGCAGGGCGTCCATTACCACCAGGGGCATTTCCGCGCCCCAGGATTCGATTTCAGCCACTTCCCAGTGGCCATTCAATCGTACCGCGCCTTCCAGGTCGGCGGAGAATGCGGCGCGGTAGTCGCCCTCCGCGGACTGTACTTCGCCCAGCTGGCGGCCATTGTGAATGTCATAGGCATGGCGGTTCCATCCCGGGGCAACGCTCACGAATGCCAGGAAAACTTCGGGGGAATCCTCGCCGTAACCGGCGCGGTAGTACCAGGCCTGGGTGGAGTCGGCCTTGGGATGGGGACGCCGGCGGCGTACAACGCTCTCCGGTTCGGCTGCGGATTCGTTGGCCGGGCTGGAATAGAGAATGCGCTGGCAGGAATCGCAGAAGACGATCTTGCTGGCGCTGCGCACTTCATTGTAGGTCTGCGGGCGGAGCATCACCGAGCAGCCCATGCATTTCTGCTCACGTACTTCAGCGATGCCGCTGCCCCGGTACTTGGCTACGCGGTCATAGTGCTGCAACAGGTCCGGATCGAGGGCGCCGCGGTCCTTGTCGCGGTTGGCGTTCCATTCGGAGAGTTCCTTTTCGTCGATTGCGGTGCGCTCGCGGGCGGCGGCCTTTTCTTTCTCGATCTCGGCGGTTTCGGCTTTCAACTCGGCTTCGGCGGCTTTGACGTCTTTTTCGCGCGAATCTGCGTCGAGCATCAGCTCGAGAATTTTGTCTTCCTGGGCGCGAATGTCGCGTTCGGCGAACTGGATCTCGTGCAGCAGGGCTTTGTACTGGTCGTTGGTTTTGACTTCCAGCGACTGGTCGCGGTACTTGGAGATCTTTTGCTGCAAATCGACGATGGCAATTTCGTGTTTGCGGCGGGCGGCTTCGTCGGCCTTGATGGCGGCTTTGGCCTTTTCCAGGGCGGCTTTGGTGCCGGTGAGCCGTTCTTCGATTACCGCCACGCGTTTGGGGAGCGCGGCGATTTCCTCTTTCAGGCGGCGGATTTCGGCGTCGGCCTTCTGCAGTTCGATGAGGTGTTCTACTTCAGGAAGCATCGTGGGAATGCACTCGCATGATTCTAGCATGGGGTGCGGGTCGAATAGCGTGGTTCCAGCTTGAAACGCTGCTGAAGAGAGGCACCTTCGCTGCGTCTCTGTGGCTTGCCCGGCTTCGCCATCGCGCTGGACCCTTCGGCTTCGCTCAGGGCAAGCTCAGCAAGCCCCGTCGCTACACGGTTCGTGGTGGTGCATACTGGGTTTATGCAACGCATCGCTTTGGGGGACTTCGAGCTTACGGCGGTTTCGGATGGAACCTACTACCTCGACGGCGGTGCATTCTTTGGGGTAGTTCCCAAGGTTTTGTGGAAGAAGAAAGTTGCTGCCGATGAGCGCAACCGGGTGCGGACCGGGCTGAACTCGGTGGTGGTGCGGACAGGGAAGCAGACCATTCTGATCGAGACGGGCATTGGGAATAAGCTGCCGGAGAAAAACGCCAGGATTTATGGGCAGCCGGCGAAGCTGCTGGAGAACCTGGCGGCGGCGGGCGTTTCACCCGACGATGTGGATGTTGTGATCAATTCGCATCTCCACTTTGATCACTGCGGATGGAATACAGTGTGGCGCGAGGGCAAGATTGTGCCTACGTTTCCGCGGGCGAGGTATTTTGCGCAGGAGGGCGAGTGGCGGCATGCGCATGAAGGCCAGCGCGACGGCAGCAGCTACTTCACGGAAAACTACGATCCGCTGGTGGAGAGCGGGCAGATGCAGTTGCTGAAGGGCGATTGCGAGATTGTGCCGGGAGTTTCGGTCCGGGTGTTTCCCGGGCATACGCGTGACATGCAGGCGATTGTGGTGCAAAGCGGAGGCAAGACCGCCTGCTACATTTCAGATCTCATCCCTACCAGCGCGCACCTGGAGCTGAATTGGGTGATGGCATTCGATTTGTATCCGGTAGAGACGATCAAGAGCCGCAAGCGGTATTATGCGCAGGCGGTTCCCGGGAAGTGGTTGACGATGTTTACGCATGATCCCGAGGTGGCGTGGGGGGTGGTGGAGAGAGATGAGGCTGGAAGGATGCGGCTCGTGTAGGGACGGGGCATTTCGGTCGGTGTGCCCTCTCAGGATGTAACCGCCGCTCCACACAGTCTGGCTTCGAAGAATTCTTCTACCCTGCTGAGGATTTCCGGGGGGCTTTTCGACTCGTAGATGGCTTTGCGCAGGGCGGCGCCGCCAGGGACGCCGTGGGTGAACCATGACGCGAATTGCTTCATCTTGCCGCTGGCGTCGGGGAGTTCTTCCTCGATCAGCATCTGGAAATACGTCCGGATCATCTGGTAGCGGTCGGATTCGGTGGGTTCGTCGTAGGGAGAGGGATTAGAGAGCGAGACGAGCTCGCTGCGCTCGCTGGACCCTTCGGCGTCGCTCAGGGCAAGCTCGGCAAGCCCCGTCCCTACACGGTTCGTGGTGATCGCCGTGCGGTACTGCTCGATCTGGCGGAAGATCCATGGGTTGGAGGGGGCGGTGCGGCCGATCATGACTGCGTCGCAGCCGGTTTGGGCGACCATGGCGCAGGCGTCTTCGGGGGTGCGGATGTCGCCGTTGCCGATGACCGGGATTTTGATCGCGTCTTTCACCGCGGCGATCCACTCCCAACGGGCCTGGCCGCTGTAGCCCTGCTCGCGGGTGCGGGCGTGCAGCGCGACCGCGCACAGGCCGCAGGCTTCAGCCATTTTGGCCAGCTCGACGCAGACGATGTTGTCGTCGTCCCAGCCGGCACGGAACTTTACCGTGAACGGAATTTTCACCGCCGCGCGCACCGCTTCGAAGATTTTGCCGATGGCGGGCAGGTCGCGCAGCAGGCCGGAGCCGCCGTTACACTTTACGACTTTCTTCGCGGGGCAGCCGAGGTTGAGGTCTACCAGGTCGAAGCCGAGGCCTTCGACGATCTTTGCCGCATCGGCCATGACTTGCGGATCGCTGCCGAAGAGCTGGGCGGAGATGGGGTGCTCGTCTTCATAGAAATGAAGGTAGCGTTTGGCCTTTTTGTCCTTGGCACGGAGGACGCCGTCGGCGGAGGTGAATTCGGTCATGATGAGGCCGCATCCGCCGAGGTTGCGGATGAAGCGGCGGAAGACGGTGTCGGTGACGCCGGCCATGGGAGCGAGGACGGTGGCGGGGGTGATATCGACGCTGCCGATGTGCAATGTACGCGCGGGCGTTCCTTCAGCTCCGCTCAGTACAGGCCCCGCCCGTGCGGCGGTGGCTTGGAGGTCTGGTTCTGGGGACTGGGACGCACGGGCGGGGACGCCCGCGCCTACATTGGGATTGTCCCAGAACTTGCGCATCGGGTTATTTTACGTGAAGAGAGAGAGTCGACGGCACGGGTTCTTGCACACCTCAAAGCCCAAACCTTACAACGCCGAGGGCGCCAAGAACAGCCGCCGAGTGCGCGGAGCGGAAGTATTCACGTGTGCGGCCGGGGCGGAGCATCCCGGAGGGCTTTCGGGGCATCCGCAGATATGGGACAATTTTTCAAGAGCACCTTGCTCTTTTTCAAGGGCAGCTTAAATCTATGGACGAAATCAACAAGAGCTTTGCCCCGGAACTGGCTCCAGGCGAGTCGCGAAGATGGGTCGGGCGGCTGGTGATTGCGGTCGTTCTGGGGGCGGCCATCTGGAATTTTCTGGTGGCGTTTACGGAAGGCCTGGTTCTGCCGCTACTGGCGCGGGTGATGGAGGCGGATTCTCAGTCTCCCCTGTATCTGGGAAACGGGAAAATTGCCGCGCCGGTGCTGTTGACAGCCGTGCTGGAGCTTGGACTGGCGGGAATCGTGGCTGCGATCCTGTATTCGAGGCTGCAGCGGCCGGTGCGGATGGTTCGCGTCGTACGCCGGGTGGCGGCTCCTTCTCCCGTGTCGATGGCGTCCGCTTCTCCGGCTCCGGCACGCCCGATGCCTGCTCCTGCGCAAGCAGCAGCGCCTAAACCGCAAGTTTCCACAACCGAGCCGGAGACGGTGCGGCCGGCGATTGGCCAGGCGGCTGCCGATTCTGCTGTGCCCTCAGGCACTCCCCCGCCGCCGCCCCCAAAACTCGCGCAGCCGGAAACGAAAGCCAAGGCTGCCAAGGCCGTCTATTACAACCTGGTGGGCGAGCCGATCGACTCGGACGAGTAGTCAATAAGAAGGCCTCCGCTCATGCGGAGGCCTTGCAATTCTGAACCACTCCCGAAAATTGGCGAAGCGGCTTACTTCTTCGCGGTTTCCGCCTTCGGTTCCACCTTGGCGTACTTGCGGCGGAAACGCTCGACGCGGCCGGCGGTATCCATCAGCTTCTGCTTGCCGGTGAAGAAGGGGTGGCAATTGGAGCAGATTTCTACGTGGATGTCGCCGCGATGGGTGGAGCGGGTCGTAAAGCTGTTGCCGCAGGCGCACATAACGCGCACTTCGTTGTAACCGGGATGGATGGCTGCTTTCATGGCTCTGAACCTCTGATCGAAGGATTAGATTCTACAGGAGTTATCGAGGATTCAGCAACCGCGCAAGGGTAAGAATCGGAAGAGGTTGTGGGCGTGGGCGGGCGAACCGGGGGCAGCGGCCACAGGAACGTGGATAAGGGATGAACAGGTGAGTCTCGGGAGAGAGAGCGCAGATTCCTCGTCGCCTTTGGCTCCTCGGAATGACAATCTGAATGGCGTGGCGCGTGCGTCCGCACTTCCTCATCGCCCACGGCTGTCCGGAATGACAATGTGGATGGTGAGGGCTGCCTGCAATTTCTTAGCGGCGGTACGCTTGCATTTCGTTAGCGGCTGTATTGGTTTTTCTTCTTGTCCTGGTGGCGCTCCAGTCCCAGGGCGATCAGCCGTTCGATCAGGTCGGGATAGGCTAGGCCTGACGCGGCCCACAGCTTGGGGTACATACTTATGGATGTGAAGCCGGGCATGGTGTTGATTTCGTTGAGATAGATCTTGCGCGACTTGGGATCCATGAGAAAGTCCACGCGGGAGAGGCCGGAGCCGTCCACGGCTTTGAAGGCGGCAACGGCCAACGCCTGCACTTTCCTGGTTTCGGCTTTGGTGAGCTTCGCCGGGATGATCAGCTCGGAGCCTTCGTCAAGATATTTGGCGTTGTAGTCGTAGAACTCTTTGACCGGCACAATCTCTCCGGGCACGGAAGCCTGCGGGTTGTCGTTGCCCAGGACTGAGCATTCGATCTCGCGGGCCTTGCCACTCTTGCCGCCTACGCCTTGTTCGATCACGATCTTGCGGTCGAACCTGGCGGCGTCGGCGATGGAGGGGCCGAGTTCCTTGCGGTTGTGGGCCTTGGAGATTCCTACCGACGATCCCAGGTTGGCGGGCTTCACGAATACCGGATATTTCAGCTTGCTCTCCACCAGCTTTTCAGCTTTTCTGGGCGCGGCTTCCCAATCGCTGCGAAGAATGGTGATGTGCTTCACGATGGGCAGGCCGGCGGCGATGAAGAGTGACTTCATGATGTCTTTATCCATGCCCGCGGCCGAGCCGAGCACGCCTGCGCCCACGTAAGGAATGTCGGCCAGCTCCAGCAGGCCCTGGATGGTGCCGTCTTCTCCAAAGGTGCCGTGCAGCACAGGGAAGATGATGTCCACGTTGATGGCGCGGTCGGCGATGGGGCGGGCCAACTGGGAGGCCTCGCTTTGGAACGGAACCATGGACGCGCCGTGCGTCTCCTGCGGTTCGGGCGGCACGATCACCGATTCGCCCTGCGCGAGCAGGGCCGCGGCCGCGGTGGCTTCGGGATCACCGGCGCGGAGATGATGAGCGGCATCAGGGCCGGGCTTTCCCGCGAGCAGGCGCTCGGCATCCGAGGAAGTGAGCCAGCGGCCTTCCCTGGTGATTCCGATAGGGACGACTTCATATTTGCTTTTATCGATGGCATTAAACACTGACGCCGCGGAAAGCAGAGAGACTTCATGCTCTCCGCTGCGCCCGCCGAAGAGAATTCCCACACGAATTTTTTTCATGGTTCCCACTTGTGGAAGTGACGCCTCAATTCTTGCATATCAATGGCTCGCCCGCAGTTGACAAGGGCTGTACCGGGAGGTAACCTCGGCGGGACGGGGCGGCAGATTCCCCCACGCTCCCTATTTTTCCCACGATACAAGGGGCCATTCCATGAGACGAAGATTCAATTCAGCTGCATTGGCGATCTTACTGTGCGCGGCTTCATTGGCTTTTGCCCAGGGGCGTAAAAAGCGCGTGGCGATCATGGATTTCGATTACGCAACCGTACATGGCGGAGTGTCGCAGATTTTTGGCCAGGATGTTGATATAGGCAAGGGCATTGCCGATTTGCTGGTCACCGATCTGGTGAAGGACGGGACCTATTCGGTGATTGAGCGCAAGGCGTTGGACAAGATCATCGCGGAACAGAACTTCTCCAACAGCGACCGGGCGAACCCGGCTTCGGCGGCGAAGATCGGGAAACTGCTGGGTGTGGACGCGATTATTGTCGGCAGCATCACCCAGTTCGGCAACGATACCAAGAACACCAACATCGGCGGAGGCGGCGGAAACTGGCACGGTGTGGGCATCGGCGGCTTCGGCCACAAGAAGTCGAAGGC
>Ga0335085_10011807_pt1 | contig 12925 bp, 9 predicted proteins | sample Lox_Sample_45_FD_206712 | JGI IMG/M metagenome (GOLD analysis project Ga0335085, IMG submission 206712) | Soil microbial communities from Loxahatchee National Wildlife Refuge, Florida, United States - Lox_Sample_4.5 | ecosystem: Environmental > Terrestrial > Soil > Wetlands | place: USA: Florida...
GCGTGATGGGCACGGCGATCAGCAGAACGTGGAATGGACTGCCGATGATATTGTCCGACTGGAACGCAAAGATGAAGACCAGCGTCGCCAGCAGCGCCGTGATGGTAACGGGCGCGAATCGCGGCAACAGGCTTCCCTCGAACCACTCGCGCCCGTGCCTTCCGATCAGCCACGCGCGCAGAATGCTGCCCGCCGTAAGCGGAATCACGATGAACACGACGACGGAATAGAGCAGCACGCGGAACGGCACCGTGAGTGACGACGCGCCCGCCACCAGAAACTGCACGATGGGCGCGAACGCCACCAGCATGATCAGGTCGTTGACGGAAACCTGCACCAGCGTGTAGGCGGGGTCGCCGTCGGTGAGATGGCTCCAGACAAAGACCATCGCGGTGCACGGCGCCGCCGCCAGAATGATGCAGCCGGCGATGTACTGGTCCGCTTCCGCGCTGCCGATGAAAGCGTGGAACACGAAGCGGAAGAAGAACCACGCCAGCAGCGCCATCGAGAACGGCTTGACCAGCCAGTTCACCACGAGAGTCACCAGCAGACCCGACGGCTTGCGCCCCACGTTGCGGATGGTCCCGAAATCCACCTTCATCATCATCGGCGTGATCATCAGCCAGATCAGCACCGCGATGGGTAGGTTGATCTGGCTCCCCGCGCCGAACTCCAAGCCGCGCAGCACCTGCACCTGCGATGGCAGGAGCCGTCCGACGACGACCCCAGCCACCATGCACAACGCAACCCAGACGGTCAGGTACCGCTCGAAGAACGCCAGTCGATGTGACTTCATACTGGGCGCGTGGCGCGCACGAAGGCGCTCATGAACTGGACGTGCTCGGCAACCGCTTTCACTTCATCCGGCAGTGTGGGCGCGTCGTCGGCGGTGTAGATGCGCGTCGGTTCGACGCTGATGTTCTCGAAGCCCGCGGCGGCCAGCTTCGCCTTGTACTCGTTCTCTTCCATCGCGCCGGCCACGCAATCCACCCACAGGCGCATGTTGCCGCGCATCTCTTCCGGAATCGCGCCGCGGGTGACGATGTCGGACACCGCGAAACGTCCGCCTGGCTTGAGCACGCGGAAGGTCTCGCGCAGGACGCGATCCTTGTCGGCCGAGAGGTTGATCACGCAGTTCGAGATCACCACGTTCACGGTCTGGTCGGGCAGCGGGATGTTCTCGATCTCGCCCTTCAGAAACTCGACGTTGTCAATGCCCGATTTCTTCTGGTTCTCGTGTGCCAGCGCGAGCATCTCGTCGGTCATGTCGAGCCCGTAGGCCTTCCCGCCGGGCGCGACGCGCTTCGCCGACAGCAGCACGTCGATGCCGCCGCCGCTGCCCAGATCGAGCACCACTTCGCCCGGCTGCAGCTCAGCCAGCGCGGTTGGATTGCCGCAACCCTGCGACGCGAGCACGGCCGCAACGGGCAGCTCGCGCTTCTGCGATTCATCGTAGAGGTCGCGGGTGATGGGGTCCGCCTCGGTGGTTCCACAGCACGTGGATCCGGTTCCACAGCAGGAATCGGCTCGTCCCGACACGACGCGCAAGGCGATGCCGCCGTATCTCTGTTTCACTAACTCAGCTACATTGCTCATGATTTGTCCTGTTGTTCACTACTGCAAAAGCGTGTTTGTCGCGAGAATCCGTTGTGTCACGCCGCCGGGGATGGGAGCGTAGTGCATCGGCGCCGCCATCTTCTGGCCATCGGTGAGGATCCAGCGGAGGAACCCGGCGATCGCCTGACGCTTCGCGGGGTCGTCGATCTTCGCCGGAACCAGCAGCCAGGAGAAGCTGGCGATGGGAAATGCATTGGGATCGGGGGCGTTGGTGATGGAGACGCGATAGTCGGCGGGCATGTTCATCGCCGTTGCCGCGGCTGCCGCGGTGATGCCGGCGCCCTGCGCCTTCACGAAGACTCCGGCGGCGTTCTGCACCAGACCGAACTGCACGTTGTTCTCAATGCCATAGGTCAGTTGCAGGTAGCCCAGCGAATACGGCGTTTTCTTCACCAGATCGACGACACCTTCGTTGAACTGCGCGCCCACACCCGTGGGAAACGAAATCGACGTGCCGCAACCGGCGCGCTTCTTCCATTCCGGGCTGACTTTGGAGAGGTAATCCGTCCAGACGTACGTGGTCCCGCTGCCGTCGGTACGAAACACGACCGCGATGGGGCGGTCGGGCAGAGACAGCCCGGCGTTGGCGCGCACCAGTTCGGGATCGTTCCAGCGCGTGATCTTTCCAAGATAGATGCCCGCCAGCGCGGCCGGCGTGAACTTCAGCTCACCCTTGACGCCCGGTAGGTTATAGGCCGGCACCACCGCACCGAGAATCACGGGGATGTGAACCACGGGCGTCCGGGCGTGCTTTAACTCCACGTCGGTCATCGGTCCGTCGGTGCCGCCAAAATCGACTGTCCCGGCGATGACACGCGCGATCCCGCGGCCCGAGCCGACGGGCTCGTAGGCGACCTGGACACCCGGATGGAGGCTCGTGTAAGCCTTGATCCACTTGGCGAGTATCGGATAGACAAAGGTGGACCCTGCGCCATTCAATACGGTGACGGGATTCGCTCCGCTCGCCATGACGGCCGCCAGCAGAGCAGTGGGGAACAGCCTTTTCACGCACATCCGCATGTGACACTCTCCGGTTTCACGGCCTTGTTTCGCGTACAGCACTCGGCGTAGAGGAAGGTCAGCAGCTCCTGCAGCGCCTCAGTGCTGGCGGTGTAGCGCAGGAAGGTGCTTTCGCGCTTCGCCTTGATGAGGCCCTCGCCGCGGAGCTTGTCGAGGTGGTGCGAGAGCGTGGACGAGGGAATGCCCAGCTCGCCCTGGATCTCGCCGACCACCATGCCATCGGGATGGGCGCTCAGCAGCAGGCGAACAATGCGCAGGCGCGGCTCGGCACCCATGGCAGCCAGCATGTCGGCGAATCGCGCAACCTGTTCTGTGTCTCTTTGATTCTGCTCGTTCATTCTATATTTCTAGATATCCGGAATTATCGAATATGTCAAGGGGTGCATACGAATGAGCAGGTCGTAATACACTGGAGGGGGTCCGATTCATGCACATTCCCGACGGATACCTCAGCCCGGCGACGTGTGCGGTGTTGTACGGCACTTCGGCTCCGTTCTGGTATGTGGCTCTGCGGCAGGTGCGGCGGGCGCTCCATACGAAACTAGTTCCGCGGCTGTCGCTGTTCGCGGCTTTCTCCTTTGTCATCATGATGTTCAACCTTCCGCTGCCGGGCGGGACGACGGGGCACGCGGTGGGGATTGGCCTGGCGACGGTGGTGCTGGGGCCGTGGGCGGCGATGCTGGCGGTCTCGATCGCCATCGTGATCCAGGCGCTGTTTTTCGGCGATGGCGGGGTGACCGCGATCGGGGCGAACTGCTTCAACATGGCCATCGCGGGAGCGCTGGTGGCGTGGCTGGTGAACCGCGTGGTGGCGGGGCGATCAGAGAGCGGGTCGGTGCGGCGGGTGGTGGCGGCGGGGCTGGCGGGCTATGCGGCGATTAACGTGGCGGCGCTGCTGGCGGCGGTGGAGTTCGGGATTCAGCCGATGCTGTATCGCGATGCCTCGGGCGCACCGCTGTATTGCCCTTACGGGCTCGGCGTGGCGATTCCGGCGATGATGATCGGGCACCTGACCGTCGCCGGGTTTGCGGAGATGATCATCTCGGCGGGGGTGGTGGCGTTTCTGCAACGGTCGGATCCAGCGCTGCTGGGGTTAGGCGCGCCGCGGTCCATGCGTCCGCTGTGGGCGGGGCTCGCGCTGCTGCTGGTGCTCACGCCGCTGGGGATTCTCGCGGCGGGATCGGCGTGGGGCGAGTGGGTGGCTTCGGATTTTGCCGATCCGGCCGCACGCCAGCAGATCGCCGCGAGCACGCACAATCAGCCGGTGCCCGAGCAGGCTCCGGCGGGGATCGAGCGGCTGTCGTCGATCTGGACGGCTCCGTTTGCGCGGTATGCTCCGCCGTACGTGCGCAGCGCGGCGTTCGGGTATGTGCTGTCGGCCGCGTTCGGCACGGGACTGGTGCTGCTGGTGTGCGTGGCGATCGGACGGTTCCGGTGAGCGCGCGCCGCGGCTTTCTGGAGCGCACGGTGGACGGCCTGTTCGAGGCCATGGACCACGCCCTGCATGCCGAGCATACAGCGGCGGGCGGTGGGCTGCTGCAACGGATTGATGCACGCGTGAAGGTGGTGGGGCTGCTCGCGATGATCGTGGCGGCGGCGCTTTCGGCGCGGTTGTGGGTGATCGGCGCGGTGTTCGCGATCGCGGTGGCGCTGGCGATGGTCTCGCGCATCGCGATTGCGACGCTGGCCGCTCGCGTGTGGGCGGGCGCATTCGCGTTCACGGGGTTGATCGCGGCGCCGGCGATCTTCCTCACGCCCGGCCGGGTGGTCGGCTGGGGCATCACCGCTCAGGGGCTGACCACGGCGGCGTATCTCATCCTGCGCGTGGAGACGGCGGCCACGCTCGCGCTGCTGCTGGTGTTCACCACTCCGTGGGCTCATGTTCTCAAAGCGCTGCGCGTGTTCCGCGTGCCGGTTGTGTTTGTCGTGATCCTCGGCATGACCGTGCGCTACATCCTGCTCATGCTGGAAACGGCGCATGAGATGTTCGAAGCGCGGCGCAGCCGCACCGTGGGCGCGCTGAATGGCGGCGAGCGGCGGCGGATGGCGGTGTCGAGCGCGGGCGTGCTGCTCAGCCGCACGTTCCAGTTGAGCGGCGACGTGTATCTGGCGATGCAGGCGCGCGGCTTTCGCGGCGAGGTCTACGTGCTGGATGAGTTCGAGATGCGCGGGCGCGACTGGATGGCACTGGCGGCGTTTGTGGCACTGACCGCGGCGGCGGTGTGGGCGGGCCGGTGATGCTCTTCGAGGTGGACCGGCTCACGTATCGCTACGAGCGCATCAGTGCGCTCGACGATCTGACACTGGCGATTCCTGAAGGCAGCCGCGTGGCGCTGCTGGGGGCGAACGGCTCGGGGAAATCGACGCTGCTGCGGCTGCTGGACGGCCTGCATTTCCCGCACGCGGGCACGGTGCGCTTTCGCGGCGACGCGCTGACGGAGGATCGGTTCGCCGACGACACCTTCGCCTACGCGTTCCGGCGGCAGGTGGGGCTGGTCTTTCAGAATCCCGACGTGCAGTTGTTCAACCCGACGGTATTCGACGAGGTCGCTTTCGGACCGCTGCAACTGCGCTGGCCGAGAGCCGAGGTGCGGGAGCGCGTGGGCGAGATTCTCGAACGCATGCGGCTGGCGGATCTGAAGGACCGCGCGCCGCACCGGCTTTCGGGGGGCGAGAAGAAGCGGGTGGCGCTGGCGAGCGTGCTGGTGCTGGATCCTGCCGTGCTGCTGCTGGATGAGCCCACGGCGTCGCTCGACCCGCGCAGCCAGAGCCAGATCATCGACCTGCTGGTGGAGTGGTGTGGCGGCGCGAAATCGGTGATTGTGGCGACGCACGATCTCGGCGATCTGGAGGATATCGCCGACCGCTGTGTCGTGCTCGACGCCGGCCGGCTGGCCGCCGATCGCACGCCAGCCGAAGTGCTGGCCGATCGCGAACTGCTGGAGCGCACCAACCTGGTGCATGCCCACAGGCACCGGCACGCGACGGGTCACATGCACTCGCATCCGCACGTGCACGAAGGCTGAGGTGGGGCGGGGCCGTTCGCCGCGGCGACCCCGGAACGGGCGGGCAAAGTGCCCGCCGCAGGCCGAGGGCCTGCCCCACAATTCCTGCGCTACTCGGTGCGCAGCGCGTCCATCGGCGAAATGGAAGCGGCCACCCCCGCCGGGATCATCGCGGCGATTACCGCGCAAACGCCCAGCGCGACGGCGGCGAGCGTCAGCGCGAACGGGTCCCAGAACGAGACCTCGTAGAGCTGGTTTGAGATCAGGCGCCCCGTGCCGATAGCCAGAGGCACGCCGAGCGCGAGCCCGATCGCGACGCGCGCCAGCGCTCCCCGCATCACGTAGCCAATCACCGACCTGCGGCCCGCGCCCAGCGCCATGCGAATGCCGATCTCGTTGGTGCGCCGCGCCACCGTGTATGCGGTCACGCCGTAGAGACCCACGGCGGCGAGCACCAGCGCCACCAGTCCAAAGACCCCGGCGAGGCTGGCCACCGTGCGCTCCTGATCGAAGCTGCGCTCCACCTGCTCGCGCAGAGTACGGACGGTGTTGATGGTGAGGTCCGGATCGATTCCGGCCAGCATGCGGGTGAGCATCGGTTCCAGCGTCCCCGCTGGAGTGTTCGTCGTGAGCATCAGGCCGCCAATGAAGTGCGATTGTAGCTCCACACGCGTCATCAGCGGGTCCTTGTAGGGGACGTTCTGGGCAAGGGGAACGAAGAAGGTCGGCCAGAACGGGCGGCGATAGCCATAGCCGGCGAACCTGGCGTTGCGCACGATGCCGACAATGCGAAACGTCTTGTCGTATTGTGGCAGGTCGAGGCCGAAGTGCTGGCCAATCGGGTCCTCGTTCTTGCCGAAGAAACGCTTCGCGAAGGCCTCGTTCACCACGGCCACCAGCTCTGAGTTTTCGTTGTCGGCGCGGGTGAAGTATCGCCCGCGGACCAGGCCGACGCCGAGGTTTTGCAGATAGTCGGCGCTGACGCGATCCCACGATGCGCCGCCGTCTTCATCGAACTTCGGCGGTGGATGGCCCGACACCAGGATCATCTCGCCCCAGTTGTTGGTGAGCGGGTTGTAGAGGGCGAGGCCTGACCCCCTGACGCCGGGCAGGCGGTTCGTGTCGTCCTCGATGCGCCGGTAGAGCGCCTGCAATCGCGGCAGGGTGTAGGTGGTGGAAGGCCGATTGAGCGAGACCATCACGCGGCCGTCGATCGGGTAGCCGAAGTTCTGGTGCTCGAGCCGGTCGAGGCTGCGCGCGAGCATGGTTGCGCCGGCCACCAGCACGATGGAGAGCGCGGCCTGCGTCACCAGCAGCGCCTGACGGGTGAAGGAGGCACGATCTCCGACGCTGCGGCCCACGCCGCGCAACGCCTCCACGGGATCGGTGCGGGTGGCGAACCAGGCCGGCGCAGCGCCGAAGACGATGCCGGTGAGCAAGGACACCGCGAAGGCGAACGCGAGGACCATCGGGGATGGCAACGGGCTGATGGGCACGAATTGCGATCCGCTGAATGCGAGCGACAACAGCAGACGGCCCGCCAGCACGGCCACGAGGAGACCGGCTATGCCCCCGGCCATGGCCAACACAATCGCTTCGGCCAGGGCCTGGCCGACGATCTGCCTGCGGTTCGCACCCATAGCCAGCCTTACGGCGATCTGCCCGCGCCGGGCCACCGCACGAGCCAGCATCAGATTGGCCACGTTGGCGCAGGCGATCAGCAGCACCATGCCACAAACCGCCAGCAGAATCTGGAGGCTGCGGCTGTACCACTCCTTCATCTCCTCCACGCCCCCGCCGGCCGGAACTACGTTGATGATCTCTTTCGGAAGCTGCCGAATCACGTCCGGCATCCAGTTGGCGGGGTAGCCGGATTCGTGCAGGAGCCACTGACGCAGCACGCCAGTCAGACGGGGCGCCATGCCCGCCGTCGTAGCGCCCGGCCGCAGGCGACCAATTGCGCGCAGCCATGCACTGGAGGGCTGACGCAGCAGCGTGCCATCGCCGGCGATCATCGGCTCCTGTTGCAGGGGAACCCAGAGGTCCGGTGGATCGCCACGCAGCGTCTCTCCGAAGAAACCCGGCGGCGCGATGCCGATCACCGTGAAGGGATGTCCCTCCAGCACGAAGGTCGCGCCGACAATCGAAGGATCGGACGCGTACGTGGTCTGCCACGCCTGGTGGCTCATCACCGCGACGGGCGCCGCCGAAGGTTTGTCATCTTCGCCGGAAAACAACCGTCCGCCCCAGGCCTTAACGCCGAGCGTGGAGAAGTAGTTGCCGGTGACATACTCGGAACGCAACGGCCGGGCCGGGGTAGGGCTGCCCTGCCGGCGCGCGCTGAATCGACCGCCCCACGACTGGAAGGCGGCCATTTCCGTGAACTCCGGAGCGGCGGCCTTCAGGCGCTCGAAGAGCGGCCAGGAGAACATGCCCCAGCGCTCCTGCGGACCGCTTTGGACGCAACAGTCCGTGCCATCGCCAACGCGGAACAACAGCGCCGGATCGGCTACTGGCAGCGACCGCAGCATCACTGCGTGGATCATTGTGAAAATGGCCGTGGTTCCACCGATTCCCAAAGCCAGGGTGAGCGTGGCCGCCGCCGTGAACACAGGCGCCATGCGCAACTGCCGCAAGGAGTACCGCAGAGTTCCGAACATCCGTTGAGCCCCACACGTTATTACGAACGCGGGCGGCCGCGGTTTCCTGGAAAACACCGGGCGCGCAGACAATCGGCGACTTACCTCTTGACGAGGGGCTGGCGCCGCGGGCACCCGCCGTGCATGACGGGAACGCTTTAGTCTCGCGGCGGAATTAATTCGTTGAGCGGCGGACGGCCATGATCGTAATGTCGTCGGACTGCGGAGCTCCGGCGGTGAACGCCAGCACTTCAGAGTTCACGGTGCTGACAATCTCGCGGGTGGGCAGCGTCGCGGAAAGGCCCAGGACCTTCTCCAGACGCTCATTGGTGAAATCCTCGAGCTCGGAGTTGTTGGCTTCGGGCACGCCGTCGGTGTAAAGGAAGAGACTGTCCCCGGGAGCGAGTTGCAGGGAGGCAGACTCATAATTCTTCCACTGGAACATACCGAGCGGAGTACCGCCGGCCGATTCCAACGGCTCCACCGCACCTGCCGCGCCGATCCGGTACGGAGGATTGTGGCCGGCGCTCGAATACTGCAACTGACCGGTGCGGGTGTCCAGAATGCCGTAGAAACAAGTTGCGAACATCGACGAGGCGTTGTCGGCAACCAGCACGCGATTCACTTCCGCGAGGCACTCGCCCGGCCCCAGGCCTCGCAACGCGGTGGACCGGACATGGGTGTGGGTGACGGCCATATACAGCGCGGCTGGAGTCCCCTTTCCGGAAACATCGCCGATCACGATGCCGAGGTGATCGTCGTCAATGAGAAAGAAGTCGAAGAAGTCGCCGCCCACCGCGCGGGCGGACGTCATTTGCGCGTGGATGTCGAAGTCGGTGCGCGCCGGGAACGGAGGGAAAACGCGCGGCACGAGGGAATGCTGAATGGCGCGCGCCGTGTCGAGCTCGCGCTGGATCGCCGTCAACTGCTCGCGATACCGCGCGGCGTTCACCATTTCCGCGCACAGAGCTGCGTTTTCGATGGCGGCGGCGGTTTGCAGGGCGACGGTATTGAGCAGTTGCAGGTCGGCGGCCTTGTAGGGATCGCCGGTGTCGTTCGCCAGCACAATCATACCGACCGTCTGCTGTTTCGCCCGCATTGGGGCGAAGATGAGCGAACGCAGACTGGCGGCAGTTCCCGTGGCGCCTGCCGGGCTGCCGGCGCCGGCGAACATCTCCGCGACATTGACGATCTCCGGCACTCCACGCTCCAGAACGGAGACAGCATACGCGCTGGCCGGCTCCGGAAGCGCCTCGGCATCGCCGAAATCCGCCACGTAGCGCAACGGGGCGCCAGCGTTTTCCCGCACCAGCATCCCTCCGGAAGAGGCGGCAATCATCCGGCGAATCTGATCCAGCGCCGCCCGGCTGACGGCGGAGACATCCAGCAGGGCAGTCAACTCTTCCGAGAGGTGTTCGATCAGGTGAACTTCCCGGTAAAGGTGCAGCACCTCACCGGCGAGAGCGCGGCGCTCCGCCTCTTTGTCGGCCAGGTGAATGAGCATCGCAGCGACCGCTTCGGCGCCGGCGCGCGGCCCGCTCACAGTTCCCAGCACACTGTCGGCGTGGACTACTTCGATGCGCGTCGAGCCCGCGCTTGTCGTTCCCAACAGCACATTGCCGTCGGCATTCTCGATTGCGAACGGACCTTCGAGCGAGGCCAGCAATGCCGACAGGGGCGCAAGTGCGCCCGACTTCGCGCCGAGCAGCGTCCTGAGGGTGAGGCGGGCCATTCTTCGTTCAGAGTCCCAGCACCGAACGCGCCTTTTCCAGCAGGGCGTCCGGATCGAACGGCTTGGTCATGTAAAGGTCGGCTCCAACTTCCTGGCCGCGCTGCCGGTCGAACTCCTGTCCCTTGGCGGTGAGGAGGATGATGCAGGTGCGATTCAGCCCGTCATCCTGCTTGACCGCCTGGCAAACGTCGAAACCGTTCTTTTTCGGCATCATGACATCGAGCAGAACCAGTTCGGGCTTTTCACTGCGGATGGTCTCCAGCGCCTGTTCGCCGTCGCCGGCGGTCAGCAGTTCCACGCCCTCGTCCTCCAGCTCCTCCAGAGTCTGGTGGATCAGCATCCGCAGATGCGGCTCGTCGTCGACAATCAGGATCTTCATGGCTTATTTGTCGTAAATCAGAAACAGGACGTTCTCCAGACCTTTTTCGAACCGCAGCGAATGCACCGCTTCCTGCCGTCCGGAAAGCACCGAATTCAAAATGATGATGTCGGGCCGTGACGACACGGCGCGGTCCATTAACTCTCTGCCATCCGATTCGACTACCTGGTAGCCGCCCTCCTCCAGGACCTGAGTGAGCGTACGCACCGTGGATTCATCCTCGTCAACGATCATGACCTTCTTGTGGGACTTGCCCTGATCCAGCAGCTGGCCGACCTCGCGGAACAATGTTGAGGTGTCGATGGGCTTGGTGAGGTAACGGTCCACGCCGATCCGATAGCCGCGCTCCTTGTCCTCCACGATGGAGAGAATAATGATCGGAATGTCCATGGTAACCGGGTCGTTCTTGAGCACGGCCGCAACGTCGAAACCGTTCATCTCCGGCATCATGACGTCGAGAACCACCAGCCCCGGACGCTGCTCGCGGATTCGCTGCAGGGCCTCACGGCCGTCGGCGGCAAGACGCACGTGATAACCGGCTTCGAGGAATTCCTGCTGCAGCAGCGAACGAATATTGGGATCGTCGTCAACGATCAGGATGGACTTGCCCGCCGGCTGATGGCTGGCCACCCTCTCCCGCAGTTGGCGCACCAGGGATTCGAGCGTCATCGGCCGTTCCGGCAGACGCGTGGCTTCCCGCGCCGGGATGCTAAAGGCGAACGTGCTGCCGTGGCCGAGAGCGCTTTCCACCCAGATACGGCCGCCGTGGTGCTCCACAATCTCTTTACAGATAGGCAGTCCAAGACCGGTCCCGTGGGGCTTGTCGGTAAGGGTATCGCCCACCTGTTTGAACTTCTCGAAGACCTTCTGGTGATCGGAAGGTGCGATGCCAATTCCCGAATCGGTGACGCTGACGGTGATCTCGCCGCCGCGCGCGTTTGCCGCCACCGTCACGGCGCCCGCCGGCGTGAACTTAACGGCGTTCGAAATCAGGTTAATCACCACCTGAATCAGCCGGTCTCGATCACCGGTGATGACGGGCAGATCGAGCTCGACGTTTTGCACCAGTTGGATGGGCTTGCCTTCGAACAGCGATGACGTGGCCGTCACCGCGCGATCGATCAGCTCGGAGACGGCCAGCGTTTCCATGTTCCACGTGAATTTACCGGCCTCGATCTTGGCGAGGTCCAGAACATCGTCGATGAGTTTGGTCAGCCTCTCGCCCTCGCTGACTACGACCGTGAGGTTGTCGAGGACCTGCTGTTTGGCCTGGTCCACCTTGCGGTCGCCGCCCGGAATCAGCGGCAACAGGCGCTCTTCGAGCCGCCGCCGGATGATCTTCGCGAAGCCCAGGACCGACGTCAGAGGCGTGCGCAGTTCGTGGCTGACGGTGGAGAGGAAGGAACTCTTCGCTGCGTCGGCCTCTTCGGCGGCGGCGCGCGCCTGTCTGGTTTCTTCGAAAAGCCGCGCGTTGTGCATCGCCACTCCGACCGCTGAGGCGATGGTCGAAAGCAAGCGCTGGTCGGCCTCGTTGAACCGGTTTTCCTCGCTGGTGGTCTGGACGCTGATAACACCGATGATCTCGCCGCCCGCGGGGATGGGGACGCCGAGGTATGAGGCTGCCGGATTGCCGAGCCGTTTGACGCCCAGGCGAGACCGCTCCGACTCCATGTCGTGATTAATGAGGAGCGCCTGCCCGGTGCGGATAATCTGCGAGGTGAGACCCTGTCCGAAAGGGACCGGCGTGAGATCATCCCCGTGCACATACGGGAAATTCACCATCTTCGCACTGCTGTCCAGCAGGGCAACATAAGCCATCGGCGCGTGGAACAGGTCGCGTACCTGATCTCCAACGAGCTGAATGACGCTATTCATGTCGAGCTTGGCGGAAAGGGCATGAGTGATGCGGTTGATGGTGGCCAGCTCCGCGGCGCGTTCGCGCACTTCCATTTCGCGTTCGTTCACCAGCCGATAAGCTCCGGCATTGTCGAGCGCGATGGTGGTATAGGATGCCAGATTCTCGAGCAGACCGATGTGATGTTCGGTGTAGGCGTTCCTGCGGAAGCTCTGCACACTGATCACGCCGAGGACGCGGTCCTGTGCGACGAGCGGCAGGTAGATCATCGATGCCGGCGGCCTGGCGACGGTGCCGTCCTCCAAAGTCCAGCCGACATGCTTGTACTCTGCGATGTATTTCGAGTACTCGTTTTCAACGTCGTTCAGAAGCACCGGCTTGCGATGGTCGATGCACCAGACCGCGAACTGATTCTTGTCTTTGGTGTCGCGCGTATAGGGCGTGTAGCGCTTGCCGTTCTCGATGGCCAGCGTGTACTCAATCACGTGCTTGTCAGGCCGGTATAACCCCACGCCGAAGATGCCTGCGTCCAGCAACTGGTTGACACGCTCATACAGCTTGAAGAGGATCGTATCCAGATCGAGCGATGCGGTGATTTCGCGACCGATGTCGCTCAGCAGTTCGACCGTCTCATAGGCGTGTTGAATGCGGTCCTTCTGGGTGGCGATCTCCTGGGCC
>Ga0335085_10011808_pt1 | contig 12924 bp, 11 predicted proteins | sample Lox_Sample_45_FD_206712 | JGI IMG/M metagenome (GOLD analysis project Ga0335085, IMG submission 206712) | Soil microbial communities from Loxahatchee National Wildlife Refuge, Florida, United States - Lox_Sample_4.5 | ecosystem: Environmental > Terrestrial > Soil > Wetlands | place: USA...
GCGCGGAAGTGGTCTTGCGGGTGATGGCCCGGCAGCACGATGCCGCGCGCCGCGAGCTCGGACCGGTTGCGCCACATGACCTGCTGCAGGAAGGTCGTGCCGGTCTTGGGCTCGCCGACATGCAGGAAGACCTTCGGCCGCGCCGGGGTGCCGGAGGTGACGGGCATGCCGCGGCCGACGGTGCCCGGGGCCGGCGCGGGCGCCGCGGCGGGCTCGGTGACGGCGCGCGCTGTCAACCGGACCACCTCGCGGGTTGCAGATGCGGGCGCCCTTCAGCCACGGCTGGCCGGGCGCGGGGGAGACTCGCAGCTCACAGTAATACTGCCGGCCGTTTGGACAGGCTTCCGTAATGCATCGTTCACCTGATGGCCCATTTATGGACAGGTTCAGGTCGGCGCATATTCGACTGACTGGATTAGCTTAAACTCGCGCTGGCGGGGCATATAAACTCCTTTTGTTCTTCATCTCGTCGCACATGCGCATCTCCCGGCATGGAAGGCTAGATCTGCATATGCACGAGCCCTTTTCGCTGCTGGTTCCGGTGTATGAAGGCGACCGCCCCGACCGCATCCGGCGGGCCATGCGCAGCGCCGTCGACGACCAGACCGTGCGCCCGGACCAGGTGGTCATCGTCCGGGACGGGCCCGTCCGGGACGAGCTCGCGCGGTGCCTGGATGAGCTCCAGCGGTCCAGCCCGGTGCCGGTGACGTTCGTCCCGCTGCGGCGGAACACCGGCCTGGGGCCCGCGCTCGACCAGGGGCTGGCGGCGAGCTGGTTCGACGTGGTCGCCCGCATGGACGCCGACGACGTGGCGATGCCGCACCGGTTCGAGGTCGAGCTGCCGCTCATCGCCGAGGCGGACATCGTCGGGGCCGGCCTGTATGAGTTCGTGGCGGACACCGACGACATCGTCGGACGGCGGGTCCCACCCACCGACCCCGCCCGGATCCAGCGGTACGCGCGGATGCACGATCCGTTCAATCACCCGACGGTCGTCTACCGGCGGGATGCCGTTCTCGCCGCGGGCGGCTACGGTGATCTTCCGCTCATGGAGGACTACGCGCTCTTCGCCCGGATGCTCCAGGGCGGTGCGCGGGCGGTCAACGTGGCGGAGCCGCTGGTCTACTACCGGGTTGGCGCGAAGGCCTTCAAGCGGCGGGGCGGCACCGGGCTACTGCGTTCGGAGCTCCGGCTGCAGCGCGACTTCCTCCGCTGCGGGTTCATCACACCGGCCGAGTACCTGCGCAACGTGGTGGTGCGCGGGGGCTACCGGCTGATCCCGTGGTGGCTGCGCCGGGCGGTGTACCGCCCGCTGGTCGCGCTGCACAGCCACCGCCCGGCACCGGGACCCGGGCCGGGCGGGCGGCCGGGCCCCACGGACTGGGAGCACGGGCCGGAGTGGGACTACGAGCCGGCCTCGGCCGCCGCGTTCTGGCGTGAGTCGGCGAGCGCGTGAACGCCGACCTCGTCGTGGCCGGGTCCGGCTTCTTCGGCCTCACCGTCGCGGAGCGGTGTGCGAGCGAGCTGGGCCTGCGCGTCCTGGTCGTGGAGCGCCGCCACCACATCGGCGGGAACGCCTACAGCGAGCCGGAGCCCGAGACCGGGATAGAGATCCACCGCTACGGGGCGCACCTGTTCCACACCTCGAACGCGGCGGTGTGGGAGTACGCCAACCGGTTCACGGCCTTCACCGGCTACCAGCACCGGGTGTTCTCGATCTACAAGGGCCGGGTGTACCCGCTGCCCATCAACCTCGCCACGATCTGCGAATACTTCGGCGCGGCGATGTCGCCGGACGAGGCCCGGGCGCTGATCGCCGAGCAGGCCGCCGAGGTGACGGCGGGCCAGGCCGCCAACCTCGAGCAGAAGGCCGTGTCGCTGATCGGCCGGCCCCTGTACGAGGCGTTCATCCGCGGCTACACGTTCAAGCAGTGGCAGACCGATCCGGCGGACCTGCCCCCGGAGATCATCACCCGGCTGCCGGTGCGGTACACGTTCGACAACCGCTACTTCAGCGACACCTTCGAAGGGCTGCCGGCCGGCGGCTACACCGCCTGGCTGGAGCGCATGGCCGGCCATCCGGCCATCGAGGTGAGGCTGGGCACCGACTTCTCCAGCCTGCGGGCGGACGCGGTGGGGAGCGTGCCGGTGGTGTACACCGGCGCGCTCGACGCTTACTTCGGGTACGCCGCCGGGGACCTGGGCTGGCGCACCCTCGACTTCGAGCTGGAGGTGCTCGCCACCGGCGACTTCCAGGGGACGCCCGTCATGAACTACGCGGACGCCGACGTGCCGTTCACCCGTGTCCACGAGTTCCGGCACTTCCACCCCGAGCGTGACTGGTACCCCAGGGACAAGACGGTGATCATGCGGGAGTTCTCGCGCTTCGCCGGCCGCGGTGACGAACCGTACTACCCGATCAACACGGCGGCGGACCGGGAGCGGCTGCTGGCCTACCGGGAGATGGCCGGCCACGAGCCCGGCGTGCTCTTCGGCGGGCGCCTGGGCACGTACAAATACCTCGACATGCACATGGCGATTGGATCCGCGCTGACCATGTACGAAAACCGCCTCCGCCCGTTCTTCACCGGCCGCGAGCCGCTCAGCCGCCTTAGGGAGCAACGTGACTGACGCACGCGGTAGCGACATCACCGGGGCGCGCAGCGGCCTGCGCGTGGTGCAGCGGGTCGTGTTCCCCGGCGACGACCTCGACGTCATCCCGCTGTATGTCGAGACCAGTCCCGAGCGCGGTGCCGCCGAGCTCGCCGCGGAGCTGGCGGCCGAGGAGCTGACCGGCTTCAAGCCGGCCAGCGTGCCCGCTGCCGCCGGCGCGGTCGGTGACGCACAGTCGGTCATCCGCTTCGGTGCCGACGTCCCGGCCTACCCGTCCGAGGACGGCGGGCCGCGCCGGAGCGCCGTGATCAGCGAGGGCCGCCGCGTCTCGTTCGCCACGTACTTCAACGCGTTTCCCGCGAGCTACTGGCGCCGCTGGACCACGGTGGAATCGGTGACCCTCCGTGTCCGGCTGGCGGGCGAGTCAACGCTCGTCCTCTACCGCTCCACGGCCCGGGGCCACAGCCACCCGGTGGAGACGATCAGCGTCGGGACCGACGAGCCGGTGACGATCGAGCGCACGCTGCCGCTCACACCGTTCATCGACGGCGGCTGGTACTGGTTCGACGTCGTGGCCGGCCCGCGCGGGGTGGCGCTGGTCGAGGCGGACTGGCTCGCGCCGGCCGGGCCGGGCTGGGCGTCCCCGCCCGGCCGGATCAGCATCGGCATCACCGCGTTCAACCGCCCCGATGACGTGGTCGAGCAGCTGCGCACGCTGGGTGAGGCGGCGGAGATCCATGGCCTGCTCGACACCGTCTACGTCATCGACCAGGGCACGCGGCGGGCGGAGGATCATCCGGGTTTCGCCGACGCGGCCAAGAAGCTCGGCGACCGGCTGCAGGTGATCGAGCAGGGAAACCTCGGCGGCTCCGGCGGGTTCGCCCGCTCGATGGATGAGACGCTGCGCGCCGGGCGCAGCGACTACCTGCTCATCATGGACGACGACGTGCAGTTCGATCCCGAGGGCATCCTGCGCGCGGCGGCCTTCGCCGACCTGGCGCGCCGGCCCACGATCGTCGGCGGGCACATGTTCAGCATGTACGACCGCTCGGTGCTGCACGCGTTCGCCGAGACCGTCGCGCCGCACACCTGGTGGTGGGGGGCGGCGCCGAACACGAAGGCCCGGCACGATTTCGGGCGCCGGAACCTGCGGAACACCCCGTGGCTGCACCGCCGCGCCGACTCCGACTACAACGGCTGGTGGCTGTGCCTGATCCCGGTACGGGTCATCGCCGAGCTCGGCCTCGCGCTGCCGGTGTTCATCAAGTGGGACGACGCCGAATATGGGGTACGGGCCCGCGACCATGGCATCCCGACCGTGTCGCTGCCGGGCGCGGCGGCGTGGCAGGCGCCCTGGGCGGACAAGAACGACGCCCTGGACTGGCAGGCGTACTACCACCTGCGCAACCGGCTCGTCACCGCGCTGCTGCACTCACCGGAAGCTCACGGCGGGGCTCTCCTGTCGGAGTCGCTGCAGCGGCAGCTCCAGAACCTGCTGTCCATGCAGTACTCGACCGTGGCGCTGAGATTGCTGGCCATCGAGGACGTGCTGACCGGCCCGGCACACCTGCACCGGGATCTGCTGACCAAGATGAGGCAGCTGCGGGAACTCCGCGCGGGCTTCACCGACGCGCAGGATGCGGCCGGCATCGAGAGCTTCCCGCCGCCGCGGAGAAGGGCGCCGGACGCGCTGAAGGACTCCACCACCCCCACCAACCGGCTCAACCTGCTGACCAAGGCCGCGGCCGGGACCGCGCGCCAGCTGCGGCCGCCGCGGAAGGGCGCCCGGCAGCGGCCGCAGATGGCCCTTCCCTACCAGGACGCGTCCTGGTTCGTGCTGGCCAGGCTGGACAGCGCCCTGGTGTCGGCCGCGGACGGCGCGAGCGCCTCATGGTACCGGCGCGACCGGAACCTGTTCCGCTCGCTCGGCTGGCGCAGCGTGATCCTGCACGCCCGGCTGCGGCGGCGGTGGCCGCAGCTGGCGGCGGACTACCGCGCCGCGGCGGCCGGGCTCACCTCGCCCACGAGATGGCGGGAGACCTTCGCGGCGTCCGGCGACGACCCGCCCGGTGGGCCGTGAGCCCGGCACCGGCGCCGCAGCGCGACAAGACGCCCCCGGAGCCGGCGGGCGGGTCCGCGCCGCCGCCCGCCGCCGGCGCGGCCCGGGCGCGCACCGCGGGATGGGCGGCGACCGCGGCGGCCTGGGTACCGCCCGCCGTCGCCGCGGCGGCCATGCTCGTGCTCGGGTGGTGGGGGATAGCACGCGACAACTCCATGGGCAACGACGAGGTGGCCACCCGCTGGGCCGCGCTGCTGCCCCTGCGCGAGCTCGTCCACCTGGTGAGCAACGTCGATGCCGTGCACGGGCTGTACTACCTGCTGATGCACGGCTGGGTGGCGCTGGGCTCCAGCCCGGTGGCCCTGCGCGTCCCGTCGGTGATCGCGATGGCCGTCGCGGCCGTGCTGATCGTGATCATCGGCAGGCGGCTCACCGGGTCGGGCTGGGCCGGGCTGTTCGCCGGCCTGATCATGGCGCTGACGCCGAGCATCAGCTTCTACGCGCAGACCGCCCGTTCCTACGCCCTGGTGTTCGCGTGCGTCCTGGGCGCGACGCTGGCCCTGATAGACGCGATGGAGGCCGAGGCCGCGGGCGGGACCGGCGGCCGGCGGTGGGTGGTCTACGCCGGGCTGGTGACCCTGGGCGGCTACCTGAACGAGATGTCGCTGCTGGTGCTGGCCGCGCACGCGCTCACGGTGTGGCTGGCCAGGTGCGGGCGGCCGGCCTTCAGGCGCTGGGGGTCCGCGGCCGCGGTGGCGGCGGCGCTGGTGGCGCCCGTGGTGCTGGTCAGCCTGGTCCAGCACGACGCCATCGGCTGGATCTCCCGGCCGGGCCTGGCCGACATCCGGGTCCTCTTCCAGGACTATTTCGCCGCGGCGCCCGACGCCGCTGTGCTCCTGGCCGTGTGCGCCGCGATCGCCCTGGCGCCGCCGGCCGGGACATGGCGGCGGGCGGCCGGCGGCGGCCAGGCCGCCGCGGCGCCCGAACCCGCCTGGTGGCGCAGCGGGGGAGTCTCGCTGCCGTCGGTGGCGGCACCCTTGCTGGTGGTCCCGGCGGCGATCTTGATGCTCGAATCACGGATCGCGTTCCCGGCCTACGTCGATCGCTACGTCCTGTACGGCGAGGCGGGAGCGGCCCTGCTCGCGGGCGGCGGCGTCTACCGGATCGGGCAATGGCTGCAGAAGGCGTCCGGCCGGCGGGCGCTCCTCTGGGTGCCGGGCGTCATCGTGTGCCTGTGCGTGCTGGTCATGCAGCTCGTGCCGCAGCACCACGCCCGCAGACCAGGAAGCCGCAGATATGACTATGGCGGGCCGTCGCGCTACGTGGGAGCGAACGCGCGGCCGGGAGACGGGATCCTCTTCTTCGGGAAGTTCTACCGGAAGGCCAAGCTGGGTTACCCGGGCGACTTCCGGCATACCAGCGACTTCGCGCAGGCCGCCTCGCCGCTGCAGGTCGGCAACTTCCAGGGCCGCGACAAGCCGGCCGGCGTCACGCTCCCGCTCATGCCCGGCTACCGGCGGATCTGGGTGTTCGGCGCCCGGCTGTCGCTGCGCCGGCCCGAGGCGGAGCTCAGGGCGGAGAGTGCGGTGCTGCTGCGCCGCTACACCCTGATCGGGCAGCGCCAGTTCCGCGGCATCCTGGTCACCCTCTGGCAGCGGCGCTGAGCGCCGGGCCCTGGCCGCCTCGTCCGCCACCCCAGGTGACCGGCACCCCGGCCGGCCGGGCGGGCGGTGCCGCGCGGCCGTTAACGGCCGGGCAGCCGGTTAGGGCGGCTACACTCGCCGGGACCCCTTTCCGCGGCGTCAGGGCAGCGGGCAGGCGGGTCATGAACCCCGGAAGCGAGAGACTATGGCGAAGACCAAGCAGAAAAAGGCCGACAAGAAGGCCGACAAGAAGGCCGAGAAGAAGGCCGAGAAGAAGGCTGACAAGAAGGCTGACAAGAAGGCAGCCAAGAAGGCCGAGAAGAAGAACGCCAAGAAGGCCGTGCGGCCCACGGTCATCGAGAAGGCCGAGCAGTCGGCGGCCGCCCTGAAGACGGTCTCCCGGCTGCCAGAGGGGCCCGTCGCCGCGATGAGCCAGCAAGGCGCCGCGGTGGTCCGGCGGACGCGCGCCGGCGCAACGGCGGCCAGGACCGCGGTGGCATCCAAGGCCCGGTCTGCCTCGTCCGGGACCCGTGCGGCGGCGGCCAAGGCCGCGGCGGCGCCCAGGACGGCGGCGGCCGCGCCCAGGACCCGGTCTGCCTCGTCCGGGACCCGTGCGGCGGCGCCCAAGACGGCCGCCGCGCCCAAGACCCGTGCCGCCGCGCCCCGGACCCGTGCCGCGGCGCCCCGGACGCGCGCCGCCGCGCCCCGGACTCGCGCGGCCGCGCCCAGGACCGCGGCCGCGTCCAGGACCCGCGCCGCCTCGGCCAAGAAGACCCGGGCCGAGCTGTACGAGCTCGCCAAGCAGCGTGACCTGCCGGGCCGGTCCGGGATGAGCCGCGACGAGCTGGCCAGGGCGCTGGGCGAGAAGTAACCTCCGCCTGCTGCGGAGCTGCCGCTGACGGCCTGACCAGTTCAGCCGCGGCCTTATTCTGCACCTGCCCGCATGGATCCGCCGGGACTGGTGAGAAGAACGGCGCGGAAGTGAAGGGTTAGGCAGGCATGCTCGAGACATTGCTGCTGGCGGCGATCGTCGCGGCCCCGGCGGGATCGGCCTCGCTGTTCCTGCCGGCCAGGCACCGGGACCGGAAGGCAGGAGCCTGGTCGGTCATCCGCCGGTTCGTGCTGACGGTGGTGGGCACCGTGGTCCTGGCCGCGGTGGTGGCCGGAGGGCTGAAGCTGCTCGGGGTGTCGCAATCCAACCTGATCGCCGCGATCGCGGGCGTGGTGTTCGCGAGCCTGGTCTGGCTGCCGGTGACGCGGCGATGGAACGCCCGCGCCCACCTGGCCTGGGCGTCCACCGTGTTCCTCTTCGTCGTCTATCTCGCGTACGCGCTGGACTGGACGTTCAAGAGCCACCTCGGGGCGGCGAGCACGGCCGGCGGGCTGCTGCTGTGGGTATTCGAGGTCTTCGCCGCGCTCCTGTGCTGTGCCTACCTGTGGGAGATCTGCGACGCGCTGGGCACCGAGCACTGGCGCAGGCGGATAACGCCGCAGGTGTCGTTCGGCACGGACGTCACCAAGCTGCCGATGGTCAGCCTGCATGTTCCCGCGCACAACGAGCCGCCGGACATGGTCATCGACACGCTCCGCGCGCTGATGCGCCTCGACTATCCCAGCTACGAGGTCATCTGCATCGACGACAACACCGACGATGAACGGCTCTGGCACCCGGTCAAACAGTGGTGCGCCCGGCACGGCGTCAAGTTCGAGCACCTGGAGAACTGGCCGGGATACAAGTCCGGGGCGCTGAACTACGCCCTGCGCAACATGACCGATCCGGGCGCCGGGATCATTGGCGTGGTCGACTCCGACTACCAGATCGAGCCCGGCTTCCTGCGCCGCTGCGCCCCGGCCTTCGCCGACCCCTGGATCGGCTTCGTCCAGGCCCCGCAGGACTACCGCGGATGGCAGGGGGCGCCGTACTACCGGCGGCTGTACTACTCCTACAAGTACTTCTTCGCCGTCTCGCAGCCCGCCCGCAACGAGCACGACGGGGCGATCTTCGCCGGCACCATGGGGCTCATCCGGCGGGTCGCGCTGGAACAGCTCGGCGGCTGGGACGAGTGGTGCATCACCGAGGACGCCGAGCTGTCCCTGCGCCTGCTCCGGGCCGGCTGGCACGGGCTGCACGTGGACCAGTCCTGGGGCTACGGCATTATGCCGCTGACGTTCGAGGCGCTCAAGGGCCAGCGGTACCGGTGGTGCTTCGGCGGCATCCAGATCCTGCGCATGCACTGGCGGTCGCTGCTCCCCGGCCGCACCACCAGGGCCAACCACCTGACCAACGCCCAGCGATGGTCCTACCTGGCGGGCGGCATCCAGTGGTACGGGGACCTGCTCGGCCTGGTCTTCTTCGTCTTCCTGCTGGCCGGGGCGGCCAACCTGGCCACCGGCGGGGGTGAGCTGTTCCGCAAGCTCACGATCTTCCTGGTCGCCGCGGTGCCGGTGATGGTGGGGCTCGGGCTGATCCGCGCCATAACCCTGCTGCGGCGCGGCACGGGAGCGTCGTGGCGGGACGCGATCGGCGCCTTCTTCATCTGGCAGTCCACGTCCGTGGTGGTCGCGCGGGCGTCGGTGCTCGGCCTCTTCGCCCGCAAGGCGGCGTTCCTGCGGACGCCGAAGACCAGCGAGCGGGCCAAGTGGTGGGAGGCGCTGCGGGCGAACTGGGCGGAGTCATCGCTGGCCGTGCTCGGCCTGGCCGGCATCGCCGGCGCGCTGACCAAGTGGTACCAGCTGAGCGGGCCGCTGCTGGCGGCGCTGCTGCTGTTCCCGACCCTGGGCTTCGCGGCGGCGCCGTTCAACAGCTGGGCCGCACAGCGTGCCACCCTCCCGGCGTGGCTGCGTGAGCGGCGGCGCACGGAGAACCGCCGGGACCGGCGGGCCTTCGCGGCGGGCGCCGCCACCGGCGGCGCGGTCGTGGTGGCGGGCGTGGTGGTGGCCGCGGCCGCGCTGCTGCTGTGGCCGAGCCGTGGCCCGGTGCAGTCGCCCAACCTGGTGGGCCCCGCCCAGGGCGCGAGCTCGGCGCCGGCCAGCCCGCGGCCATCGCACAGCCCGACGCCCACCCCGACCCCGTCGCCCACCACCGCGTCGCCCACGCCGACGACGGTGCCGACCAGCCCGTCGGTCTCGCCCACGTCCAGCGCGCCATCCACGCCGCCGGTCACGCCGCCGGTCACGCCGTCGGCCTCCGCCACCGGCTGATCGGCCCGCTGCTCACCCGGCGCGGGTGATGTTGGCGCCGGGCCGGTGCCCTTGAATCTGTATGCTCGGACGAGAGGAGGTGGCGAGCTCATGACCATTGGCGGAAGCATCGCGCTCATCATCATCGGTGCCATCCTCCGGTTCGCGGTGACCTGGACCCCCAACGGCATCGACCTGCAGGTGGTCGGCGACATCCTGATGGCCGGCGGAGTGGTCGGATTGATCATTTCCCTCTCGTTCCTCGTCGCACGGCGGCGCCGCGCCACCTCGACGCAGGTCTACGAGGAGCGCCGCTACACCGAGCCGCCGGGCGGCGGGTACGGCGGATCGGCCGGTGGCGGGTACACCCAGCCCCAGCCACCGGGCCACTACCCCGACTCGGGAGCATGAGGGACCGCGACCGCGGGCGCACCGGCCGGATGTGACAAGGTTTGACCATGGGCATCGTGTCACCTGGTTTCTCCGGGCGCCGCCGGTCGGGCGGCGAGAAACTTCCGCCCGGGCAGTACCTGGTCAGCGACTTCCCGGTGCTTTCCGCCGGGCCCACACCCCGGGTGGACACCGGCCGGTGGGAGCTGCAGATAACGACCGAGACCGGGCAGGTCCACCGCTGGGACTGGGCCGCCTTCCGGGCGCTGCCCGCGGAGGAGCCGACCGTCGACATCCACTGCGTGACCAAATGGTCCAAGCTCGGCACCCACTGGCGCGGGGTGTCCCTGGACACGCTGCTGGCCGGCGTCGAGACCAGCGCCGGGTTCGCGCTGGCCCGGTCCTACGGCGGCTACACCACCAACCTGCCCCTGGCCGATCTGGTCGACGGGCAGGCGTGGGTGGCCTTCGACTTCGACGACGAGCCGCTCGATCCCGAGCACGGCGGCCCGGCACGCCTGCTCGTTCCGCATCTGTATTTCTGGAAGTCCGCGAAATGGCTCCAGGGCATCGACCTGTCCGACCATGACACGCCGGGGTTCTGGGAGAGCCTGGGCTACCACAACTACGGTGACCCGTGGCGCGAGCAGCGGTACTGGGGCGACTGACCTGGCAGGTGGGCACGGTGGCGGCCACCCGCGACGAGACGGCCACCGCGCGCACGATCGTGCTCGACGTGCCCGGCTGGCCCGGGCACCTGGCCGGCCAGCACGTGGATGTGCGGCTGACCGCCGAGGACGGGTACTCGACCCAGCGGTCGTACTCGATCGCCTCCGCCCCCGACGGCCAGGCGGGCCGCCAGCTGGAGCTCACCGTGCAGCGGCTGGCGGACGGGGAGGTATCCCCGTATCTCACCCAGACCCTGGCCGTTGGCTACCCGCTGGAGCTGCGCGGCCCGATCGGCGGCTGGTTCGTCTGGGACCCGGCCGGGGCGGCCGCCGCGCCCGTGCTGCTCGTGGCCGGCGGGAGCGGCGTGGTGCCGCTGATGGCGATGATCCGCGAGCGCGCCGCCGCGGGCAGCCGCGCGCCGTTCCGGCTGATCTACTCGGTCCGGGATCCCGGGGCCCTGCTGTACGCCGGTGAGCTGGCGCAGCGGGAGCAGGCCGGCGACGGCCTGGAGGTGACGTACGTGTATAGCCGTACCGCCCCGCCGGGATCTACCGAGCCCACCGGGCGGATCAACGCAACGACCCTCGCCTCGGCCGGGTGGCCGCCGGAAGAATCCCCGGCGGTGTTCGTGTGCGGCCCGACCGGGTTCGTCGAGGCCGCCGCCGACCTGCTCGTGCGCGCGGGCCACGGCGCGAGCGCCATCAAGACCGAACGCTTCGGGCCATCCGGAGGCCAGCCATGAGCGGCTACATGGACGGGAACATGCTCGGCGGGACGCTGGGCGAGCTGTTCAGCATGGACGTCACCGGCGCGACCGGCACGTGCGTGTCGTGCGGCGCCAGCTGGGCCATCGCGCAGGCACGCGTCTACCCTCACGCGCCCGGGATGGTGGCGCGCTGCCCCGCCTGCGACGCAGTGCTGCTGCGGCTCGTCCGCGGCCCCGGCCGCGCGTGGCTGGACCTGCGCGGCCTCACCTGCCTCGAGCTGGCGGTCCCCGACGGGTGACGCCGGGCGGGCGCGGAGTCAGCCCTTGTGCTGGAGCGTGTAGCGGACGGTCTGCACCCGGATGAGGCCGTCGCGGAACACGAACGTGTCGATGCCGTCCTCGACCCTGGTCCGGGCCGCGTCCGCGGTCCACTCCAGGAAGAGGATGTCGCCCTCGTAGATCTGGGTCGGCAGTTCCCACTTCGCGTTCGGCACGTCGGCGAGCAGCTCAGTGAACCCCGCCCGCACGCCGTCCTTGCCGCGCTTGACCCCCGCCGGTGTGATGAAGACCGCGTCGTCGGCGTAGTCGGTGACGATCTCGTCCAGGTCACCTGCGCCGAGCGCCTGGGCGTGGTGGGAGAAGACTTCCTCGGGAGTGCGGGCCATCGCTGCTTCCCTTCGTGCTCATTGGGATCGACCGCTTCGGCCATTAAACCCTGGGCCCCAACGGCATCGCGGTGAGGGGTAGGGACACCGGACGCGCCGCCATCGGCGACCGCCCGTACCGGGGGACGGCGCCGTCTGGCTCCGTTTGACCGGCCTCCTAGCATGGGGGGATGTGGTGCCCCGGCCCGGTGAGGTGGTGTGAATGACGACGCCGGAAGGCGCGGCTCGGACGGCGATCGTGACCGTGGATGACGACGCCGGCGTGTCCCGGGCCGTGGCCCGTGACCTGCGGCGCCGGTACGGCGAGCAGCACCGGATCGTGCGCGCCGAGTCCGGTGACGCCGCGCTCGACGCGCTGCGCGAGATGAGGCTGCGCGGCGACGAGGTGGCCGTGATCGTGGCCGACTACCGGATGCCGGGGATGAACGGGATCGAGTTCCTGGAGCGGGCGATGGACCTGTACCCGGCGGCGCGCCGGGTGCTGCTCACCGCCTACGCCGACACCGGTGCCGCCATCGACGCGATCAACGTGGTCGACCTCGACCACTACCTGCTCAAGCCGTGGGACCCGCCGGAGGAGAAGCTCTACCCGGTGATCGACGAGCTGCTGAGCAAGTGGCGCGAGGAGGAGCGGCGGCCGGTCCACGTGACCAAGGTGGTCGGGCACCGCTGGTCCGCGCGCTCCTCCGAGGTCCGCGAGTTCCTCGCCCGCAACCAGATCGCCTACCGCTGGTACGAATCCGAGGCGCCCGACGGCCAGCGGCTGATGGAGGCGGCCGGGGCCGACGGGCTCCGGCTGCCGGTGGTGATCACCCCCGACGGGGAGGCGCTGGTCGAGCCGACCGACGCCGAGCTGGCCAGCTGCGTCGGCCTGGCCACCACCCCGTCGAAGGACTTCTACGACCTCATCGTCATCGGCGGCGGGCCGGCCGGCCTGGGCGCCGCGGTGTACGGCGCGTCCGAGGGGCTGCGCACCGTGCTGGTCGAGCGCACCGCCAC
>Ga0335085_10011810_pt1 | contig 12922 bp, 13 predicted proteins | sample Lox_Sample_45_FD_206712 | JGI IMG/M metagenome (GOLD analysis project Ga0335085, IMG submission 206712) | Soil microbial communities from Loxahatchee National Wildlife Refuge, Florida, United States - Lox_Sample_4.5 | ecosystem: Environmental > Terrestrial > Soil > Wetlands | place: USA...
AATCTCACCACCGACTACTGGTTGTTCGTCTCGACTGATCCACGGCTCACCACCGACAACTTCACGACCTTGACCGATATCCGCGTGATCCGCACCGCACGCTCGCCGTACGTACTGTGCGGCTACGCCGATGGCCGGACGCTCTATCTCGCGATGAACGGGCGCACGAACGGGGGACCCGGCGGTGCGGGGACGCCGAGCATCAACACGACGTTGCGCGCAGCCGGCTCGACGTGGACGCCTGGAACCGCGCCAGTCACCGATTTCACCGCGATGGGCTACTCCCCGATCACGGGCTGTAGTGCGAGCGGATTGCCGACCGGGATCTACATCGCGGTCGGACCGAATGCAAACATCGCGACCAGTACCGACGGCGTCACGTTCACGGCGAGCGCCGCGCCGATCGGGTTCACCACCGACCTGAACGCCGTGGCAACGTATACGACGAACCCTGGCGTGGTGACGCTCAAGATGGTGGCGGTCGGCGCTGGCGGCGCTTCCATCGTCAGCAGCGATGGTCAGGTCTGGACGCTTGGCACCTCGTTCGACGCGGCTGCCCCGACACTGCGCGGCGTCTCGCTCAACCTCGGAGTATTTCTCGCTGTCGGCGACGGGGGCGTGGTGCAAACGACGACTGACGGGATTGCATGGACGCCGCACACCTCGGGCACCAGCGCAAATCTGCAGGGAATCGGATGCAGCGGTGATCGCTGCATCGCCGTCGGCGACGGCGGCGTGGTCACTCGTACGCTCGACAACGGTGTCACCTGGGAAGTCGAGCAGGTAAACAGCACGCCGGCGCTCAAGAAGGTCATCTACGGCAACAACAACAACAACCTCGGCGCCACGGCGATCGCCATCAACACGTGGGTCGCTGTTGGCGACGGAGGTTCCGTCGCATACAGCCTCGACGGCGGCGCGACGTGGGCCACGACAACGGTCGGCGGAGCGAGCGACTTCGTCGCTCTTTCGTACATCACCCGCTTCGTCGCACTCGACAGCGCGGGCAACTCGTTCACGAGCCAGGACGGCCAGAACTGGGTCGGTCCGGTGCCGACGGGGCTGGCGGGACCGGCGGGCCTCACTACCAACGGTGTCGGCTTCGTCGCCGCCGGCACCGGCGGCGGCGTTGCCTCATCGTTCTGATGCGCTCGCGGCGACGCGCGTCGCATGCTCGAGACCATCGATCTTGAATGCCAGCGCGGCGATCGCATGCTGTTCCGCGGTCTCGCGTTTCGGCTTGCCCCCGGGGACTGCCTGCACGTAGCGGGAGAAAACGGCAGCGGCAAGACGAGCCTCCTGCGCATCCTGTGCGGGCTGATGCTGCCGAGCGCGGGCTCGGTGCGCTGGCAGGGCCAGGACATCCGCCGCCTGCGTGAGGCGTATTCGGAACAGCTCGCATATGTCGGCCACCTGAACGGGGTGAAGGACGATCTCACCGCGGCCGAGAACGTGCACGTCTCTGCGGCAATCGCGGGCTGGCCGGCGGACGACACGACGGTGCACGCCGCGCTCGGTTCGTTCGGGCTTGCCGGGTTCGAGGATCGCCCGGTGCGCATGCTGTCGCAAGGACAGCGACGGCGCGTTGCACTGGCGCGCTTGCGTTGCGCGGGCAGCGCGCGACTGTGGATACTCGATGAACCGTTTACGGCGCTCGATCGACACGGTGTGGGCGCGTTGACGGACCTGATCGGCGCTCACCTGGCGCGCGAGGGCTGCGTCGTGTTCACGACGCACCAGGACGTCGCGATGCCCGGGCGCGTGGAACGCCTCGAACTTGTTGTTGCAACCCATGCCTGAGACGAATCCGCTGCGCTGTCGCAACACCTTGCAAGCGAGGCGTGCGTGATCGCGGCAGTCGGACAGGTGATCCGGCGCGATCTGCTGCTCGCCGTGCGTCAGCGTGCCGACGTCCTCAACACGCTGTTGTTCTTCGTCGTGGTGGTGACGCTCGCTCCGCTTGGTGTCGGCCCGGAGCTGAACACGTTGCGCACCATCGCGCCGGGCGTCGTCTGGGTTGCGGCGCTGCTCGCCTCGATCCTTTCACTGAACCGCCTGTTCGCGCACGATTTCGCGGACGGCACCCTCGAACAGCTGCTGCTCACGCGCGAGCCGCTCGCCGCGATCGTGCTTGGCAAGGTCGCGGCGCACTGGCTGGTCACCGGTCTACCGATCACCGCGATGGCGGTGCCGCTCGGCCTGATGTTCGACCTGCCCGGCGAACAGGCCGCGGCGCTCGTGCTGGCTCTCCTGTGCGGGACGCCGGCACTGTCATTGCTCGGTGCCGTGGGCGCCGCATTGACCCTTGGCTTGCGCGGTGGCGGCGTGCTGGTTTCGCTGCTCGTGCTGCCGCTCAATATCCCGGTTCTGATTTTCGGCGCGGGTGCCGTCGAGGCGGTCGCGGGAGGCCTTTCGGCGCAACCGCATCTGCTTCTGCTCGCAGCGTTGTCGCTCGCCAGTGCGGTTCTTGCGCCGTGGGCCATCGCTGCGGCACTCCGCATCTCTCTGGAATAATCAAACCTTTCCGCCTTCCGAGTGCGCAGGCAAGACCGGGTCAGCCGAATGGTCTAGCCCGTGCATCCGGTCAGAGCGTCGACTCGTACTTCGGTCATGTCTTCGAGCGCACGCGCCGAACCCGGCGTCCACTGGTTTCGCTTCGCAGCCCCGGCGGAGTTCTATCGCCTGGCGGGCAAGCTGGTGCCGTGGTTTGCCGCTCTCGCGGGCGTGCTCGCCGTCGTCGGGCTCTACATCGGCTTTTTCAAAGCGCCCACCGATGCCCAGCAGGGCGAGAGCTACCGCATCATCTTCATCCATGTTCCAGCCGCTTGGATGGCAATGTTCCTGTACGTGGTGATGGCGTTCTGGGCCGGGGTCGGCCTCGTGTTCAACACGCGGCTTTCGGCGATGCTGGCGTCTGCGATCGCGCCCACTGGCGCGTTGATGTCATTCATCGCGTTGTGGACCGGCGCGTTGTGGGGCCGGCCGGCATGGGGCGCATACTGGGTCTGGGATGCGCGTCTCACGTCGACGCTGATCCTGCTGTTTCTCTACTGCGGCTTCATCGCATTGCACGCGGCCATCGACGACACGCGTCGTGCCGACAAGGCCGCGGCGGTGCTTGCGCTGGTCGGCGTGGTCAACGTGCCGATCATCTATTTTTCGGTGCAATGGTGGAACACGCTGCACCAGGGCGCCTCGATCCGGCCGAGCGGGACGTCGATCGCAGCGATGATGGTGGCTGGCATGTTGGTGATGGTTTTCGCGTTCTGGATGTATGCAATTGCCGCAGTACTGCATCGCGTTCGCAGCATCGTGCTCGAACGCGAGCAGCGCAGCGCGTGGGCGCAGCAGGCAGTCGCGCAGGAAACGCGCAAGGCAGGGTGATCGATGCACTGGGGCAGTCTTTCGGATTTTCTCGAGATGGGCGGCTACGCAGGCTACGTCTGGGGCGCCTACGTGGTCACGGCAGTGGTGATCGTTGTCGAAATCGCAGCGCTGCGTGTACGTCGACGCCGCAGCGTGCTGGATGTTGCGCGACGCGCGCGCAGCGGCAGCGCGGAGAACTAGAGCGATGAAACCGCGCCACAAGCGTCTGGTGCTGATCGCCGCCAGCCTTGCCGTTCTTGGCATCGCCACGGCGCTGATCCTTTCTGCATTCCGGCAGAACCTCGTTTTCTTCTTCTCGCCATCGGACATCGCCGCGCACAAGGCGCCCGCCGAGCGCACGTTCCGCGTTGGCGGCCTGGTCGAAAGCGGCAGCGTGAAGCGCGATGGCGTCCAGGTCCGGTTCGTCGTCACCGACACCGCCAACGCGATTCCGGTCATCTACCAAGGCATCCTTCCGGACCTGTTCCGCGAGGGTAAGGGCGTCGTGGCGCAAGGCAAGCTCGGCGCCGACGGCGTGTTCCACGCCTCGGAGGTGCTGGCGAAGCACGACGAGAACTACATGCCGCCCGATGCCGCCCACGCATTGGAGCAGGCCGAAAAGGCGCGCAAGACGCTCAAGACGCAATAGCGATACGTACTTCCGATGCCGCCACGGAGATCACCGTGATTCCTGAACTGGGCCACTTTGCCCTCATCCTCGCCCTGCTGGTTGGCCTGGCGCAGGCCGTCCTTCCTCTTGTCGGCGCACATCGCGGAATCCGCTCGTGGATGGCGCTGGCGCGGCCGGCGGCGATGGGGCAGGCGTTCTTCGTCGCGTTCGCATTCGGCTGCCTGATCCATTCCTTCGTCACGAGCGATTTCTCCGTCCTCAACGTCGCGCAGAACTCGAACTCGCTGCTGCCGTTGCGCTACAAGGTCGCCGCGTCATGGGGCTCGCATGAAGGCTCGATGCTCCTGTGGGTGTTCATGCTCGCCGTGTGGTCGATTTCGGTCGCCGCAACCAGCCGCGATCTGCCCGACGAAGTCGTGGCGCGCGTGCTCGGCGTGATGGGACTGGTCAGCGTTGGCTTCATCCTTTTCATGCTGACGACGTCCGATCCCTTCGACCGGCTGTTTCCGCCGGCAGCCGAAGGGCGCGACCTCAATCCGCTGCTGCAGGACCCCGGCATGGTGATGCATCCGCCGATGCTCTACATGGGATACGTCGGCTTCTCGGTCGCATTCTCGTTCGCGATCGCTGCACTGCTCGGTGGGCGGCTCGACACGGCGTGGGCACGCTGGTCGCGGCCATGGACCACGGTCGCATGGTGTTTCCTGAGCGTCGGCATCATGCTCGGGTCGGCCTGGGCGTACTACGAACTCGGCTGGGGCGGCTGGTGGTTCTGGGATCCGGTTGAGAACGCATCGTTCATGCCGTGGCTGGTCGGAACGGCGTTGATCCATTCGCTCGCGGTGACCGAAAAGCGCGGCACGTTCAAGGCATGGACGGTGCTGCTCGCGATCTTTGCGTTTTCGCTGAGCCTGATCGGCACGTTCCTCGTGCGCTCCGGCGTGCTCACCTCGGTGCACGCGTTCGCCACCGATCCGCGCCGCGGCATCTTCATCCTGCTATTTCTCACGTTCGTCATCGGCACCTCGCTGGCGCTGTTCGGATGGCGCGCGCCGCGCGTCGGCATCGGCGGCCGCTTCTCGGCGATCTCGCGCGAGTCGATGCTGCTCGGAAACAACATCCTGCTTGGCGTCGCTGCCGCGTCCGTCCTGCTTGGAACGCTCTACCCGCTGTTTCTCGACGCACTCGGACTAGGAAAAATCTCGGTCGGTCCTCCGTACTTCGACACGGTGTTCGTACCGGTGATGTCGATGCTCGTCTTCCTGATGGGCATCGGGCCGATCGCGCGGTGGAAGGACGCGCCGCTGCCGGACTTGTGGACGCGCCTGCGGTGGGCACTGCTGGTCTCGGTGGTGGTGGCGCTCGTGCTTCCTTTCATCGGCGGGCACTGGTCGCCGCTGTCTGCGTTCGGGTACTGGCTTGCGGCGTGGATCGTGGTCACCACGATCGCGATGTTGCGCCATCAGGTGCGCCACGCGAGCGGATCGTGGGCGGCTGCGTTCCGCCAACAGCCGCGCGCATGGTGGGGGATGGTGATCGCGCACCTGGGCGTTGCGGTCTTCGTCGTCGGAGTCACCACGGTCAAGACGTTCGAGATCGAGCGCGACGTGAAAATGGCGCCGGGCGATACGCTGAGCGTACGCAACTACGCATTCCGCTACGACGGCGTGACCGAAGCGAAGGGCCCGAACTACACGGCGGCGCGCGCAACGATCGTCGTCACTCGCAACGGCAATCCTGACACCACGCTCTATCCCGAGAAGCGCCTGTATTTCACGCAGCCCAACAATCCGATGACCGAAGCCGCCATCGACACCGGCCTGACCGGCGATGTCTACGTTTCGCTCGGCGAGGCGGTCGACGACAACGGCGCATGGACCGTGCGCGTGTACTACAAGCCGTTCGTGACGTGGATCTGGGGCGGGTGCGTCCTGATGGCGATCGGCGGGGCGCTCGCCGTCTCGGATCGACGCTATCGCACGCAGGCGCGGCGCGAGGTGACCACGATCATCACGCAGCGTGCATGAGCGGGATGGTTTGGTGAGATGAACCGCAAGCTGCTGTTCGCCATTCCACTCGTCGCGTTCGCGGTGATCGTGGCATTCCTGTTGCTCGGCTTGCAGCTCGATCCGCGCAAGATTCCCTCGCCCTTGATCGGCAAACCCGCGCCGCAGTTCGAGCGGCCGAAGCTCGCCGCGCCCGGCGAGAACGTGACCAACAAGGACCTGCTGGGCAAGGTGTGGATCCTCAACGTGTGGGCCTCTTGGTGCGCGCCCTGTCGCGAGGAGCATCCGGTCTGGAACGAGTTCGCGCGCAAGAAGCAGGTGCTGCTGGTCGGACTGAATTACAAGGATCAGGATGCGGACGCCACGCGCTGGCTGCGCGACCTCGGCAACCCGTACAGCATATCGATCGCGGATCACGATGGACGCGTCGGCATCGATTTCGGCGTCTACGGCGTGCCGGAGACGTTCGTCATCGACCGCGCGGGCATCATCCGCTTCAAGCACATCGGCGCGATGACCCCGAACGTGCTCGAACAGAAGATCGTCCCGTTGCTGCAGGAGCTGGAGAAGTCATGAGGAGCGCAATCGCCGCGGCGTTGCTGGCGTTGCTTGCCGGCATTGCGTGCGCGAACGACGCGACGCCGACGCTCTCCGATCCGGTCGCCGCGAAGCGCGAAGTCGAACTGGCCTCACAGCTGCGTTGCCTCGTCTGCCAGAACCAGTCGATCGCAGAGTCGAACGCCGGATTGGCGGCGGATCTGCGCAATCAACTGCGCGAGCAGATCGCCGCCGGCAAGACCGACGCTGAAATCGTTCAGTACATGACTGCGCGCTACGGCGACTTCGTGTTGTACAAACCGCCGTTCAAGGCCACGACGGCACTGCTGTGGCTGGGTCCGGCGCTGCTGCTCGTCGCAGGTGCGCTGGTCGCGACGCGCATCGTGCGCGCGCGTCGCAGCAACGTCGCTGCCGCCCTTTCGCCGCAGGATCACGCGCGCGCCGAGCAACTCCTGGGCGCGGGCAAGGACCCCTCCACATCGTGATCGTCTTCGTTCTCGTCGCCGCGCTGCTGGTGGGCGTCGCGCTCGCATGGCTGCTTCCACCACTGATCCGCCGCGACGCGGGTGCGCTCGCGCACGATCGCGTGCAGATGAACCTCGCGCTGCTGCGCGATCAACTCGCCGATCTCGATGGCGAGCACGCACGGGGGGCGTTTTCGCGCGAGCAGTACGCCGAGAGCAAGGCCGAACTCGAGCGGCGCGTCCTTGAAGAGACGGAAAGCGGAACGCGCCACGCCGGCGCCGCCGAGTCCGGCGGCCGCGCTACGGCGGCGGTGATCGCCGCCACCGTGCCGATCGCCGCGGTCGTGCTCTATCTCTCGTTCGGCGATCCGAGCGCACTCGATCTGCAGTCGCGCCGCTCGGCCCTCGAGCATTCGAAGCAGCCCACGGCACAGGACATCGAGGCGATGCTCTCGCGCCTTGCGCAGCGACTGGAGAAGGAACCTGACAACGCCGATGGCTGGGCGATGCTCGCGCGCAGCTACTACGTGCTGCAACGGTATCCCGAAGCGGTGCGCGCTTACGAGCAACTGTTGAAGCTCGCTCCCCAAGAGCCCTCCGTTCTGGTCGACTACGCCGACGCGTTGGCGATGCGCGACGGCCGCAACATCGCGGGTCGCCCGCTCCAACTCGTGCAGGAAGCGCTCAAGCTCGATCCAAAGCAGCCGAAGGCGCTGGCGATGGCGGGCACCGAGGCCTTCGATCGCAAGGATTTTCGCCTCGCAGCCGAATACTGGGAAAAGCTCGCCGCTGTCGTGCCAGCGGATTCGGAGATGGGGCGCAACATCGCAAGCAGCATCGCCGAAGCGCGCAAGCTCGGCGGCCTCGGCCCCGCTCCTGCCGAGGCGACTGCGAAAGCGGCTCCGCCTGCAGCGGCCGCATCGGCCGCCGCGAGCGTGCAAGGCACGGTGCGTCTCGATCCGGCGGTGGCCGCGCGCGTCGCACCCACCGATGCGGTGTTCGTGTTCGCGCGCGCGGCCGAGGGACCGCGCATGCCGCTCGCCGTCTTCCGGTTGCGCGCGCAGGATCTGCCGGCCAGGTTCAAGCTCGACGATTCGCTCGCGATGGCGCCGCAGTTCCGTTTGTCGAACTTCAAGAACGTGCTGGTCAATGCACGCATCTCGAAGTCCGGCAGCGCAACGCCTTCAGCGGGTGATCTCGAAGGCAAGGGCATCGCGGTGGATCTCGGAGCGCACGACGTCGTCGTGACGATCGATCGCGTCGTCCCCTAAGCAGGACCACCACATCCAGCTCGCGCGCAGCGCTTGCAGCGCTGCGCCCGGATTCGCTTTACACACGTTGCACATTCTTACCGCTATTCGGGTGGCTTGTTACGCGCCTGCGTCGTTAGTGTGGCGACGGGGTTTTCCCGTATCACCAAGTGAGGAGTGCACGATGAAGAAGATCCTCTTCACGCTGCTTGCCGCCGTCGCGGCGCCAGTGTTTGCTCAGACCAACGCGACGCCGAACTTCACTCAGCGCGATATCAACCAGCAGGAGCGCATCGAGCAAGGGCTGCAATCGGGCCAGCTGTCGACGCGCGAAGCCGGCAACCTCGAGCGCGAGCAGAGCAAGATCGACAAGATGGAAGCGCACGCCTTGAAGGACGGCACCGTCTCCGCCTCGGAACGCGCGCGCATCAACGCGGCACAGGACAAGGAGAGCCGCGACATCGCGCGCGACAAGCACAACGCCACGACGGGCGACCCGAATTCGGCTTCGTCGCGGCGCATGCAGGCCGACGTCCAGCGCAACGTCAACCAGGACAAGCGCATCCAGCAGGGGATGGCATCGGGCCGGTTGACCAACCACGAAGCGAGCAAGCTGGAAGCAGGCCAGGCGCACGTCGATCACCTCGAAGCGCGCGGGGGGCGCAATGGCCATCTCGGTGCGGCCGAGCAGGAACATATCCAGCACGCCGAGAACGTGCAGAGCCGACACATCTACAAGCACAAGCACGACGCTCGGACCAAGAACTGAGTCCGCGCAGGCGCTCCGGTACCGCGTCAGTTTTCGCGCAGCGCGCGCCGGTACTGGATTGCCTCGGCGACGTGCTGCGTCGTCAGCACGTCGTCTCCATCCACGTCCGCGATCGTTCGGGCGACCTTCAATACCCGGTGATAGGCCCGCGCTGACCAGCCCAGCTTGATGCTCGCCGCCTGCAGCAACTGCTTCACCGAACCCTCAGGCTGGCAGATGCGTTCGACCTCGCCTGCCTGCAGTTCGTCGTTGGGCTTGCCCTGTCGCTCGAGCGCAGTCTGATACGCGCGATTCACCCGCTCCGCGGCGATGCGCGACGGTTCGCCATCCGGCAGCGCGAGCAGCTCTTCATCCGACAGCGACGACACTTCGATGCGCATGTCGATGCGATCGAGCAGTGGACCGCTGATGCGATCCTGATAGCGCGCGACCATGTCCGGCGTGCACCGGCACGCGATCACCTTGTGTCCGAAATAGCCGCACGGGCATGGATTCATCGCCGCGATGAGTTGGAAGCGGGCCGGAAAGTCGACCTGCCGCGACGCGCGCGAGATGGTGAGGTGGCCCGACTCGAGCGGCTCGCGCATCACCTCGAGGACGCGCCGGTCGTACTCGGGCAACTCGTCGAGGAACAGCACGCCATGATGCGCGAGCGAGATTTCGCCGGGCATCGGCGGATTGCCGCCGCCAACGAGTGCGACCGCGCTCGACGTGTGATGCGGGCCGCGGAACATGCGCGATGCCCAGCGCTGTGGCGCGAACTGTCCGACGAGCGACAGCACCGCGGCCGACTCGAGTGCCTCGTCGGTCGTCATCGGCGGCACGATGCCCGGGAGACGCTGGGCAAGCATGGTCTTGCCCGTTCCCGGTGGGCCGACCATGAGCACGCTGTGACGGCCCGCCGCCGCGATTTCGAGGGCGCGCTTCGCGGGTCGCTGACCCTTGACGTCGAACAGGTCCGGATACGCCGGTGGAGTCAGACGCACCGCAGCCAGGTGTGGCGTGATGCGGCGTGCCTGGCCGTTTCCTGCTTCCGCTTCGAGGTGCATCGCGACCTGCATGAGATCGCGCGCAGGAAATATGTCGACGCCGCCAACGAGCGCCGCCTCATCGGCGTTTTCGAGAGGCAGGACGAAGCCGCGCGGTCCTTTCGCTTGCGGCAGCTTCGTGACCGCCAGCGTCATCGCCAGGGTGCCGCGGATCGGGCGCAGCTCGCCGGTGAGAGAAAGCTCGCCGACGAACTCGAAGCGATCGAGCGCGCGCCCGTTCAGTTGGCCGCTCGCGACGAGGATGCCGAGTGCGATAGGGAGATCGAAGCGGCCCGACTCCTTTGGAAGGTCGGCCGGAGCGAGGTTGACGGTGATCCGGCGCGAGGGGAAGTCGAACTTGTTGTTCTGCAGCGCTGCGCGCACGCGCTCGCGCGCTTCCTTGACTTCGGTGTCCGGCAAGCCGACCAGGGTGAACGACGGCAGGCCGTTGGCGAGATGCACCTCGACCAGGACCTCGGGCGCGAACATCCCCGACAGGCCGCGGCTGCGAACGACGGCGAGCGTCATGAAGATGTACCTCGGGACCGGGCCGCGGATTGTATCGGTGGGAAGTGCGCGGACATCACCCCACTTTCTACGGTGGGGGGGCCGATTCCCTTGTGGAAAAAAGGCGCACGGGAGCAGCGGATTTCGCAGCGAAACGCGCCCTCGGGACTAAGCCGTCCGGCGGATGGCCCCACGAAGTCGATTGCGGACAATCGATCGCAACAGGCTCGTGCATCGATGCAAGAGATCCGTTCGATGACACGCAGCGCAAGTGGGCGGAGATCGGGAGTGATCATGAGGGTTCGCATCGAGCGCATCGTGCGCGCGACTGGCGCTGTGCTGTCGATCGTGGCTGTACCCGTCGCGTTCGGTCAGGACAGTCCGACGGCGGGCAAGGCTCTCTTCGAAGGCAATTCCGTCCAGCCGTGCACGTCCTGTCATGGAACCGTGCAGAACCGGCGCGACGCCATCGACCCGGGCGGGGATCTCGACTTCGACCTCGTGCTCGGCACGTTTCTAAACGCGATCGCGATGCAGGCCGCGATGAACCAGTTCAACAACGGGTTGACCGCCCAGCAGAAGCGCGACATCGCGGCGTACATCGCAGATGTGCCCAAGGCGCGGCCGAACATGGTCGATTTCAGCGCGACGAACACCGGCAATGAAACCGCGCCTCAGACCATCACTTTCAACAACGCCGAAACGGCCACGTCGGCGCTGACGATCAACTCGATCGGCGTGACCGGCTCGAGCGCGGACTTCATCATCAAGACGAACGGGACAACGTGCGGTAACGCGCAGACGCTCGTGCCCAGCGCCACTTGCAACGTCAGCGTGTCGTTCCTGACCTCCACAGGATCGACCAAGGTGGCGCTGCTGCACTTCTCATATTCACAGGCGGGGGTCACGACCGACCGTACCGCCCAGCTGACCGGCACCGTCGCAAACCAGCCGCCACCCTCCTCGGCAATGCCCAGCGGTGGAGGAGGCGCATTCGGTGCAGGCTGGGCTGGTCTGCTGCTGGTGGCGGCCGGTTTACGGGGCAGCCATTGGCGCGAGGAGAAGGTGGCGTAGGAGGGGCGAGCGGGTGGTCCCAAGTGGGCCACCATCCAGCGCATCGGCGTTCGGTCAGGTGGTGGCCGAACGGATTCGCCCTGCTTGATTTCGCACCGTATTTGCGTTCGTGGGCGTGGGCGACGCTCCCGGTCTGCCACAATTCGCGGCCGCAGTCTCTTCCGGCCCGACGGAGGCCGGCATCCAGGTGAACGGCACAACCCTTCTCATTGGTTCGATAGTTCTGCTGGCTATCCTCATGGCGCTCTGGGCGCGCGGCCGGGCGTCGCGCATCCGCACAGACGCAGACGCACGCGCGCGCCGCGCCCTGGCCGCGGTTCGTGCCGGCGGCGACCCAACCGGCAACGGTGGCGATACGGGATCTGGTCCAGCGAAGCCCGCCGAATCCACTGGCGAGACGATCTTCGAGCCGGGGACGCCCACGAGCATGGTCCCCGGCAGGCGTGGCTCGATCGAAGTCGCCGAAGTGCTCGATATCGAAGAGCTGCTGCGCGATGAGCCGCACGGCATCGCTTCGCGTGCGCGTGCGCAGCTCGAAGAGCCCACCAACATTCACACCGGCGACACTCTGCCGCCGCGGCTGGTCATAAGTGAACCGGTCGCGCTGGCTCCGCCGCCCGCCCGTGTCGTGTCGCCAGCTCCGGTGCAGCCGACGCGTTCCGCGCCCCCCGTGACGCCTCCGGTCGCGGCACAGCGTCGACCCGCGGAGCCGAGGGCGCAACCAGCGCCGCCACGCGCCGCCACGCCCGCGCGTGCGCCCGCACCCGCACCTTCCGCACCTGATGGAGAAGTGCCGTTGCGCGAACTCGTGCTGGCGTGGTTCGAGGCGCGCGGCTATCGGTCCTCGCCGGCCTCGCCAGTCGTGCGGCCGATCGAGCTGGTGCTGCGGCACAAGGAGGATCCGTCGCGCGCGTATGCGTTCGTCGTGGGCACGCAGCGCGTCACCGCAGAGCGCGTACAGCAACTCGCGCAGCAGGCGCGCGGCATCGGACTGATCCGCGTGCTGGTTGTCGCCGACGCCGGACTATCGGCCGATGCGTCCCGTGCAAAGAAAAGCGTGCGCGTTCTCGATCGCAACGCACTCAGCGCCGAACTCGCGAAGCTCGACATCTCGGTCGCAGCCAAGATCATCGCAGTCGCGCGCAAGCGCTCGAGCGCGCGCGCCAGCGTCGGGTAGACGCCGCACAAGGCGCACACGCAGCGTCGTCACTTGCGCTCTGATTCGAGCGCTGCAAGACGCTCCTCGAGTCCCTTCAATTTCTCGCGCGT